>ERZ1106981.157-NODE-157-length-57747-cov-10.977848_pt1 | contig 57747 bp, 54 predicted proteins | sample MGYA00403692_ERZ1106981 | MGnify/ENA primary metagenome ERZ1106981 (study PRJEB35170, sample SAMEA104062431) | human gut metagenome | biome: human gut; feature: human-associated habitat; material: faeces | place: Denmark | collected 2012-06-22 ... | reverse complement strand
GAGCAATTGCTGGTACATTATACAATAGTTTTTCTGTAAAAGTCAACTAAACTCCCTCGACTTCGATGCTGGATTTCTGCTTTTTTGAAAAAATGAAAGAACTTTTCAGTCTTTTTTGAGTTTTTACGTTTTTTTCTATCGTATTTCAATCTCTGAACGAGAAGACTGTATATTGAAACAGGCTTGCTGTCAGCGAAAAAATATTTTTCATTTTCATGCAGCTTAACACGAGTTTATTATTTATTGAACTATCTCTGCTTCTTCCTTCAGAACATTTCCACACAAAGATTTCAAAGCTAAAAAAAGTCCCTGATCAAAATTTACAATCAGGAATTTTTTATTTGGAGATTCAATTTTCTTTAATTCAGCGAATCAATCCGTATTCTTTCATCGCCTTCGCAATTCCGTCCTGATCGATACGGGCTGTTACTTTTTCCACCAGCGGTTTTAATGACATCGTGCCATTGCCCATCAAAACACTGTGCGGAACATGCTTCAGCATTGGCAGATCATTGGTGCTGTCGCCGAACACATAACAATCCTGCAGTTCTACATTGTATTTCTGCCGAACCACATCAATGGCAGTCGCTTTGCTGCAGGCCTGCGGAACAATCTCCGCAAATCCATTGAAGCGGTCGATAAACTCAAAATGCATTTCTGTTAAAAACTGACGGAATTCTTCAAGGTTGCTGTGGTCATCATAAGCGATGCAGAATTTAACAAATTCAGACTCATGATTAATCCACGGCACAATGTTGTTAAAACCTTCGCTGCTCAGAATTTCCATTGATTTCACAAATCCATTTTTTACATGACCCAGACTGACATAACAAGTCGGCGTGTTTTCTCCGAATAAATCAATTTCGCAGACATCGGCTTTTTCCTTGATCTTCTGGCAAACAGCCTGGGGGATCTGATGACGGTACAACGCTTTTCCCTGAACCATAATTTCAGTGCCGCAGCCGCAGCAGTAACCATCAAAATTCAATTCTTTGATCCTATCTGAAACATGGGAATACGGACGGCCTGTATTGATAAACACGACGCTGCCGTTACGGCGAGCTTCGTGAAGCGCTTCAATCGTACTTTGCGGAATCTGATGGGTGTGTTCATCCACCAAAGTTCCATCGATATCAAAAAAGAGACATTTTTTCTTCATAGATCCTCCTTCATCTTCCTTTTCAGCCTGAAAACAGCCCCATTATAGAAGATGAAATGAGAAAAGAAAAGCCTAATCCTGCAAATTGTAATATTCTTCGACAGTTAAACCGCTTTCAAAGATTTTTTGAGCTTCTTCTGTTCCAAAATAGCGATAATGCCAAGGTTCAAAGATATATCCGGTAATCTCCTCTTTGCCTTCCGGATAGCGCAGAATGAAGCTGTATTTCCAGGCGTTTTCTTTCAGCCAGACGCCCTCATCCGTATCCTTGAAGCAGCCTTTGAGATAACAGTTGCCGCTGGTTCCGGATAAATCCGCTGCCAGTCCGGTCTGATGTTCGCTCTGACCCGGCTTGGCTGAATAACGGTTAGCTTCTTCCTCGCCATCGCGGGCAACATAGTTGTTGTATAAGGTTTTCTGATAATCATAAGAGCGGTAGCCGCTGCCGATCATCAGTGAAATACCGTCTTCTTTAGCCGCGTCAAACATGATCTTCATCGCATCGGCTGCTTCCTGACGCATCGTTACAGAAGATTTGGCCAGCGGGACATCCGGCTTGACCAGATCCGCCGGTTCGTAATCTTCCCCTAACGGACGCTGTTTGTTAACGATCAGGTTAATGCTGTCAAGACTGGTCAGATCCGGAACTTCCATCACGATATCTCCCTCATTTCCATCATTATTGGAAGCTGGGGTTTCCTCCGGCTCGGCAGTAGGCTGGGCTGTTTCCTGGGATTGAGGAGTTTCGGTTGGATTTAGATTGTCCTCATTGGGTGTTTTTGCTTTCTTTCCGCACCCGCCGACGCTGACGATCAGCAGGAAGGCAATCAACATCTTGGTCATTTTTAACATTTGCTCATCTCCTGTTCTTCCCGGTTTTTTTCCTGGATCATCCGCAGCGCTTCCGCTACGTCATGCACAATATATTTTGCCCGCGCCAGGATTTCCGGGTGACTTTTCTCCATGGCGTAGCTTTCTTCAATCAATTCAAACATTTCCAAATCATTGATAGAATCCCCTAAAACGGCAATCTCATACAACGGTACATGATCCAGCGATGCGACTTTCTGAATTCCGCTGGCCTTGTTGACGCCGGGTTTCATCATTGAATAGCCGTCATGACGGGTCATCACCGGATCATAGCCCAGTCGTGAAGCTTGTTCAGCCAGCTGCTTTAATGTATTCGGCTGATGACAAAGAATGACCAGAGATACAAAAGTCTGCGCCGGTTTGCGCTGAGCCAGCTCCGCCAGCGTCCAGGGCAGAATTTCACGATGATCCGGAACGTTGTCCGGGTCACAGAATTCATCGATATATTCCGACTTGCGGCCGGCAAAGCAATAATCGTTCTGATTGGTTATGCATAACAGTTCGGCGGGCTGATTTTCCAGCAAAGCCTGAAGGTGCCGGGCTTCTTCCAGCGTAAATATACTTTCATAGATCAGTTTCTGACGTGCGGTAACGTAAGCTCCGGAATACGCCACGGTATCAAAGCTGAACTGCCGGCCGTAAGTCCGCGGTACAAAGTCAGCGGGTCTGCCGGTGGCTAAGGCAAAGTGAACGCCGGAATTCACCGTGCGGTTAATTTCCCGAAGGTTTTCCACAGAAATCGTGTAATCCCCCTGCTCGTTGTCCTGAACTAATGTTCCGTCAACATCACAAAAGATCAAACGTATCATTTTTTAATCCTCACTTTATCGTAGTGTAATTATACCATCCCGTTAATGTTAAGCAAATCCTAAGATATCCACAGGAAAAACCGCGGCTTCTGTCTGTTCACAGGGTTTTCAGTCTTTTTTCAGCAGTGGAAAATTCTTTATCCACGCCTAATCCGCATTCCACATTAGATAGTTTTCCACAGTTGTGGATAATGGTGGATTATGTCATAAACACTTTTATAAAAGGCTATTTTGATATGGATAAAATCTTGATAACTTCCGAATTCTCCGAATTTATCCCCATTTTCCCCAAAAAAGTTATCCATATCCACTTATCCCCAGTTTATCCACAATAGAAAAGATGTGGATTGTGGTGGATAACTAGGTAAAAATAAACAATAATCACGGATTTAAGGGGAGTTATCCTGTGGAAAACTTTTTTTGGAAGAAAAACATCGTGGAAAAATGCTGACAAATTAGCTAAACTAGTAGTGCTAAGGAAACTTATCCACGAATGGGAGTTGTATAAAAATGACAGTAATGGATTCTTACTTATCCGATATCTGGAAGCGAACCCTGACGCTGATCTTAGAAAAGGGGAAACAGCAGGAAAAACTGGACAATCTGATCTTTAATCAGTTTTTCTCCGATTCCAAGCTGATGGACCTTGATGAAAAGAAAGCGCTGGTTGTCGTGCCCGGATATATCCAACAAACGATTATGATGCAGAACAAAGAGATCGTAGAGGAAGCGATCAGCGAAGTTCAGGAGCGGAAAATCAGCTGCGAAATCATCATGGAAAGTCAGCTGCAGAAAATCCGGCCGCTGGCGGCGAAGAAGAAAGCACCAGCAATTACCGGCTTAAACACAACGAATTTGATTCAGGATTACACCTTTGATAATTTCGTTGTCGGAGGAAGCAATCGGGAAAGCCACTCTGCGGCTCTGGCCTGCGCCTACAATCCAGGTCAGTTCTTCAATCCGCTGTTTATCTACGGCAATTCCGGCTTAGGGAAGACGCATCTGCTCAATGCCATCGGCAACTACGTCAGCGAACACGCACCGGACAAAAAAGTCTACTACACGACCAGCGAAGACTTCGTCAACGCCGTCGTCAATTCCATTAAAAACGGTCAAATTCAGGAATTCAAAGAAGAAATGAATGACCTGGACGTCCTGCTGGTCGATGATATTCAGTTTCTGGCCGGCAAAGAAAAGAGCCATGAAACGTTCTTCTACATCTTTAATGAATTGGTCAACAATAAGAAACAGATCTGCCTGACTTCGGATCGGCATCCTACCGAAATCAAAGGCCTGGAAGAACGTCTGATCAGCCGCTTCTCCTCTGGATTGTCCGTCGGTGTGGATTCACCTGAATTTGAAACATCCGTGGCCATCCTCAAAGTCAAGCTGGAAAAACAAAGCGTTGATCCTTCGATTATTGATGACGATGTTCTGGCTTATATTGCGTCCAACTTCTCACAGGATGTGCGTAAGCTGGAAGGGGCACTAAACCGATTATTGTTCTATTCGATCAATTTCTCCAACAGTACCCGCATCGATTTTAAAACTGCGGTTTCCGCTTTCCGCGGACAGGCGCAGACGATTGACAAAAACGATTTGACCGCTTCTAAAATCATCCGCTGTGTTGCCGATTACTACGGCTTAACAAAACTGCAGCTGGTTTCCAAAACGCGGACTAAGAATATAGCCACAGCCCGCCATATGGCCATGTATCTGTGCCGCAAGCATCTTGACATGCCGTATGTAAAAATTGGCGATGAATTTGGCAAACGTGATCATTCCACTGTGATGAGCGCCTGCGAAAAAGTGGAGAAGGGATTAAAGAACGACGATGTTTACCGCAAGGCTGTCAGCGAATTAGAGAAGCTCATGCAGGTGAATTAGTTAACCACTGCTTTCCACTTTATTTCCGCCGTCAAAAGTGATAAAATAAACCTGTATTATAAGGCTTTTTGAAACTTTATCCACTTTTCCACAGTCCTAATAGTATTGAACTTAAATACTAAATAAAAACACAAGGGAGGTACACCATGAATTTTAAAATCTCCAAGCGAGTTTTCTACTCCGCTCTGAACACCGTATCCAGAGCGATTTCTTCCAATTCTCCGTTACCCGCTTTATCCGGTATCAAAATTGAAGTGAATCAGGATTCGATTATTCTGACCGGAAGCGATTCCGATATTTCCATCCAGACCACCCTCAGCGGAAACGAAGAAGAAACCAATCTGATCGTGAAGGAAACCGGCTCCATCGTTATTGAAGCTAAATATATTCTTGAAATTGTCAGAAAGATTGACGCCGATGAAATTGAACTGGAAATCGTCGATGGCTCACTGACCAAGATCAGCGGGATGTCCGCAGAATTTAGAATCAACGGCATGCGGGCATTGGATTATCCGGCAATTGATTTCACCCGCCCAGGTCAGCAGTTTGAAATGGACGCCGACGTTTTGTTAAAAGTCATCAGCCAGACAACCTTTGCGACCAGCGATCGGGAAACCCGACCTGTCTTAACCGGCGTGAATATGAAATGCAGCGGCAAGCGCTTGGAATGCGTAGCGACGGATAGTTATCGCCTTGCTCGCAAGATAGTAAATTTGACCTCGGAGAATAACTTTAACATTACGATTCCGGCTAAAAGTTTAAATGAAGTTTCCAAAACGATTGCCCAAGACAGCAGCATCCTGATCGCAGTCTCTGATAAAAAAGCTCAGTTCTGGATCGGTGAAACCGTCATTCAGACCCGCTTGATCGACGGCGCTTATCCAGAAACCGCTCGTTTAATTCCGACAGAATTCGCGCATGAGCTGACTGTGGATTCCCGCGATATGCTCAATGCGATTGACCGGGCTTCATTTATCAAGAATGAAGGCATCTCCATCGTCAAGCTGAGCGCCAACAGCGAAGAAGTCGTTATTTCCAGCAAATCTCAGGAAGTCGGATCTTCGGTTGAAAATTTAAACATCATCGCTTATGAAGGCAATCCGCTTGAAATCTCATTCAGCGGCAAATATGTTTTTGAGGCAATCCGCGTTTTATCGGCAACAACGATCAAAATTATGTTCAGCGGTGAGATGAAACCCTTCGTCATCCGCAACATGGATGATGACTCGATTCTGCAGCTGGTTCTGCCGGTCAGAACATATTCTTAAAACTTGCTGAAACACGAAATAAAAGGCACCCAGGCGGTGCTTTTTCCTTGCTTTTGTGGTATAATCTAAGAGATAGGCCATAGGCAGGAAAGGACTCTGACAATGATCAAAATCGATACGGAATTCATTACCTTGGGACAGCTGCTGAAAATGACAGATTGGATCTCCTCCGGGGGCGAAGCCAAGTTTGCCGTCAAAGAACTAAAGATTCAGGTCAATGGTGAATCTGAAAACCGCCGCGGCCGCAAGCTTTATCCAGGGGACCAAATCAGTATCGAGGACAAGCGCTATACGATCGAACGATGAAGATCAATCAGATTCGCCTGAAGAATTTCAGAAACTATGATTCCTGCCAGCTGTTTCCGGATCCGCATATGAATGTGATCATCGGAAAAAACGCGCAGGGCAAAACCAATCTGCTGGAAAGCATCGTACTGCTTTCGACAACACGATCTCACCGGGCGATGCGGGATCAGGATATGATCCGCGAGGGGCAGGAATTCTGCAAAGCGGAATGCCGTCTGAATACTGAACCGGAGATGGTGCTGTCAGCGGTGATTCATGGAAAAGGAAAAACGCTGATGATTCATCAGAAGCCGGTTTCCCGATCCAGTGAATTCATCGGAAAGCTAAATGCGGTGCTGTTTGCGCCTTCGGATTTGGAACTGTTTGAGGCGCCGCCGAAGGTTAGGCGCCGGCTGATGGATGTTGAAATCGGCAAGGTTTCCCCGCGGTACATGCAGGCATTAAGCGCGATGATGAAGCTTCTAAAAGAACGCAACAGTTTGTTGAAACAGGAGCGGATCGATCTGGCAATGCTGGAAGTTCTGGATCAGCAGATGATCGAACAGGAGCTGACCCTGATTGCCTTGCGCCGCCAGTTCATCGCCAAAATGAATGCGAATCTCAGCCTGAAATACAATGTGCTGGCAGGAGAAAATGCCACGGTGAGAGCGGCCTACCATACGATTACCGATAAAACAGAATTGAATGCCATGCGTGAAGAATTAGCGCGCAAGCTTTTGGAGAATCGGGAACGCGATCGGATCTTAAAAACGACGTCCAGCGGAGTTCATCGGGATGATCTGAGCTTTCAGCTCAATGACCGCGATGTGCTGAGCTATGCCTCGCAAGGTCAGCGGCGGATGATTGTTCTGGCCTGGAAGCTGTCCCTGATCGACTTCATTGCCGATCAGCTCAACGAGCTGCCAGTGCTGCTTTTAGATGATGTGTTATCGGAGCTTGACCAACAGAAAAGGGTAAACCTTTTTTCTTTGATTTCCCCGGAAATTCAAACGTTTATTACGACGACAGAAATTGCGGATCTGCTTCCGTTTCTGCCGCGAAAACCAAAAATTGCAGAAATAGACAGCGGTCAGATACGACCTTGGAAGGAGGACATGAATTAACATGGAAAAACCAGTAGAGCATTCTTATACCTCGCATGACATTCAAGTGCTGGAGGGGTTAGAGGCGGTCAGAAAGCGGCCTGGCATGTATATCGGTTCAACTTCAGAAAAGGGCCTGCATCATCTGGTCTGGGAAATCGTGGACAACTCGATTGATGAAGCTTTAGCCGGATATGCCACAGATATTGAAGTGAAAGTCGATCAGAACAACATTGTTACCGTGGAGGATAACGGCCGCGGCATGCCGGTTGAGATTCATGAGAAAACCGGTATTTCAACGGTAGAAACGATATTCACCGTGCTGCATGCCGGCGGAAAGTTCGGCGGCGGGGCATATAAAGTTTCCGGCGGTCTGCATGGGGTCGGCGCTTCCGTCGTCAATGCGTTAAGCGAATGGCTGGAAGTCGCGGTTTATAAAGAAGGCAAGGTCTTCTTCATCCGTTTTGAAAATGGCGGCACGGCTGTGGCGCCGTTGAAGCAGATCGGTACTTGTGATCCAGAAAAGCACGGCAGCTTAGTTCGGTTTAAGGCAGATTCTACGATCTTTACGGAAACCGTAGCGTACAATCACGATGTCCTGTATGACCGGCTGCGTCAGATCGCTTTCTTAAACAAAGGGATCAAGCTATTGTTTACCGACGAGCGGATGGAAGAAGAAGCCAAGCGGTCGCATACCTTTCTGTATGAAGGCGGCTTAAAGGAATACATCGCATTCTTAAATAAAAATAAATCGCCGATCCATGAAGAAATTATTTATGTGGAAGGTGAACAGGATAACATTCAGGTTGAAATTGCGATGCAGTACAATGATGGATATGTTCCGAATGTTTATTCGTTCTGCAACAACATCAACACCGGAGAAGGGGGCACGCATGAGGAAGGCTTCAAGCTGGCGCTGAACCGGACATTGAACAATTATGCCAAAGAGGCGGGTCTGCTGAAAAAAGATGAGGAAGGCCTGCAAAGCGACGATGTTCGGGAAGGGCTGACGGCGATCATTTCCGTCAAGCATCCGGATCCGCAGTATGAAGGACAGACAAAAACGAAGCTGGGCAACGTCGAGGTGCGTAAAATTGTATCCAACATTCTGGGCGAGCAGCTGGAACGCTTTCTGATGGAAAATCCGAACAGCGCCAAGCTGATCATCGAAAAAGCCCAGCTGGCCTCCAAAGCCCGTCTGGCCGCAAAAAAAGCGCGGGAACTGACCCGCCGCAAGAGTGCTTTAGAAATCAGTTCGCTGCCGGGAAAACTGGCTGACTGTTCCAGCAAGAACGCAGAAATCTGCGAAATTTACCTGGTGGAAGGGGACTCCGCCGGCGGCAGCGCGAAGCAGGGAAGAAATTCCAAGTTTCAGGCGATTCTGCCGCTGCGCGGAAAGATTTTAAACGTTGAAAAGGCGCGTCTGCACCGAATTTTTGACAACAATGAAATCCGTTCGATGATCACAGCGTTCGGCGCTGGTGTAGGCGAGGAAGTCGATGTCACCAAGCTGCGCTATCATAAAATTGTCATCATGACCGATGCCGATGTCGACGGAGCGCATATCCGCACGCTGCTGCTGACATTCCTGTATCGTTATTTGCGTCCGGTCGTGGAAGGCGGATTCGTCTATATTGCCCAGCCGCCGCTGTATAAGATTCAAAAGGGCCAACAGGTTCGTTATGCTTACTCTGATGATGAATTGAATAAGGCGAAAGGGGAAATGGGCGACCGGCTGAACATTCAGCGTTACAAAGGTCTGGGTGAAATGAATCCGGAACAGCTGTGGGAAACGACCATGGATCCGGAAGTCAGAACGCTGATTCAGGTGACGATTGAAGATGCGATGGACGCGGATGCCGTATTCTCCATGCTGATGGGCGATGAAGTCGAACCGCGCCGCAACTTTATTCAGGAAAACGCCCATTTCGTTAAGAATTTAGATATTTAAGGAGGATCATAGATGGATGAGAATAACTTTAATCATGGAAATATAAAAACAACCAATATTTCCAGTGAAATGCGGACATCCTTTCTGGATTACTCCATGTCCGTTATTGTCGCACGAGCGCTGCCGGATGTTCGGGACGGCATGAAGCCGGTTCACCGCCGCATTTTATATGCCATGAATGACTTAGGCATTGTTGCCGACAAACCGCATAAGAAATCAGCGCGTATTGTCGGTGAAGTCATCGGTAAGTATCACCCGCATGGGGATACGGCAGTCTATGAAACAATGGTGCGCATGGCGCAGGATTTCAGCTACCGCTATCCATTAGTCGACGGTCACGGCAACTTTGGTTCTGTTGACGGCGATGGTGCGGCGGCGATGCGATATACCGAAGCGCGAATGTCCAAAATTTCCATGGAGCTGCTTCGTGATATCAACAAGGATACGGTTGACTGGATGGATAACTATGACGGGGAAGAACATGAACCGGTAGTTCTGCCTTGCCGTTTTCCGAACTTACTCGTCAATGGTACGACCGGCATTGCGGTCGGCATGGCGACCAACATTCCGCCGCATAATCTCGGTGAAACCATCGACGCTGTTTTTGCGATCATGGATAATCCGGATATCACCGTCATGGAATTGATGGAAGACTACATCAGCGGTCCGGATTTTCCTACCGGCGGCTATATTTTAGGCCGGGCTGGAATTAAGCAGGCTTATGAAACCGGCCGCGGATCCATCATGATTCGATCCAAGGTTCAGGTCGAAGACATGCCCAATGGCAAGAAACAGATTATTGTTACGGAAATTCCGTATGTTGTCAATAAAGCGGCACTGGTTGAGAAAATTGCCAGTTTGGTTCGTGAAAAGCTGATTGAAGGCATCACGGATCTGCGTGATGAATCCAACATGGAAGGCATTCGGATCGTGATTGAGTTGCGAAAAGATGTCCAGAGTGATGTCATTTTGAATCAGTTGTACCGCATGACTTCTTTGCAGACGTCCTTTGGCGTGAATATGATTGTCTTAGTGGACAATGCACCGCGTCAGCTGGGTTTGAAAGACGTGCTGCAATGTTATCTCGATCATCAGATCGACGTCACTGTACGCCGGACTCGCTTTGAACTGAAAAAAGCGGAAGATCGTGCACATATCTTGGAAGGCTTGAAGATTGCGCTGGATCACATTGATGAAATCATCACGCTGATCCGAAATTCCAAGGATACTTCGATCGCGATGAACGGCTTGATGGAAAACTTCGGTCTGAGTGAAATCCAGGCAAAAGCGATCCTCGATATGCAGTTCAGACGGCTTACCGGTTTGGAACGGCAGAAGATTGAAGAAGAATATGACGGCTTGATGGCACAGATTACAGATTTAAAAGATATTCTGAACAATCACAGCCGGGTTCTGGAAATCATTCGTACCGAATTGTCGGAAATCAAGGAAAAATACAATGATAAGCGCCGTTCTGAAATCATCGACGCGGAAATTGATATGCAGGATGAAGATTTGATTCCGCAGGAAGACGTTGTGATCACGATGACGGTCAATGGCTATGTCAAACGGATTCCAGTCGATACCTATCGTCTGCAGAACCGCGGCGGCAAGGGCATCAAAGGCATGAGCATGCATGAAGATGATATTGTTGATCAGTTCTTGACGATGATGACGCATGATTACCTGCTGATGTTTACCAACCTGGGAAAAGTCTATCGGATTAAGGGATATCAAGTTCCGCTGGCTTCCCGGACATCGAAGGGAATCCCGATTGTCAATCTGCTGAATCTCGATAAGAATGAAAAAGTTCTGGCGATGGTTCCGGTTGAACGGGAGAATTCTCCAGCGAAATTCTTATTCTTCGTTACTGCTCAGGGAATTGTCAAACGGGTACCGATAGAAGAGTTTGAAAATATTCGTCAGTCAGGAAAGATTGCGATTAATCTGCGCGATGGCGATGAATTGATCAGCGCGAAACCGACGACCGGCAGCAGTCAGATTTTGATTGCGGCGGCCAATGGTCAGGCGATTCGCTTTAACGAAACGGATGTTCGTCCGATGGGCCGAACCGCTACGGGTGTTAAGGGCTTCAATGTGAACGGCAGCCGGGTTATCGGCATGACCACTGATTTTGAAGGTCAGTATATCCTGTCAGTCACGGAAAAAGGTTATGGTAAGAAATCCAAACTGGAAGATTACCGCATGACCAACCGCGGCGGTAAGGGTGTTAAGACGGTTCAGGTGACCGAGAAGAATGGACCGCTGGTCTTCCTGCGTGCGGTTAACGGCGATGAAGACTGTCTGATAATGACGAATGAAGGCATTGTCATTCGTATCAGTCTGGAAAAGGTTTCGGTGTACAGTCGGAATACTCAGGGTGTGAAATTGATTTCCGTTGAAGATGACCAGAGCGTTTCTACTGTGGCTATCGTTTATAAATCAGAAGACGATGAAGAAACAGAAGAGGATACGGAGAACAACGAATTCAATTCAGAGCTTGAAGGAGAAACAGCCGGGGTTTTAGAAGCGGAATCAACGGTGAACTCCGAATCGGAAGATATTGCTGAATAGTCATTAAAAGAGTGCAGTGTTAAAAAATAGAAAAAAGCTATAGTTCATTGTGAATATAGCTTTTTTTCATTTGTTTTATGCATATAATAAGAAATATGATTATTTTAAAGTTATGAGTGAATTCATTCATAAAATCAGAAATAACGGTTTGAATATTATTTAATTAAGATTATCCTGTTGTATATCGAAAAATAAATTATGGAATGCTAAAAGAAGACAAGTCAGATCAAGCAGAAGATATTTGAAATTTCTATAATATTAGAGTAGCAGCGGAAGGAGAATGAAAATGTTTGAGTGGCAGAAGCAAATTCAGATAATCGTGGATGAGATTGATGAAAGTATAAAGCAGCATCAGGATGAAGCGCTGACATTGCATAATCTTGCACAGCGATTGGGTTATTCTGAATTTTACATGACACGGAAATTCAAAGCTATTTCCGGTATGGTCTTTCGGGATTATCTGCGATATCGAAAACTGGCTTTCGCATTGAAAGAAGTGCGTGACAGCAAGAAAAGTATGATTGAAATTGCATTCAGCTATGGATTTTCTTCCCATGAGGCCTTTACCCGAGCCTTTAAACGAATGTATGGGATCACACCCAGTCAGTATCGAAAAAATCCAAAGCCTGTCATTCTGCGCACAAAAATTCATTCCTTCGACCGCTACTTTTTAGGATTAGGAGAAATTGGAATGATGAAAACAACAGAAGATTTAAAAATTTACTTTGTCACAATTCCAGCGCATCAGTTTTTACACATTAAAAATTAGGAAAGTAATGGTTATTGGGATTTCTGGCAGAAACAAAGCTTAATTGCAGGTCAGGATCAAGCTACGATTTGTGGTTTGCTGGACAGTATTAAAGGTAAGTTGGATGATGAAGGTGGAAGTGATACGGACAGCGGAAGCGGCCAGGTGATGGCGTATATCAATGATCCGCAGGGAAGACTCTGTGATTGGGGATTTCCTCGCATTGAATGTTATGGTGTTCGCCTTCCTCTTGATTATCAGGGGGATATTCCTGATTTGATGACGTTGACAACGATTCCGGAAGCAGAATATCTTGTTTTTGAACATGGACCATTTAATTATGAACAGGAAAACCGCAGTATTGAAGAACAAGTTGAAAAAGCCATGGCTGAATTCGATTTCACGGAAACAGGATATTGTTACGATACAATCACACCGGGGAGAATCGTATATTTCTATTTTAATCCTGAGCGGTTTTGGAAATATATTCGGCCTGTTCATAAAATTGCTGATTAAACGAGATTTATTTGTGAGAATATAGACTAAGAAGAAGTTTATTTTCTTAAAATCAGGTCAAACTGATTAAGAAGGTGAAAGAATGACAACGGTTTAGTTTTATCCATTGACAAAAAAATGACCCTTGATTAAAATGAAGGTGTTAAAACATAGATGAGGACAAGTAAGTTCATGATTATCTTTAGAGAAACAGTGGATGGTGAAAACTGTTGATAATTTGTACTGAAATCCACCTCGGAGTGAAAGTGAACCTTTCCGGTTATCGCCGTTAACGATTCAAGTGATCGATGTTTCACGTGAAACATTGGTAATTAGGGTGGCAACACGAGGCATCGTCCCTGAATGGGCGGGCCTTTTTTATGTTAAAAGGAGGAAATAGTCATGCTGGACATTAATTTGTTGCGTACAAATCCAGAAGTAGTCAAAGAAAACATTAAAAAGAAGTTTCAGAATCAAAAATTGGAATTAGTCGATAAGGTTGTTGAGCTGGATCGCCAATTCCGAAAAGCGAAGACTGACGGCGACAGCTTAAGAGGGCAAAGAAATGCCATCAGCAAGCAAATCGGCGGATTTATGAAGCAAGGACTTAAAGACAAGGCAGAAGAGGCCAAGAAAGAAGTCGCTAATATTGCTAAGCAGTTAGCTGATTTAGAAGTGAAGGAAGAGGAACTGGCAGCCGAAATTAAAAAAATCATGCTTGTTCTTCCGAATATCATTGATGAAACAGTTCCGATTGGCAAAGATGACAGCGAAAATGTGGAAATTGAGAAATTTGGTGAGCCGATTGTGCCTGAATATGACATTCCATACCATACCGACATTATGGAAGCTTTCGATGGCATTGATCTGGACAGTGCACGAAAGACAAGCGGCAATGGATTCTACTATTTGAAAGGCGATATTGCCCGACTGCACTCTGCAATCCTATCTTATGCCCGTGATTTCATGATTGATCGGGGATTTACTTACTACATTCCGCCATTCATGATCCGCAGTGATGTTGTAACAGGAGTTATGAGCTTTGCGGAAATGGAAAATATGATGTATAAAATTGAAGGAGAAGATCTGTATTTGATCGGAACGAGTGAACATTCCATGATTGGCAAGTTCATCGACACGATTATTGATGAAGAGAAGCTCCCGCAGACATTAACCTCGTATTCTCCTTGCTTCCGTAAGGAAGTAGGCGCTCATGGAATTGAAGAACGCGGTGTTTATCGTATTCATCAATTTGAAAAACAGGAAATGATCGTTGTCTGCAAACCAGAAAATTCTAAATACTGGTATGATCAGCTTTGGAAGAATTCCGTTGATTTCTTCCGTTCCTTGGATATTCCTGTAAGAACTCTGGAATGTTGTTCTGGTGATCTGGCTGATTTAAAAGTAAAGAGCTGTGATGTTGAGGCATGGTCGCCGCGGCAGAAGAAGTATTTTGAAGTTGGAAGCTGTTCCAATCTGGGTGATGCTCAGGCTCGCCGCCTTGGAATTCGTGTTCAGGGTAAGGAAGGCAAATACTTTGCGCATACCTTGAATAATACCGTTGTTGCACCGCCAAGAATGCTGATTGCTTTCCTGGAGAATAACTTAAATGCCGATGGAACAGTGAATATACCTGAACCATTGAGAATGTATATGGGCGGAAAGATTAAAATCGAGAAAAAGTAGAGCTAAAAGGGGAGATTTCCCCTTTTTGTATGAGGAAAATCTGTATGATAAGAAAGATGGAAGAAAGAGATCTGGATAGGGTTATTCAGATCTGGTTAGAAGGTAATCTTCAGGCACATCCCTTTATTAATTCTGGTTATTGGAAATCCAATCTGAGATTAGTTCGTGAGATGCTGCCGAGGAGTCAGGTGTTTATTGATGAACAAGAAGGAATTATCACTGGTTTTATGGGATTGAATGGCAACAAAATTGAAGGCCTATTTGTTAATTCGAACTTTCAATCAAAAGGAATCGGACGTTCTCTGGTACAGTTGGCAAAATCAATCCATAATGAATTAACCTTATGTGCCTATAAAAAGAATAAGAAGGCAATCGCATTCTATAATAAAGCAGGTTTTAACGTTATTGAACAGAGAACAGAGGAAGAAACACAGGAAGAAGAGTTGCTTATGAGGTGGAAGAAATCTTATTGATAAGAATAGAAGCTTTGATTGATAAAATCATAATGTTTCACGTGAAACATAAAATTCATGCGGCCTTTTTATCCGAGTGAGTAAATCTAAAGAATAAAATTAAAGCATAGACAAGAATTTTTTATTCGATTATGATAACCACGGAGATGGCGCCAGCTCCTGATATCAGGAGGATAAAAATGAACTATTTGAATTTAAAAGGAACCCCAAAAGAAATCGGTTTTCAATGTGGAAAATATTTTGCCAAACAGGGAATTAATATTTCAGACACATTACCACCAAGTACGGAGGAACGAAAAAAGTACAGCACCGCAGTAAAACCAATCTATAAACAAAAATATCCAATGCTTTTGGAAGAAATAGAGGGACTTGCGGAAGGAAATGGTTGTAATGAAGAAGCATTAATGACATTTCTTCTAAGCATGTATACCTATACTGCAATGAATTTTTGTACCTGTATTGCTGGAATTGATGAGAATGGACATCCTTTATTAGGAAGAAACAGCGATTTCCTTATAGCCATGCAGTCAATGTATTCCCATTGCCTTATTCAACCTGCTTCAGGCTATGCTTTCATTGGAAATACAACAGGTTTTGTTGAAATGGAAGATGGGATGAATGAGAAAGGTCTGGCTGTCGGAATGACCTTTATTTACAGTAAGGAGAAACATTTTGGTATAAATGCAGGAATGATTGTCAGAATTCTTTTAGAACAGTGCAAATCAGTCGATGAAGCGATATTATTGCTTAAAAAAATGAGAATCGGCTCAGCACAAACATTCACTTTGGCGGATCGAGAGGGAAATAGAGCGATTGTTGAATGCAATGCAAAGAGAGTGGAAGTCATTCTGTCAGATTCTGTTCTTTTTGCTGTAAATCAATTCACCAGTAATTCCATGAAGTCCTATAATCCAATAGGTATAGATGATATGGAGTCTGATCTACGCTTAAAAACCTGTAGGGAAGCCTTAAGTCATTCAGACAGACTGAGTGCAGATTGTATGCGGGAGGTATTGAGTGGAAAACAAGGCTTTCTTTGCCAATATGATCGCAGCAGAGGCGGCGATACAGTCTGGTCAGTGATCTATGATCTAAATGAAATAGCTGTTTTGTTCTGTGATGGCAATCCTTCACGAAAACTATTTAAGAAACTAGATGAAAGACTTAATCGTTAATTTTGGTATTAATCTGGCTGATTAAAGATGAATTTTGTTGTTTCACAATGCGTATTCTCTAATCCTTAATGTTTCACGTGAAACATTGTAAAGATCACTTAAAACCAGGATTAATCATTCACAGAATCCTTGAAGCGAATTGATCAGGATAAAGCTTGCGTAAAGAATTGAAATTCGGTATAATAATAAACGGTACAACAAACATATTTGAACCTGGTCAGGACCGGAAGGTAGCAGCCATAAGAATCCCTGTTTGTGTGTACCCTTTTTATTTTTCTGAATCGAGGTTGATAATATGCCAGGGAACAAACAACAAAAAAATGATCAATATTTCATGCGTCAGGCAATCAAAGAAGCAATGAAGGCTGAACTGTTGGATGAAGTACCTATCGGAGCAGTCATTGTTCATGATGATAAGATCATCGCCCGCGGACATAATCTGCGCGAAAAGAAACAATCGTCACTCGCTCACGCTGAGATTTTGGCAATAGAAAAGGCCTGTAAAAAAATAGGCTCCTGGCGTTTGGAAGACTGTGTTCTTTATGTGACATTGGAACCTTGTCCGATGTGTGCCGGTGCGATTCTGCAATCACGAATTGCCAAAGTTGTTTATGGCGCCTCAGATCCGAAAGGCGGCAGTGTTGGAACCTGTTTTAACCTCTATGAAATACCCGGTTTTAATCACTATCCGGAAGTGATCGGCGGAGTTCTTCACGAAGACTGTGCAGCGCTGTTAAAGACCTTTTTTAAACGAAAACGCGAACAGAAAAACAAAATAAAAGAACTGAAAACCGACGATTCTTCTCATCTTGAACATGAGAAGGAAAACGGCAAAAAATAACAAGAACGAATGCAGTAAAAAGATGGGTTTTCATTTTAATGACGACTCATTTTTGTTATAATAATGAAGTCAGTGAAGGAGGAATCAGGCATGAGTTATAAAGCGTTATATCGGACCTATCGACCGTCCTCCTTTGAAGAAGTCGTAGGTCAACAGCATATTGTCACAACGCTGAAAAACGCTGTAAAACAAAATAAAATAGCCCACGCATATCTGTTCTGCGGACCGCGCGGAACTGGGAAAACATCCATTGCCAAGCTGTTGGCAAAAGCCGTGAACTGTGAGGATCAGCAGAATGCTCCATGCAATCAATGCCGCAGCTGTCTGGCGATCCAGCAGGGCAATCATCCTGATATCGTAGAAATTGACGCCGCATCGAATAATGGTGTTGATGAAGTGCGTGAATTAATTGAAAAAGTCAAATATGCGCCTTTGGAAGGTCGATATAAAGTTTATATCATTGACGAAGTTCATATGATGTCTTCGGGTGCGTTCAATGCCTTGTTAAAAACTCTGGAAGAACCACCGGCTCACGTCATCTTTATTTTGGCAACGACTGAACCGCAAAAAGTCCTGCCAACGATCATATCCCGGTGTCAGCGTTATGATTTTACCAAAGTCGGACAGAACGAAATCATCTCGCGTGTGCGCAGTGTTTTGGAACAGGAACATATTGAATGTGAAGATGAAGCTCTCCGTCTGGTCGCTCAGCTGGCAGATGGCGGCATGCGTGATGCCCTGAGCATTATGGATCAATGCATCGCCTATGCGCAGAACCACATTACGGCAGCCCATGTTAATGAAATCTACGGTATTACAACCGTAACGGAAAAAATTGAAATGCTTCAGTGGATATTCCAACATGAAGCCCAGCCGCTGCTGGAAAAAATCCGGATACTGAATGAAAAAGGCGTAGATATCAAACGATTGACATCCGATTTGATTGAAATATTGAAAGAATGCGTTATTTACATCTATACGCAGGATACAACCCTGCTGAATAAAATTGATGAGAAAGAAGCCAATACGATTATCAGCGGAAGAAGTTCGCGGGATTTGCTGGCATTGATTGATATTCTGATGGAAACCCTGGAAAAATATCGTACTGCAAGCAGTGCCGCTTCTTACTTTGAAGTTGCGGTTTTAAAGATGATGGCGGAGCTGGATCAAAGTCAGCGTCCGGCACCGCCGGTCCAACCTGCTTTTACCCAGCCTGTTATCCAAGCCTCAGCTACACAAAATACGATCCCTGTTGTGAAATCTCAGCCCGAAATACAAAACATCCCGCAAATACCGGGTGAGGAAGTTGATTTAACAGAAGACATGCTGTCGGATGAATTGATTCCACCGGCTCCTCAAACATTGGAAGAAAGTATAGGATCAGTTCAGGAGAAACCTGTTGAAGTTCATCCAGAATTGGAAATTCAACCTTTGAACTACGAATTTGTCATGCAGCTGTTAACCGGTGCCAATAAAGAAATGCGGATGAAAGATGAAAATCAATGGAAACTGATTGATCAGAAATGCCGTGATCGGGATCTCAACTGTGCGAGAATTGCGAATCTTTTACGCAATGGAAAAATTGTGGCGAGTGCCGAAAACTACATTTTGATCTGCGTATCCTATCAGGCGTTGGCGAACCAGATCAATGATCCGGCGATGAAGGAACAAATTAATCAATTTTGTTACGAAAATCTGGAAATTAAAAAACAACTCTTTGCGATTACCCAGGAACAGTTTAAAATAGAAACAGACGATTTCCGTATTCGCTCCCGTAACGGAACATTGCCTCAGCCGGCCAATGTCGCTCCGGTAGAAATAGGCAGGGAAATCAAGAAAGAAGACGTAACTGAACAGGAAGAAAATGTGGTTGATAAGCTTTTTGACCTGTTCGGCGCTGAAAATGTCGAAATCATCGAGGAGGAATAACAAATGAACATTCAACATTTATTAAAACAGGCGCAGCAGATGCAGAATCAGATCGGAAAAGTGGAAAAGGAAATTGAAGCCACGGAATACACTGCAACTGCCGGCGGCGATGCGGTGAAAGTAACGCTAACAGGAAAAATGGAAGTAACAGGCATTGAAATCAGTGCCGAGCTGTTATCCGCAGATTCCAAGGAAATGCTTGAAGATACGGTCATGATTGCGGTCAATGCTGCGTTAGCGGCTGCGGTGAAAGATAAAGAAGAACGCATGAACAAGATTACCCAGGGTGTTAAGATACCGGGAGCTTTCTGATTGCATGTATCCGAAGTCATTTGAACGACTGATTGAATGTTTTCAGCTCTTGCCGGGAGTTGGCGCGAAGACCGCGGAACGATACGCCTTTACCATGCTTGATGCTCCCCAAGAACAAATTGAATTATTTGCACAAGCGTTGATTGGCTGTAAAAAAGATATCAAACGCTGCAGGATTTGCGGTAATATCAGTGATCAGGAAGAATGTCCGATCTGTCAGGACGAAAATCGAAATCCGCGGATGATCTGCGTCGTGCAGTCACCTAAGGATGTCATTGCGATGGAAAAAATGCAGGAATATGCCGGAACTTATCATGTATTAAATGGATTGATATCCACCTCAAAAGGAATTATGCCGGAAGATCTGAACATCGATGCACTCCTGGAGCGAATCACACCGGAAACGGAGGAAGTGATCATTGCCACCAATGCAACGATTGAAGGGGAAACAACGGCACTGTATCTGGATAAGCTGCTGTCAGGCAAAGGTGTTCTCGTCACGCGCATTGCACACGGCCTGCCGATGGGCGGACATCTGGATTATGCCGATGAATTAACACTGATTAAAGCGTTTGAAGGGCGCAAGAGCCTTAAATAAGAGAGAAGGGGTTAACATGAAAACAGATTTACAAATCGCACAGGAAAACACGATGGACAATATCGAAAAAATTGCGAGAAAGGCTAAAATTGATCCCGATTACCTCGAAGTCTATGGCAAAAACAAAGCAAAGATTGATTTGAAGATTATGGATAAGATTGCGGACAACCGTAATGGCAAGCTGATTTTGGTAACTGCGATCAATCCGACTAAAGCGGGGGAAGGAAAATCAACGACCACGATCGGTTTAGTCGATGGATTAGCGCAAATTAACAAAATGGTTATCGGCTGTCTGCGTGAACCTTCTCTGGGACCGGTTTTTGGCTTAAAAGGCGGAGCGACCGGCGGCGGTTATGCGCAGGTTGTGCCGATGGAAGAAATCAATCTGCATTTTACAGGCGATATGCATGCAATTACGGCCGCAAACAACCTGATCAGTGCAGTCATGGATAATCATATTTATCAGGGCAATGAATTGAATATTGATCCGACCAAGGTTGTCTGGAAACGGTGCCTGGATATGAATGACCGCACGCTGCGCAGCATTACTATTGCTCAGGATAAGAAAACAAACGGGGTAGAGCGAAAAGATGGATTCATCATCACCGTAGCCACTGAAATCATGGCAATCATGTGTCTTTCTAAAGATCTTCAGGATTTTGAAAAGCGTGTCAGCCGTGCTGTTGTTGCCTATACTTATGACGATCAGCCTGTTACGGTAGGCGATCTGAAAGTGGAAGGCGCGGTAACGCTGGTGATGAAGGAAGCACTGAAACCGAATCTGGTGCAGACTCTGGAAAAAACACCGGTCTTTATCCATGGCGGACCTTTTGCCAACATCGCGCATGGCTGCAACAGTCTGATCGCAACCCGTATGGCGCTGAAGCTGTCCGATTACGTCGTAACTGAAGCGGGATTCGGCGCGGATTTAGGGGCTGAAAAATTCTTTGATATCAAGTGCCGTTACGGCGATCTGAAACCGAATGTGGTGGTTATCGTAGCGACAGCCCGCGCCTTGAAGCTGCACGGCGGTGTGCCGGCGGATCAGCTGAAAGAAGAGAATGTCCCAGCGATTCTGGAAGGAATTAAAAATCTGGAAAAGCATATTGAATCGATTAAACAATATCGTGTTCCCTATATTGTTGCAATTAATAAGTTCAGCGCGGATACGCAGGCAGAAGTCAATGCGATTCTGAACTGGTGCAAAGATAACGGTCATCGTGTTGTCTTGTCTGATGCCTGGGCCAGCGGTGGTGCCGGAGCCGTAGATTTGGCGCAGGAAGTGGTCAGAATGTGTGAAGAAGACTCCAAATTTGAACCATTATACGATCTGGATCTCTCACTGGAAGAAAAGATCGGAACGATTGTGCGGAAGATTTATGGCGGACGTTCCGTAATTTTCAGTGATCGAGCGAAAGCTCAGCTGGAGGAATACAAACAGGCTGGATGGGATAAGCTGCCTGTCTGCATGGCTAAAACACCGAATTCATTAACAGATGACGCCAAGATCGTGGGTCGTCCAACTGATTTTGATATTCATGTTCAGGAACTGCGAATTTCTGCGGGAGCCGGTTTCGTGGTTGTCCTGACTGGAAATATCATGACGATGCCAGGTTTGCCGAAAGATCCGGCAGCTCTGCACATGGGAATGAATGAAAAGGGAATTTCGTACGGAATTTTCTAAAATAGAATGAGAATTAGAAATGAGACCATTAAGGTTTCATTTTTTAGTTCTTAAACTTGAAAAAAAATCATACTATAAAATTGCTGATCTGATACAAACTGGTGGGCTCTGTTGTTCGAAATTTTTAGAGCTGCAACATGAAACTGGTGGAAGAAATTAAATTTGAATATAACAAAGAACTGGGAGATATTTCAAATGAAACAGACTGCAGGCAGTATTTCTGTCGAAGGAAAACATATCGTAAAAGATTTTCGGATGGGCACTACAACAACAAAGGTGTTCAAAGACATTTCAATAAAGGTTATGCGTGGAGAATTTGTGTCGATTATGATGACTCATTCTCCGGAAGCTGCAAAAAGCAGCAGCCGAATCATTACCGTACAGGACGGAATCCTAGTCTAAGAAGGGTAGAAAAAACAATCAGTCTATTGGAAGGAAAAGGATACAGGTTACACATAAAGCATTGGCATACGATCTTGTTGCACGGTAGTCCGATGCAGCAGGTACCCCAATATATAGAAAAGCTTGTTGGCAGGTGAATAATTATATAAAAACGATTGACATTCCCCTGTGGGGGAGGCTTTATGATAGATACAGGAGGTAAGCACTGTGTACAAGATTGGTGAATTTTCTAAAATTACAGGACTGACAGTTAAAGCGTTACGATACTATGATGAACAAGAAATTTTAGTACCTTCCATAAGGTGCGAAAACAGTTATCGTATTTATAGTGAGCAGGATTTTGAAAAGGCAAGAATGATAAAATTATTACGTTCCTTTGAATTTTCTATATCAGAAATAAAAGAGGTGTTGAGCCTATGCGAAAGTATTGATGATTTGTATTATGTACTGCGTGAAAAGCAGGAAAGGATTAAACAAAATATAAAAAGTGAGCAGAAACGAATTGAAGAATTAGAGAAGTATCTTTCTCCCGGAAATAGAGCTTTACCTAAACCTAGTTATGAAATAACCGTAAAGGAAGTTGCCGCGGTCCATGTTGCTTCTATTCGGTTTAAAGGACAGTATTATGATTTGGATCGATATGTTCCAATGCTATATAAAGCGGTAAAAGGATTAAATGCCGGGCCGCATTTTAATATTTACTATGATGAAGCATGTACGGAAGAAGCAGATATAGAATTATGTGTCCCAATAAGACAATCTATATCATTTTTAAACAGCGGTATAACGCAAAAGAAATTACATGCACTAAAAGCCTTATCTACTGTTCATAGAGGTCCATATGAATATCTAAAATACGCATACAAAGCTCTATTTGATTATGCTGCATTACATAGCCTAACCCTGTTAACACCATCAAGAGAGATATATATACACGGTCCAGGAATGTTGTTCAAAGGAAACCCAAACAATTATCAAACTGAAATCTTGATACCCTATTCAACCACTGGAAGTGAGAAGAAAAATGAAAAAAATAATTGAGAACTTTCAACCACTTGGCGGAAAACATTGTATCACCAGTTCGCTAAGCCAAATATTTAATTTTTATGGATATCCGTTATCGGAAGAAATGTTATTTGGGATCGGTGAGGGATTAGATTTTACTTATATAAATCTTGCACATTCGCCAATGGTAAGCGGACGTTCTAAAGTTTTAGAATTGGAAAATGTTTTATCCAATCATCTTGGGATCGAAATAAAATGTAAGAAGAGCAAGGATAATGACAAAATTTTTGAAGCAACTAAAAGGATGATAGATAAAAATCAACCTGTATTCGTTTATGTGGATATGCCGTATCTTCCTTATTTGTCTATGGATATTAACAGCCATTTTGGCGGTCATGCGATTGTTTTGTTTGGATATGATGATGAACAGGGAGTTTTTTATGTTAGTGATCGTGATCACTCCACTCATCCTATTAGAACACCGAAAGGAATGATTGCTGACAATTATCATTTGGTCAGTTATGAGGAAATGAAGACTGCCCGGGCAAGTTCTTCTCGTCCGTTTCCGGCCAATAATAAGTATTTCACATTCGATTTTACAAACTTTCATGGTATAAATAAAATTTGCTTGCTCAGTGCCATAACAGCGGTTTGCAATAAAATGTTAAATCCTGCTGCGAAACTAAAAGGAATTTATGGAATTGATAAATTCTCAAAAGAAATATTGAAATGGACTTCTTTTGAGAACACAAAAATGAGAGTTGCAGGAATAACAAATTATTTTCAAATCAGTGCAGACGGTGGTACTGGCGGCGGAATTTTCCGAAAAATGTATGGTAACTTTTTGATTGAAGCTGCCGAATTGCTTGATTATAGCCGCATCAGAGTAATAGGACGACAATTTCTGACTTTATCTGACCAGTGGGATAATGTTGCAGATGATATGTGGAAATTATCTCAAAGTGGTCAAAGTGAACTCTTAAATCAAATATCTAAAAAAATAATAGGATTGCATGATACTGAATTTGAATTACTCTCAAAATTAGCACAAGAATGTGCCATAGGCTTACTGGAGCTACAATGAAGAATACATCTGAACTCATATTAAGGGATAGATTCAAATGGCATGCACCGCAAGACGTGCAATGTTTCTGCTAATCTTGAAAATATACGAAACAGTAACAATGTTAAACGATAAAATAAAAGAAAGAAGCTAATGTGTATCGTCCAAAATCTTATAGAGATAAGTCTAACAGTGGTTTTGAAATAGCGATAATATAAAATCGTGTAGGGTTTATAAAAAAAGCAATAAAAGCATATAAGGTAGGATAATAAAGGGGGGTGTTTTCTCTCAATAGTTAAAATTCTTTCTCTATGGTTGATCGTAGATTCTAAATTAGGAAATACGAGAGATTTACGCACGAGTCCAAAGGGGAGTGATAAAATCATAGTCGAAAACAAAATTCTGGAAATCCGACTTGTTCAACTTTGTTTTCTTTTCACAGCCCCTGGAAAATGGTAAAATAATAAGCATAGAGGTGAGTTTTCATGGCATCCATCGCATACATTACAGACCGCAATATGATTGAATTTCATCGTCTTAACGGGAATCGGACGATGAATTTCTGGCGTCCCAGCAATTCTAAGAAATTTACCGATTTCAAGCCGGGTGACTTGTTGTTTTTTCTTGCGAAAGGCAGTGAGCGCGGCCGGCACAGGGAAAAGGGAATAGCCGGTTACGGACGCTTTCAGAAAGCCCATACGCTCAGCTTTCGGCAGATGTGGAATGTCTATGGGACGGAAAACGGATATGCCAGTGAAGAGGAACTTTACGATGCCATTGTCAAAGTGTCCAAAAATAAGAAAATGCCGAAACTGATGAATTGTTTGTATCTCACCGATGTCGTCTTTTTTCAGGCTCCGATCTATTTAAGCGAGATCGGCGTGGAAATTTCCAATAAAGTGGAAAGCTATATTTATCTGGACAAAGAAGATCCGCAGGCGACATCCAAAGTGCTGAACAAAGCCAAGGAAACCGGCGTCGATATGTGGATGGCTGCGATGAGTGAAACACTGGGTCAGAATTTTGACCTGGAAGAAGAACAGATCAAGCATCAGCTGTCGCAGATCATGGAAAAAATCAGCGACTCCTTCTATACTGAAAGTGAAAAGAAAAGACTGCGTCGCTTAGCGAGACAGATCATGGATCAAAAGGCGGAAGAGAAAAAAATCACCGAGCTGATCAAAGGCAGTAAGACAGAACTGGTCTGTTACACAGGAGAAAGGATTGAAATCCTGATCCCTTTCGTCTATACTTCAAAAGACTTCTATCGGAAACTTCAATATCTGATCGGTCACTGCGCGCTGATGAAGCAGGAGTTTTCCCGATGGAGTGAATATCACATTCCGCTGCATTTTGAGATCGTCGCAGAAGAGAGCCTGCCGGAAGAAGTCAAGCGGGCAATTGACGCTCTGAATCAGGGAGAAGAAAGGATTTGATCAACCATGCTGGATGTCATTGTTGTCGGCGGCGGTCATGCCGGAATTGAAGCGGCGCTGATCGCGGCACGTTTGGGCTGTGAAACGGCGCTGATTTCATTAAGTTTGGAAAATATCGGAAAGATGCCCTGCAACCCTTCCGTCGGCGGGCCTGCCAAAGGGATCGTCGTTCGCGAAATTGATGCCTTAGGCGGACAGATGGGTATCACTGCTGATCAAACAGCTCTGCAGTTTAAAATGTTAAATACAACCAAAGGCCCAGGTGTACAGTCCTTACGGGTTCAGTCAGATAAAGTGGCCTATGCCAAACGGATGCAGGAAGAGATTCAGAAGCAGGAGCATTTACAGCTGATTCTGGGGCTTTGTACTGGAATTACGGTGGACGAGGGCAAGGTTACCGGAATTCGCATGGAAGACGGGCAGCAGCTGCAAGCCAAAGCTGTGATCCTCACTACCGGAACCTATATGAGTTCTTCCGTCATGATCAGCAGCGAAGTGACGCCCAGCGGTCCGGATGGAGAACCCACGACGAATCAACTCTCAGAATCGCTGCGGGAAGCGGGCTTGCGTACCTTCCGTTTAAAAACCGGAACGCCGCCGCGGGTGCTGACGGCATCCATTGATTTTTCAAAAACAACACCTCAGCCAGGAACGGATCAGTTTGTCGCTTTTTCTACAACGACAACGCAAATTCGTGAATTTGAAAAACAAAAGCTCTGTTATCTGACCTACACAACCCCGAAAACGCATGAGCTGATCCTGGCCAATCTCAAGAAGTCCAGTATGTATTCCGGGGTCGTCAAGGGCGTTGGACCACGTTACTGTCCTTCCATTGAGGATAAGCTGGTGCGCTTTGCGGACAAACCACGCCATCAGATCTTTCTGGAGCCGGAATCCGAATCACTGGATACGACGTACATTCAAGGCTTTTCCACTTCATTGCCGCGCGATCTGCAGGAACAAATGGTGCATTCCTTGCCAGGCCTGGAACAGGCGGTAATTGAAAAATACGCCTATGCGATTGAATATGATGCGGTGGATCCGCTGCAGCTGAAGCCTTCACTGGAAATCCTGACGATTGAAAATCTGTTTACTGCCGGTCAGATTAACGGCACCTCCGGTTACGAAGAAGCCGCGGCTCAGGGATTAATGGCCGGGATTAATGCCGTGCTGAAACTACGTAATCAACCGCCGCTCGTTTTGCGTCGCGATGAAGCCTACATCGGCGTCATGATTGACGACCTGGTCACCAAAGGCACGCAGGAACCCTATCGGCTGTTAACCTCCAGAGCCGAGTTTCGCTTACTGCTGCGGCATGACAATGCCGATCAGCGCTTAATGCACTACGGCTATCAGCTGGGCAGCATCAGTGAAGAACGCTGGCAGGATTATCAACATCGCCGCACGTTGGTGGACGATCTCAAAACCAGACTGAAAGCTTGTCGTCTGACACCGAAAAGTCCGATTCAGTCAGCCTTGGAAGCGGCTGGATATCCAGCTTTGAGCGAGGGCATCAGTGCGGAGGAACTCATCCGGCGGCCGCACATGACGATTTCCGCGCTGCAGCCAGCTTTGGATTTTGACGTTGATGCCACTGCCGCGGCCCAGACTGAAATCGAACTGAAATATGAAGGCTATATCACCAAGGCCCGCAAAGAAGCGGAGAAAATGATGGCCATGGATCATGTGATCCTGCCTCGGAATCTCGATTACGATCAGGTCCAGCATCTTTCGCTGGAAGGCCGTCAGAAGCTGAAAGCGATCCAGCCGCATACGCTGGGCCAGGCATCACGAATCTCCGGCGTTTCGCCGGCCGACATCGCCATGCTGGCGATGGTTTTGGAACAACGTCACAGAAAGGAACAAATTTAATGAAACCAGAAGAAGTAATTTCCCGCGTCTGCGTCTACGGCTTGGAAGAAAGCGTGCGCGGAAGCAAATACCCGATGGCCACCGATCTGAGCAAGGTCAGTGAGGACATCACACCGACCGTCGTCAAGCTGGCTACCAGCCGGCAGGGCGAAGGCCATGACAATTTTATGAACGGCATTCTCGTCCAGATGGATCTGACATTGACTAACAAAGCCTGGGTGGAAGCTGAACGCTATCATTTCCTCGACTTTGTATCCAGCCAGTCCACAATGCACCGGATTACAAAGTTCGATCTCGACAGTGCGTATATCGACTATGTGGATCCGCGGATGATCGACATCATGAAGGAAAAGGTTCAGGCTTACAATGAACTGCAGGCTCAGCTGAAGGAAACCGAAGATCCGAAACAGAAACAGGCGCTGCAGGCGGAGCTGAACGAACGCTATTTACAGATTTTATATTCCAATCCCTGCGGTTTCCGCATCACCGCGCGCATGACGACCAACTACCGTCAGCTTAAGACCATCTATCTGCAGCGGCGGACGCATCGGCTGCCGGAATGGCGGGCTTTCTGTGCCTGGATCGAAACCCTGCCGCACAGTGAATTCATTACGGGCAAGACCGAATAACCCCTCTCATAAATCACGGAAGCCTGGCATAAAGTAAGGGTGAAGGAGAGCGAGCTTATGCATATTAAACGAATTCTGATCGCCGTCTTCGTGATCCTGCTGATCTTCGCCGGCTGTCATCCGCGCAAACAAAGCAGTCAGCTAAGCGAAGTCCGGGCGGCCTGGATCTCTTACATCGAATTATCAACAATTCTGGATAACCGCAGCGAAGCGGAGTACGTCAGCGGCGTCAAAACAATGCTGGAGAATCTGAAAGCGATGAACTTCAATACCGTTTATGTTCATGCTTCTGCCTTTACGGATGCCTATTACCCTTCACAATATTATCCAGCTGCGCAGTATGTTGCCGGACAGATTGGCCAACAGGTCAGTTATGATCCGTTCGGTCTGTTTGTTGAACAGGCTCATCAAGCAGGTTTTCATATTGAAGCCTGGATCAATCCGATGCGCTCGTTCCGTACGGATCAGGAAAGTCAGATACCGGCTGACTGTATCATCGGCCAATGGCTGAAGGATGCCTCCATGCGAGGAACACGGATCGTCAGTGAAGGCGATCGCTGGTATCTCAATCCAGCCTATTCAGAAGTCCGCGATCTAATCTGTGCGGTGGCGAAGGAACTGGCGCAGAACTATCCGATTGATGGTCTGCATATGGATGACTATTTCTACCCTGACGGCGTGACCGCGGATTTTGATCGAACCGCTTATCAAGCTTACCAACAGACCGGCGGTGGGTTGTCATTGGGCGATTGGCGGCGGCAGAATATCAATGAAATGGTTGCCAGTCTGTATGCCACAGTGAAACAGGTTGATAACAAGATCCAGGTCGGCATCAGTCCGGCCGGGAATCTGGAATATTCGGTGGAAAGCATTTATGGCGATGTCCGGGAATGGGTCAGTCGTGACGGCTACCTGGACTACATTCTGCCGCAGATCTATTTTGGTTATGAACATGGCACGCTGCCGTTTGATCAATGCCTGAAGCAATGGGAAGACTTGACCCGCGGAACTTCGACGCAGCTGATCGTCGGCCTGGCCGCGTATAAAATCAATACCGTAGACAACTACGCTAAGGATGGCAAATATGAATGGCAGCAGCATGATGATATCCTTAAGCGTCAGATCGCGCAGCTGCGCGAACACAAGGACGTTGCGGGGTTCTCCATTTTCAGTTACAATTCTCTGTTTCGCCCGGATGCCGAGAACGCCGAACAGGTCAGCCGTGAGTTGGAGAATGTTCGGGAACTGATCGTAGAAGCCAAGTAGAAGTATTAAACAGAATAAAAGCGATAGACTGGCTGAAATGGGAAGCTCATGGGCCGAACCCCAGGCCGAAACAAGATCACAGGTTAAAGCAGAGAACTGTGAACTTGGAAATGCAGTTTATCACCATTCTTAAAGCGATCATCAGAAAGAATTGACTGGGTTCATTCCCAGTTTTTTCTTGCCTTCGCTGCCCTGTTTTCGGCTGCGGAAACGGGCATATCTTTTCCTTTGCGCCCGCAAGTTATGTATAATAAGCACACAATGCCCGGATACCCTGGCTGCCGTTGTTCAAAGATAGTGATGCTGAACAGGCTGAAAGTCAGGGGCAGAAAGATCGGGGTCAAGTAATGAAGATGGGAAAAGGAGAATGTCAATGAAGATCATCAAACGAGATCAGAGCTTTCAGATTTATGACCGTCAGAAAATCAGCCGGGCAGTCAGCGCGGCGTTTGAAAGCGTGGGTCATTCGTTATCCGAAGTTCAGAAGGAAGTCCTTCTGGATCAGGTGGAGGTGCAGATCCGCACTGCAGGGGAAATTGCCCCGGTCAGTGTGGAACAGATCCAGGATTGGGTAGAACAGGCCTTAATGCAGCAGGGATGTTACGAAGAAGCTCGGCACTATATTCTGTACCGTCAGGAACATGCTCAGCTGCGCGGACAGATCGATAAGCTGCGCCGGATTATACCAGATGATGAAATTCTGGCCTGCTGCCGTCAGCTGCAGCGGGATTTTACTCAGCCGGGAATGTCGTTGGCGGTTCTGATTCAGAAGGTTCAGGCGTTTTCAAAAGAGAAGATGAAGCGTTCCCAACAGCTCGATAATCTGATTCGCGCCTGCATTGAGCTGGTCAGTCAGGAAGCACCGCAATGGGAGATGGCGGCGGCTCGGTTTATGATGATCAAGCTGCGCCGCGCTGTCAGTCAGCGAATGGAGCGGCAGGGAATCCGCACGTTAGCGCAGAAATTGTTATATCTGGAAGCACAGGGCCTGTTAAATCCAATGCTGTCCGAGAATTACAGCTATAAGGATTTAGCTCAATTGGAACAAGCGATGGACCCGCACCGTGACGAATTGTTCAATGCCAGCGGTCTGGAGCTTTTAATCAAGCGCTATCTGATTCATGATCACCAGGGAGAAGTGCTGGAGCTGCCGCAGGAAATGTTTATGGGCATCGCGATGCATCTGGCGATTCCTGAGAAGGAAAATCGGGTTGAATGGGCGATCCGGATCTATGATGTCCTGAGTCAGCTGCAGGTGACGATGGCCACGCCGACACTGGCCAATGCCCGCAAACCGCAGGCTCAGCTGGCTTCCTGTTTCATGGACGTCGTTCCGGATTCACTGAAAGGAATTTATAAGTCGCTGGACAGCTTTGCCCAGATTTCCAAACAAGGCGGCGGGATGGGCTTATACTTCGGAAAAGTCCGGGCTTCCGGCAGCGATATCCGCGGTTTCCAGGGTGCGGCCGGCGGCGTGCTGCGCTGGATTCGGCTCGTCAATGATACCGCTGTGGCTGTTGATCAGCTGGGAGTGCGGCAGGGTGCGGTTGCGGTCTATCTGGACTGCTGGCACAGAGATCTGCCGGAATTCCTTCAGATCCGCACCAACAACGGGGATGATCGGATGAAAGCACACGATGTTTTCCCGGCCGTCTGTTATCCGGATTTATTCTGGCGGATGGCGAAGGAAAGTCTGGATCAAAACTGGTATCTGATGTGCCCGCATCAAATCCAGAGTGTCAAAGGCTATGCGCTGGAAGACTGTACTGGGGCATTATGGGAACACCGCTATCAGGAATGTGTGAACGATCCACGCATTGAAAAGCGTGTGATCCTGCTGAAGGATTTAGTCCGTCTGATATTGAAGTCGGCGGCGGAAACAGGAACACCGTTTGTCTTCAACCGCGATGCGGTCAATGCGATGAATCCCAATGGCCATCGTGGGGTGATTTACTGTTCCAATCTGTGTACGGAAATTGCGCAGAACATTCAGCCCATGGGTGAAATTGAAACTCGGTTAGTGGATATCGATGGCGAAGCCGTGATCGTGGAACAGGCCAAGGCCGGGGAAATGGTGGTCTGCAATCTGGCATCGCTGAATCTTGGCCGGCTGAATACTGAAGATGAAGCCGAGCTGCGTTCCGTCATAGAAGTGACGGTCCGGGCGCTGGATAATGTGATCGATCTCAATGCTTATCCTCTGCCGCAGGCTCAGCGGACCTCACAGCAATGGCGGGCAATCGGTTTGGGTGTCAGCGGACTGCATCACTGGCTGGCCAAACGTTCGGTTTTCTTTGAATCGGAAGAACATCTCAAAGCCACAGATGCTTTGTTTGAGGCAATCAACTACAACGCGATCCGCGCCAGTCTGAAGCTGGCTCAGGAAAAAGGCCGGTATGCCTATTTTGAAGGCTCTGACTGGCAGACCGGAGCCTATTTTACGAAACGTCACTATCAATCTCCGGCCTGGCAGGCGCTGGCTAAGGAAGTCTCGAAGCAGGGTTTACGCAATGGCTGGCTGTTAGCCATCGCCCCGACGAGCTCCACTTCAGTAATCGCCGGAACCAGTGCCGGCGTTGATCCGATCATGAACAAGTTTTTCTTAGAGGAAAAAAAGGGCAGCATCATCGCCCGTGTAGCGCCGGAGCTGAACGATCAGACCTATTGGTATTACAAAAAGGCACATCAGATCGATCAGACCTGGGTTGTCCGAGCCGCCGCCGTCCGGCAGCGGCATATTGACCAGGCTCAATCCGTGAATCTTTATATCACCACGGATTATTCGCTGCGGGATTTGTTGAACCTGATGATTCTGGCTTGGGAAAAAGGCGTCAAGACGCTGTATTATGTCCGCAGTCAGTCGCTGGAGGTGGAAGAGTGCGAATCCTGTTCTGCATAAACAAAACTTGTAGAGAAATCCTCTTGCGGCTGCGCAATCTTTCAATATTGACAGCTTTTAAAAGGAATTCCGCGGTGATTTTGTGCAAGCTTAGACTCGATTAAGGAGGAACTATCATGTCTGAACAACTCAAACGCAAAGCTCTGTTTAATGCTCAGGGCGATACTGACGTGCGGCTGCGCCGGATGATCAATGGCAACACAACCAATCTCAACGATTTCAACACACTGAAGTATGGCTGGGTATCTGACTGGTACCGCCAGGCTATGAATAATTTCTGGATTCCCGAAGAAATCAATCTCGGTCAGGATCTCAAGGATTATCCGAAACTGGAACCCGCTGTGAAGACCGCTCTCGATAAAACTTTATCGTTTCTGATCTTCCTCGACAGTATCCAGACGGCCAATCTGCCGAATATTGGGGAAGTGATCACGGCCAATGAAATCAATCTCTGTCTGACAATTCAGGCCTTTCAGGAAGCAGTGCATTCGCAAAGTTACAGCTATATGCTCGATTCCTTCTGTTCTCCGGATCAGCGCACAGAAATTCTGTACCAGTGGAAAGAAGATCCGCGCTTATTGAAACGGAATGAGTTTATCGGCGGTCTGTATAATGAATTTATCGAACAGCGGACGCCGCTGCAGCTGATGAAAACGCTCATGGCCAACTATATCCTGGAAGGCATCTACTTCTATTCCGGCTTCATGTTTTTCTACAACCTTGGCCGAATGGGACTGATGCCGGGTTCAGTCCAGGAAATCCGCTACATCAACCGTGATGAAAATACTCATCTGTGGCTGTTCCGCAGCATCATCCTGGAACTGCGCAAAGAAGAACCGCAGCTATTTGTCCCGGAATATGAGCAGCTATATCGGGATATGCTGAAGCAGGGAGTTGAGGAGGAAATCGAATGGGGCTGTTCGATTCTCGGCGATGAGATTCCCGGATTAAACAAGACGATGATCCGCGATTATATCCACTATCTCGGCAATCTTCGAGCGAAAGCGATTGGTTTGGATCTGATCTATCCGGGGGAAGAAGAGGAACCTTCCTCCATGAAATGGGTCAGCCAGTATGCCAACGCTAATCTGATCAAAACGGATTTCTTTGAAGCCCGTTCCAGTGCCTATGCCAAAGCTTCCGCCCTCAAAGATGACCTGTAAGCCGCTTTCAGCCTTGTTTTAAAGCGATTTTCCGCAAGAACAGATCGTTCAGGAATTGACATTGGAAACGGGTGTTGATATGATTAGACTATCGACATCGTTCGATATTTGTGGAAGGAGAAATAAATTACCATGAAAAAGTTTTTAGCACTTGCTCTGGCAGGCATGATGGTTCTGTCGATGAGCGCTTGCGGAAGCAAGGATAAGGGCGGCGACGCAGCTGGCTACAAAGACGGCACATACACATCAACACAGAAGGGCAACAACGGCGACGTTACTGTCGAAGTAAAAATCGAAGGCGGCAAGATCACCAGCGTTACAACTCCGGAACAGGCTGAAACAGCAGGTCTGGGCGACGTAGCGATGGAAAAAGTCTGCGCTGCTATCGTAGAAGCAAACTCTGCAGAAGTTGATACCATTTCCGGTGCGACCAATTCTTCCAACGCTGTCATCAAAGGCGTTACAGAATGCTTAGGTCAGGCGAAATAAGGAAATTATAAGAAGCCTCTATTCTTTCATTAAAAGCGTGAACAACTGTTATTGAAAGTGGGGAAGATGAGTCAGCATGTCCGACTCATCTTTTTTTCGATTAGAAGGAAAAATTTCAATTTCAATGTTTCAGCTCTGATTTTAGCGGAATGGAATGCGTATGCTGTGGGAATGATCAGCGTTGAATTCTTGAGCTCAGTTCATGAAAGCGCTTGACAAAAAGAAAATTCAGGTGTAATTTTAAACTATCGTTAGACTGTAACTCGTAAGGGAGGCATAACTAACCAGAACATTTGTTTTGGTTATGGTTTGCCTCCCTTTTTTGTTGCACAAAGGAGGTGTTAACATGTTAAGTCTGTTCGCAAAGAAAACGATGATCTTAGGTGCTCCGGCAGAAGGGGATCTGTTCGATATCACACAGGTCAGCGATCCATTTTTCGCCAGTAAAAACTTAGGCGATGGGATCGCGGTGAATCCGCACGCCGAGCTTGTCTGTGCTCCCTGTGATGGGAAACTGATCATGCTTTTTGAAACCCGGCATGCCTTCGGGATCCGCAGCAAAGATGTGGAACTGTTGATTCACATCGGCATGGATACGGTAGAAATGCAGGGACAGGGATTTACAGCCTTAAAGAAGGTCAACGATCCAGTCCGTCGGGGTGAGCCGATCATTCGGTTTGACCGCCAGCTTTTAAGCGCCTATGACCTGACGGTGATGATGCTGATCACCAAAGCATCAAACTGGCATTGGGAAAAACATTTGGATCTGCAGTCCGTAAAAGCTTCAGAAACCGTCATGACCGGAGAACGCTTATGAAGCTGTTAAAAAAGATCAATAACAACTTTGCGCTGGCGGAGGATTCCAAGGGTGAAAAAGTCATTGTTGAAGGCCGCGGCGTCGGATTTCAGAAAATGCCGTGCGAGCTGACAGATCTCTCGATCATTTCCCGTACATATTACGGTTTCAACTCGGAAACAATCCGCCTGATTCAGACGGTTAATCCCAAGATCCTGCAGATCGCGGATCAGATCTACAACGAAGCGGTCGACCAGATCCCGGCTGAGCTGAATGCCAATCTGCCCTTTACGCTGGCCGATCATCTGGAGTTCTGCATCGAACGGATGAACAAGAAAATTCAGCTGAAAATGCCACTGATCTATGAATTGGAAAGCAGCTATCCGTTAGAAATGAAGCTGGCGGAAAGAACGCTGCAGCGAGTGGAGGAACAGCTGGATATCCGACTGCCGGAAAGTGAGAAAGCAGGCATTGCACTGAATCTTATTAACGCCGAGCTGTCTGTCAAAACTTCCAATACGCAGCAGGAAGAAGAACTGATCGACGGCTGTACGCGGATCATTGAAGCGTATCTGCATCATCCGATCTATCGAAAATCGTTTAACTACACCCGTTTTGCGACACATCTGCAGTATTTGCTTCGGCGGATGAATCAACAACCTCCGCAGAATGTTTCCTATTCCCTATACCAGACGATTAAAGAACGGTATGCCCCAATCTGCGAAGTCGTCAGTGCCATGGCGGTCTATCTGGAAGCCAGCGGTTATCCGATTGGTGAGGAAGAGAAGTTTTATCTGATCCTGCATGTTCAGCGTTTATGTGATCGTGAGCGCTGTGCGCAACCGACAGTGTAAAACCAAGGGATGTTATTTCTGCAGCCTTAACGTTCAACGTTGAGGAACAAACAAAAAATGGGGATCCCAGTCTAACGCGCGGGACTGGATCCCCATAGAAGAGAAAAACAAAAGAGAAGGAGATTTAGAGTATGACAAAAGACTACATGACTTTGGCTGCCGATATTTTAAAACATGTCGGAGGCAAAGACAACATTTCATTCGCAACGCACTGTGTTACACGACTGCGCTTAACCGTGAAAGATAAAAATCGGGTAGAAGCGGAAGAAATCAACAAGCTCGCTTCGGTGTTTGGTTCCAAGTGGAGCAACAATCAGTTTCAGGTGATTATCGGAAACGAAGTCAACGATGTTTATGAAGCACTCTGTCAGGTCGGTGATTTCCAAAGACAGGAAGGGATTGATGAAAATCTTGATCATTCGCTCTCACCCGAAAAGAAAGGCATCCAAGATCTGTTGGGAACCTTTATGGAAACGCTGTCCTCGATCTTTGCGCCGTTCATTCCGGCGATCGTAGCCTGCGGTCTGCTTCAGGGACTGTTGTATTCGATTCAGACATTAGGATGGATCGATCCCAATTCCGCGACCTATACGTTTTTCTTTACCTGTTCCCAAGCTGCCTTTTACTTCCTGCCAATCCTGGCTGCCTTTTCCGCGGGCAAACGGTTCCGCTGCAATCCTTATTTAGCGGCAACCACGGCCGCGATCATCATGCATCCGACCTTCTCCGCCATGGCCGGCACGTCGATCAAGCTGTTTGGTTTTCTTCCGATTACCTATGCCGGTTATGCATCGACAGTCATTCCGGCAATTCTGATCGTCTATTTCCAGTCCTTTGTTGAAAAGGCCTGCAAACGGGTTGTGCCGAAGATGATCGACATCATTGTTACACCGTTGGTTTCCGTTATGCTTTCGGCAGTTGTCGGCTGGATGATTCTGGCGCCGATTGGCAACTGGATCGGTACCTTTGTCGCCCAGGGCATTCTGTGGCTGTATACTTCGCTGGGACCGGTCGGCGGTGCGTTGTGCGGCGCTTTATATCCATTTATGTTGATGACCGGCATGCAGGTAGCGATGTCGCCGATTACTGTGCAGAACCTGGCGACACTCGGCTACGATTTCATCTATCCCTGCACCGCGGCTTCCAATGCGGCAATGGCAGTCTGCGCGCTATTTATTTTCTATAAATCCAAAAAGGAAGAAACCAAGTCGCTGGGCTTATCCACCGGTGTTACCGCTTTAATCGGCGTCACGGAACCGGTTATGTTCGGCTTAATTATGAAGTATAAAAAAGCTCTGTGGGCAACGGTGATCGGCGGCGCTGCCGGCGGCGCGATCATGGGGGCGTTTACCGTACAATATCTGTCGTTTGGTTTTGTTCCGTTTGGGACGATTGTCTTAGCGATGACTGAAACCTTTCCATGGTATCTGTTAGGCGTCGGCGTCGCGATGGTTGTCACCTGGATTGCGATGAGCTTGCTCAAATTTGAGGAGTAGAAGATGAAAAATTTCAGAAGTGATTTTCTCTGGGGCGGGGCGACCGCAGCCAATCAGGTCGAAGGTGCTTATCTTGAAGACGGCAAGGGTCTCAGTGTGGCCGATATCGTGACTGTCGGCTCCCATACTGCTCCGCGCCGGATCTCGTTAGAAATGAAGGAAGAATATACTTATCCATCCCATACTGCCGTTGATTTCTATCATCATTATAAGGAAGATATCGCGCTGTTTGCTGAAATGAGATTTAAGGCTTACCGCATGTCGATTTCCTGGGCACGAATCTTCCCGCATGGGGATGACGCCATGCCCAATCCCAAAGGAATTCAATTTTATCACGATGTCTTTGCGGAATTAAAAAAATATGCAATAGAACCGATTGTGACGATTTCCCACAGCGATATCCCTCTGGCTGTCGGCACGCGTTATCACGGATGGGTCAATAAACAAGTAATCGATCTCTATGTCCGCTATGCTGTTACGTTGTTTGAACATTATAAAGAGGAAGTCCGGTATTGGATTCCGTTCAATGAAATTAATGATATGTTTTTGCCAATGAGCGCTTTAGGTCAGGGGGCGCTGATCGATCCGGAGGCCCAATTCTTCACCCAACAGAAGGATGATCCCAATGAGCGCTTCAACGCTTTAAACAATATGATGATCGCATCGGCAAAAGCGGTGATCCGCGGCCGTCAGATCAATTCCAACTTCCATTTTGGAACCATGATCTGCCATATTACCCGTTATCCGCGAACCTGTCATCCCGACGATGTCCTGTTGGTGTTGAAAAACGATCTGTTCTATAACAACACCTGCGCGGATGTCATGTTAAAGGGAGAGTATCCGTTCTATGCTTTGAACGAACTGGAAAAACGCGGGGTTGCGCTGCAGCTGAATGACACCGAAAAAGCATTATTGAAAGAAGGGGTCTGTGATTACTACACCTTTTCCTATTATCAAAGTATTTCAGAAAGTACCCAGCCATTCAGTGAGGAAACCAGCGGCAACATCATGGGCGGCATCAAGAATCCGTATTTAACGGAAACCGAGTGGAACTGGCCAATTGATCCGGTGGGTCTGCGGACAACCTTACTCAAGGTGTATGATCGCTATCGCATTCCGATCATGATCACGGAAAACGGAATCGGCTGCGTGGATCAGCTGGAAGCGGATGGGACCGTGCATGATGACTACCGCATTGCCTATCTGCGTGATCATCTGAATGAAATGCGCAAGGCGGTAGAGGATGGCGTGGATCTGATCGGCTATATGGCCTGGGGCTGCTTGGATCTGATCAGTGTGTCTACTGGAGAAATGAAAAAACGCTATGGTTTTATCTATGTCGATCGGGACGATGAAGGCAACGGCAGCTACCGACGGATAAAAAAAGATTCCTTCGCCTGGTACCGCAAGGTGATCGCGTCCAATGGAACCGATTTAACATAGACCTGAATTCCATACCTTCGTTGTAAAGAAAATCAAAAAATGAAGTTGAATTAGGATTGACGGTAAAAAATGTCGATCCTTTTTCCTGTCTGCCGATATGCAGCCGGATGTTTGACAGAAAAAACTACCGTTCCATTAAAAAAGCGAACTGCATCGTTCGCCTGTTGAAACAGAAGCTTCTTCGTCAAATGGAGTGGATCAAAGATCGGTTTATGCCTGTTGGCGGTAAATCATCCGGATGATCGGCGCATTGCTTTTCAGAGATTTTAGCATCGCCAGGAAAGTTTCAATCGGATCTTTAAGCTGTTCGCTGGTTAATTGATCGGCCACTTCAATCGAAGTTTCAATTCCCGCTTCGCTTTCTTCCTGAATCATCGCTTCGAGAATTTCCTGAACCTGATCGTTGATTTCCTGCAGCAGATCGAAGGCCAAGATAAACATCCCCGGGCAGGGTTTTTGATTTTTGAAAAACGCATGCAGCAGGCTGTTTTCCGTTCCCGCCCAGGCTTCATCAATGCGCCGCTGCAAATCTTCTATAACATCGTCGACTGTAACCTGATTGTCCTGAGCCAGTTGTTCCAGTAAGGCTTGAGTTCTTTCCATCATCCTGATCTCTCTTTCTAGGGTATTGACTTATTTTCTCCGATCTAATAAATTCCGATAATAGACCGCTTTGGAATCATTATTCCGGCGGCTGAAAAAATCATATATCAATTCAGTAATGAACTTGGCGGATAAATAAACCTCGCATTGAATTGCGTTCTTTTCTAAAAGATAGCGTGTTTCTCGAATTTTCATCTGTTTTTTTACTTAAAACAGGATAGATGAAAGCGGCAAGCAGATATTGAAATATTAGCTCGGATTCCATGATCACCGTTTCCAACTCTGACAAAACTGAGAAGAGCCGCCCTGCCTGTTTCTTATCAATAGAAATAAGCTTTGCCAAAATGTGAATCAGGAGTTTCCTGCCGTTTAAAAAGACAATCTTTCCTTTTTCATTCCTCCTGCTGACCCTGCTGAAGGGCTTCAACAATTTGATCCCAGTCAAATCCCAAAGCTGTTAAGAGGATGAAGTAGTCGGAAACCAGACAATCTTGCCCCTGTTCCAAAGCAATTAATTCATTAACCGAGATTTCAGTGACCGTAGAAAGCATTTCTAACGATATGTTTTTTTTGTGCGAACCTGGTGAATGAATGAACCTACGTTAAGCATTCCTTTATTTACCATAATTAGAACATAACCCCCAATTTCAATTCTATCACGCGTCTGGGTATAATAAAAGCGGAATTGGATGTTATTGACTATTTTGTGTTGATACAAAGGATACATTAAATGAAATTGAATGAAGCGGTTTTTAAACGGATTGACGAGCTATGCAAAAAAAGAAACTGGTCCATATACAAGCTGTCCAAGATCAGTGGCGTCAACAAGAATGTGTTCTACAATTATAAACGAGAGCCGGACAAGTACCTGACGCTGCACACCTGCTGTAAGATCCTTGCTGCGTTTGATATGTCGTTCGCCGAATTCTTTGATAGTGATCTGTTTGATGATTTAGACAAAGGAGTATAGAGATGAAATGTAGCGAAGCCCTGCGCAAGCGGATTGATGAACTGTGTAAGAAGTATAATTTGACCTATAGCTCATTAAGCAATAAAGCCTGCGGCAACAGCACAATTTCTTCCTTTATGTCTAAACCGCAGGAAACGTTATACCTTCCGACGATCTATTGTATCTGTCTGACATTGGATATTTCAATCAAGGAATTCTTTGATTCACCCTGTTTTGATCAAATCGATGAAATCCTAGAGACACGGCGAAAAATTTTAATGGATGAGAATCAGGAAAAATCAAGAAAAAAGAAGAAAGGAAAGGGGAAAAAAGAAGATCCCGATTCAAAAGAATAAGCAAAAGAATCCAACTTGAATCAATGAAATGAGAAGCGAACTGGCCCCTCGAAGTAAAGGTCAGTTTTTTTTGGACTGCATATTTAGAAAAAGAGATCTTTTTCCAATTGATATGGGAAAGTGAACAGATCACACGGGCCCGGAAATGAAGGCAAAAGCTTAAGAACTTAAAATTGTTTAAAAAGGAACAAGGAGGAAACAGAAAAGGGGACCGGCATCCGGCCGAAAAGATTTCGCAGGAAGGACTTGGCCGCTTTATGCTAAAATAAAGGCAAGAAGCAGGAGGGTGCTATGAAAAAATGTCGAATTACTGTGATGAAGATCTCGCAGCATCGGGATTTAATGGAGCGTTTTGAAAATCCGATGGAAAACGCCTGCGGAATGCAAGAAGGGCAGGTGTTCATCACGAATGGCTGGGAGAAACCGGAAGGGTTTTGTGACAGTGCCTGGGGCAGCCTTTCCGCCTTTGTCATGGCGCTGGCCTGCGGTGGGGAAGATCTTTACAAAGGATGGATGAAAAATCCCAAATCCGCTATGATTTCCTGTAATGACGGATTCCGGCCGGTCAGCTTCTATATTGAAGCCCTGTCGGAAGAGGCGGAATGAACATGGATGAACAGAGGAAAGAAATCTCAATGAAAAACAGAATTCGGGCAGATCAGGAAAAGACACGCAATTTTCATCAGTATACTGTCGGGGAAATGGCATCCCTTTTGTCCATGAGTGCGCCGACGATTCGTTTTTACGATAGTCAGGGAGCAGTGGTGCCGCATCGGGATCAGGAAAATCAATACCGCAGATATACCGTTGTGGATGGCAATTATCTGATCAAAATGAAGGAATTGAAGAATATCGGCGCTTCGTTGCAGGAGTCTGTCCAGCTTTTGAATAACGTGGATTTCAAGGAGTATTGCGAAGGCTTCCGAAAGCTTGAAGAAGCCGAGGAAAAACGCCTGGAACGCCAGCGTCTTCTGTTGAATGGTTTTCGGCAGAAAATCCAGCTGCTGGAAAGCCTAGATAGTGAATTGAACAGGATCACCATTCAGCGCCGTCCGGCAGTGTGGCGGATGGATCATCAGATCGAGGATCATTTTCTGACTGGTGAAAAAACAAAGGCGGCACGAACGGAGTGGACCGATTGGATGCCGGCTGCCGATCTGTCATTTTTATTCTCTAAAGACGACTCTGACCATCATCTGCATTGGGGCTTTGCGATGGAAGCCGAAATGGCGGAAAGCTTAGGCCTGGACCGTCAGGACAGCGTCTATTATCCGGCCGCATCCTGTGTTCACATGATCTTCCGGATTGAGGATCAAGTCTTTTTGCATTACGAAAACCTTCAACCCGCTTTCAGCTATTTAAAAAAACACGCTTTTGTTTTGGCCGGAGATATTTTAGGCCGAAGCATAGCGCGGGTTATGGGCGAAAATAACACAATCAATCATTACTATGACGTCTGGATTCCTATTCAGGATGAGGAAATGGAACAGAAATAAGACTTGACCTTCAAGCTTGTATAACGCTTATACTTTGTCCAACGATACACAAGTTAATCGTATCGAAGGGAGGAAATGTGTTATGTGTTTTGGAAAAAAGAGTTTTATCCTGCTTCTGAGTGCGCTGTTGATGGCATCCACCGGCTGTTCATCGGCACCGCAGAATCAGGACGCCCAGCCAACGGCGGAACCGACCGCAAAGACAGAAGTGAAAACAACGGCTGATGTTTTGGTTATCGGTGCTGGATTGTCCGGACTTTCAGCTTCAGTCCGTGCTGCCCAACAGGGGGCAGAGGTCATTGTCCTTGAAAAGATGGCGTATGCTGGAGGCAACTGTATTCTTTCCACCGGAATTTTACAAGCTGCCGGTTCACGGCTGCAGGCCCAGGCAGGAATTGAAGATTCCCCAGAGCAATATGCCAAGGATATGGCGCAGGGAGCCAGTGCGGATCGGGATCCGATTCAAATGAACCTGGTCAGCCAGCTTTCCGGGCAAACCCTGGATTGGCTGATGGACAACGGCGTTGAATTTTCAGAGAAGGTGACCCAGGGGGTGGGCAGTACAGCCTACCGGGCGCACCAGTCCATGCCGGATGCAAACGAGCTGGTTTCCGGTTTGGTGGAAGCGGCTGAAAAGCAGGGTGTAGAGATTCAATATGAAAGTCCGGTGCAGTCGCTGCGGACGAATGATCAGGGCGAAGTGATTGGCGTGGTTGTTGATCAAAAGGGCACGCCAGTCGAATATACGGCGAAGTCAGTGATCATTGCCAGCGGCGGATTCGGCGGCAGTCCGGAAATGCTTTCCCGGTATTGGGGCGATGAATATGCCAAAATGAGCTATGCCGGCAGTCCGGGAACAACCGGCGAGATGATTGAGGAAGCCGCGCGGTTGGGAGCGAAGCTGACAGATATGGACAAAGCAGCGTATGGTTCTGCCACGGTGGATGTCAAAAAGAACATGCTGATCACGGCGATGGTCCTTTCCGGCGGAGCGATCCTGACCGATTCCACAGGTCATCGTTTCTGCAATGAAACCGGCGATCCTTTTGATACGTCAAGAAGTGTTGTAGAAACCGGAGAACCGTTTGTCTATGAAATTTTTGATCAAACTGTGGCAGAGAATGTCTATAAAGTTTCTGTTTATCAAAGCATGGGGATTGTAGAACAAGCCGCTACCTTGGAAGAATTGGCAGAAAAGGTTGGACTGCCGGCGGAAGCACTGACGGCCACCGTTGAAAAATACAATGCCGCAGTGGAAAGCCAGGAAGATGAACTGGGACAGACGATTTTCACTAACAAGATGGAAACCGCGCCTTATTACTGCATTCAGGTTGCAGCCGGCGGGGTTATGACCTTCGGTGGTCTGACACTCGATGAACAGTGCCGTGTATTAAAAGAAGACGGGACGGCGATTGCCGGACTATACAGTGCCGGGGAAGCCACCGGCGGATACCGCGCTTATGGTTATGTCTGCGGCGATGCTAATGCGCATGCCGCGGTAACCGGAAAAGTGGCCGGAGAATCGGCCGCGGCGTATGTGAAACAGTAAGTCATCGTTTTCAAGCGTTCATGAACTAAAAAAGATCCGCAGGACTTTCTAATCCAGAAAGGGAGGGGCGGATCTTTTCTTATTGCGAAGAATGCTGACCGGCATGCCGGCGCTGATAAGCTTTAGGCGACAAACCCTGAATTTCCTTGAACAATTTGGAAAAGTAAAATAAATCGTCAAATCCGGCCTGCCAGGCAGCTTCACTGACGGAAATATCGGGCTCGCTCAACAGCTGCGCCGCTTTGCGGATCTGCAGCGTGCGCCAGTAGCGCAGTGCGCTCATGCCCGTTTCCTGTTTGAACAACGCACCGCAGTACACGACGTTCAGGCCGCTGACCCAGGCTAGATCCTCCATGGTGATGGATTGGGTCAGGTGCGATTCAATGTAGTTTTTCATCTGCCGGACATGCGGATTCTCCTGCTGCGCCCAGGCAGTCTGATACAGCTCATCTAAAATCTGATAAAATACCGATTTGCAATGCAGCCGCGACAACGGTTTATCCGTCAGCCAATGGCGATTGAAATCCTGAAATAACGGCAGATAGAAATCCAGCCGATCCAGGGTCAGGACACGCTGAGGCAAAGCCGGCAGCGGCTGATCGCTGTAAAAATCAAAAGACTGCAGTGTGAGCGGGACTTCCGGCAGCCGATGCGCTTCCCGCAGACTTCCGGCAGGAATTAAAAGGACCTGGTTCTCCCTTAAAATCAACTCCTGATCATCAATTTTATAGCAGGCTTTTCCCTTTAATATGAACACAAGGTTGTTGTAGTCGATGCGATCGCGCTTCACTCCCCATTCTAAAGTACATTCACGCTGAATCGCATAACGGAATGCGACGCTGAAATCTTCCATTTTCCGTTCCTCTTTCTTTAATTTATACAAAAAAACCTTAACCTTCCTATTTATCATAGCGAAAAATGATGATAAACTCAAGGAAGAAGAGAAAGAGAGGATCTCGGACATGGATCGTATTCAATTTTTAGAGAAACCCCAGGCGACACACGAAGAAATGATCGCCGCGTTGGACCGTGCCTGCACCCAGGTAGAAAAGAACCTGCCGGAATTTACCTATCAATATCAATCCGCAAGCAGTACGGATTTATTCTATCAGCCGATTATCAACAAAGACTGGACTAACGGCTTCTGGACAGGTGAAATCTGGCTGGCCTATGAACATACAAAGAAAAATATCTTTAAGTATGCCGCGCTGATTCAGGTTGAGGATTTCTACAAGCGGATTCATGAGGAATTCAGTGTTGATCATCATGACCTCGGTTTTCTGTATTCACTCTCCTGCGTCGCCGGCTGGAAATTAACCGGAGATGAAACCGCAAAGCAGGCGGCAATCCTGGCGGCAGAAAAACTGATCACCCGCTTTCAGGAAAAAGGTGAATTCATTCAGGCCTGGGGAGAGATGGGCGACAAGGACAGCTATCGACTGATCATTGATTGTCTGTTGAACCTGCCGTTATTATATTGGGCCAGTGAAGTTACCGGCGATCCGAAGTTTGCGGACATCGCACACCGGCATATCCGCACGGCGATGAAATGCGTTGTGCGTGAAGATTATTCAACGATCCACACTTACTTCTTTGATCCGGAAACGGGTCTGCCGCTTAAAGGTGTGACTCATCAGGGTAATCGGGATAATTCAGCCTGGGCGCGCGGACAGGCCTGGGGTGTTTATGGAACGATTCTGAGCTATCAATATACCCAGGATCCGGAATATCTTGAATTGTTCCGGCACATCAGTGATTACTACCTGCGGCATCTGCCGGAAGATCTGATTCCATTCTGGGATTTTGATTTTACTGACGGAAGCAGTGAACCGCGCGATTCTTCTTCGGCAGCCATTGTGATCTGCGGCTTTTTGGAAGCGGCCAAGGTACTGGAGCCGGAAGAAGCGCAGTACTATACAAAGCTGGCCCGTCAGATGATGAAATCGCTGATCGACAATTACGAGGTCAAGGACTGGAATTCATCCAACGGCATTCTGCTTCACAGCACGTACAACCGGCATACGCCGACCAACACCTGCCGCAATAAAGGCGTGGATGAATGCTGCAGCTGGGGCGACTATTATTATATGGAAGCTCTGACGCGGATGGTCACAGACTGGAACCGGTACTGGTAAGGAGTAAGTCATGAAGAAAAACGAATTTTTTGCTCAGAACAAGCATTTCTTTGTTGAGGACGTGGAAGCTGTCAGGCAATATGTGCTGACCCATTGTCCGCAGCATGAGATTGCCAAAATCATTGAACGCGCAGATGAAGCCTGCGCCCAGAGCTTCCGCTTTGATCTGCGCTGGGATATGGAATATACGGAAGTTCCGGTTGTCTTTGACAAGGAAATCAACTGGCTGCATCAGCCTGCAGATGATCCGGAATGGATCTTTGCGTTTAACCGTCATCATTTCTGGATTACCCTGGGTCAGGCCTATGTCCTGACGGGCGATGAAAAGTATGCCGAAGCGTTTGTCAGACAGTGCAAGAGCTGGATCTGTCAGATCAATCTGCGGGATCCGGATTGTGCCAACGCCTGCCGGACATTGGAAACCGGAATTCGGATGAATCTGTGGATTAAGGCTTTCTGTCTGTTCCGCAATAGTCCGGCGCTGACCGACAGCTTCTGCAGCCTGTTTGAAGAATCAATGATTGAGCAGGAAAAGTTCATCGCCGAAGTCTGGAACAGCACAAAAATCATTTCCAACTGGGGTGTTTTGGAAAACCATGGTTTATTCACGGCAGCATTGTTGATGCCGGAGCATCCGTTCAGCGCAGCGATGCTTCAGGAGTCGCTGCGTCGGTTGGATCTGCAGCTGCAGCGCCAGGTTTACCCGGACGGCGTACATTGGGAGCAGTCGACAATGTATCACAATGAAGTGGCGCAGGACTTCCTGGAAGTAAAGATCCTGGCAGATCGCAATCACATCGAATTGCCTGAGGGATTCAATGAACGGCTGGCGAAGATGATCGAATTCTGCGTTGAACACAAAAAGCCGGATGGGATTGAAATGGCGATGGGCGACAGCGATGACATAGATGTCCGCGATATTATTACCAAAGCGGCGTACAGCTTTAACAATCCGCAGTGGAAAGCGGCTGGTTATACGGAATTTGATTTTGACTGTGTGTTTGATTTAGGGGCAGAAGCCGCTGCGGCTTATGCGGCGATGCCGGCTCTTCCTTCCGGCCGGAGGACTGCCGTTTTCCCGGACAGCGGTCATATTTTCTGGCACAGCAGCGATACCGAAGATCAAACCTGGCTGCATTTCACCAATGGAGTTCATGGCGGCGGACATGCGCATGAAGACAAACTGCATGTCGATCTGTTCTATCGCGGTGAGGATATTGTCCGCGACAGCGGCCGGCTTACCTATGTGGACAAGCCGGAACGGTTTGAGTTTAAAGGCCCGAAGGCACACAATGTCATCGAGCTGGATGATCAGCCTTCGATTCTATGCAAGCGTTCGTGGGGATATCACAAGCTTTCTTGGTCTCTCAATACGCAGGCCCGTGAAAGCTGCGGCTTCCGTCTGGCCCAGGGAGCCGCGCTTGGCTATATGGATCTGGAAACTGGAAGTGCAGTGCTCAGCCGAAAAGTCGTCTGGCTGCGCGAAGACCTGATTTTAGTCCATGATGAAATTTATGCCAATCCGAAAGACACGCATAAAATCGTTCAGCGCTGGCATTTTTCGCCTGCTGCGGAAGTGACATTGAAAGGACAGACTGCGGCATTGAGTCTGAATCACAGCGATTGTGAAGTTCTGACTTTGGCGGACAACGCGCAGGTGCGGCTGACGGATACCCGGCTGTCGCTGCATTACAATACGACGGTGCCGTCGAAAATGCTGGAAACAGAGCTGAATGCATCGGGCTTCGCTTCGATCACAACGATTTTCTCACTCAATCCTAAAGGAGAAAAAGCGCCGTGTTTTGCGGTCAACGCGCCGGTCAGCTTAGTCAGCCGGCAGGATCGTCCTTTTGCGAAAAAGGTTGCGGAAGGCTGGGTTATCCAAAAAGGGGCAGATCAGTTTACGGTTATGATCGCTCATGAAGATTATATGGGACCTTCTGACGCTGTGCTGGTCAACGAACGACAGGGAATGGGCCATGTCATCGTCTGGTCAGGAATGGATAAGGAACAGTGGGGGACAACCCTGGCATTCTAAACAAAAAAGCTCTTCATGTCTGGAATTCAATTTCCGCATGAGGAGCTTTTTATGTTGTAACGAATGAAGCAATGAACGTTTCCCGGGAAATAATCAGGAAGCCAGCTGCGCGAACGTCTTTTCCGCGGCAGGCAAAATGGAGTCGGTTAAACTGTCCGCAAACTCGATGGTTATCTCAACTTCGCTGCTGCGCATCTGCCAGACGCGCTGAACGGATGAATTGGATGAGTCAGGATCGGAAACCGATTGATCAAACTGAACCCAGACGGCGGTTTCAATTTCTCGGAGGGTTTCACCTTCCTGCATATAAAAGAAGGATAATCCGCAGTGATTGTTGATCGGATGCTCATTGACATAAAAGCGGGCAGTTTCGCCCGACTCCATCGGCAGCTGATAGCTTGTATAGCTGGCTGTGATTTTGGAAGGTGCCGTTATGATGGGAATCATTTTTTCTGTCCAAAATTGCGTTTCAAGGATCTTCATGGAAGCATCAGATTGAAACTGACGATGAAGATCCAGAAAAAGAAACGGCGATGAATCGTTCTTCAGCCAAAGACAGGCTGGTTTTTCCTGACTGTCAACAAGTTGGATATGCCAGCGGCGATATCCCAGATAACCAGAAAGAAGAAGCAGAAGTGAAAGGATAAGATATAAAATTTTGTGTTTTCGCATAAAAGTTCTCTCTTTCAAGTTCAGTGAACTTTATAAATAAGTTTAAATTGCAGAAGGGAAACTCGATGGCTCAAGCAGTCTGACCCGTTCCAGAAGCCAGGATGTTGCTTATTACTACATTCATCTTATCAGTGAACAGGCAAAAAAGGAAGAACGGAAAACTGAATGGATTAAATCTTATAAGCTTTCTCCAATCTCTATTGAAATGATTAGACTCTGAATCAGTTAAAAACAGTAAATACTAGATATAAGAAATCATCTAAAAACGGGAATGAAAAAAGTTTTTAAGGTTAGACCTGAAAAACTGTTATAAATCAGGAAGTTTTTTGGTATTGTTGGTAAAAATGGAACAAAAAAAATTGATTTTATTGCGCTCCGCCGCGATGAAAAAGTTTATGTTCAGGTCTGCGTACAACTTCCGGAAAATTCTGATCGTGAAATAGGAAATTTAATGGAGATACGGGATCACTATCCGAAATTTGTAGTCACCATGAATCCTTTGGATACAGGGATCGAAAATGGAATTCGAATTGTTCATTTGAAAGATTTTTTATTAGAAGACATAAAGTAGAGAACAGAGAATCAAGCGGCATTTCGATGGAATACCCATTGATCAGTTAAGGAAATGAAATCGAGCTGAAATAAAGCTTTTTCTCTGCGCATACAAAGAATTAAAAATCGCTTAAATTTTGAAAAAAGAAGATCGGAATTCGATCTTCTTTTAACTATATCTGCTTATGATAAGTGTTGCAGTCTTTCAATTGGAAGTTAAAGATTTTTCCCATTCTCTTTTATGATTTGGGCATACCACTGTGCAGATTTTTTAGGACAGCGGCGAAGTGTACCTTTTCCTTCATCATCCTGATCAACGTAAATTAAACCGTAGCGTTTACGCATTTCTCCGGTTGTAGCTGAAATTACATCAAAACAAGACCACAGACAATAGCCGATACAGTGAACTTGATCTTCAATCAGGGCTTGTTTTAATGCTTGGAGATGAGCTTTTAAGTAGGCAATTCGCTGATCATCTTCAATGGGTTCAATGCCAGAAAGTTTCTCTTCTAATCCAATCCCATTTTCGGTGATCAGAATTGGCAGCTGGTAACGGCGATCGAAGAGATTCAGGGCGTATCGGAGTCCTATGGGATCAATCTGCCAACCCCATTTGGTTTCCGGAAGCTTTGGATTTTTACCACCTTTAAAATGATTCCCTTGAGGATACTGACTTTCATCTAACATACAGACTGTGGATGAATAATAATTGAAGGCTACGAAATCTAATTTGCCTTGTTGGAAAGCGCATTCATCTTCCGGCTGAATATCCAAAGTCAAGCCTCGCTTTGCAAGCTGTCTTCGTTTATAATCAGGGAATTTTCCGCGGCATAAAGTATCTGCAATATATAGATCACTCTCAAGGCACTGCAGACTCTTTAATGCTGTTTCTGGCTGACAATCGAAAGCATAGCTGGGATGCAGAGCCAGTACACAGCCCACTTGATTCTGCGGATCAATATCATGGGCCAGCTTCACCACTTTAGCCGTAGCCAACATCATATAATAAGAACTCTGTGCGGCAATCTGAGAAATATTCTCTTCACGATCATACCGGATCCCGGAAACACGGTAGGCAGAGGCCATTACGGCCTCAGACGTATTCTCGTTATGATTGATTTCATTGAAGGTTAACCAGCGGGTGACCTGACCTTTGAATTCGGTAAATAAAGTTCGGCAGTAATGCAGGTAGAAGTCAATCATCTCCCGGTTTTTCCAGGCTCCGTAATTCTGAGCCAGAAACAGAGGAATCTCAAAATGACTGATTGTAACTATCGGCTCAATGTGATGGGCAAGCAGCGCATCGAATAACGCGTGATAATATTTTAATCCTTCCGGATTTGGCGATGCTTCAATTCCCTTTGGATAAATGCGCGTCCAATCCATCGAAAGCCGCAGACATTTCAATCCCATTTCAGCAAGGAGCTTCACATCCTGAGGCCATTGATGATAAAAATCAATTCCCGTATGAGATGGGTAACGAACATGCGGCAAAACAGAATCATCAAGCTGCCGGACTTTGCCAATCCCGCCTAGACGCGCAACATCCGCGGTGCTGATGCCTTTTCCCCCTTCATTCCAAGCCCCTTCACATTGATGCGCAGCTAATGCACATCCCCATAAAAAATCATCAGGAAACTGAGAATAAAAATCATTCATATTTTTTCCCCTGCAGAAAATCTTTTAATTTTAACAGATTGACGGTTGTGTGGTATTCACTGTAAATACTCATCAACGTGTCCTGTGCATGGGAGAAAAGCAAGGTTGAGGCAAAATTTTCTTCATGGATTGTCCTCTGCAGCACCTCAGTCTGTAATTTATGAGCTTCGGTAATTTCTTTTTTTGCTTCTTTTAATAAACTTTCAGCATCTCCATCAAGCTGATCAAAAATGGAATTCAAAATGGTTCTGCCATTTCCTGCGTGCAGAATGATCTGCATGGCTGTGGTATTAAGCTCTTCGTTACTGTATTTCATGGGCTAACCTCTCCTTTTCAATCACTTCTGTTTTGCATTCCAGGTTTTGATTTTCTTCTTCGCAGCATTGTCGATCATAGATTTTAAAGAAAGGATAATAAACAATCCAGGAAATGCCGAAGTTAACAAGCGTAAGAAGAGCACCGGCGATGGATTTTGTCGCAAAGAAGGCAACAATCGGCTGCGGCATAAAGCCGAAATCCCAAGGCGCAGCCGGGATTGGCACCCAACCAGCCTGCAGCGTCAGGTAGACAACGATTGGACAAATCAGCTGACAGATCCACATCGGAATCATAAGAATCGGATTAAAGGCAACCGGAATCCCGAAGATCAAAGGTTCATTGATATTGCACAGGGACGGAAGAAAAGTAGATTTTCCGATCAGGCGTAAACGTTTTGACTTGGCAAGAAATGCGATCATAATGGCTAGAGATAAGGTTACGCCAGATCCACCCACCATGAATAGCCGCACCGTTTCCTTTAAGAAAATATTGGTTGGAGCTGCACCAGCGGCCACCAGCGCCATGTTGTCGCCCATGCCTTTCAGCATGATGGTTTGCGTTATCGGCGCCAGAACCCAGGCGGAAATGCCAAAGGAATAAAGAAAACCATAAGCGATGAAGCTGAGGAAAACAAATCCCCAGAAAGATTGACCCATCGCTACGAAAGGCTGAAAGAGCGAAGCGATCGTCTCAAAGATATCAATCTGAAGCTGAAAGGTAAACAACCAGCCAACCATCAGAATCAAAGTAATGGGAATCAGAGTATCGAACCAGACTGTAATAAAATCAGGAATCGGGGTGTCCTCTGAAAAGAACGAATGTGAGGCAAACAGGTTCATGACAGCCCCAGTAAACAAACCGGAAATCAGCGCTGCGATCATGCCGCTGGAACCCAGTTTGGCGAAGGTTAGGGTCATATTTCCTTCTTCAAACAAAGGATTTACAACCATGAGGAAGAAAGCAATGCCGGCTAAACCTGCTTGTTTTGCGGTTTTGGAATGATGCTTTTTGATCATGACGGTATTGGGAATCAGATAAGCTAAAAATAAGGAAAGAAGTCCAAAAGAAAAACTGGACAATAAGGTGAAATCCGGGAATCCCGGAATGAAGGACTGAAAAATGGTTAAGATGGTGACTAGGGAACCGATTAAAATCACCGGCATTGTTGTTAGGATCGAATCCTGAATCGAAGCAATCCATGGATTTTTGGCGATCTTGTTCATTCGTGGGGCAAAGCTCTCGGTCATCCATTGCATAAAATGATTCATGAGTTGACTCCTTTCTTTTCTTCTTTGAGGCAGTCTAAAGCAAAATGGAGTACAGCTTTACCATCCAGCGCTCCATAAGCTCGATCATCGATGATCCGAACAGGGACATGGTAAGGGGCAGCGATCTGATTCAGGTCATTCAACATATAACGTAAATGCGGACCGACGAGCAAAAGGTCAATCGAGTCAATATATTCCTCGATTTCAGAATCACTTCGAGCCTTGACGTTGATTTCCAGATTTTCTTCTTTGGCTGCTTTGCGGATATTTTTGGCCATAAATCCACTGGACGCTCCTGTACCACAAACCAATAAAAGATTAAACATCATTTTCCTCCTTCATCTTTTCAAGTTTAGATTTTGTTTTCAGGCAATCGGCCGATTGCAGAATGAAACTTGAGAAGCTTGGATTCTTTTCAAGTTCAAGCATACTTTAAATTATTTTGTAAAAGATTACAAATAGCTTAAGTTCCTGGGATTAGGAACTACTTTTGTTTTATTTATTGAACGGTTTTATTTATACTTAAAGGCAGAGGAAGGTGGGAAAGCGACAATGAAGGAATCACGGTCATCCCAGATGTTGGAATTACTGAAAAGCAAATCAGATAGTTGGGTTTCAGCAGCAACTTTGGCTGGTTTATTGGGCGTATCCACGCGTCAAATCCGCAAATATGTTGCGGCAGTCAATGACGGCTTGTCTGTTCCAGTCATTCTTTCCAGCGATAAGGGGTATCAGCTTTGTCAAAAAGCTTATCGAAACTATCAGCTAACAAAACGTCAGCGGGTAGATACACCCTCTGCCCGCCAGAATTATTTGCTTCAGGAATTGCTGATCAATGAAGAGCTTCTTATTTATGATGTAGCGGATACACTTTATGTCAGCATGACAACGATTGAAAATGATCTGAGGCTGCTTAAAGAGAAGCTGAAAGTGATTTCTTTGGATCTGGTTCGTTCCCAAAATACAGTGCGGATATACGGAGAAGAAACAGATAAGCGCAAATTAATGAGTCAGCTGATCAGTCAAGCAATAGGTAATCATTTTGTCTTTAACGAGGAAATTGACTTGCTGACATTTCATTATCAAATCTGGGGATTCCGATCAGCAATTCGTAATATTTTTGATGAATGTGGCATCTTTACCAATGATTATGCTTTAAATGTGATAACCTTGCATCTTATCATTATGATTGATCGTGTCCGCAGTGGACATCCATTGCAAGAGCATGTTGATTTAAAAAAGGTTGAAACGCAGCCGGGATATCAGGCGGCAGTAGCGATTGCTGCCTATCTGTTTCGGGAGTTTAATAAAGAGCTCAATGCCGCAGAACGGTATCATCTGACATTGGTTATTACCAACAATACGACACAGATTGATCATGAAAAAATCAATGCCCAAAACATTCAGAATTTCATTGAGCAACGTTATATTGAACAAGCACAGAAGGCAGTAAAACAGGTTGAGGATCATTATTGCTTAGAACCCTTTTCTGAGGACTTCATTGCCAAGTTTGCGATTCATATTCAAAACTTGTTTTTCCGTGCGGAACATCACTATCAGATTAATAATCCGCTGACCGATGAAATCAAACTCTCCTATCCGCTGATCTATGACATTTCAGTCAGTATTGCGCAGTATTTAAGCAAGACCGCTCAGCTTGAAATCAATGAACATGAAATTGCTTATATTGCTTTGCACATTGGTTCTTACTTTGAAAGCAATGGAAAAGGCAAAATGAAAGTCAGCTGCTGTTTTGTCTATGCTGACTATTATGCTCAATATATCCAGATTATCAATAAACTACGCAGTCAGTTTGATGATCAGCTGATCATTCAATCTGCGGTATCAATTAATGATTTTGATCCCAGCCGTCATCCTGCAGAATTAACACTTTCGATGACTGAATTGCCAGGGGTTCCTGATGCCTTGGTTTTGCATCCTTTTTTAACTGCAGGAGATATGATAGCGCTAAGTGATAGGCTGGATAAAATGATTAAGCAGAAACAGGGAGAGTTGTTAAAAAGTCAGCTGATGGAATTCTTTGATGCACGATTATTTTATAATGCAGTTCCCAAAATGCCAAAAGCTGAACTATTGAAACGAATGTGCAAAGATTTAGAACACCTTGGTTATGGTTCCAGTCATTTTTATACCGAGGTAATGGCCCGCGAAAAGATGTCGAGTACTGCTTATAATTTAGTAGCGATTCCTCACACCCTTTCCAAGGATATTCAGCATAATTTTATTTTTATTGCCATCAACGAAGCAGGAATGAAGTGGGATTCAAAAACAGTTTATATTGTGGCCTTGCTAGGAATTAGCGAAAAATCCCGACGATTGTTTTCTGAAATTTTTGATCAGCTTGTGGAGATTTTCAGCGAATCGCAGGCGGTCATGGATTTAGCAGCCTCCAAGGATTTCAAGCAGTTTATCCATAAACTTTGTTTAAAAATGAATCATGGTATGGAGGAATAGAATTACAACTAGGTTGAAGGCAGGGAAGACAGAAGCTATATCTAATTTGTTAAAATTAAAAAACAAGGTTGAACTTTTGGGGAAACTTTATTATTAAACAAGAAAGAAAAAACAATCAGATTCCCTTAACGTTTTAGTGAAATCTAACGTTTATAGTTTTTTGAACAATTGAATAGGAAGAACTCTACCGATATATTATTAAATAATTCAATTTTCTGACTGTATGTCCTCATGCTTTGTTGTGACGTAATTTAATTACAGAACATCCGTAATTAAATTACGGGAATTGTTGATTCGATTCTCCAACATGAGTATAATACTAGTGAAGGAAGGTGAACACAATGTTAAAGCTGTTCGAGGTCACAGGTTTTAAAAACTTTGATAATACCATTCAGTTGGATTTTTCTGACATCCGTGATTACAAATTCAACAATTCTTGTGTTGCCAAGGGTTTGCTCAGCAAGTTGATCATTTATGGTAAAAACTCTGTTGGTAAGTCCAATTTAGGTCTGGCTCTTTTTGATATTGTTTCTCACCTTACAACAAACAATGTAACACCAGGCTTGTATGATTATTATTTGAATGTCAACAACAAGGCTGGTTACGCTGAGTTTCATTATGTTTTTACATTTGACAGCGGTGAGGTGGATTATCGATACCGTAAGAATGACAAGCAGACGCTTGTTTACGAATCCGTTGCCATTGATAACAAGCGGATTTTCACTTACGATTACGAAGATATGCGCGGCAATTTGTCTGGCCTTGAGGCCTTGACCACGACGTTGAATCTCTCCTTTCGCGGTACAGATTCTATTCTGAAATATGTCATTGCCAATACGGCTTTGGCTCAGAATCATCCGCTTTATCAGATGCAGGGATTTGTATCGCATATGCTCTGGTTCCGCAGTTTGGATGAGAATTGCTACATTGGTTATAAGTCAAATAGCAAAGATTATTTTGATTTTATCTTTGAAGGGAATCGGGTGAAAGAGCTGGAGTCTTTTCTGCACAAAGCGGGACTTCAGGAAAATTTGATCGCTAAAAAGGACACTGACGGAATAAAACGTTTATATTTTGATACGAATAAACCATTGCCGTTTTTTAAGGCGGCGTCCAGCGGCACAAGAGGCCTTTACACATTTTTTTATTGGAACAAGACTGCTACAGATGTCTCCTTGATGTTTATTGATGAATTTGATGCTTTTTATCATTATGAACTGGCTGAAATACTGGTTCAACTTTTAGAGCAACAGCCGGATTTTCAGGTTGTGCTCACTTCCCACAATACAAACCTGCTTTCTAATCGCATTATGCGTCCAGACTGCTACTTCATTCTGACTAGGGATGGACTTACATCCTTTGCCAATGCTACGGATCGGGAGCTTCGTGAAGGTCACAATCTGGAGAAGCTCTATATGAGTGGTGAATTTAATGGCTGAAAAGAAGCGAAAAATTCTGGTGTTAGTGGAAGGAGCAAAGACAGACGTTGCTTTAATGGAACGCTTGTTCTCTATTTACCAGATTGATTTCAAATATGAGATTGTTTCTTACTGTACGAATATCTACACGTTGTATAAAGAGATGTTTGAGGACAACGATCCCGATGATATGGACTTGCTTCAGCTGCTCAAATCACGTGAACCTGATCTGGTGAAAAAGACATTGTTTGACGAATCCTATTCTGATATTCTTTTGATTTTTGATCTTGATCCGCATGATTTTGGATTTACCCCAGAGAAGATCCGTCACATGGCGAAGTACTTTGTGGAATCGTCTGATGTCGGAAAGCTTTACATCAATTACCCGATAGTGGAAGCCTTTTATCACATGACTTCCATTCCGGATCTGAACTTTAACACTTACAATGCTACACTGAATGAACTAAGTGCAGGAACGTATAAGGCGCGTGTAAACAGGGAAAACCGAAATCATGATTATCGTAAATTTGCCGCAACAAAAAGAAGAGTGCAATATTGTTATCAGGCAAAATATAAGCAAGGCATGGCTTGTCGTGGGTGATCCAGAGGATGATATGCCTCCCTCACAGGCAGAGATACTCAATACCCAATTAAATTCCATTCAAAACGAAAACCGCGTTGCCGTGCTCAGCACTTGCGCATTTTTTATTCCAGAGTATAATTTAAAATTAATACGTTAATTTGTGTATTAATCTAATATTAATTGTATTTTAAATGCCTGAATAGGCAGAGTTCTATAAAATAAATGGATTTTCTAACTTTATTTTGTCAAGCGATTAAACGTAGCTTCCACAGCAGGTAGAACAAGCTCAAGCATAAAATCAGGACAACGGACTGCGATTTCCAAAGTGTCTGTCTGTAATGTCCAGATACGATAGAATTGAATTTTTGAGGATGGATTGTTAGCCAGTTCATCTTGTTGAAACCAGCGGACATTGTTATTTTGCCGGATTAACTCTTTTTCAAGTTCATCGGACACGAATGCGAACTGGCAGCTAGGAATGATGTCACGCTGCTGCTCCAGCACACTAAAATAATACGAAAATCCATGATCATCAAGGTTGACCCAATAATCAGAAATCTGACTGATCGGCTCAGAAAAAATCGCTAATCCTGGAAGATAAGACTTCACTTGCAACTGAGAGTTTAAAATTTTATATTCACTGTCAAAGACAAACTGTCGGTTAAGATTCAGGAACAGCAGCGGTTTTTCATCCACGCTTAACCAGGCACAAGGATGTTGAGAGGAGGAAAGTTGAACGCGCTTTATGTATATGCTGCGATACACTAAGAAAAATAGGCAGAGAACAAGTAGTGCAAGAATTCCTATTTTTCTTTTCGTCATGATCTTCACCTGCCTGAAAGGATTGGACTTTCCTTCATTTTATCAGCACCTGTGGAAAAGGGGTAGCGTTGATATCGAAATAGAACACAAAAATACTGTTCGCTCAATTGAAAAGTTAAGTTCCACTTCTGGGCGGGGCAAGTGGAAATCACTCTTCCATCGAATTCTAGTTGACTTTACTCTTTCATAATGAG
>ERZ1106981.156-NODE-156-length-57813-cov-11.070813_pt1 | contig 57813 bp, 80 predicted proteins | sample MGYA00403692_ERZ1106981 | MGnify/ENA primary metagenome ERZ1106981 (study PRJEB35170, sample SAMEA104062431) | human gut metagenome | biome: human gut; feature: human-associated habitat; material: faeces | place: Denmark | collected 2012-06-22 ... | reverse complement strand
TTCGGGCTCTTCGCTACTGGGAGGAGTATTCGCCTGCCGCTCCCCTGTGGCAGGTTGCTCGATAGGCTTCCCGTCTTTGAGGTTATGCCGCTTCTCGTAGTTCTTGACTGCGGTCTGCTGCGCATCCCCTGCACGGTAGTCGCCGTAGCTGGTTAACACGTCCTGAAAGCCAATCCCCTCTGCTATGGTAGGTAATTGTGCTTCGTCCGTTACATTCTCCGACTTTTTCGTTGCGATTCGGTCGAGGATCGCATTGTCCACCCCCGTAAATTTGGTTTGGAGCAGTGCTAAAAGTTTTTCTTTCATATTATTTTAATTAATCTCTGTTGCAAAGATTTCGACGGGCATTTTAATAACAATGGGCAGGATGGAAATTTATACTTTTTTTGTACGGTAATTCAAAGCCTCTTTTATGCATTCAGATATCCAGCCGACCAAATAACAGAATGGCTCTTGGTTACTGCAATCAATGCGTCCACCGATATAATCGAATATCTCCATAGCCGCATGTGTAGATTCGTGGCAAACGTACTGGATATTTTGAGCGTTCGCCTTTGTGGCGAACCTGATAAGAACTCCACCCCTTTTATTTGTGATGTCGTATGTACTCTGCGTATCCGCCGCAGATGTGTCGTCCATATCTGTTATATTTTCAAACCTATCGCTTATTGCAGATGCGCTTTTTTCACCTATTACCACCCAAATTAACCGAGGATAAATTTGCGGATCAAATTGATGTATAATAGCCGTCATTGTTCTAAAAGTTTTATTCCGTCGGGGTATTGATACTTGAATTCTCGTCTTTTTTGGTCGAAAGGTTTGTTTTTGCATCCTCGTAGATGCTTGTGGCAGAGGCTTCTTTCATTTGCCTAATTCTTTCGATTTCCTCTTGGTAATTATCTGCAACACCCATTAATTTTACAGATTCCTCAAGTGAAAGCACTCCATCTGCATAGGCTTTCCCTATGGATTGCCACCTTGCAGTAATGTCTTCGTTGAAGGGCTCCGAAAATTCATGCTCGATCTTGAGGGTGGCGAGTTTGTCTCTCATATGGATATGAGTTACATTCATCATTATCGCCAAGATTAGGTTCTTTTCCCGGTCGACGAGTTCGTCGTATATCTCTTTTCGATTATCACGCTTGATATATCCGAGAACCATTGCGCGCTTAATGGCTTCACCGGACAAAGTCCCCAATCCGACCATTTTTTCTGGGGTGAACTCCGGAGTGAAAGTATCGAAAAGTATAGATTCTTTTAAATCCGACTTTTCCTGCTGCCTCGTTTCAGACGACATAGGTGGATTAAGGTATTCAAACCGATCATCTTTGCTTGACAACTTAATCCCTTTCCCTGGAGAATCAACTGTGGGAAGATTTTTGATAACCGCTGCGGTGGCAATGTACATTGGATCCGCAAAGTAATTGTTGGTGTCTGCGGTTTTTGAGTCAATACTTTCTTCCCGATCAATTCGGGGCTGCAATCCATCCCATGCCGTATTTTGCTTGTAATAAATGATGTTAATTTTACCAGTCGGATTAAGCACTGGGGTCACATCCCAACCTATTTTGGCTTTTCTTCCCCGGAATATAAAAGTGGGTGTGTGAATGTCGAAATGCTCTACTGTTCCGGCGCCCTCCTTCAAATAATACCCACATCCAAATGCGAGGAGGTTACCATATTGGTCGAACATGGGGCGCAAGGTATATCCGTTAGACTTCGACAGCACAACTATTTTCACCCAAGGAAGCCCCGTTGCCTCGTCCCTGTAAATGTGATACAGCTTTGCACTTTGGGTTTCTGCTCCGGCCAGCCGTTTAGCCTGTCGCATCTTACTGTCGAATCGTATTTCTCGAAGGAATTGTTTGTAAGCCGAAAATGCATCGGCATCACCGGATTCGTCGGATACCTTCCATTTTATCGGATTTCCAAGCAGGAAGAACAATTCTACCTCATTTATATAACGCTGTCGAGTGCGGGGCAATTTCTCCGTGCGGTAATCTTCCTGTCCCTTTCTCGTTTTATTTCGACGCTTCATTATGGCGTGAAGTTTCGGATTGTACTCGTATATTGCCTGCATTGCTTCCGCGTCATGGTTTTCCATCAAAGACATCGCCTGACTGATGTCTTTTGCCTTGATAAGCTCCATTAAATCCCGCTCAACACCTAATGCATTGAGCGTTTTATTTTGGAAAAATGTAAAAAGGCGATCTAAAAAGTTCATTGTTTACCAAATATTAATATCACTTAAATCATCGTCTTGTATCGGTGTGCTGCGCTTTTCAAAGCATCCGGTCAGCGCATCGGGGGCATCGTCATGCGCATTGCCCCCTTCTTTCATGTATCCCATAATGGCCTGATAGAATTCCGGCCATCTCTTATCCCAATTTGTCGGGAAAAATGTCATGTTGTTGACGTCTGCCGACTTGGTAAATATGCGCACCTGCTTATTATCGGTCTGGGAAAAGCAACTAACCGTTGTGTGGGTAATGTTCATCTGGCGAAGGATGCGTTCTACATTGCGCGCAAAGCCCCGCCCTCCGTTATTGCTTTCAATATTAGCCCATTCCGTCCTGTTCCTTGCAAGCATTTCGGCCGTCTTGGGTTCGGTATACTCCATGGGCTTTTTTGTGTAGAGTACATCGGTCACATAATTTCCCTCGGGTAATTCGTCGTAACATATCGAACATAGATAGTCGCTTCCCGTATCTGCCGTATCGGTGTAATTCTTATGCGTGCAATCTTTGGAGTAGGGGATAACGTCGTATGTTCGGAATTCACGATACATTAATCCCTCAAGCGGCTTGGGATTCTGCATATACTGGGTCTCAAATATGAAGGGATCCGCTTCTTGGTATCGCTTTAATTTATCAAGCGCGAACCGATCCTCCCAAAGTGCACGTTCGGTAGGTAGCCCTGCATCTAAGATTGCGGGGAATTTGACAACATCCCATTCTCCACCTTCCTCTATCATGCCTTCAAGCTGCAATAAGTATCCGCAAAAATCATCTGGAGCGAGCCTTTGAGCTGTTACAATGACCGGGGTACGAACGTCATTAAGACGGTTCTTGAATGTAGAAGTCCACAGTTCGCCAATACGCTCTTTGGTAGTACTGGAGTAGCTATCCTGAGCCTTCATTGGGTCGTCAATACTCATTGCACCGCTGAATTCTTGTGCTCCCAGTTTACCACATCCAAACCCTGTTATTTGACCCATAAAGGGAGCCGCATACATTACACCCCCGCTTGAGGTGGATATACTTCCTTTGGCATTGTTGGACAGTTCGACATTTGGGAAGAATGCGCGGTAATTGGGATCCTCCATGATCCTTCGTATGTTCGTAACATTCCGGGTAGTGAGTTGATCGCTACTCGAAAGATGCATGAACTCGGAACGCGGATTGATGGCAAATCCTATCGCAGAGAAAGACACGACGGCTAACTCTGTTTTAGAATGTCGCGGAGGAATGTTAAACATGAGCCTATTAGTCGGGTGTTCTCCACGGAGTACTTGGTCGAGTTTATGGCATATTATTCGATGATGGGGCGCAATCCGAAAAGGTTGTTTGTTCACAGCCTCGAACATTACAGCCGTAAATGCCAAGCACCCTTCCTTTAACAAGAAGTCACCTACACTGGAATAATCAGTCATCGCTCCTGCTCATTTGTATTAATTGAAAGAAACGATCTGTATTGAATGTCGGCTGCGGAAGGTCATTACCTTTAGTGTCAGTGTTGGCAGTTTTCTCCGGGGCATTGTATCCGAGCATGCGGTTGATGGTTTCTATCGCCTTGCTTTTGTCCATCAATTCCACGACGGGGCTACCTGAACGGTCAATCTTTATGGACTGGATTAAACGCCGTTTTTCAGGCGGAAGAGATTTTAGGTCTTGGAAAGAAATTGAGGGAACCTGCCGTACGCCATATTCGGTTTTCATATCAACCATGTCGGCATCGACAAAGTCGAGTACGTCGGCATTAATGATGGATACATTAAGCCGGATTAGCTCCTCTTTGGTGATAAGTTCTTTTTCGGCTAATTGGGCTTGAAGTTGTTTTACCCTCCCCGTAACCTCCCCGTTTTGAAGTAGCTCGCTCGATCTTTTCCATACCGTTTCATCGCTCATTTTCGAACACTCATACGCAAAGCGATACGCCTCGGATGCGTTGCCGCACTCGAGGTACTTGTTGCAGAACTTCTCCTGCTTTATCGTCAGCTTCCCTTCTGCCATGAAAAACAATCTCTCAGGGCAAAGGTGGGAGCAGGCATTTTAATAACAATGGATTCCGCCCCTAATTTTTGAGGCTTTTATCTTTGGACGGATTGTTCTAAAGGTTTGTGTTTTCTCTATGATGAAACCTTATTTTGGCGGCCTTCATTGTCCTAAAGGTACAAAAAAGCCCCGACAGATGCCGGGGCTTTGGGTCATTGAATATTGATATGTCCGCCTGAATTATCCAAGTATACGCGCACATTCTTGGATTCCCGCGTCCCGTTATATTCAGTGCGGGTTACTTTTAATAAATGGCTATCGGCTTCCTGTTCTAAGTATTCAACTGCATACCGTGGCGCTTGGTCATAGGAACCCGTATATTCATCGAAAATCACTACTTCCTGAACGTCGGATAGTTCGCCATGATCGTAAGCCACTAATTTGATTGACTGACCTGGACTTGTATACGCGAGCCAGGATTCTACATCATTAGGGTTTATGAGTATGCGAGATTGCGTATAATCTGCAGTGGCGAATGCTGCCCCTATTATATCAAATGCTGTTGTTGGGGGACGCGGAATCCATCCATCGAGGCTATTTAAAGTAAATTCATAAAATTTGTTTCCGCTCGGTATCTCATAAAACCATATGATGATACTCGAATTTTCATGCATATCATCATAACTATAAAAAAATAGACAATTGTTAGATAATTTTCCTGTATTTATATAACCATCATAATGCGAAGAAGCAGTATCCAGCACTTTATTTCTGGTCGTAGTGCCGTCGACCCTATATATTACTAAGTCTATTTCAGTCCTACGATTTCGCTTATCGCTGTATGTTATTGGTATTGTGAAGTAATCATCTCCGAATGTTAATTCATCTGGCAGGATGGTTGTAATCTCATATTTCACTTCCTCCCCATATTCTGTATATCCGACTGGTTTCCCCCAGTCTGTATAATCATATATGCATTTATGAGTAAAGTAATCGAATACTCCAATCCAGGCATATGTGTCATCTCGCTTGCCCAATATTACAACATAATCTTTACCCCATAATTCCCTAATTGGGTAGGTAGCAGTATCATTGTTGTTGGAATCATAGTCTCCCCAACAACCTGTAATAAATAATCCTTCCGTATCAATATTGGAAAAGTCGAATTTCTTGTTGTATCCACTTAGTGGATCAAAGCCATCATCATTATTGCTTTCTGATGTGCAGGCGCATAATGTTAGTCCGGCAATGAATAGTAAGAAGTGCAATAACTTTTTCATGAGTTTATGAATTTACCCCTATCGAAATGAGTTGGTAAGAAAAGAGTAAAAAATATTTGTGCTATTGAAATAAACCGAAGTTTTTATGTTTTGGTCTGCGGGCGCCCCGGTCATTTTTAAAGGAGACCGTAATCTCCTTTAAATGTGTAGCTCGATTATATGGATCTTATTTTGGGTGGTTCTATTTTATCATATTGCTTCCGCTCTAATGAAGATGGCATAAGGCTAATTAGAATACCGCTATGCCTCTTTTTTTTGGGCGACATCGCCCTTGCTTTTCGCTCTCTCTTCTCGGTACAGGTCAATTAAAGCCCCGTTTTGCCGAATCAACTCCTCGTTTTGGCGGAGTAGTGAATCTAAGAATCTCTCCATAGTTTTTGGGTTATTTAGTTCAGCTTTCGTTGGCGTGACGTCTTCGCCTCCTTGGCTGACAGGTTGGTCGGTAGTTTTGAGCATGGGCTCTTCTTCGTATAGGAGCCAGTTTCTATTGATGTCAGGAAATTTGTTTAGAATTTTAGAGATTCTGTCAGGGCGAGGCATTTTGCTCCCCTCTTTAAAATATCCATTTGAAAGCCCCGCCTGTCTCTCAAATTGCGAAACAGAAATCCCTTTATACTGACAATACGCTTGGATTCTCTCTTTAAGGGTCATGATATCAGAGGCTTAATATTATTTTAAAATCGTATAAATATTATTTATGCAAATATTCTAAGAAAATCATCGAATTCTTAGAATTATATTCTATATTTGCAATGTGAAACCCACAAAGCTGATACAAATATACGATTTAAGATGAAAAACGCAAGCGTGGGGACTGAATATTTGACGATTGTACCTTTTTGAAGGTAATAAAAACGGACAACGCGATGAAAGCAACTTACGACAAATCGAAGATCATGAAAAACGCCTGGTATCTGAAACGTGCCAACACCTCGATGTCGTTCTCGGCCTGCCTCAAGAAGGCTTGGCGCAATGAGAAGTTGGCGATCATGACGGCGAAGATCGAGAACCGCCCGACGGAGCAGCCGAAGGCCACGGAGTACCGCCCCGAACTGCTGAAAGTGCCGACAGGTTTCTATGGTGTCCGAGGAATGTACTATGGTGACTAAAGCACGATGCAATATGAACGAAGTAATTCAATCGACTGACCGCTTGACGGCACTACTCGAGGAGCAGGCCGCCTGCATTGAGCGGATCATGGCAATACTGGACAAATAATATGAATACTGCAAATCAGCGCGCTGTAAAGTTGCCGTTCCAAGAATATGTTTCTACACTTGGGAAGACTCGCAAAAGTAAGTTGTGGGCAGAAATTCGTCTTGTGACAGGAAAGGACAGGACAACAATATGGCGATGGGCGCACGGACACACCCGTCCTGACAAGTCAGACAGGGATAACATAGCATTCTGTGTATATAAATTCTCTGAAAATAGGTTCCCCGGCGACGCATTATTCCCAGAAGATTATCCATACAAAGGTACCCATGCAAAGGTTAAATAACGTAGAGTTTTTTAACTCACCCGAAGGAGAGGTGCAGATTCGCGACGAAAAGGGTGTCCGCACATATATGGAAGAAGAAAAGGAGCTCACCGACGCATTATTCTCGGTAATTGAGATTGACTACCCGCAGGCATTCAAGGCGCTGTCGGAGATTTACAATAAGAGCAAGGTGAATGCCCCCTATTTCAAATACAGGTGCGCACACCGGTTTATCCGCTGCAACTTCGGGATGTACGACAAAGTGCCCGATGTGGACGAATTAGGCCGGTTCAACTTCGAGAATGTTGCTTGTCCGCTGGTGGGGGAGTGCAAATACTATAAAGTAATCTGTAACCCAGAGTTTAATACTAACCTGACAATGCGGGAGAAAGAGATTGTCCGCCTCTATAAAGAGGGGTATAAGACTGAAAAGATTGCCGAAATACTATCACTTTCCCAGTTGACGGTCGAAACACACAAACGAAACGCTATGCGTCGCACAGGGTCGACAACGCTTGCCGAACTCGTGATATGGGCTAACAACCACGGACTTTAAACACAAAATATAACTCACCATGAAAACAATTTATCTCTGGGTTTCAGGCAAAGGCTGGACACCCTTTCAGTACAATGAACTTTCTGAATTAGCCGCCGAATTTGAGGCGCGCAATATCAAACTGGGCAACGGGTGCGAACTGGGCGCCGGGTGCAAACTGGGCGACTGGTGCAAACTGGGCGACTGGTGCAACCTGGGCGCCGGGTGCGATGTTCCGAAATCGCTATTTATCAGCGCATCTCGCCATGCAGTATCCTATTGGGGTGAGGATGTTATTCAAATAGGATGCAAACGCTACACCATTTCCGAGTGGCAGAAGCATTTCCGAAAAATTGGCGAGGCCGAAGGCTATAGTCCCGAGCAGATGGAGGAATACAAAGGGTATATAGACCTGATCGCCACCATGCACAAGACGTGGAAGGTTGAGAAGGTAAAGGACAAATAACAGCACGAGGTGTGTAGCTCAAAGGTAGAGCGGTGCAGGGATGCGAAATAGAAGCACAGAGGTTGAAAGACCTTGCATTTCCGGGCGCAGGTTGCAGGTTCGAATCCTGCCGCACTTCCAAGATAGCCACCGCATAGGTGAGGGGTTTGATTGCTGGCACTAACCCCGCCGCAAGGCAAAAGCGATCCGTTAGGCCGATAATAGCGTCATCGGCGGGCCGTGGGCAAGGCTCAAAGTGATAGCCCCGCAAAAGTAAATAGCCGAATGCGCGAAAGACTGGCATAGGCTTCGAGCTGCGATGATATGAGCGGCGAGAACCACCGGGATAAATCAAGCATTATTATGCCTGGTGTGGCTTGACCGCCTATCCAGGCTCTATGGCAGGCCTTGCGCACCGTTCTTTCAGCAGTGGGTTATTTCATTTTAGGCGTGAGGTCTGTATCTTGCCCGCGTGCGTTTTTCGGTGGCGCAGTTTTGAAATGGAGTTTAAAGTTACAGTGCGCGCGGGCTTATTTGCAACACCTTAAAACAATTATACTATGGAGAAGAACACTTTGAGGAAGAGGAGATTTCTATGCTTCGACCTGACGCCCAGGTGGAAAATGTGGAAACGGATCGAAGACCTGGAGGTGCGGCTTGCTACATGCCTTTGCGAGCGCAATGAAGCGGATGGACGCCTTATCGAGCGGGAACACGAGGTATTGGCGCTCACTCAAGCACGTGATACCCTGTACAAGCGCATCGACGAACTGGAAGGCAGGCTCAGGAAATTCGACCGTACCCGTGGGAAAAGCGGCAAATACATCAAAGGCCATGAAACACGATCCTCAAAATAAAATTCTGGCCTATCTCAAGGCCGGCGGCAGGCTGACTGTCCGCAAGGCTGAGAGGCTCTACCACACAACGGAGCTGCGCCGGATCATCAGTCGGCTCCGGAAAATGGGATACTCCATTTGCTCGAACAAACAGAAGGCCGTTACGGAAGACGGGCGGCCGACACAGTTTAACGAGTACTATATGCCACAGGTAGCGGATTCCTGCCAATAATCCGCAAATCGCATTTTAAGTTTGGTATTTGCCATTGGCCAGCTGTGAAGCACGCGGATGGTGTGCCGTCGGCATTAAAGCCCTACGCGGTGGCGTGGGTGAGTGGAGATGTCGGCGGCATTTATTGAGCTATGGTGTAATGGTTAACACACCGCCCTTTGGAGGCGGTACTCCCGGTTCGAATCCGGGTAGCTCAACGGGGTTCTAACCCTAATGTTGTGAGTTTGATCGGGCGCTTGGGCGTCTGTCACAACGGAAGCTGACAGAGGGTATATCCCTCGACAATCCGAGGCTGCGTGAAGGAAGTAGCAAGGCCGAGGCGGGCTAAGCCCACGAAACGGGAGATAAAGAACGCAAATCGGCGGCGCGAAGCACAGTAACGCCGCCACCGCGGGGGCAGTAAGAAGCCCCCGCTTCTTTTGGATACAATCAAACGATCATGAATAAATATCTTCAAGAGCTCAAAGACAAAGGACTGGTGCCTTTACGGCTCGACAACAACACGGTGCTTTGGGTTACACCCGACAAGGCCAATGAGAAGTACAAAACTCGCTACCTCAAGAATGCCGAGAGGTCGCGGAGGATGGCGCTTAATTTAAGGTAAATATGAGTTATGGATTGCCGTACAAGGGTAGTAAAAACAGCATTGCGAAGTGGGTTGTCTCTAACCTTCCCAAATCGCATGCCTTTGTAGACTTATTTGCCGGAGGTTGTGCGATAACTCACGCCGCTATGCTGTCGGGGAAATTCGAGCGATTCATAGTAAACGATATTACAGAATACCCCCAAGTATTCCGAGACGCTGTAGCGGGTATGTATCGGGATGAGCGCCGATGGATCAGCCGTGAGGATTTCTCGCGCCTCAAAGATAGCGACCCCTACGTGAGGCTGTGTTGGAGTTTTGGGAATAATATGAAATCCTATTTGTATACTCCGGAAGCAGAGCGATTCAAAAAGCACCTTCATGCGATATTTTTTGCAAAAACACCCGGCGAAGCGAGTTTGATGTGGCGAGGGTTTGTCCGGGAATTCGCAAAAGTTCGGAAAGAAATAGAGGACTTGACACAAAAGGTGCTGAAACTGTGTGAGGAATGCGGCGTGACGCCGAAATATAATGCCGACGGCACATTGAATATAGAGGTGATGCATGCAGATATTTTTCGGGTCAAGTCAGCGGATTTGCGGGGGTATTTACAGAATGCTCTGAAATTATCCGGTCTTACGCAAAAAGATGTCTATCGACACCTCGGGAATTATATGGGTAAGCATTATTTTAGCGAATCTCAATGGGCGTTGCCAACCTCAGAGCAATACGAGAAGTTGCAAGAAATTTTACCAGCGTTAACTATTCCGTGGGCGGCCTTAAACGAAGGACTGCAAAGCATGGAAAGACTGGAAAGACTGGAAGGCCTGCAAAGTCTGGAAAGACTGCAAAGTCTGGAAAGACTGGAAAGCCTGCAAAGACTGGAAAGCCTGCAAAGCCTGCAAAGCCTACAAAGCCTGGAAAGCTTGGAGGTATTTCAAAAGGATTATACCGACATAACCATCCCGTCGGGTGCAACTGTGTACTGCGATCCGCCATACACCGGCACATCGGGATATTTGCACGACTTCGACTATAAACGATTTCTCGACTGGCTTCGACATCGAGATTTCCCGGTTTTCGTTTCAGAATATTCCATGCCGGATGACTTCGTATGTATTGCGAGTATTAACAAAACGTGCACCTATTCGCCGACTAAAAGGACGGAACGAGTGGAGCGGTTGTTTGTTCATGAACGGTGGGCAGATGCCATGAGAAGCCCGGGTGATACTGTTCAAGGGACGCTGTTCGATTAAAAAGCCTTATCCACGAATAACGTGTAAAGAATTCTCGATTTTCTTTACATGTTCGCTCGAAATGTAAAGATTTTTTATATGTCTAAAATACTGAAAAACTATGCGAGAAATTAAATTTAGAGGCAAGCGTGTAGATAATGGGGAGTGGGTTTATGGAGACCTGATTCATTGCTACGGCGCAGACGCAGGCCGGATATTTATCAAGACCTTTACAGGATTATATGAAGTTGATCCCACTACCGTCGGCGAGTATACTGGGCTGAAAGACAAGAACGGCAAGGATATTTGGGAGGGGGATATAGTAAAATGGGAAAATCTCATAAAAACTAATATGCGTAGCGTAATTGCCTATCGAGATCGGATGTTCTGTTTTGTAGATGCGAACAATGAACCTGAGGAAATTTGGTGTTGTTCATTTACGAAAATAGGTAATATCCACGACAACCCGGAATTGCTGAAATAACTATGGATAATATTACTCGGATGTGCCGCAAATGCGGGCAGGAGAAGCCGTTGAGCGAGTTTGTAAAGAATAAGACATGCGCATTAGGTTATAGCCATACTTGCAAACAATGCAATGCGGAAAGGAACCGCAAGTGGCGAGCTGCCAATCCCGAGAAGGTGCGGGAATATAACCGCAAGTGGCGCGAGATATTGTCTGACGGTTATTTAAGGTATAAACTAAAACAACTCAACCTCCCAGTAACCCCAGAAACAATCGACTACAAACGTATTCAACTAAAGCTATACCGAGAAATCAAAAAACAACAAAACGATGAAAGAGATTAAGAACATCCGGGAATTGACGGCCGATTTGGGCCGCGTGTATGCAGAGCTTCGAGCACGAGAGATCGAGACCAAAGAGGCATCGGAGATTGCTAACATTGCGGGTAAGATCATCAACGGCGCAAAGGCTGAAATGATGTACCGAATCGCCCGTAAGGAGAAGCCGTCGATACCTTTTTTCGATGCCGATGGCAAATAATTTTGCAGATTCGAAATGAAGTTGTATATTTGCAATTGCAGACCGATGCTATTAGCATCAACAAAGTACATAGTTAACGCTATATAAAGCGTTGTCCCTTGTCCACTTTCAGCTTGCTGATAGTGTCGGTCTGCAAACCTGACTGGGGCAACGCCTTTTTTATTGCCCTTTACATATTAACTAAACTTTTAACAGACAATGCAGACCGATGTTAAAAGTGGTATCCGGGTAAATAACACCCAGACCACACCGCGCGCGAAGAAAAGCCGCACCGCATTCTACCGTTGCCATCTGAAGGCCAACAAACCCCTATTTTCATCTGATAGGGTCGATTACACCAACGTTATCCGCGCCACGTGCGAGGAGCATGCTTTAGGCTGTTTCCTTGCTCAGTTCCGCGTGCTCTATCCCGCGTATGCTGTCGTTGTCGGCACCATACTCGTAAGCCGGGTATTCCCCTCCAAGTCCAACCGTTAAAATAGGCCGCTATGGCACATCTTATCACCTTGTTGGCGTTCATCGCGCCGATTGCCGTGGCATTCGGCTGGGTGCTATCCAATCAGCACCGCGCAAAGGAGATTGGAAAATTGCTAACCTCAATATTCGAAAGCCATGAATGAGTTTACGGAAATCACGGTTAAATGCGTGTGGACGACGATAAAGGGGCGCATTTGGCGAGCCCAATACCGCCTGCGGTCAAAGGCTGTCCGGATACAATCCAAGGCCATCTACCGAGCATTGAAGAACGAGAACAAGCCCCGTATTTACCGGGTTGAAATACGATAACCCATGGACACACAATATTGCACGACAACCACGTCAACCTCTGTGCTTGCACTGGAAGAGTACCAGGACATTCCCAGCAAGCACATCAACGGTGATCGGGATAAATTCTCGGAGGTTGCCTCAAGGCTGGTCGACATAGACCTGAAGCTGATATACCATGCTTTCCGGGAGGCTATCAGGAAAGATCGTCGTGGTGATGAAGACGGCCGGGTCTATACGGTTGCATACAAAATCTACGACATTCAGGCGAGGCATCACTATATGCCTGTTTATGAACGCCGATACGACGTCTTCGCCGGATGTTTCGAGGAGGTGCAAACCGGGTGCGAAGACAGCATCGAGGTTATTAATGTCACCGATATTGACGGCCGGATATGGCCAGGGCATATGGCCCGGTTGAAAAATTACGCAAAACGAAACAATTTATAACAATGAGGACAATCATTGAAGTTGCCATTGGCAACATTACCATCTTTAGCGCGAAGTACTCACGACGTCTTGCGGATAAAGAAATCCATAAGGTTGTGCGTGAAGGGTACATCGGCATCGACCGGAGCAAAGCCGTGATAACTATTAAATACGAGTAGGCTTATGAAAGAGTTAATCGCTATCCAGTCGGAATTGAAAGCCCCCAAGGGGCAGTATAACAGTTTCGGGAAATACAAGTATCGGAGCTGCGAGGATATTCTCGAAGCAGTCAAACCGCTGCTCAAAGCGCATGAATGCGCGTTGAACCTTTGCGATGACATTGTCAATGTCGGCGATCGCTACTACGTGAAAGCCACGGCGCGCATCACCAACGCCTCCGGAGAATCGGCGACGGCCACTGCTTTTGCCCGTGAAGATTTCGACAAGAAAGGGATGGATGGGGCACAAATCACCGGTACAGCGTCGAGCTACGCTCGCAAATATGCCCTTAACGGGTTGTTTTGCATCGACGATACAAAAGATGCAGACACGGACGAGCGGCGAACCGAGAATACCAACCGGGCAGCTGCGCAAAGTGCAAAAACTGTACAATCCACTAAGACCCCGGCCAACGCTCCGGCACCTGCCCGCAAACGAATTACTATGGAACACCTGGATGACCCTATCACCTGCGATCAGCTGCTGAAATGGATGTACGGGGTTCTCACGACTGACAACTATGCCGCAGATTTTGACGCAGGGGCACGCCTGCTGAAATACCGCGACGCCGATGCCGAAGTCGTGGATCGCTTCTCGGCGCTCTTCGAATCATATCGTCAGGCACGCAAAAATGCAAAGTGATATGGAAGCACATGTAATGTTGCTGCGGGAATCGACGCCCGCCGCCGAGCTGGCCGCCCGGGCTATCTCCTCGGTTGTAAACGGGGAGGTAGACCCGATCACGGCTCACATCAATATCAGCCGTATGGAGGCCGCCATCAAGCTCTTCAAGGAGAACACCTACGTGCGCGACATCACGCTGCGGGAGCTTGCCAAATACGGCAAATCGCATCAGTTCGGAGACTGCCGACTGGAGGAGGCCGAATCGGGCGTCAAGTACGACTATTCGATGTGCGGCGACAGCCGGCTGAACGATATGTACAAGACGCTGGAAGCCCTCAAGGTCGACATCAAGGAGCGCGAGGAGATGCTGAAAAAACTACCGCGTACCGGAATGGCAGACCCTGATACGGGCGAGGTTCTTTTCCCTCCAGCCCGTAGTAGCAAAACGACCGTCAAAACCACTTTCAAAAAGCAATAAACAATGGCAGAACTGATTAACGTGTCGCTGTGTGTCAGCGACATTCCCAAGGACAAGATTTTTGTTGCCGAAAACGGCAAGAAGTACATCGGCATTTGCGTATCTGAGCTCCGCGAGGTTGACCAGTACGAGAATACGCACTGCGTGTTCATCCGGCAGTCGAAAGAGGAGCGCGAACGCAAGGACAAGCGGACGTATGTAGGCCGAGGTAAGGCTGTGGTGTTCCGTCCCTCGGAACCCACTCCCGACCAGGTTGCAGATTTGCCGGTCGCCGAAGATGTGGATGACCTGCCTTTTTAGGAGGCAGTGGAAAAATTGCTGTATATGGAAGAGTGGAAAGATATAATTGGGTACGAAGGGCGTTATCAGGTTTCTGATTTAGGGAACGTGAAGTCACTTAATTATTCCAGAAAAGGGGTTGCGCAGCTTCTAAGGCCTATTCTAAAGAGCACAGGGTATTATGTGGTAACACTAAATGTAAATGGCCGTCAAAAACAATTTCATGTACATAGATTAGTCGCAGATGCTTTCGTAAACAAGAAATACGGCTGCTCCGTGGTGGATCACATAAACACTATTAAAACAGACAATAGAGCGGAGAATTTGAGATGGGGAACTATATCTGATAATGTTAATAATCCTATAAGTGCAGATCGAAGAACAAAATCAATCCGAAAGTTGTTAAAGGGGAAATATGGCGTGGCCTCTTTAAAACATAGGGCTTGTGTGCAAAAAGATTTGGACGGTAACATTGTCAAGATATGGAGTTGTATGTATGATGCAGTCAGGGCTTTAGGTGTCGATAGTGGCGGTTTGACGAGAGTATGCCAAGGTAAACAGCATACTGCAAAAGGATATAAATGGGAGTATTATAATGCGGTATGATCTTAATTGTGAAATCGACATATGTCGGTTTAAACATCGGGTTGCCTCCTTAATTTCAAGGAGATGTATTGTTGAGCTGACGGATAAAAAACCAGTCAGGACGTCTTCTCAAAATAAATATCTTCATTGTATTCTTGGCGAATTCGCCATGCAAACCGGGAATCCGATAGGATATGTCAAACAGGAATATTTCAAACGGCTATGCAACCCGGAATTATTTGTGCGCGTCGAATACGACAAGCTGATGCACAAGGAGGTCGAAAGGCTCCGGTCAAGTCGTGACCTTGATACAGGAGAGATGACAACAGCAATAGATCGGTTCCGTAATTGGGCTTCAATGGAGGCGGGCATCAACTTACCAAGCCCCGAGGATAATGAATGGATCTCTTTCATCGAGCGGGAAATGCAACATCAAAAAGTGTGGCTGTAACACGGACATAGAATGAATTACTTAGACCTGATACGAAAATTTTGGCAACTTGATGCAACGTGGCAATTTGGCTGCTGTGAATCGAGGCTTTACTTCTACCTTGTAGAACAAGCGAATCGGTTAGGCTGGCCGGATAACTTCACGCATTCCGACGCACGGACGTCGATCAATGTAGGGGTGTCACCTAAGAGCTTGCGCGCCGCCAAAAATCGTCTTATGCAGGCTGGGTTGATCTCATTCTCCGGCGGCGGAAAAGGTCGTGCCGATAAATGCAAATACACTTTTAGGTGTTCAAATTTACCACCCATAGTACCACCTAACGGTACACCTAAAGGTACACCTAAAGGTACACCTAAAACAGAGGATACTTCTTATATAGAAGATAAACTAAACCAAACATATAATACCCCCTATAATCCCCCTTTGCAGGGGGAAGAGGTTACGGGCATCCCCGAAGAGTTCGTAACTCTTTGGGATGGGTTTAAGGGAAAACGCAAGTCGCTTGCTGACGACTATAATGACTTTTGCAAAAAGACGGATGGTTTGACCGTTGATTATGTTAAATTAGGATACCATGCCCAGCTTGCAAAAAACGTCTATTTCCAGACGTGGCTAAACGACTTTTTCCCGAAAAAATTCCGGTGCACGCTTGACACCTCCGTTGTCGAACCTACGTTCCAACCCATTGTGGCGGATTGGCTTGCCTACAAGTCTGAACGCGGACAGACCTATCGCCAGCGGGGCTTCGAGAGCTTCTATGCGCGGCTTATGGAACTTTCCGGGGGCAATGCGGATACTGCCCGAGGGATTATCGAGCAGTCCAAGGCTAATAACTGGGCGGGGATATTCCCGCTGAAAACGACAAACGACTATGGCAGAAATGCAGACAATCGGGTCGCTCATTGCGACATTACCAGCGACGAGTTCATGCGCCGTTGCGAAGAGCGGGTCAGAGCGCGCCTTGCTCGCACAATGGCGCGGGAAATGGGGACGGACGGCGGCGGTGATGCTTAAGCGTTTTAACCCCGGCGTGCAGCGCTATTGCGCCGCGAATATCGACCGTTGCTTCACGGGGGATGCGCCTTCCCTGCGTCAGGTGCGGAAAGCCTACGGTGGGGATACGCTCGATTCGTGGCTGGATATTCAGCTCACCGACCTCGTGAACTTCTGCGGCGTGAAAGGCAAGGAGGAGTTTTCTCGTATCACCGACGCAGTGGCAGCAGTCATAGCAGACAACTTCGGTTATCTGAAACTATCAGAGTTGATGCTCTTTTTCCAGCGTTTCAAGGCGGGGCATTACGGGCATTTCTACGGCACGGTAGATCCGCTTGTCATCACTGAGGCGTTGCAGGTGTTTCTCGAATATCGAGCCGACCGACTGGCACGCATCGAACGCGACCGCCACAAAACCGAGAAGCTAAAGAGGGAGGAGGAGCGCGCCGAGCGGGAACGCCGGGGCGAGCTACTGACCGCCGAGGAGTGGAAAGAGATAGGATGGCTTTTTAATCTATGAACTAACTATGACGTACATAGGCATTGATACGGGAGTACATACAGGCTTCGCGGTATGGCATTCGGACACAAAATACCTCGCGGAAGTGAGTACCATGACGATCACCCAGGCAATGGAGCGCGTGAAAATGATCTCCGACATTCGGGGCAAAGATAGTATTCGACTGTTCATCGAAGATGCTCGCCAACGCAAATGGTTTGGCAATACGGGACGAGAGCGCCTGAAGGGAGCCGGAAGCGTTTGTCGAGATGCATCAATTTGGGAGGGTTGGTGCAAGGAGCAAGGCCTGCAATATCGGATGATTGCTCCTAAGAATAATCGTACTAAACTATCCGCAGCACAATTCAAAGCTCTTACGAAGTGGCAGGGGAATACCTCGGAGCACTCAAGAGATGCCGCCATTTTAGTATTTGGCAGATAAGTTTTGCAGTCACTCCAGTCCCCTCAGTTAACCTTTAACGAATAAAAGATGGATAACAATCAAATAATGAGTTGTCAAGAAGAGTATATTTCTCGGATAAAACATGAGCTTTTGGGATTTTTTACCACGGATCAAGTATGCCGTATTGTTGAATCCCTCTTACTTGTTTGCTCAGATTATCGTATTGAAAAACATTCAACCTCTATAGTTTCGTATCAACCGGAATGTATTTCCGAAGCACAATTTGTCGTTCAGAATTTTTTAGTTGCCAAGTCGGTCGAAGGATTCAGTCCTCGTTCAATAGCGTATTACCATCAAATTTTAAAGCAGTTTTTCGCCTCGACGACCACCCAGTTTCCGAATCAATCACTTAAATGCATCAGTTCGGATGTTGTGCGGTGGTATTTGGCCATGCGTAGTGTTTTGGGCAAAGTCAGTAAAGTAACACTGAATAATGAACGACGTGTATTATCGTCTTTTTTTTCATGGGCATCATCAGAGGGATATGTTCAGGTCAATCCGATGCTTAAAATAAAATCTATTCGAGTTGATAAACGAGTAAAGGAACCCTTTACGGATGACGATATGGAAGCTATCCGGGGTTCTGTCAGAAATAATTTTGAACATGCTCTGGTAGAACTTCTTTATTCAACAGGGATTCGCTGTTCGGAGTTGGTTCAAATACGCATTAGGGATATAGATTTTCAGAATATGCAAATGAAGGTTTTGGGGAAGGGCGGTAAAGAACGCTATGTGTATTTAAATGCCAAAGCGAAACGGGCCGTTCTGGCACATATGTCACATGGTCACGTAGATTGTTACCTTTTTCCTGCATCTCGGTCATCGAATCATATATCCACATCTTATGTTCGGCAGGTTCTGCATGATATAGGGAAGCGGGCCGGTGTCTCAGACGTACATCCGCATCGTTTCAGGCGGACTACCGCATCCATGGCTTTGAGTCGCGGAATGCCGATAGATCAAGTACAAAAATTATTAGGTCATTCGAACATTGAAACAACGACGTTGTATGCTATTACGGATGTTGAAAATGTGAAATCAAGCCATAAAAAGTATTTGAATTGATGAAACAGCTATGTGACATATTGGGAGTCGAAACCGTAGATTCTATTCCATATCGCCTAAATGAAGTTCTTTTTTACGGCGATTCCGACCGGGATCCTATTTACCGGGCTATATGTGATATGTATGCGAATGATTTAAGCTATGATTGGTTTTATGATTTTTATCAGAGCTTGTACGCACAACGCAAGGATTTGAAACAGGACTTTACGCCAAAATCTATTTCGGATGTCCTGTTGCGTATATCTTCGTCAGATTCAGCCAAAATCACCTATGAGCCCTCTGCCGGCACCGGGTCTCTGTTGATACGTCATTGGTGGAGATCGCGTAACAATTATTCGCTATTTAATTACAGTCCTATTGATCACATTTACATTTGTTCTGAAAAATCAAGTCGCAGCATTCCTTTTTTATTATTCAATCTCAGCGTTCGTGGTATTCAAGGTGTTGTATTTCATGAAGATACTTTAACCGAAGAGCGCTCGTCCATATACTTAGTAGCAAACATATTAAATAATCCCCTTTGTTTTTCACAAATAATTCGATTGAAAGATGAAAAAAACGAATATAAAATACTCTCCACAAGAGGAGGCGATGCTCAAGGAACTTTATTCTGACATGCAGAATTCCAATATATCTATTCTGCTCGGTCGTTCTGTGAATTCCATTGCTAACAAAGCATCTCGCTTGGGATTGAACAAGTCTAAATTGCATCTTCATAAAATAGCTGCTATGCCCAATAAAGGTAAATATAAATCAGGTCATGTGCCTCATAATAAAGGACGTCGCCAGCGGGACTGGATGAGCATGGCGGCTTTGTCTAAATGCACAGCAGCGCGTGTGCATCGACGTAAAAATACCCAAGGATATTTGGCTAAAGGTGTTCTGATTAAAAGAATAGACGGAAAGCTACGTAATGTGGCTCGCCATATCTGGGAGATTACTTTCGGGGCAATACCCGATGGTTATGTTGTGCATCATCTCGACGGCAATCTGCGAAATGTGAGCATAGAAAATTTAGAGTTACGTCGTAGGGGATGGAACTTAGGATACGACAGCGTAGCCGTAAAACAAAGTATTGCTTCTCGTCGTGCAAAGGCTCAACGCTGTAACTACCAAGATAAATCAATAACAGAATGCCGATCTTATGATACAGATTGCATGCCTAATCCCATGGAGTTTATTATAAAACAGCAAAAATTATGACAGACCAAGTAACGAGCATCGAGCAGTCGAAGCGGCTGATCGAGTTGGGAGCATCCGCAGATAAGGCGAGCATGGTATGGAGATGGGGATGGGTTTGTGGTACAGTGGACGAAGAAAACTATGAGCTCAAAATTTGGCAGGAGTGTAAGATGGATAAGATTCTGGCCTATCAAGAGTTTCCTGAATCCTTTATTCCCGCCTTCACGGTCGCCGACCTGCTGGGGTTGTTACCTCCGAAAATTTCATGTCAAGGCCCATCTGATGGGAATTTTCGCATGAGGCGATATATGGGCGAGAATGGCATCGAGTGGGTTGTCGACTACGATCGTTTTATCGCTAACGATGTTAGTATTATTAACGCCCTTGTCGAAACAATCATCCTGCTTGTGTCTACTAAACATGAGTTGAACATATGAGACTGCCTATCGAAGTTCACAACAAGTCGATCCCGTTCAAGGGATTCAGCTGGGTAACATGGCTTTTATGGTCTTTTACCCGGAAGCCGATGGCGTGGAGCATGGACGAGACTACGCGCCGGCATGAAGGAATCCACTGCGCCCAGCAGATCGAACTCGCCGTTCTGTTCGTAGCGATCCTCGTGCCCGTCGCCATCAGCTACTCGTTCGCGTGGTGGGGCTGGGTGCTGACAGTGGTCGGCATTCTCTTCGCCGGCTGGATTTGCTACGGCATATCGTGGCTGATCGAAGTGATTATCCCGCCTTATCCGGGCGCGTACTACTACACCTGCTTTGAGACCGAGGCATACAACCATGAGGATGATCCGGACTACTTGAAGCGGCGCATACCGTTCTGGGGCTGGATTTCCTGTATACCTAATCGGAAAGTTAAACACAAAAAAAACTAATTTCTGAATACAGAAACGATGTTTTCATCTAAGACCGATTTATGGGCTACACCACAGGATTTCTATGATAAACTCAATAGTGAATTTAATTTTACACTTGATCCTTGCGCCACCCCGCATAATGCTAAGTGTGTTAAATTCTACACCAAAGAGCAGGACGGGCTCCGACAAGATTGGGGCGGGAATACTGTTTTTTGCAATCCGCCATACGGTCGGGATATATACGCATGGGTTCGTAAATGCTGCATGGAGGCACAAAAAATTAACACAATAGTTGTAATGTTGATTCCGGCGCGTACAGATACTCGATATTTTCACGAATTTATTTACCACAAAGCACGGGAAATTAGATTTATAAAGGGGAGGCTAAAATTCGGGGGCCAAAAAAATAGTGCTCCGTTCCCGTCAATGGTGGTTGTATTTTAATCCATAAACTGTTTTAAAATTTAAGCACAAAGATAACCAACCATGAAAACAATTTATCTCTGGGTTTCAGGCAAAGGCTGGACACCCTTTCAGTACAATGAACTTTCTGAATTAGCCGCCGAATTTGAGGCGCGCAATATCAAACTGGGCAACGGGTGCGAACTGGGCGCCGGGTGCAAACTGGGCGACTGGTGCAAACTGGGCGACTGGTGCAACCTGGGCGCCGGGTGCGATGTTCCGAAATCGCTATTTATCAGCGCATCTCGCCATGCAGTATCCTATTGGGGTGAGGATGTTATTCAAATAGGATGCAAACGCTACACCATTTCCGAGTGGCAGAAGCATTTCCGAAAAATTGGCGAGGCCGAAGGCTATAGTCCCGAGCAGATGGAGGAATACAAAGGGTATATAGACCTGATCGCCACCATGCACAAGACGTGGGCGTTACACTAAAATTACAATATTTAGCCATGAAAAGCGAAAAAGCAAAACAATATTTGTTGAAAGTGGTAACACCGATAGCGATGATGTATCCCGATTGTCCGGGAGAATGCGATATTAAGTTAATAGAGGCAAAACGGGCTATCGAGCTTGCCGAGCAGGAGGCCGAGGAGCGGATGCGGAAAAGAGCGATCGGCGCATTCGACGATATGTGGTTCGAGAACGGCGAGGACGGAGAGTTCGAACCGGATTACGAATACCATCGAAAGAATTTCATCCAAAAACTGACCGAGAATGAAAACAATTGATGAAAGAGCCGACTTGTATTGTCGGGAGCATGCCTATCAAGGCGGCTACGACTTGGAGGATGTCCGGACGGCACATATTTACGGAGCCGAGGCCGAACACGACCTGCTGACGCGCTGGCGCGACCCGAAAGAAATTGTTGCGAATCACAAATGGGCTGTGCTTGTAAAACTCACCCCAAGCATTTACGGCGTCGCTTCTTATAGCACCGAAATGGAACGATGGATATTTGTAAATTATTCCCTTGACCGTGAGGAAATCATCGGCTGGCGGGAAATTCACGAATAAGGCAAGACTATGACAAAAGCATCATTTAACACAATAGGCGGACTGTTGATCGCCTTTGTTGCGGGAAACCAACAATGTATACGACTACATGATGACCCTACCGATAAAGGAGCGCACGCGAATTCATTGGCTTGGAAGCAATCACGCCAAGGAGCGCAGCAAGACCTACGCTGGCATTGCACAGGCAATGGCGGAGCAGTGGGGTAACTTTTTAAAATCGAAGATATGAAAACAGGTGTCGAAATCATCGCGGAAGCGAGGAAAGGAATTAGGAGAGGCCGAGATATGAAGGTTGAACAAATTATCGGCAATGTGCGTCATGCTGAGGTATGTAGTATTATAGGGAACCCACACGCTGGCTTGGAAGCTCTTGCCGAGGCCGGCGCCCTTATCGCCGCCGAGATCGACAGAGTGAACAACCTAAAACAAGAATAACCATGCAGAAGGCATTTTTTAACGACCGCTACGCACTGACGCAGGCGGTCATCCAGGGGCAAAAGACCATGACAAGGCGGCCTGTTAGCGAGAGTTTGTGGGAAGAATGGACGGATTACGATGACTTTTGTAATTCGGTAATAGGTGGCATTGCGCGTGGTGGCACAAGTGTTTCGCGGGAATACTACCGTGAATGCGACTTTTTCAAAGACAAATGCCGCTACAAAGTCGGCGAGGTCGTGGCCGTGGCGCAAAGTTACCGTGACATATTTAAGGGTATGAAGCAAGACGACAGCAGGCGCGCCAAGTATGCTGGCGAGAAATACACTCCGGGATATGGAAATAAAATGTACGTGAGAGCCGATATGATGATTGAGCATATCCGCATCACGGGAATCCGTTGCGAGCGCTTGCAGGATATTTCGGACGAGGATTGCGTAAAGGAAGGAGTGCGTGTAGGTTCGCAAGCATTAGAATACCCATACTATTTTATAGACACAAAACAATTCCTGATCTGTGATTATAAATCACCCAGGCAAGCCTTCGCCGCACTAATCGACAAGGTGTCCGGCCGTGGAACGTGGGATCGGAACCCGTGGGTGGTGGCTTACGAATTCGAATTGGTGAAATGAGCGATTTGATCTGTCAAATAGTCACCCGTAAAATATATGCTTACGTGGCTGAGATATACGGGACGCCCACGTTTTGGGATGGCAAGTGGTGTCTTATGGTTTATGTACTTTGGCGGGATAATGGATGCCCAATACGCGAAGGAATGGTATTAAAGTTCGACACTAAAGAAGAGGCGGAACGGGTGAAAATCGGGACGATAGCGAAGGATAAAACACTTTTTGAATTAGTAAAATAGCAATGAGATGGCTTACTATATTACTGAAATAACCATGATCGCAATGACTTGGTATAATGCCGTGGCAGTAGTGGTATATATCCTTCTATTGCTTTGGGCCCAAAATATCTATGATCGGCCGAGGCGCGATTACGACGTTGACGGCTTACTTTTATCAATTTCATGGATAAATGTAACGTTGGTGTTTACCCTTTTGTGGGGAGGTTTATTTTGGTGGGAAATTTAATAAAACTGAATAGCATGAAGAATTTCGATTTAGCAGCCGCCAAAGCAGGCGCGGCGGTGTGTACGAGGAGTAAAAAACCAGTAGAAATCATATGCCGTATCATACGCCGACGCCCTCCTTGAAGAGCTGGAGAAAACGGAGAAGAAATTATGAAAAAACAATATAATGAAAGGCCTACAACCATAATAGTTTGGCTGGTCGTAATACTGGCAATAATAGTTATGATCGCCTTTACCGGAATCAAACCGGCAATGTAAAGGGCTCCCTGATCCGGAGCCCTTTGTGTTTGTGGCGCTCTCAAGCCCCACCTTTGACATATCACTCCAAAGGTAGCAACTTATTTCGATAAAAGCAAATGGGGAGAAGGGCGGAAGGGCGGCCAACTATCGCCGACTATACGGTATGGACAAATGAACTGAGCCGGGAAGAACTGATGATAATTATACATGGCATATGCAATCATCGGATCAACCAAGCGAAGAGGAAGCTCCAGTTTTTGCGGGCGCAGCGCGACAGGCGTCGAGCCACGCGGGGTAAATACAGGGAACCGAATCCGCCTATTTCGTGGCGGAGGTTTAAAACAAAGGAAAGAGATCATATTGACGGACGGCAACAGGAGTTGCCACTATTTTTATAGAATATGGAGGACGTGTTGTTGCAGGCTCTCAAGGAGGGGAGGGGATTATTTGTTGTTTCGGGCAAAGATTTGCTGGACTTTCATAAGCAAACGATGGCCGATGCCAAGAAGGAAAAAGAATCATTACTAATGAATCGTATGCTCAATGCTGACGAGGTAGCCACTCTTTTATCTACGACACCTAGAAGTTTGCGCCGATGGGATGAAGAAGGCTACCTTAAATCGGTTCGAATAGGCGGAGTTAACAAATGGAGGTATCAGGATGTTCTTAATCTTATGAATGGAGGAGAGGCTGCTAATAAATGACGAATGGTGCAAAAGTGGTGCAATATAGTGAATAGAAAAAGGTTAACGCGTTATAAATTAGTGCGTTAACCTTTTGCTTTGTACCCCCTCAGGGGATAAAAGACTGCCTTTTCCTAAATCGGTATTTTATTGATATTTCAGCTATTATATTTGATTATAGGTGTTTTACATAGTTTTATTTTTGACAACTCCGGACAAGTAGGGACATTTGTATTTGGTTGTGTGGTGCAAAAAAGCTAAACTTGCACCACCACTAAATCAATACTCCGATGGCTACTATTTCTGCGTTTGTTCGTTCTTCAAAGAAAGGAGCAAAATGTAAAGTTCGGTTTCGTATTCGGGACGGACGGGACATTCAACTTTTTTACACGTCAAATTTAGAAATAAATCCGGCACATTGGGACGCGAAACGGCACGAAATTAAAGCAAAGGTAGTTTATGATACGATCGCACGGGGAGTATTCAATGCGAATGTAGCAAAGTGGAAAACTATTTTATTAGATGTATACGCCTCGTTGCCTAACAAAGATAATATATCTTCTGAATCCTTCTGCATTGAAGTTGATAAATATTTGCATCCCGAAAAATTTCATTTGCAAAAGCAATGCTTTTTTGAGTTGTGCGATGAATTTCTCCAAAAACGCAAATTGTCGCAGGTTCGTCAGGCCAACTTTAGGGTCTTGTTTCGAGTATTAAGGCGATTTGAGATGTGGAGACAAACAAAGGAGGATGGCTATATTTTAGATATAGACACTGTGACATTGGATGATTTGTATATCCTCGATAATTATATGCGAAATGAACATGTCATCGTTTTATCCCAGCCTCAAATGTATAAGCAAATACCAGAATCTCGCAAACCGAATCCCAGAGGATCTAATACGATTAGTGGCATGATGAAGAAGCTGCGTACTATCTTTATCTGGGCTGTTGATAATGAAAAGACGACGAATAATCCATTTAAAAAATATACAATCGATGATTGTGTTTATGGCACCCCATTCTATATATCAATAGAAGAGCGTAATAAGGTTTACCATACCAATCTTTCTAGGCATCCAAAGTTATCTATTCAGCGAGACATATTTGTGTTCCAGTGCTTGATAGGGTGCCGAGTAGGTGATTTGTACACATTAACAAAGGACAATCTAATCCGTGGCGCTATTGAGTACATTCCCCGTAAGTCAAAAGATGGGCGACCTATAACAGTTCGCGTCCCCCTGAATTCTATCGCCAATGAGATATTAGAGCGTTATTCTGACTATGAGGGGCCGTCGCTCTTACCATTAATCAGCGAGCAGAAGTATAATCAAGCTATCAAGAGGATATTTCTTGCTGCTGGACTAAAGCGCAAAGTAACAATTTTGAATCCATTAAATAGGCAGCCTGAGCAAAAACCGCTCTACCAAGTTGCGTCGTCCCATATGGCGCGCCGTACTTTTATCGGGAATCTGTATAAGCAGGTCAAAGACCCTAACCTTGTGGGATCTTTGTCGGGGCATACCGAAGGCAGCAAAGCATTTGCCCGCTACCGCGACATAGACGAGGAGATGAAAACCGATCTGGTGAAACTTCTGGAATAATCAAATCGTATTCATCAACTCGCATACGACGGCAGCGAATATGGGTGCGCAGCATTCGCTCACTTCGAGCATCGCCATCCAGTATTGGGTGTCATCTTTTTCCATGTCCATTACATTTACAACAGGTGAATTGGTGCACATCTTCCCATAGCGCCTGGTTTATTTCGCCAGTAAGGTATGCTACCTCTTCCCCGGCCATCGGCAGGCCGAGGGTAAGGGCTACATCGTCTACGAGGTGCCGCAGTTCGTGCTCAAAGCTGTTAAGAAATTCCCACGGCGAGGAGTGCATCCCTATTACTATGACACTTTGCCGATGCTCCTTGTTGGAGTAGGTGAATCCCGTATCCATTTCGCACTTCACCATATTCCCCTGTACGCGATGAAGAACCGTATCGGGGCATCCGATGTCGGTAAGGGACTTGAGTATTTCGCCCGTATAGTAGCACGTCACGGCATAATATATGCGCAACGTCCATCCATACTTGTGAATACTCAAGTCCCGAATCTTCATTTTTCCTCCCTTTTCCCGTACTTGCGCCAGTTTCGCGCCAGTCTCCTTCGTTGCGCCCGGTTGAAGCGCTTGTTCTCGAATACGTCGTTCACTGCCCCGGCCAGTTCCTGGTACTTGTCGGCAGGCAGGTTACGGACGAGCGTTGCGATATTTTTCATTCTTAAAAAAATGTTTATTTTTGTCCAATATGGAGCCTTATCAAAACCTATCTTTAGACAATTTGCCAAACGAAGAGTGGCGCGACATTCCCAATTATGAGGGATTCTATCAAGCATCTACTATGGGGCGCATAAAGAGCCTTGATAGATTAGTCAATGCAAGGAATAATCATTTACGGTCTCATCGTGGTAAAATAATCCGTCAAACACCGTATTTAAACGGCTATCTGAGCGTCATGCTATCCGTTCATGGCATACACAAGCGTTGTTCTGTGCATCGTCTATGTGCTGTGACATTTTTACCAAATATTGCCAATAAACCATGTATCGACCATATCAATACAATTATAACAGATAACCGTATTGAAAATTTACGCTGGTGTACGCTTAGTGAAAACTTGCTGAATCCCATAACTGTAAATCGTATTTCTAAGGCCAAGTCTGGTGCAAAGTGTTATTTTTATGGCAAACAATTCGGAACTCGGAAGATTCGATCCATAACTATCAATGGCGAAGAAACTGTATATCCTTCAATAATTGCCGCAACAAAGGCTGGCATATATAAATATAGAGGGATACAACAATGTCTTAGCGGCCATCAAAAAACACATAGAAATATGCGCTGGGAGTACTGTGATTAGACCATGTCCTCCCATATTATTGGAATGCCTTCCGCTATTGTCTTTGCATAGTATTCATCCATTGCTCTTGTTGGTGCGCCGTCTATATCATCAAGATAGTCTTTGACGAATTTAGCCAAGTACTGTTCATTCGGTAACGACGACCCAAGGAAGTCTGCTTTTGCCATATTTGCAACGTAACAAGCATTGTATCCTACATCGTTTTTTAATTCTACGCCATATTGTTTGAGAAGTTGGTGAACCTCGTCGTTTGAATAGGGCGTAATAGGGGTTTCTTTGCCGCTTGCATCCTTTTTCTTCATTTTGCCAACGGCGAATTCGCACATCTTCTTTGAAAAGTGCCAACCGTAATTTTCGAGATATTCCCGGAACCCTGCCGGGAAGTTTTCATGTGTATCTAACCTGTCCATATTTTTCGATTTAAAATAGGAGAGGGCACTGCGGCCCTCTCCCTCCGGTTTACCGCCTGCGATACCGCGAATAGGGGCCTGTACCCCTTACGCCACGGCGTTCGCCGTAGGCGTCGTCATACTCATACCCGCCGCGGTCATACTCGCCACGTTCGCCGTAGCCGCCACCTTGTCCGTAGCCGCCACGCTCACCGTATCCGCCACGGCCTTCACGCCGGCCTTCTTCAAAGCCTTCTTCGTAGGCGCGTCGGAGCTCTCGCTCCATCTCCTCTTCGTGGCCGCCGAAGCCGCCACGGCCTTCACCTATGATTCTCCAACCCATAGTTACTTTGTTTTTGCAGGTGGTTCAGACTTGACAAGGCTCCTCAGTTCTTCCGCCGTCGGTATCTGGCTCAGCCGTTCGTTCATGTCAGCGAGCATCTTCCGCAACTCCCTGTTTTCGGCTTCGAGCTCTTTTGAACGCGCAGCTTCGGGATCGAGCTGCATCAGGATCTCATCGTAGACCTTCAGGTTGGCTTTGTGCCTGTCGAATGATTCCACGATGTCACGGCTTGCCTGCTGTGCCTCCATGATGGTCGGTTTCAACACTTCACGTGTCGTCGCTACGGTAAGGCCGTCTTTCGAAACGATGTCCGCTTGCATAGGGACGCCCCAGGGCTCGTTGCCCTCTATCGAGATGTTGATGAATTGCGGCATCGGCGAGAATTGCCCGGGCTTTTGGGGCGGGAAATACGGTGCCGATACATCTTTTACGTTGGCTGTATAAAACTTAGGCTGTTCCCTGTTGTCGAAAACGTAGACTAAGGAGCCTTTTCTCAAGTTCTGAAACATCTTGGTTAATGATTTGTGAAAGGTAGGGGAGAAGGAGCCCTCCTCCCCGTCTTTCGGTTTTTACTTCGTTGCTTTTGCCGCTGCCGGCGCCGCTGCGTCGCTATTTGCCTGTGCGGTTCCTGCCGTGGACTTTACCCCAAGCAGACGGAAGATTCCCGCACACTTGTTAAAGTACACCAGGTGCTCCGTATAGGCACTCGTCTCGCCTGCCGCCGTCTGGTTTGTGATGTCGCTGCCCACGGTTTGCGTCCCTTTGTTATCCACTACAGGAACTTTGGCAGTCCCGGTAGTGGTGTTGGGGGATGTTACCGTGCTCCTCGCCGACCCGGAGGTCGGAACCACGACATTTACGGCATACCCACTTTCGGCTTCCGTGACCGGGTGGCGCACTTTCCATAGAAGGATTCCCTCATCAGGTAGTGCACGCCAGGCGCAGGGGTTGAACCCGTAGTCCACGGTTTCGGCCTCTGCGGAAGCCTTTCCGGTCGTGGCGAGCGTGTATATGCCTCCGATGTCGAGGCGAGGTACGAATTGCGGAACAACGACTTTTATGTCAGCTTGTAAAGGATACATACTTGCCTCCTTTCCTTGCTAAAATAAAGTGCCTGCACACGCCGGGGCGGCAGTCACGGCCACAGTGGGCGTCGTGCAACAGCTGGGGTTCTGCACGATGTATGCAGGAACCGGTGCCGGAGCACGGAGCTGACTGACGATGTTGGCCGTCTGCGCCTGCTGCGAAGCGGCCAGGGCAAGGTTGCTGTTCTCCTGGCGGAGCATGTCGATCTTGTTTTGCATCTCGCGCATCTCCAGTTGGCAGAACCGGTCGTTGATGATCTGCGTCTGCGCGTCGATCTTGGCACCCAGAATGTTGAACTGCGTGTTTGCCGAAGATTGCAGCGTGTTGGTCTGGTTGACCGTTGCGAGCTGGCTCTCGTATCCCATCTTGGTGATGGATTCCCGGAGATCGCAGCAGCACGAGGCGATCTGGTTGCCGATTTGGCATCCCATCGACTGTACAGCGTTGATGATCTGCTGGCTTGACATGCCGAGGGTGCCCTGGATGTTGCACAGCGTGTTCTGAATCTGCTGCGTAGAGCAGTTGAGCGACGATGCCAGCTGATTGATGGCTGCGCCGTTCCCTTGGATTGCGTTCATAAGAAGTTCCCGTCCGGCGTCACCGTTGAGCTGCGCAGGAAGGCCATTGGCGTTGTTACCGCCGAAGCCGTTGCCACCAAAGCCGCCCCAGCAGAAGAACAGCAGGATGATCCAGATCCACCAGCACCCGTCACCGCCCCATGCACCACGGTTGTTGTTACCGTTCATGAGTGCCGCTACGAGGTTGGGATCCATGCCCTTGTTGCCCATCATTGACGAGACGAGAGCCGCGATGTCAAGGCCGCCACCCGAGCCGCCTCCATCGAAAATATAAGTTTTATCCGAACCCATTTTTAATAATTATTGAATGATTGCCGCCCCTGTCAAGGCCGGGCGTTCACCTGTTGCAACATTGCAAAGGTGGCTGCGGGCGGCAGGCATATCAATTCATTGGGGCGCAGATGGGAGGCAACTTCTTCGCAATAAGTTCGCACTGTATTTCGAATATAGGGTGGCTGTATCGCTTGCGTTCATCGAACCCGGAGACCATCTTCTCTATGGCGCGTCGGGAGAACCGCATCATCCGGGCGATGTCGGTGGTGTACATACCGTTCTTATGGCAGAAGTGTACGAGCATGTAGCGCGCATCGACCACATCTTGAAATTTATCCTTCGAAAGGATTTGTTCCTTAGCTATTTCAGTTTCAAATGCAACACATTCGAGTATTTGTGCAAAAAGCTCTGATTTACGCATATACTTTCCCGATTTTTTATTATAAATTTGTTATACCACTATACAAAAAGCCAACACACCGATTCAAGGAATAAGTCCTCAATGTGGTGCGTTGGCACAATCGTATAGTGGTATATGCGGGAAAGCGTTGGGGACTTTTTTATGCCCGTACCCCAAGGCCCGTTATTCGGTTACAACCGATGGGAAGTCATCCCAGTATATGTAAATCATCTCTTCCATTGCGCGTAGTGTTTTCGTATTTCAAGGTATTCAGGGTTATCTTCATGGGCATATGCTTCCTGTTCGAAAGTTATCCTTCGGTACTTGAAGCCGTGAAATACCCAATCCAATAGGTAGACGATGTAGAAGGGCACATATAACAGTTCTCTCATCTGTGCGGTGTGTATCGCTTCGTGGTTTTTATTTTTATCCGACAACGGGCGGGCGGACTTGCGGGCAAATACGATCCCGAACAGATTGATAGCCTTGTATCCCTTGAAGGGGATGATGTCGTTATAAATTATCTTCATACCTGTCAGAATTGCCATAAAATAACACCTACTCCTACGCCGACCGTAGGCTGGAACCCTTGCGGCGTGTACGCCGCTCCAACCCCGGCCGTCAGGGCGAAGCGGCTGCGCCGGGTGACTACCTGCTGTTGGGTGGTCGTGCGGTCGTATGTTTCTATCCAGTCGAGCGTCGGCCGAAGGTTGCCGATCCGGGGCCCGCTGACCTGTGCCCGGTAGGTGCTGTCCGAGTAGGGGCGCGTTTCCATCGCCACTTTCATCTGCACGCTGTCTGCCCCGACTTTCACAACGACGGTCTCCGTCACCGTGTCGGGCGGCGCGAAGAGCAACACCGGCACCGAGATGTCGGCGAAGCGGTACGTGCCGGGCAGTGGCTCCGGCCGCGGGTAGAACACCGTGTCGATGCGCGTCGTTTCTTCGACAACCACCGACGCGGCACCCCGGCGGTATCCCCAGCCGAAGAGGAGCGCCCCGGCCGCAAGGGCGGCGAGCAGGTAGAGGAGCAGGCGTTTCATGCCTTTACGAACAAATCCCACCCGGCCTGCACGTCGAGCATCTTGGCCTCGACGCCGTTCTCTACGAACGACATGGCTGCAACGATGGGAACCATCACGTCGCGGTTGGTCGTGGTGATCCGACTGTCGGCGGGCACCCCCGATCTTTCCGCCACGGTGCGGACATAGGCGTCCGTGTGGTTCTCCTCCGACGGGGCCCAGCGGCCGATCATCTTGCGGATCGTGTCCAGCCCGTAGTTACGCTGGTAGTTGTTCAACAGCTTGAAGGCAGCCCGATAGCCGTATGCTACCGTCGTAAACTGCGCAAAACGCTTGTCTTTCGACGGTACGACCTCGCCCTGCCAGGGATTGCCGCCCCGTGTCTTCTCGATGTTAAGCGGATTATTGTTCCGCAGCCCGCGTGGTGTCATTGCGCGAGGTGTTTAGTGTACAGGATATGCCCGACCCATCCGGCCATAGCACAAACAACCCCCACGAGGATGTAACGCGGGAATACGATTCCGAGCACTACGGCCACGGCCGCAACGATGCACCATACGATCCATTTCTTTTTCATTTGTCCTTTTGTTTTTGTTTGTAGTTTTCCAAATAGGGAATCTTCTTAATCATCTCGAACGAGAGCACATAGTACAGGAAGTCGATGTATCGGTTCTTCGGGAATATGCGGTTCAGGTTCTTGAGGATGTTGACCCCGTAGAAATATATCAGGGCATATACTGCGAGCGAGATCGCCGACATCGCCCCGTCGTGGTTGTCGATGTTGTCCCCGACGAGCAGTATCATAGCCATCAGTCCCGATATTACCGCAGCCTCGGATATGCACTTGAAAGCCTTGCGGAATATGAATCCTTCGTGCTGTACGAGCACGCCGGCGAACAGGCCCGTGAAAAAGTTCGCGGCGAATATAATCATGCAGGCCGTCAGTATGTCGTGTATGGGGGCTATGGCGTTGAACATGTACACCAGGGCACCGATCAACACCTGCCATACTTTTTCGCAGAGCCTTTCTATAAATCTCCACAATGCTTCCATAGGGTGTATTCTATTGTTCGGGCAACACGTTTGTCTGCGCCTGGGGCGCCGCTTCCGACTTCTCCAATTCTGCGATCCTCTGTTCGAGCCGTTTCAGCACCGCGGCTAATGTTTCTCCTTCGGAAACAAGCACGGCCTCGGCTACGGTTACGGGATAGAACGGCTCGCCGTTGGGCTTGTTGGTCATATACATCTTCATTGCTCAATATTTTGAAAGTCCATAACCGTTTCTTCGGCGGCCAGCTCTTCGGCACGCCGGGCCCTCAGCTCCGCAAGGGTCTTTTCATTCGCGTTGTACTCCGCGTTGGCCGCTTCGTACTCCTCATAATCCAGAGGATAGGTAGCCCGGAAGTCAAGGCCGGACTTACTGCATTTGGCCGCCCTATCGTCGGACTTGGCCATGACTGCCCGTAATTCGAGCTGCCGTGATTCGAGGGTGTCGATCTGTCGTTGTGTTTCCATGGTTCAGATAATTATAAGGCGCAGACCGGGCGGGACGAGAATTTATAACACTTGCCTGTATAGCCCAGAGAGCCGTTCCTTCCGTTATAAATGTAGATGTAACTCTCCTGCATCTCGCATGAAGTATGGACATAATAATAATAACCATAGCACGTGGTAGCTTTCAAGCGTAAGAGCGTACGGTTTACAGGGTCTTTTTCCACGTCAGCGACGAAACGCACCCTGTCGTGCATCAGCAGGTAGACCTCTTCCGACGACGGCAGCCACCATGCCCCCGCCTCCAGCCCCGTCGTCATTCCGTCCACGGTGATGCCGAAGTCGAGGGCTGCGGCGGCAGCCGGGTAGCGGTACTGTGTTTTGCCGTAAATATCCTCGAAGGTAAGCCGCCCGATCAGGTTCGTGTTGGTCTTGCCATCCTGCAACATCGTCCCGAACTCCGTAGGATATTGTGCCATGTGCTCGGCGAACAGGTAGTCCTTGTAGGTGGGATACACGGCAACCAGATCGGGGTTGTCGGCCTCGGTGAAAACGCTCTCCCGAATGACTATGCCGCTTCCCGGCTTTTGTCCTGTGGCTGCCTGGCCTCTCTCCGAATAATATTCCGCGAACTGGTCGAGGACACCACCTGCCATATTTGAATTCACACCATTCTTGCGGCGAATTTCTTCTCTGGTTCCTTTGATAAGTATCCCCGTGAGTGTTGTCTGATAGCTCACGTTCTCCCGAGGATAGGTGATTTGGCAGCCATTCGTAACGTTGATAAGCACATAATTGGGCGACCATGTGTTTATCGACATGACAATTCGTGCCCCTGCTTCATCGACAGAGGCTGTCCAGCCATAAGTGTTTTTGATCTTCTCGTCCGCATTGATCTGCGCGGCGATATCCGCGAGCGTCGCACCCGGGGCATAAGTGAATGCGTGGTCGGTATTATAGATACGAAGCGTGAAGGTTCCCCCCGCAGACAGTTCGAAGCCAGATAGGGCGACCTCGTAAGAGTACGCCCAGCAAACGCTGCTTGCCGCATTGCGAAGCGACACGATCAGCACCCGCCCGCCCTGCCGGGCATAGACCACGGCCACGGGAATCAGTTGGGGAGGTATCTTTTCTGTAACCAGCGTATCGCCTTTGATAAATTTCAACGTACTATCCGTCTTGTCGAAGACGACGAGATCACCGACACCGGCGGCCGATTTGCGGATCACGGTATTCACACCGTCATAGATCAGTTCGCCGTCGTTCTCGATGTAGGATTCCGACGAGAGGGTTTTAAGCCGCGCGGCATCCGCTTCGTAGGCGGCCTTATCCGCATATTTGTTTATCTGTGACATAATTCAGTTTATTTTTCATAGCTCCGACACCGGCCGTACGATGCTGGATATGGATTTGCCTTGCTGTTGGAGCATCCACCGCGTATTACCGTATTGATTGACCTGAAAATAATATAATGACGAGTATTCGGTCGAAGAGGCCATATAGTCCGTCTTGGCGATCACTTTCCCCGATACGGACAATGTCCGATTGACCGGATCATAAGGCTGGGCGAATATGAGACCTTTGGCCATCAGCCACAACTCCTCAGCCGACGGAAGCCACCATGCACCCGCTTCCAGCCCCGTAGTCATCCCCGCGACCTGCATCCCATAGGCCGCAGCTGCGGCTGCCGCCGGATAACACGGAACAGTCTTGCCATAGAAGTCGGTCTTTGTTTTCCCGGCGAGAATGGCCGTATTGTCTTTGCCGTCCTGCAGAAATGCTTCGTAAGCCGACGGATATTCGGCAAGATGTTCGCCGAACAGGTAGTCCCGGTAGGTCGGATAGGCCGCGAACAGCGCCGGGTTGTCGGTTTGGGTGAAAACGCTCTCTCGGATGATCGTCGAGCTGCCCGGCAGGATGTCGGTTCCCGTCGTGCCGTTCTCTCTGTAGTACTCCAGAAATGCATCGTTGTCGCATCCGGCCAGTTGTGAGTCGACGCCATTTCTGCGGCGTACGTTGACCGTCGTTTTTTGGGGTATAATGGCAGTGGTGGTCTGGTAATCGACATATTCCGCATGCTTGGTAAGCGTGCAGCCCGAAGCGGATATTTTTTTGTAATTCTCGGCCGACGTATTGCACTCCATGACAATCGCGGCGATCGCATCCGACGCCGTGGCTTTCCATGAATATCCCGCGATTGTTGTGTCGGCGTTGATCTGCGCGGCAATACTCGCAAGCGTCGCCCCCGCGGGGTAGGTAAATTCCGAACTCGTATTGTCAACGGTCAGCGTGAAATTACCTCCGGCCGAGAGATCGAAGCCCGAAAGTTTCACTTCATAGGCCACCGCCCATTTGTAAAAGCCCAGATGCTGCAGGGCGACGATGCGCACCCGCTCGCCCCGGCGTCCGTAGACCACGGCCATCGGAACGAGTTCCGGCGGCAGCCGGTCGTAAAGCAGTGTCGCGCCCTTGACGAACTTCAGCGTGCCGTCCGTTTTGTCGAAGACCGCAAGATCGCCGGCATCCGCGGCATCCCGGTCGACAACGACATTCACGCCGTCGTAGATCACCTCGCCGTCGTCTTCGACGTATGACACCGCCGACTGTGTGTCCTTGCGGTTCTTGTCGGCCGTGTAACCCGCCTTGTCGGCGTATTTGTTGACTTGTGACATGTTGTATGCAGTTTAAGCGTTCTTCCAGTCCGACACCGCGCCGTTGCCTACCGAGTGGTAAACCGCGTTGTTCTTCGTATCGACATAGAACTGCCCCGCGCGGTCGGGGGCTTTCGCCGGCGCGCCCTCGCCCGTGACGACGAGGTTGTTGTCGCCCCACACACCCAGTTTTTTCACCTGCAATTCCGGGATCAGCACTTTGCCCGAGAGCACTCCCACGAGCAGCCTTTCGAGGTGCGCCACGCGCTCTTCGAGCGTGCAGTCCGAGTGCGCGAGGACTTCGGTTATTTCATCGTCCGTGTCCGGTATAGGAGGCGGGGTAGAGCTCTCTCCTATTTCCTCCCCGAGGCGCACTGTGCCGCCCAACTCGGTTTTGATAGGCGTCAACTGGGTTTCCAGGGTTCCCGATGTCACGAAGTTCGGGTCGTTCTGCAACTGCGACAGTTTCGTGGGAAGCTCCGTGCGGTCGGCCTTGCTCTGAATCATCTCCTGCAATGCAAGTGTCAACTTGTCCCAGGATACGGTGTTGTTGAGCAGGGTGGCGCGGATTTCGGAGCCTTCGACCGTAACCTGTATCTCGGAACCGATAGAGCCGACATATACTTTCACGAAGTCAGAAACCGGGATGGAGGATATGGAGCCGTCGGCATTTACGAACTCGATAGATTGGGTATCCTCGTTGTAATGCAGCCCCATCATCTCGATAGGCAGGTCGATGATGAGCTTCGCACCGCCCTTTGTCGTGAAGGTCAGCTCGTAGGTTTTGTCGTTGAACTCCGGCAGTCCTACGCAGGTGTTGAGCAGTTCCCGAATGTCGGGATGCGCCGTGGGGGAGGTGTTGTGCCGCTCGATCTGCCCGCTGACGTCCGGGGTGGGAATTTCTGAGATCGCCTTGTCTGTATAGTTTTTGGCTTCGGTCAGTGCCTGCGCATCCCCGCCGGATATGTTGCTATTGAGCTCCTCGGACATAGCGTCAAACGTATCGCCGACATTATTCCATAGCTCCGACGCCTTTGTGTCCGTATACGACTTTGCCTCAGTCAGCGTGCCCGCTGCAGCCTCCGTCAGCTCCTTCTTGGACACCTTGTCGGACAACTCCTTCCTTATCTCCGTGTCGTCGTAGTTGGAGAGCCCGGCCAGCTTCTCCTTCTCCTGGTCGGTGTAGTCGTTCGTCGAAAGCCCTTTCCCTTCTTCCTTGTCGACCTTTTCGGCAAGGGCTTTGTCAATATCCCCAATTTTACCTGCGGCGTCATTTGCCGCTTTTGCCGCCTCGTTCGCGGCGTTTGCAGCGTTAATAGGGGCCTCGGCATATTCTTCCTCCGTAAGTTCGGAATTCGGGTTGTATTTCTTGAATGCCTCGTAAGCACTCTCGCCGGGCAATCCGACAACAAGGCTTGACGCCTCGAGGTCGACAGTTTCCGTTGTAAGGTTGCTTTCGTCTTCGCCACCTTCCAAGAGTGTCGTAGGAACCAATTCGAAGGCCTTGCAGTAGTCGACCGCCGTTTGCCCTCTCTTCTGCAAATTCTCCCACATGGTGAGACGGTACACCCCGATGGACTTCTGCATTGTGCCGCTAATGGTGAAAATGGCGGTGTTGCCTTCGGTGGTGAAATCAACGGGAATGTCCATATGCGAAGGCAAATGGACGAAGAGTTTCAGGTCGCGCCCTTCGAGTGCTACCTGCTCTCCATTGGTAAGTATCGGCCAATGTATCTCTATGTCCTTGCCTATACGAATGCGTTTCATATTCCTTTCGAGCGTTTATTCTTCTTTGAGGACGGACATGATGCTGTCGTAGAAGACCGCCTTGCACATCTTTGCGGTATCGACGATAATCGATTCCTCCTCGTCGGAAACTTCGATGCCACCTTCGCTGTGGAGGATGCGGAATGCCAGGTCATGCGCTACGATGCCGTTCATGCTCATGTATATGGCATTGGCAAACTCTTTCCGGGCGTCGACAACAATATGCCCGGCGTGGGAAATGTCGGTGAACAGTTTAAATTCTTTTAAATTCAATACTTTCATATATCCTGTTTTTGTGTTAATATTGGCACCAGTTGGCTGTCCACATACTGTTCATATGATCCCACAATATGATCCACAGCTTACCCCAGTCCAGGGTAATAGTGGTGTTGTTCTGAGAGTTGGAATTCGTGCATATCCTGTGCTGGGTATTCCCACGCGTCAACTTGACATTGCCGCTGCCGACCTTTCGGATGAAATAAATCTGCCCTTGTTTTGGTGAAGACGGTAAAGTCAGCGTAATCTCGCTCGTAGCCGTACTGAACACCACGCTGTCCATGTCGGTCAGGGTTCTATTGGAAGAGGTTCGCACATTCCTCAGCCTGAAACCCGTTATGAACCCATTGGGGATATATAAGGCATGGTTTCCGGACTGACGTGCAGCGGTAGTGGTTCCATCCGATGATGCTGCTCCGGTGACATCTATATACACTCCGAAATTGCCTGCCATGCTGCCGCTGGCTACGCTGCGGCTTACTTCTGCTCTTATAGGCCCATAGAGGACACCACCCGCTGATGCCGGCCAGGTGTCGACTCCAAGATAAAGATTGGTCTTACTGCCTGTAAACTTAATCAGATTGGAAGATAGAAGCATCTCACCGAAGCTGTCTGTGGATTTTAATGCTCCTTCGTCAATTGTAAAGTTGCCTATCGTTCCGCTCGATGCGTTGATAGTCCCTGTAATATCGGCTTTGGTGGCCACGAATGATCCGTCCTTAGCGACCCTGAACGGCGCTTTCGACGGGGTATTGCTCCCGACGAACAGGGGAATATCGCCACCCACGAGCCCTGCGATGATGGTATTCACGGAAATGTCCGTCTTGGAGTTGTGCACCACGAACTCCATACCTTGCAGGAAGTTGATGACGGCATTCTCTGCGAATAACAGGGGCGTATATATCGGCACCATGTCGTTGAGTTGTTGCCAATATGCCGACGCGGATCCCGCCGTCGGTTTGTTGGAGTTCGACGAAGTGTGCGTTTGGCTGCACTGGAATTTCAACTGCTTATTGTTCGCATAGATCGTAACTATGTCTATGTATCTGGGGCCATTGGAGACAAGGTCGAGGTCATTGCGGTATTCCACTCCCGATGCCCATTCCGTGAGGCGGATTATGCAACCCTGCAAGCCATCCTTGCCGGGAGCGCCGTCTTCGCCGGGGGCGCCATCATCACCTTTAGGGCCCTGCTCTCCCGATATGCGTACCGGAGTTGCCCAGCCTACCGTCGGGTGCAACAGATTGTCGTCGGCGTCTATTTCCGCCTGGGTCATCCACAGATATTCACCCGAAGAGAGCGACGGCGGGGTGTCGCTCCAACCTGCGGGGGTGCGATCCGTTTTGACCAGCGCCGGCGCCGTGGTGGTGCTATTATTCTTGGCGTATTTGAAGTCAGTATGCGGCCCCGGCTCCCCATCCTCGCCCGTTACGCGGATAGGCGTCGACCACGCCCCGGCCTTTCCGGTCGATGCGTCTATCGTAGCCTTGGACATCCACCATATACCGACACCAGTGGGCGCGTCACTCCATCCGGACGGAATGGGGTCGGAGGAAGTAGGCTTTGCTGGCTCCGTATCGCTATTTTTAAATACATAGGATGTCCAGTTTCCCGGTTGTCCGTCGTAAGAATACCGCGCCCAAATCGAGGGCGAGGAAAATGCGCCCCAAACACCTTCCACCTTGTTGCGTTTCGACACCCATTCGTAGCGATATGTGGCATCTACTCCCGTGGGGTCATCCGTCCATGGTGCCGGGGGATTATCGTATTCAGCAGCTGTGGGAACATCCGGAACGGTGCCCGGATCCTCGGTTTCCGTACGCGTGAATATGTATTCTACACCTTCACCATCCACACCATCCGCGCCGTCGAATGACCACTTCGCCCACAATGATGCTCCTGAATATCCGCTCCAGTGTCCGCCTGTCTTATAGCGTACGCAAGTCCATTCGTAGGGGCGCTCGGAATTCGGGCCCGTGGGGTTGTTCGTCCAACCGCTCGGAACATATCCGTCCTCGTCGCTGGTAGACGGCGTATTCGGGGCCGTGTTGGAACTTGTGCGTTTGAATATCCATTCTACATCGGTTCCGTCGACACCCGGCGCTCCGTCGAACGAGAATTTTGCCCAAAGCGCAGGATGTGTGAACTCGCCCCACGTGTCATTTACTTTCACACGCTTGCTGGCCCACTCGTAAGGAGTGTCGCTATCGGGCCCGACGGCATTGTCCGTCCACACCTGCCCGTCCGAGGTTTCGGAGGACGAGGGAACGTAATCGTCCTGCTGTGAGGTGGGTGGCTGTGCAGGGGCTTCGTATTCCGATGTGCGTGCGAAGATCCACTCGTAATCCTTGCCGTCCTTGCCATCCGTGCCGTGTTCGCCGGATATACGCTGAGGATCAGACCATGATTTGACCTCTCCGTCGACAACGGTGCCGGTACACATCCATGTAGGACGTTGATCCGACATCGGGAGCGTCTCCGTAGTCCAACCTTCGGGCGGTATTTTAAGCTCCGTAGGTTTCGCCGGTTCGCTCTCCGATTTTTTGAATATGCTGACCGTTTCGAGCATCCCGTATCCGCCTAAGTATACCCACTCCTCGGCATCCTTGCCGGGCTCGGTCTTGGTGCCGTCGACCAGACAGCGCCAGTGCCCGTTGTTCCAATATACGTCGTCGTTGCGGTTGTATGTTTCCGTGGCGCTCCACACTCCGCGGTCTATGATCGTGGGCACCTCTTCGCCGCCGGGCGTGAATTGCTGGATGACGCCCGACATATAGATGTTGTTCAGGTATGCCGAATACCCCCTCATCTCTATTCCGAATATGGACAGGTTTGACAGGTCGCCATATTGCGCGGCGATATTGGACGCAGTGAACTCCCAATCGGAAACTCCCGTTAAATAACGCTGGTATGTCCGAGTTTCGTAGCGGGAGGTCTGCCGATCCTCATTCGAGAAGGAGCCATAGCCCACGAAGGTCATCGACGCCGCCGGATGATATTGGGTGGGGTAAGCTCCCGATACCGGGCGTAGTTGATACTTGAATGTCTTGTAAGTTGCAGTGTCCAGCTCTTCGGTGATGCGGAAATAGCAGGTAGCGAACCCGGCAAAGCGCCTGTTGCCACGGCCGTCGTCATAATCCGCGGTTGCATTCTCCGAAGTGTTCAAATTGTGGAAGATGCCCATACATATATCCCCGACCCGAGGACTTCCGATCTCGCCTTCTTCGAGCTTGAGGGTGATGGTTTGGGCCGTGGTGTCGACGCTTTCGATGATCCCGGCACTTGGAGCATACCACGTATCGCCCATGGATATTTCGACACGGTTGTAGCGGAGTTCCGGTACCTCCAGGAATCCCCGAAGTTTCAGGCTCTGCATCTCTGCGTTCCCTTTCTTGTCGATTATGCCGCCAAAGCCAGTCATGCCGGATGCGAACCCCCCGAACTGGGCACCGTCGTCAAAGGTCATTTTACCTTTGAATGTGTCCGGGAACTGTTTGTTGGCGAATTCCCATAGTGCACGCTTGGCGGAATAGGCATTGTAGTCTGCGGCGGCAGTGGAATCGTAGCGGGTGATAAGGTAGATTGAGGCTCCCGATTCGGTAACGCCTATGCGCTGTGCGTACAGGTTTGCCTTCACCTCCGATTCTATGTTGCCGATACGAGAATATGCCGTATTGTCGCCTACCGTATATGTGGCGATATATTCGTTATATAGTTTTTTTTCGTATCCCTGGATGCGTGATAATCGGCCGCTTTCTCCGAAGCGTGGATCCACAAGGCGAACCGCTTGCCCGGCATCGTAATTCTTCTTGTTTTCTTGGCAGTATACGGGATTAGTTTCGCAGTCGTATACGTCCGTGTCGCTGCTGTGTTTCGCGGCATATGATTCCCCGGCCTTCAAGAGCTCCTTTTCAGCCTCCTCGATCCTTTCTTTAGGTAGTTTTACGCCTGTTATGACAAACGTATCTCCAGGCTCGGGATGCAGGCTTTCGTTGGGGATGATAAGTTGGCTTTCACCGGATGATTCTACTTGCGCGATGATCTCGAACTTCTTATCAAATCCATCCTCCGGTTTCCACGTCTCTGGTTTGTAGTTTATACTTAGCTCAAAATCCCGCCCCATAAGACTGCCGCTCGTGAAGGTAGCACCTAGGGTTTCGCCTTTAATCATGTCCGAAGGCCGGAACGGCGTGTCTTTGCAGTACATGACATACGCCTTATCCGTTTGCCCTTCGATGATCTCCCGGTCTACGGTCTCAATGCTGGTGACAGTCTCCGTATTCTTGGGGTATATGTCATCGAAGAACACGACCTGCTCCACAATGTCGCTTCCCGAAAGACCAGGTATTGCGTCGATATACCGCTGTCCGTCCGGCAGGCGAAGCCGAATTTCAGATACATGATTCGTTTCACCTCCTTGCGGAGCTTGCCCATAGTCGCTTGTAAGATTGCGAGTAGAGCCAAAGACGTAGAACCGGGTGCCGTAGCTCGAATCATCCCCTTTCTTTGCGGGAATGTTTTTCACTACATTCCCCTGTCTGAACTCTTCGGGGGATCCGAAGTCCAGTTTGCCAAAGCATAACGATACGAGGTCGCCGTTTTCCTCTGTCCACCATTCCGTCTCAAAGGTTTCGGCAATCGTATTGAGGATGTCCCAGCACTTATCGCCATTGAACGATACAAGCTTCGTAGCTTTAGGATTGTCAACGGTGATCGTGCCTACCTGCCAGTTTTCGCCTCCGAGCTGCTTGTTCATGTTGGCGACGATCAGGGCAGCGAATGATTCGAGGTCGGCGGTGTTGTGGAATACGGCTTCCGGATTATCACCACCCAGCCAGAAACACACGAAACGCTTCATGTGGTTTTGTTGGGCCTCGAATTTGAGAGTATATTTATAGCCGCCGGTCTTGCTATCGAACTCAGGGCGTACCGTGGACATTATCTCGAACTTACGGCCTTTATATGTGATGTAGGAACCACGAGCAAATGTCGTTGGTTCAAGGAGATTAAAGGGCAGTTCGATATAGTAGTCACCCATGAGGACATATTTGATGATAGCCTCTTTGGTGACCGGCGCGTCCAATATTTCTGTTCCTGTCGGAGAATAAATAACCATTATGTCATCAAGGGCTCGACGATTTCTCAAGCCTCTGATGCAAATGTGCGTCTGTGCATTTTAATAACAATGAGGAGCAGTAAAAATATCAATAAAAAAGCAGGGATTTCTCCCTGCCCGAACATATGTTTTGGGACTTAAAATTAATCGTAAAATAAAATTGAGCCCTAAAATAACTATTTAGGGCTCTATACAGATGTTTCAATTTACACATTATACGGATAGACCCGTACGTCTATATCTTATTCGTGCTGCAAATATAATGCACGTATTAGCAAAATGCAAATTTTTCTCTGACTTTTTTACCCTCCTACACTACACCGTTAGGATGTAGTTAACTACACTTTGTAGTGAGGTTGGAAGGAAGGGAATAAAAACGCCCCGCATTTCTGCGAGGCGCCCCCAACGTGGTGTGGAAATAGTGGTATACGGGGGTTACTTTATCGGTGCCATCTTCTTTGGCGTTTGGACTACTTCGAATTGTCTTGCGAGGAAATCCAACCCTTTCTGCGTCACGAGGACTTTTATAACCGTGAACGATTCGTGGTTGTTGCGATCTATTAACTTCTCCTTTAACTCGAAATAACCACGGTTAATATACTCTTGCTTAGGCTCATTGCGATTGCAGAAGAATATGCCGCGTTCACGGAGCCGTTGAAAGAGCGTGTTGCGGCCGAAGGGAAGGTTCAAAATCTTTGCCGCCTGCCCGACGTCGATCTTCTGGTCTGTGTCCAGTACTTTATCCATTAGTTCGGCTTTCGGGGCGAGCGCTGCGACCTGCTTGTGTGCCTGCTCCAACTGTTGCTTCTGGCGGGCTATAGTGTCATTGGCTACCAGCACGGCACGTGCCATTATCATTTCGGGCGTGTCCGTCTCTTTGGCCGACATGTATCCGCCAGTCTTGCGGATCGTGGGGAGAACTTCATCGCACACCCAGTCCTGGAACTGTTCGGCCTGCGGGAGCTTCGACCGCATGACAAGACGGTAAACGTCGGATTCGGGGATGTATGAAACCACTTGCACGCCGCTTGTGGTGGGGGTGTCACGTTTCGTGACACCCTTACAATGGTCGCCTATTGCCTTGCGAGGATTAGCATATCCTAACGATTTTGCAACATCATTCGCAAGAAACATAGGCTTTCCATCGGTCATAATAATCCGTACACGCCCGAACTGTTCATTATTGAAGATTTGTATATTGTTCATAGCTGTTGGTCTATTTACATTGCGCGACATTCATCCCGCGGCCCATCTTGACCAGAATAAACGGGTCGATCTCTTTGATTTTGTTGCGGGGTGATTTTTCAGCGCCCAGCAATTCAAGATAGTAACCTTGTAGTTTGATATAGGCGTCCATTAGGTTGGAATAGCGCTCTTCGGCCTTGAAGTAGGCGCTTTCGAAATCTTGCGCTTTTCGCTCGGCTTCGATGCAGCGAGTTTGATAATCCGTTTCCGGAAGCGATTGTTTTTTCATAACTGTAAGCATTTAAAGTTTTTTATAGGCATAGGAAAAGCGGCTGCCATTTTGCGCTGCTTACAGTTTGATGAACAACCCCGAAGAGCATTCAATAACTACGCAAAAGGCAACCGCCTATCGTAATGGGCATAAAAAAAGCCCAATATGATTGAGCAACTGACCGCGTGCTCTGCGAGATAATTAAGTTATCAAACTGTAAGCGTTACAAATATGGGAAATTATTTTTAATCCACAAAGGATTTTGCACTATTTTTTATATCAGGAGTAAATTTTACTTTCAAAATTTGGCGGGGGAGGGGGAATTTCGTTATACTTGCATCGTTAACCCACTTATTCTATATTATGAAAAAACTTCTACTGCTGTGCGCGGCTATCGCCGCATTATCATTTGTCGGGTGCTCAAAAGGGGAAGACAACTCCAACAAGCCTGATGCACCCAATGAGTATGATGTTGAAATATACGTCAAAGAAGGAACCGTATCAGATAAACCTAAAGAATATAATACAGGTTTAAACAAAGTCGGAAATTCAGACAATATTTTTATAGCAACTGTTAATAACGGCATTATTACTGCACAGCATGCAGGATTTGCAAAAGTAACTGTTGGAGATAATACCTACAATACGATAGTAAAGTCTACGCTTAATACCTTTATTCCTCCTATTACTGAATTCTATAAGCCTCAAGATTATATAGCCACAAAAGAAACAAGAGAAAGATCAAAAGGTACTCATCTTGGACTAATATATTATGGCGAAAATGATTTAGTTGATAATGTGGCGTATTTGTTTGGGGATAATGATAGTTTATATGAAATAAGGATTAAATTAAACAAAGGAGATAAATCAACATTCGCTGTTTGTGCTACCTATCTTGGGCACTTATACAAACAAATTGAAGCGGAGGTAATAAATGGTGTATATAATTTGGTGTATATAGATAATTACAAAATAGAAGACGCAACATTCAAGGTGTATTTACCCCAAACATATCCGACAGGTGGGGTGATAACTATTAAATTCATCCCGTTAAAATAAATGTTCCAACCGAGGCATTTGCCTCGTTTTTTTATTTGTCCAGCATGGTCATTAGACCAAACGGTAAAATATTCACGCTTTTATTTGCAGGTCTAAATTTTTGGACTTATATTTGCAGTAGATAAAAACGAATAACGATGCCTACAATTTTAAATCTCTTTGGATTGCGATTCTATTTCTACTCTGACGAACATTTGCCAATACATGTTCATATCGAGTACGGCGACAACGACGCAAAGGTAGAAATCGCTACACGAGAAATAAAGTACAACCGGGGGATAAAAGCGAACGATATGCGCCGCGCGCTCGAAGTGATCGAGTTGTACGAGGCGGAGATCATCGCCAAGTGGCACGAGTATTTCGGAGAAGAGGAATAAACTGCAAAGTACAAAACATTATGATTATGGCGAAGATTACAAAAGTTTGGTTCGAGGGTGGCCGGATATACATAGCCACTAATGACGGCAAAACATACAGCCGCCCGCTGGAGTATTTCCCCATACTCAAAGAAGCTACCGACGACCAGCGCGAGGCGTGGAAAATAAACAAGTTTGGGGATGCCATCCGCTGGGAGGAGATCGACGAAGATATACACCTGTCGAGTTTCTACGCCACGGATGAACCGGACACAAATAATGTGATAGGGGATGTGTTCCGTCGGTTCCCGCAGTTGAATGTGTCGGAGATTGCCCGCACGATAGGTATTCACAAAAGTTTGTTGTCGAAATATATTTACGGCACCAAAAAACCATCTGAGAAACGCACGGAGGAAATATTAGATGCCTTGCGGCAGATAGGCCGCGATTTGGCACAAATACGCGCATAACGTGCGATAAAGGAGAGGCAACATTAAAACATGAGGTGAGGGGTGGTGAAAATCACTCCTCGCTTTTTTGGATATTCCAATTTGAAATTGTAAATTTGATTTACTAACTCACTAAATTTTATTAATATGAAGAAAATTTTACTTTTATTATCTGCATGTGTAGTATTGAGCAGTTGCGCCATCCAAAAGTATTCGCAAAAAACCTATTTGGCTGATTATAGAGAGTATACTGCTGATGGATTTACTATCACCCCAAGTTCTTCTGGGTTTACTTATGAATCCGTTGGTGATCTTAGTATTAAATTTACAATAGGCGTAAAAGATGGATATATTAATAAGGAGGCTAAATGGAAAGAAGAAAATGTATTTAAACCGAGCTATGATTATATGGTGGCTGAAATAGTTAAAGAGGCAAAATCTCTTGGTGCAAATGCTCTTCTAAATTTCAATATAACGCCTATTATTAGAGGAACCAAATATGGTGAAGTAGTAGATGGGTATATTGCTTCTGGATTTGCAGTAAAACTGAAATAAGCTATGAGAAAATTTTTAATTTCAATTATTTTAATAATTCCATTTGTCTTTACCAGTTGTTCTGACGATAAAGAAAATGGTGATTCACCATCACCAGCAGAAAAAGAAATATTACAGGTTCTCAATGGTAAATTTATTGGGTCTCTGTATAGTTTTACGACTAATACTACCGAAACGGAGGAAATAACATTTACCCCCTACTCATCAGCCCAAGAAAAAGTTTCTGTAATTGACGGTCGAGTTGTTGTTTATGGGACGGCTTATCTTGTTACATATTTCAATGACCACTTATTAGAAATAGCAGAAAATTGCTATTATTCTGTTAATGTGGATTATGATGGCGCTATTATTTCGTTTTACTCCTATTCAGAAAGTGGTGAGATTAATGGGAGAGAAGATAAACGTATAATATCCATAGAATCAGATAATTCATTTAAAATGAGAAAATATGGGCTGGCTGAAAATAACGATAAGACTTTTTATAAGAAATGAATACATCTGAATTCGCTCTAATTAGAATAAGCCGGGATTATTCCCGGCTTTGTTTTACAGTACAATCACAGTTCCGTCTTTCTTTATTGAATACTCGCCGCCGATTCTTACGATATTGAGCACGGCGTAGTCTTTGGCGGTGATCTTGGCCCGTGCGCCGTGCATCAGGATTATCGTATGGATGAATTTAGTCCCTGCCGCTTCTATAGTAGCATCTGTATCTCCGACGATACATACGTACTCTTTACCTTTGAGCGCGATATTTCCCGCATCTACATATACTCCCAGCCTTTCTAAACTGTCTCGGTTCTTTCTGAACACTTCGACCGAGGGGAAGTTGTGGTCTTGGCAGAACTCGATCCCTTGTGGGGTAAACATCAGTTTGATTAGCTCGGGGAAGTCTTGGACGCGGTTTATCTTTTTACAAGCGCCCGTTTGTAGTGCCATCGCCCGTATGGCATCTACACTCTTATTGTGTTGGGTTGTCATATATTTTCTGTTTCTGCGACCCTGTTTGCTGGGTTGGGTTCATTGAATTTTACTGTCAGTTGTGAGGTGGTAAGGTCTGCGGACATCATGTAGCTGCCTGAATTGCCCATGTAGGTCAAATGGTAAATATCCGCAGATATTAAAGGTACGCTAATGTCTATTTTGCCTCTTTTTAGTAGTTCTATAAAACTGTTGTAATTCGCCGTATGCTCTGCAAGCGTGTCGCCGAAGATCACGAATGTAAGCGTCAGATCGCGGGCGGCAACTTTCGGTTTTTCGGGGTAAATTACCTGCTTGCCGTCCTTTTTGGGGTCGTCATTCTCTACAAAATCTTTGAGGCTTGCCGGTGCTCTCAGACTTGCAATGAAACCCGATCCCATTGTGATACCCATTGCATAGGCATCGTAGCCGTTTATGAGTAAATCCCTTTTCATTCTCTTCCGTTTAATGCTTTGACTAAATAAGATTGTGCGGTGTCCAGGACATCGTAGCCTTTTGAGCTGACGAAAGAAGCGTAAAACATGCCATCGGCAAATACAATGCTGGTTCCCGACTTGTTGACTTCATCGAGCCACTTTTTGATCGCCTCAGCAGCTTCATCACCGTAATTCATTCCGCTTATGTACCGCCGCTTCTCCTTGCCGTCGTAGGTTACAACATATCCGAGGGAACTGCGAAGATTCCATGTATGGTTCCGATAATTGGCTTCGACCTGTTGGAGTTTTACGGCCTCTCGCGCCTTCTCATCCATGAAATCCACGACCTCACCTTGAATGCCGTCGATGAACTTGCTTAGGTCTGATATGTCTTTTTCAATCTTCATGGTTACAATTCACTCGTGTTACGTTTAATCGCCGCAATATCTTCTTGGATGCCTTGTAAGGCAACTCTCATGGCTGCTGTATTGCCGTTTATTTCCACAATTTCCATGTAGGTCATCACAGCATATCGGAGCAGCTCATTATTTACCTGTACGCAAGCGTACATGGCTGTTTCAATATTGGCCATAGATGTCAAAAGACCGATTATTGATTGCGTCTGCGCCATTACATAGCCGCGGATGTCGGTTACTTTGCCTTGAATGTCGGTGAAACGACCGTTTAATTCATCGCCCGTATCTTGTGACATCGTTTGAAAGCCTCTTTCCGTGGCTTCCTGACGAGCTGCGCCAGCATTCCCAAGTAATTCTTTTGTTTCAGCGGGAAGGCTGTCCCAAATAGCTTGAAATTCCTCTCCAACTTTGTTGAGATCGTCGGCAAAGTTTCCCATGGAATCAATCACACCGTCAATCCCGACAAAAACTCCATCCTTGAACCATTTGGATTTATACTGGTCAAAAATATCTCCGATACGTTCTTCAACAAATTTGCTGACTAACATTTGTTTCATGATGTCAGCAACAATTTCGTCTACCTTTTCACCCCAGGCCTTAGCGGCGTCCTCACCTTCTAAAAACGCTTCTATGAAGGCATCGCCAAGTTCTTTTGCAATATCTTCTGCCGTGCCGCCGATAATAGTTTCTACAACCTCATTTATTACTTCAGCAGCTTCTTCTCCAAGTTCTTGAATTTGACGTTCCCATTCTTTTATCTTTGATTTGTCCGTTTTTTTCTTGTCGTTCTCTGCATTAATCTGCTTTTGAAGCAACAACTGCTGTTCTGCAAGATTGTTAAGTTTATCTCGGGTATCACTAAACTTATTTTCCCCCAGAAGATTGCTGTCTGTATATTTAAGGTTTGAATAGGCATCTGCTATACTTTTGATTGCCTTTTCTTCTATTTTAGCCGCGTTGATTCGCTTAACGATGGCTTCCCCGAAGGGGCTTAGTTTTCCGTATGCGCTCAATATCGCTTTCGTCGCATCATTATAAGCGTCTTTTACCTTCTGAATAGCATTAAAAGAATTTTCTTGGAGCCGAATTGCATTGGCATTATCCAATTCCCATTGCAGTTGCTCAATTCTACCTTGCAGTCGGTCTATTTCCGCTTGTTTTTCATCATCATTATTAAATAGGCTGGCTATTTTAGTTGCTATTGTCAATACCGCTTGAATGATAGCAAGAATAACGGATGCTCGCTCAACAGCTTTGATCGCACTGGTGGCGGTTGTTGATGTCGTTGTAATAGCTGCCGCCGACGATTCAGTAAGAGTAACAATGCTGCTAATCATACTGGCTGCATTAGTTGCAATTTCGCCCGCCGCACTAATGACTTCGCCAGTAGTGCCCCCAACGGCATCACCAATACCCTCGAATCCATCTGCAATATCACCGAGTGTCCTCTCTAATCGCTGCCATTTCTTGATCGCATTATCTTTGGGGGCTAATTTTGTACTCGAAGCAGCTTTATCTACTGCATTAATTTTTGCTTGCGTCTGATTGATCTCACCGCGCAATTTCTGTCCTTGGGCACTATCTGATGAATCGAGGGCATTATATTCGGATTCCAGTGCTTGTAGCGATGCCTCCAGCTCTGCTTTCAGGGCGGATAATTCATCCATGGTCTTGCCTGTCAATTCTCGTACCCATTGCCCGGCTTGTACTTCAATTTCTGCTACTGCTGCATCTCGCTCGGCTTCAAGTGCCTTCCGCTCTCCAATGCTGCCAGCATTTTCGATCTTACGGTCGTAAATGTCTTTTGTAGCTTGTAGTTTTTCCCGGAAGGTTCCATATTTTTGCAGATATTCATCCCAAGATTGAATTTCTTCGTCGAATTGCGCTGAAAGTTCGGCATGACCAATTTGCCCCACCAATAAAGCGGTTCCACGTTCTTTATTCCGCTGTTCTTCATTTGCCTCTTTCAAGGCTTCCGTGTATATTCTAACACCTTCTGCCGCTTTGATATTGTCAGCATAATATACCTCTTGAAGTTCGTGATATTTTTCGCCAGCAGACCCATCGGCAGCTACATTGGTGGCGATAACTAAACCTTTGGTGTCTGCGGCAAGAATGTTTTGTGCTCCTTCGAGTTGAGTATATATATAATCTTCCAATTCCTGTGGAGACAAAATGTCCCCATTAGGCAGGATTGGGGTGACTAAAATCTCAGTCACCTTTCCCTTGGCATCCATAATACCATATTGGCTGCTGAAAACGGTGGCAATACCCTCTCCGGCATCTTCCCAGCCTTTTTTTACCAATTCCGCCGCTTTAACAAGTGGGCGCGCCAAATGATTTACATTCCCTTTGTACTGCGCAATCATCTGCTGTCCTGCAAGGAATCGTTCAGACGAAGTGTCAGTTTTATACTGGGCATCAATTTCCTTTTCTTGTAACTCAAGCAGCTTTTTTTCGGCTTCTTGTATGGCTCGGGCACGTTTCTGATAGTCGAGGTCTATTTGCGCAAGTTTCTTGGCCGTGCCGTCCTTCATGGAATCTACCTCCGCCTGCAATGCATCGTCCCGGAGCTTTTGCAATTGCTTGGTGAGCTCCTTTAGATTGCGCTCTTGATCGGATGCGGCTTTTTTTGCTGCGCTTTTTGCCTCTTGGCGGGCTTTTTCCGCCTTTGCGTTAAGTTCATCCGGCGTTAGGGTCGTGTATAATTTTTCTGCTGCGGGGGTCAATTTTTCGATGCCGACATTTATTGCCGTGATAAATGCATCTACATCACCTTCATAATCTTCATTAATGTGCTTCCATATAGTATTCCCTTCCTCACCAAGCTTCGATAGTGCGCTAATAAATTCTTTCCGGAATTGGGTTATGTTTGTTTTAGCCTCTGCAAAAGTTTTAGCACCCCAAATAGCGCTTTGGCCACCCTGACCCAAATCCATGTATGTCTGTATTGCCTTATCATATTCTTTTCTGTACTCTTTCAGTGCATTAGAATAATTGGTATAGGCATTCCCTGTTTTTTTGATGCGTGCTATACTCTTTTTGTCCTCTGTAATAAGTTCTTGGGCAGCCTTCGCCTCTGCGACCTCGATAATTGCGTCGCGCAGGTTTTCATAAGCACCGACAGCATTCCCGACCATAACCTGTTCCGCAGCCATATTGCCGAAGTAAGCGGGGTATATGTCTTGCAGTTTTTTGACCGCTTCGGCTCTTTCTTCATAGGGCTTGGAAAGGTCTGTCGCAGCCCTATACAGCAGATTCAATTTGGTTAATTCGGATTGAGCCGACACCGAACCTTGAGCCATAGCGGAATTAAAGCGTTCGAGTGCAGCGGCAGAGGCGTCTATCGTCGTTTTACCTTTGAACAGCGACGCTACCCAGTTGGTTATCTCCTTGCCGTAAAGGGTAAGCACGGTTACGCCGGCCACAAGCAGGGTTTGCCAGGAGAAGATCGACGATGCTATCTGTTTCCATACGGGCGTGAAGGTTTGCCCGGCTTTCTTCAATTCATCAACCGATTTCTTCGCCCGTGCTATTTCATCGGCCAGCATCGGCAGGTTGTTGGATATGGCGGAAAAGAATATTTGCGGGCCATATGCCAGTGACGGCAACTCGCGGGCAACTTGCTGAATTTGGAATCCCAGCATATTGAATCCCGAGGCATAATTGCCGACATTGCGAGTATGGACGCCCATCGACGCATCCAGTTCTTTGATCTTCGTGTCGAGCGATTCGATGTTTTTAAGCATCGTTTGCCCTTGCGCCCCCTCACGATCCGCGGCGCTCATATTTTTATACACCGCACGCATACGGGTAAGCGCCTGGGACATTTCGTTGATTGAGCCGATGGCGGTCTGCTCCAATTTGATTTGGTTGGCAAGCTCCCGCCTCAATTGGGATATTTCCTGCTTGTATTCCTCGATAGATACGGCAGCGTCCAATACTTGCGCCCTTTTCTTTGCAGACAATTGCCCGTTCTGCTGCTCTTCCTTATTGAGCGCGGTGACATCTGCTTTTAATCGTGCGATCTCATTTGAATATAGCCTAATTTGGGCTATTGCCTTTGTTTTTTCGTCGTTAGCGGCTTTTAGCTCACCAAGCAGGTCATGGTATGCCGCAGTTTCGGCCTGGGTAGCCGCTGTTCCTGCCGTAGAACCGCCGCCAGCAGTTCCGGTCGTGGCCGAGGCAGTAGCCTTGGACGCCGCATCCATTGCCTGCTGCTCCATCTGGGCGATCTTGCGCATTGTCTGCTCGACACGCGCCTCCATCTCGCCAATTTTACGGTTTATGACGTCGAATTCCTTTGTACTGTCCGGGATTTCGGCCAGTACCTGCCGCAACCGCTCAAGCATGGTAATAAAACTCTTGAGTTTATCGGTTTCCGCGTTTATTTTGAATGATAATGCGCTCATTGCTGCTCTTTATTGCCTCTTTTCTTATTGTTTCTTCTCCGGGCCATATCGGCGCCCGATCCCCGCACTATTTTTTCCTCGTCCCCTACGAGCGTGCGCACCTTGTCGGTCATCATGAGTAGCATGGTAGGGTAGTTTATGCCTTGGAAGGCTTCGTTGTAGGAGATGTTCAATTGATCCATCATCGTTGCAATAATGCCCGTTATCGTATTATTCCCGACGGTTTCAGACACTGTTTTCCGGCGTGTTTTGTCGATCTTCACCGAATCGAACAAGTCTTTGCCCGATACGATGTCGGCTATTTTCATGGTCGCGGCGGAAATCTCTTCACAGGTGGCATACCGCTTGGCGTACCACAGGAATAGTTTTTGGCACCATGAGCGCCGAAAAAGCAGCTTGGATATTGTTTCCATGGAATATTTTTGCCTTCCAGAGATTGAAACGTCTATTTTCCCTCCGGCGAATGCCCTTGCCAAATCCTTCACGAACGGTTGGTATACCCGGAATTTCAGCACCCCGAGCTTTACCGACACATGATGCGTATTCAGCAATGACCTGGCGACAATATCCGCCGATTTACTCATGGTCTTTGGATATTGTTGCGGACAATCCCTCCATTACGGCTGCAACCGAGGCAATATCCTCAAGGGGTATCATCAGCAGTATTTTCTGGTAACAGTCGAACAACTCGTTGAATGTGCCCCGCTTCATGAATCTGCGGCGTAAAAACCACACCCTGACACCCGCGAATATGTTGCGGCTGCCGACAACCGCCAAGGCTATACTATGCGCCATCGCCGATATACATGCCTTACTCTCGTCCGGATCTTTGTTGACATCCCGCACTGTCATGATGCGCGTTGCCGTCATGGGGGACATCTTGTATACAGTATATCCCTTCGATGCGATGCGGATACTGATAAACTCCAATTTCATAAGATTGATTTTAAGAAATAGGGGTGAGGGGCACACGCCTCCCACCCCTGGACTGCTGATGGCTTGGAGGTTCTTATTCGACGTTCACCTCCGAAGAATCGAACCAATATTCCGACGAGACCGCCGTATTGTCGGGTTCCAGGGCAGCAGCTGCTACACCGATACCTACGGCTCCCTCATTGTTGGTGTTACGGGCGATAACCGAGGCCTTCGGAAAGACGCAATACTGGTTGTCTTCCGTCAGGGCGATCATGCATTTTTCAATGCGCGTGACGCCTCTCGCACGTTTCCATGACGTCTCCGACCCCGTGCCGCCCATGAAAGCCGCCTTGGTTTCATAGTCGTATTGCCCGATGGTAAACGACATCTGAATGTTACCCATTTCGGTGTCTTGGCGATATACGCCATTGGTGAGTTGATTCCTGTACTCCGTCGTAGACGGCTCCTCCTCTTCGATGCTCCATGTGTCTTGGTGGATGTTCTCCACCTGTTTCGTGCTGACATCTTTAATGATGGTTGCCAGAAGGGTACCCGTAAGATCTCCTGTGACCTTCGCGGGGTCTGCATAATACAGCTTCTTGATTCCTACTGCTATTACTTTTGCCATTGTTTTAGTTGTTTTTAATGTTTAATACTCTGAATAGTACTCTGATGTAGATATAGTGGCATCCGAGGTTCACATCTTCTTCGCGGCCGATATTCTCATACCTGTACCTGTATGCGGATCCGTCATAAGTACCGTATGTCCATTCTTTGAATCTCGCCTTGGCTGCCCGTTCGAGTTCGTCCAGCCGTTTTAGGTTCGCTTCTCCCTTGATGTCCGGGACGCACAGGTTTACAGCAACAAAGCAATTTTCCCAATACGTGTCCGACGTCTGCTCGGGTGGTGTGATGACGACGATACGCTCTCTATTGACTTTCCCCTCGGGGATCGCCCATGAAGTGTGCATGTCCTTTATCCCAACCCCCTTACACGCCGAGAACAGTATGTTGCGCGCGTCTCCCGTTGTAATCATATCCAAAGGTCTGAAGCGTTGAAATAGTTGTTTACCTTGGCTATTGCCACAGAGCCTTCGCCCCGTACTGTGCCGGTCGCCTTGTCAATGCATTTCACGTAACCTCCTTTGGGTACTCCTCTCCCTTCGTAGACGATGTGGTATTTCGATTGGCGCACCTCCCCGTTCTCTGATACAAGGCGGACGGTTGTGTCGTCGTCGCAACGACAATCACCTATTTCCTGCCATGCATCATTTTCGGACATAGCTATCGGACGTCCCAGTTCGTCGTATTGTTTGGGAGGATCGATCCTCAAATAGAGTATGTGGGGCGCGAAATACATATTACCACAAGTTCGAAGCATCCTTTATCGAGGACAGGCCAATAGAGCTGCTCAATTCTTCGCCGGGCGTGATGCCATATTGCCGAAGCATCAGTTGTGCCCGTTGCTTCATGGCGCTTTCAGACCAGGACGCCGAATGCCCGTTTTCGCTTACCGACAGAGGGTGCATTATCAGGCTGTCGATGAACTCAGATACGCGCTTGGCGATTAGTTGTTGCTGATGGTCGCTACCCGCCAGGGAGTTGGGATCGTATCCCCATTCCCTGGCGAAGCGGCGAACACCATAGTCGGAGATGGTTCCGACCATGCTGAACTCCTGATGTATGCATTCTGCTACCGTCATGCACTTCTACGATTCTACACTCAGCGAGTAAATACCGTTGATCTCGGTAATGACGGGCAGCGAAATAGATTGTGCTTTCGTAAACTCCACGCCGTTCGAGTTGTCCGTCTCGCCTTTGCCCCACTGCGAGATGCGGATGCGTCCGTAGTTGGAGTAGGCAACTCCCGGCTCGGGGCGAAGTTCGTTATCCGCGTAAGCGTTTTTGATGACGCCGAGACGACCCTCCGGCACGAATACGAGGCTCTTGTCATTCCACGGTTTGTATTCGCGGATCTTGCCATTGTCCTGAATGCGCGTCATCCGTCGGATCACCTCGAATACGGGCAACCCGTTCGATCGCATAAACTCGTTTAGGTTGGCCAGCAGAAGTGGCGACGATGATTTGTCCGTGCCGAAAATAACCTGCTTCATCTTCTTGCTGCGCAGGATGTACGAAAGCCGCTTTTGATCCAGAAGGATGCGGTCGAAGGTCACCTTCTCCTGAGCTGCATCGACAACGCCTTGGATATCCTCGAATACATCGACCGTGTCGATGTTGCCCTCCGTCCACTGTGTATCTGCTGTGGCGATGTTTTCTTGCGGCATGCCATAGTCGATATTGCCTCGCACACCTCCTTCGGGGTTGTTTTCCTGAGTGAATGAAAATACCCCTTTGTTCGAGAGGGCACCCAGGAAGATGATGTCTATTTTGGCCTGTACGGATTCCACGACCCGTTCAACGCCGCCCCACATGAGGTTTACGAGCTGCTGTTTCTTTGCCTGATCTGAGATCATGCGTGAATCCAGCAGCTGAAGTACCTTCCGATAGTCTTCAATGGGCATCGGTAGGGTCATTTGGTGAATGAGGACTTTCTTGGCTATTGTAGCCAGGCCTTCAGTTCCCATAATGGGTTCCTTGCCTTTCGAATCCAAGGTGGCAGCTGCTACGCCCAGATTATACGATCCGATGATCTCTTCGAAATTGAACCCTACCGTGGGAGTATCCCACTCCAAAAAACGCTCGTAGACATTTTGGTCGAACAAGCGCTTGCGCAGTTCAGATGCTGCGTCGATGCGAGCTTGCACCTGCTTGGTCAGCTCGCTGAAAATAGAAGAATAATATACTTCGCTCATTGTTTACCTGTCTTTTACTGTCTGATGTACTTGATTTCAGGGTTGTTTTTCATACTGTAGCCTTGCAGCCAAGTCTCGGGGACGGGGTATGCTACATCCTTGAGGATTCGCGCCCCATAAGCTGCCGAGACAGTCGGAAATCCATTGGCCTTGGTGTATTCCTTTGTCGTTTCGATGACGGCGTCCGGAATTTCATCCCCTCCGAGCAGATCAGCGCCTGCTACTGCTTCTGTCATTGCTGCGCTTAATGTGATTTCGTCGTATGATTCGTTGGCGGTGCTAATGCTCTTGATGGTGCCGGAGGAAGCGCCTACTTTGACGGCATCGTTGATCTGGAACATAGAGCCCTTGATGACACGCGGTTTGGTTGTGGTACCGCCCTCTACGATTCGTGCCGATTTGCAGATGGTGCACTCCATGTTCTCGAAATCGAGTTTGATAGGCGTTCCCTCTTTGAGTATCGTGCCTTCCGGATAGGTGCCCTTCACGGCGAAATCCCCCGGCAGCACTTCGCGCTCTCCGCGCCAGAATACCGGGAACCCGCCCTTAACTTGTGTCTTTTCGAATTTAATAGCCATGTTTGTTGTTGTTTTTATTTTGCATCCGGCAGATTTTCAGCCCACATTTTGGCCTCTTCTTTGCTTTGAGCCTCAGATGTGGAGAGGGGGAATGCCGTTTCCTGCCCCTCAAGCCCTGCGGCAACGAATCGCGTTTGTATAGCCGCGAACTTTTCTTTGATCTTCGTTTCGTCCGGCTTTTCCTCGTTCATCGCAGAAGCGAGCGCGAGGATGTCGTCTAACGCTGATTCATTGACGTTTGCCGCTTTGGCTGCTGAGCGAAGAAGTGTGTCCCGTTCGGCCTTTACACGCGCTGCTTCCAAGGCATCGTACTTTGCTTTTACAGCATTTTCACGCTCTTCCTGCTGGCGTTTGTAGGCTTTGAACCATTCGGGCTCTTCGCTACTGGGAGGAGTATTCGCCTGCCGCTCCCCTGTGGCAGGT
>ERZ1106981.155-NODE-155-length-57961-cov-41.423324_pt1 | contig 57961 bp, 61 predicted proteins | sample MGYA00403692_ERZ1106981 | MGnify/ENA primary metagenome ERZ1106981 (study PRJEB35170, sample SAMEA104062431) | human gut metagenome | biome: human gut; feature: human-associated habitat; material: faeces | place: Denmark | collected 2012-06-22 ... | reverse complement strand
TCGGTACGCTGACGCTGCTGGAGATCGTTCTTGGGATCGACAATATTATTTTCCTTTCTCTGGTGGTGGCAAAGCTTCCCACAGCACAACGTGCTCATGCGCGCCGTCTGGGGTTGGCGGGAGCCATGGTTATGCGTCTGGCGCTGCTGGCATCAATCGCCTGGGTTACGCGCCTGACAAATCCGCTTTTTACAATATTCAGTCAGGAAATTTCCGCCCGTGATTTGATTCTGCTTCTGGGTGGCTTGTTCCTTATCTGGAAAGCCAGCAAGGAAATCCACGAATCCATTGAAGGTGAAGAAGAAGGGCTGAAAACACGCGTTTCATCATTCCTCGGCGCTATCGTGCAGATTATGCTGCTGGATATTATCTTCAGCCTCGACTCGGTGATTACCGCTGTGGGTCTGTCAGATCACCTGTTTATTATGATGGCCGCCGTGGTGATTGCCGTAGGCGTGATGATGTTCGCCGCGCGCTCGATTGGTGATTTTGTCGAACGCCATCCTTCGGTAAAAATGCTGGCGCTCTCTTTCCTGATTCTGGTCGGCTTTACCCTGATTCTGGAAAGTTTCGACATCCACGTACCGAAAGGTTACATCTACTTCGCGATGTTCTTCTCTATTGCGGTTGAAAGCCTCAACCTGATTCGCAACAAAAAGAACCCGCTCTGATACTCCGTACGCTCTCCTGCGGGAGGGCGTACTCACTCCTGTTACCCTCACAGTTTAAGATTTTCCTGCTTTCAAGATATATAACGTCGGTTTATAAACAGACTATTATCATAGGTGGGCCAAATGAGGATAACCGGATGAAAAAATGGGCAGTAATAATTTCTGCAGTCGGACTGGCGTTTGCTGTTTCCGGGTGTTCCAGTGATTACGTCATGGCGACCAAAGATGGCCGTATGATTTTGACCGATGGAAAACCTGAAATTGATGATGATACCGGGCTGGTGAGTTATCACGATCAGCAAGGTAACGCGATGCAAATTAACCGTGATGATGTTTCGCAAATTATTGAACGTTAACAAATAAGGTCAGCATCCGGCTGGCCTTAAGATTTTTCTCTTTCCCTTTTCCCTTCCCTCTGCCATTTTTATATTCCTTATGTCGTGATTATAAAAAGGAAACGGCTATGCAATATCACCGTATACCCCACAGTTCGCTGGAAGTCAGCACGCTGGGGCTTGGCACGATGACGTTTGGTGAACAGAACAGCGAAGCCGACGCCCACGCACAACTCGACTATGCCGTCGCTCAGGGCATTAACCTTATCGACGTTGCCGAAATGTACCCAGTACCTCCGCGCCCCGAAACGCAAGGGTTAACCGAAACCTACGTCGGCAACTGGCTGGCGAAACATGGCAGCCGCGAAAAGTTAATTATCGCCTCCAAAGTGAGCGGACCGTCGCGCAATAATGACAAGGGCATCCGCCCGGATCAGGCGCTGGATCGGAAGAATATCCGCGAAGCGCTGCATGACAGCCTCAAGCGCCTACAGACTGATTACCTCGATCTTTATCAGGTGCACTGGCCGCAGCGCCCGACCAACTGCTTCGGCAAACTCGGTTATAGCTGGACGGATTCTGCGCCTGCGGTTTCGCTGCTGGATACGCTGGACGCACTGGCAGAGTACCAACGCGCGGGAAAAATTCGTTATATCGGCGTGTCGAACGAAACTGCATTTGGCGTAATGCGCTACCTGCATCTGGCGGACAAACACGATCTGCCGCGTATTGTCACCATTCAGAACCCTTACAGTCTGTTAAACCGCAGTTTTGAAGTAGGTCTGGCAGAAGTCAGCCAGTATGAAGGGGTCGAACTGCTGGCCTATTCGTGCCTGGGTTTCGGCACGCTGACCGGGAAATATCTCAATGGTGCAAAACCCGCTGGCGCACGTAATACGCTCTTTAGTCGGTTCACCCGCTATAGCGGTGAGCAAACGCAAAAAGCCGTCGCGGCGTATGTTGATATCGCCAGACGTCATGGCCTGGACCCTGCTCAGATGGCGCTCGCGTTTGTACGCCGTCAACCGTTTGTTGCCAGCACTCTGCTGGGCGCAACCACGATGGATCAGCTGAAAACTAACATCGAAAGTTTGCATCTGGAGTTAAGCGAAGACGTATTAGCTGAAATTGAAGCGGTGCATCAGGTTTATACTTATCCGGCACCATAAGATTAACGCCGGTTAAAACCGGCGTTAAATATTAATGACGGCGCTGCCAGATCCACAGCGCCGTTATTGCCAGCGCAAACAGCGCACCGAAGCCAATGCCAATGGGCACGACCGGGATGCCTATCATTACCGCCAGCGAGTAAATGCCCAGCATCAACAACATGGCGCTGTTTTCGCCAAGGTTTTGTACTGCAATCGCATTCCCCGCCCCGACGCTTTTTTTACCCCGCTCCTGTAGCAACGCATTGAGCGGAACGACAAAAAAGCCCCCCATCACGCCAATCAGCATCAACAAGGCATAGGCTGGCAGCAGCTCGTGTTGCAGGGAAAAAATCAGTACCACCACGCCAATCAAAATCCCGGCTGGCATACAGCGTGACACGGTTTCCAGCGTAACTAACTTCGCTGCCGCACCTGCGCCAACCACGATACCAATCGCTACCATCGCGTTGAGATAGGTGGGCGTAGCGTTATCGGTAATGCCCAGCGCCACCGGTACCCACAGCACCAACAGGAAACGCAGCGTGACACCCGCTCCCCAGAATAAACTGGTGCCCACCAGCGAAAAACGCGTTTCACCATTGCGCCATAGCGAGGTGCAGGCATTCAGGAAACTGCGGGTCATGTTGATGAGATTCCAGGACTGCCCCGGACGCGCCGCCGCCAGTTTGGGAATGTAGATATTGGCAACGACCGCACCACCGTAGGCCAGTGCGCATGCGGCCAGGGCGACGAGGACATGCCAGTCAGCCAGCACACCACCGGCTACGGAACCGAGCAAAATCGCCGCTATGGTAGAAGCTTCCATTAAACCGTTAGCTTTCACTAACTTACTACCCGTGGTTAATTCGCCGAGAATACCGTATTTCGCCGGTGAATAGGCTGCAGCACCAACACCCACCAGCGTATAGCCGAGAAACGGATTGATACCAAAGCAGATACTGGCTGCGCCCAGCAGCTTCAGGCCGTTGGCAAACATCATCACCCGGCCTTTGGCGAAGCTATCCGCCACCTGCCCGACAAACGGCGCAAAAAGAATGTAAGCACCTACAAACACCATTTGCAGGATGGGCTGGCTCCACTCCGGATAGAACTGCGCTTTCAGTAACGCCAGAGTGGCAAACAGTAGGGCATTATCGCCAAACGCAGAGAGAAACTGCGCCACGATAACCGCTTTCATCCCCTTCGACCACAACGAAGTGTTAGTGTGCACTGACTCACTCATCGTGTTGTTCCGCTTCGTCTACCCAGCTTTTCAACGTGACAAAGTCAGGTTTGCCGCTGCCAAGTAATGGCATCTGTTTCAGATAGCGAATATCGCGCGGTACAGCAAGCTCCGGCACGCCGTGCTCGCGGGCATACTGTTGCAACTTATCGCGCGTCAGTTCGTTATCTGTGGTGAAAAGCACCAGTGCCTCGCCTTTGCTGGCATCGCTCTTAATCGCAGTGGCATGGACTTTATCTGGCGAAACACCAAGTGCCAGTTGTTCCACCATTTCCAGCGACACCATTTCGCCTGCAATTTTGGCAAAGCGTTTTGCGCGGCCCTGAATCTGCACAAAGCCCAGCTCGTCAAAACGCACAATATCGCCAGTGTCATACCAGCCGCGCTCCATTTCGCCGCGAACATTCTCGGCGGTGGGCACTTCCAGTACACCTGGCTTCTCCACCCGCAGATAGCCGTTCATTATGTTCGGCCCTTTCAGTTGCAGGCGTCCGCCCTCTTCGATACCAGGGACCGACAACAGGCGCGCATCCATTCCTGGTAGAATACGCCCTACCGTACCGGGTTTCGCCGCCATCGGTACGTTGATAGAAACGACAGGCGCGCATTCGGTCACACCGTAGCCTTCAAGGATGCGCAGGCCAAATTTATCCTGCCAAAGCTGTTTGGTACTTTCTTGTAGTTTTTCTGCGCCTGCCACCACATAGCGTAGACGATAGAAGTCATACGGGTTGGCGAAACGCGCGTAGTGACCGAGGAAAGTCGAAGTGCCGAACAACACGGTGCAACTGCGGTCATACACCAACTCCGGCACAATACGGTAATGCAGCGGGCTTGGATAAAGAAACACTTCTGCACCTGTGAGCAGTGGCGTAAACAGGCCTACCGTCAGCCCAAAGGAGTGAAACAGCGGTAACGCCGACATAAAGCGATCGTTGGTGGTGAAGTCGGCAATCGTTTTAATCTGCTCGACATTCGCCAGAATGCTTTTATGGCTATGGACGACGCCTTTCGGATGGCCTTCAGAACCGGAGGTAAAAAGGATCAGCGCCTCTTCTTCCGGCTGCTGTTTAACCTGTGCCAGACGCGGCATCAGCAAATGAGCGAAGATCCATACTTTGTCGGCAGTGGTGACATCTGCTTTTAAATCTTCCAGATAGACCCAGCGCACCTGAGTAAGTTGCTCCGGCAGATGCCAGAGTTTGCCTTTATCGAGAAACTGGCGGGAAGTGAAGATGGTTTTGATTTCAGCCGCCGTAATAGCACTGGTCAGCCCTTTTACCCCGGCAGTGTAGTTCATCATTGCGGGAATGCGGCGACGGGCGATGGCCCCAAAAATCACTGCCGCACTGATGCCTGCATTGGGCAGCATTAAGCCGATGCGTTCGCCTTCAACACTGTATTTTTCAAGGATGCGTCCAACAAACAGCGTTTTCGTAAGCAATTTGCGATAGGAGTCTGGGGTAAAGTTGACGTCTTCGACACATTTCTTCCCGGCTCCGAAGCGGTACATTGCACTCAGTAAAGATTCGTACAGCGTTTCACGCGGGCGCACCGCCATTCGCGCTTCCATCATTATTTGATGCAGCATTTCGCCAGCGATTTTGCGACGGTCACGGGCACGCGGCGCATCCGGCATCTCCACCTGCGTTGGTGGCAAAATATGCAGAGTAATTTGCGGGAACAAGCGACGTTTAACCAGACCTTTCAGGCGGCTGAAGTGCGTGAGTTCCGCCCCTTCAATACGCACAGGAATAACCGTTGCACCAGACTTCGCCGCGACAAAACCCGCGCCATCGTAGATTTTCATCAGCGAGCCTGTAGTGGTGATGCGTCCTTCAGGGAAAATCACCACTGGTCGGCCCTGTTCCACCAGACGTACCAGATGTTTAATAGCCATAGGTTGCGTCGGGTCGAGAGGAACAAAGTCGATAAATGATTTCAGCCAACGCATATACCACTGTTGGCTTATTGAGGTGTAAACGGCAAACACTGGACGCACAGGTAAAAACAGTCCAAGCAAAATGCCATCAATAAAAGAGACGTGATTAGGCGTAATTAGAACGCGCTCGCCCTTCAGTGCCTGGGTGTCACCCGTAACGCGAACGCGATACAAAACACGGCACAAATTTCGAAAAAAGCTAAAAAGCATTCCAACTCCCTTTGCTCTGATTCAGTAAAAGCGAATGGAGGGAGATTACACGAGATAAAGAACGCGAGCGACAGTAAATTAGGTGCGAAAAAAAACCTGCGCATCCGCGCAGGTTGGTGCAAGAGACAGGGTACGAAGAGCGTACCGAATAATCTCACCAATCAATACCTCTGGGATCTTGATTGTGGTCTGCACGACGACTCTTCGCCAGCGAGAAAACGCAAAGGAATGAAGGGAAATGCAACGAGGTGTGTAAATTGTCGGTTACTGTTACAGATTGATGACCGGCAAAAAAAAACCTGCGCATCTGCGCAGGCTGGTGTAATTCATGTGCTCAACCCGAAGTTGACTTCACCTATCAATACCTCTGGGATCACCACTTTAGCAACCTGAAGCCAAACGCCACCAGCGGTCAATCGCAACAGCGTTTCGCAAAGTGTAACCAAAGGTTTGCAATCTCTTTTTTTGTCTTACTTATTTGCGTTTGGCTCACATTCCCACGATGAAAACACGCCACCCCTTGAACCAACGGGCGTTTTCCGTAACACTGAAAGAATGTAAGCGTTTACCCACTAAGGTATTTTCATGGCGACCATAAAGGATGTAGCCCGACTGGCAGGCGTTTCAGTCGCCACCGTTTCCCGCGTCATTAATAATTCACCTAAAGCCAGTGAAGCTTCCCGGCTGGCTGTGCATAGTGCAATGGAGTCTCTTAGCTATCACCCGAACGCCAACGCCCGTGCGCTGGCGCAGCAGACCACTGAAACGGTCGGTCTGATCGTTGGTGATGTTTCCGATCCGTTTTTCGGTGCAATGGTGAAAGCGGTCGAACAGGTGGCTTATCACACCAGTAATTTCTTATTGATTGGCAACGGTTACCACAACGAACAAAAAGAGCGTCAGGCTATTGAGCAACTGATCCGCCATCGCTGTGCTGCGTTGGTCGTCCATGCCAAAATGATCCCGGATGCCGATTTAGCCTCATTAATGAAACAAATGCCCGGTATGGTGCTGATCAACCGTATCCTGCCTGGCTTTGAAAACCGTTGTATTGCTCTTGACGATCGTTACGGTGCCTGGCTGGCAACGCGTCATTTAATTCAGCAAGGTCATACCCGCATTGGTTATCTGTGCTCTAACCACTCTATTTCTGACGCCGAAGATCGTCTGCAAGGGTATTACGATGCCCTTGCTGAAAGTGGTATTGCGGCCAATGACCGGCTGGTGACATTTGGCGAACCAGACGAAAGCGGCGGCGAACAGGCAATGACCGAGCTTTTGGGACGAGGAAGAAATTTCACTGCGGTAGCCTGTTATAACGATTCAATGGCGGCGGGTGCGATGGGCGTTCTCAATGATAATGGTATTGATGTACCGGGTGAGATTTCGTTAATTGGCTTTGATGATGTGCTGGTGTCACGCTATGTGCGTCCGCGCCTGACCACCGTGCGTTACCCAATCGTGACGATGGCGACCCAGGCTGCCGAACTGGCTTTGGCGCTGGCGGATAATCGCCCTCTCCCGGAAATCACTAATGTCTTTAGTCCGACGCTGGTACGTCGTCATTCAGTGTCAACTCCGTCGCTGGAGGCAAGTCATCATGCAACCAGCGACTAACCGCAGTTAAAGCAATTCCAGCGCCAGTAATTCTTCGATGGTCTGGCGACGGCGAATCAACCGCGCCTGACCATTATCAAACAGAACCTCTGGTAACAGCGGACGGCTATTGTAGTTGGATGACATTGATGCGCCATATGCCCCTGTATCATGCAGTACCAGATAATCACCTGCCTTCACTTCCGGCAAGGCGCGGGTTTCAACATTTCCCCCTTCCTGCTGGGTAAAGACATCGCCCGATTCACATAACGGTCCGGCGACGACGGTTTCCACCGTTGGCGCGTGTTCCAGAGAACGACCATCAGCTGCCAGGGCACTGATATGGTGGTAACTACCGTACATTGCCGGGCGCATCAGATCGTTGAACCCAGCATCAACCAGCACAAAGTGGCGGCTACCCATTTGTTTGACGCTCCGCACCTGAGTAATTAATACGCCAGACTGCGCTACCAGGAAGCGACCCGGTTCAATTTCCAGTTTCACAGGGTGGCCCAAATGGCGGGCGATTTGCTCACGCGCGGCATTCCACAGACCATAATAATGTTCGGTATCAACCGCCTCTTCACCCTGTTGATAAGGAACAGAAAGCCCACCGCCCGCAGAAATAGCCTGTAAATCCTGACCGAATTCGATGACCTGACGCACCATAGCACCACACACCTGTTCCAGATGGGCATAATCAACGCCAGAACCAATGTGCATGTGAATGCCGACCAGCTGCAGATGATGACGTTGTATCACGTCCAGTGCGGCGGGCAGATCGGTGTACCAGATACCGTGCTTGCTGTTTTCGCCACCGGTATTGGTTTTTTGGCTATGTCCGTGACCAAACCCCGGATTAACGCGCAGCCATACCCGATGCCCTGGCGAAACCTGGCCCAGTTGGTCGAGCATATCAACAGAACCCGCATTCACCGGAATTTGCAATTCACTGACGCGTTCAAGCGTCGCCTGATCGATAACATCTGCCGTAAAAACAATATCATCGGGGTGCGTTTGCGGATTGTAACCCGCCGCCAACGCACGCTCTATTTCGCCTAACGAGACGGAATCCACTTTCACGCCCTGCTCACGCATTAAGCGCAAAATATGAATATTGGAACAGGCTTTCTGTGCAAAGCGCACCACATCAAACTGTTTCAGCGCTGCAATCTGCCGACGAATAATTTGCGCATCGTAGACCCACACCGGGCAGCCAAATTCAGCGGGCAAACGCAGCAGATTTTCGGCGGTGAGATCGGTATCGGTGCTGAACAGTGAATGTGGCATAACAAACTCCAGATAAGTGCTTTTTTATGATTACGCCACATCATAAAAAGAATAAAAAATATCGATTTATGTCGAGTTTATGCAAAAATGATATGGATTACCGGATTGCGAGAGAGCGCTAATGGCCGCCGTTAACTTACGTCATATTGAAATTTTTCATGCGGTAATGACCGCCGGAAGCCTGACTGAGGCGGCACACCTGCTACACACCTCACAGCCAACCGTCAGCCGCGAACTGGCGCGCTTTGAGAAGGTGATCGGGCTGAAATTGTTTGAGCGCGTACGTGGGCGATTACATCCTACCGTGCAAGGACTGCGTCTGTTTGAAGAAGTGCAACGATCTTGGTACGGACTGGATCGCATTGTCAGCGCCGCAGAAAGTCTGCGCGAGTTTCGCCAGGGAGAACTGTCTATTGCCTGCCTGCCGGTCTTTTCGCAATCTTTTTTACCGCAGCTCCTGCAACCCTTTCTGGCACGTTATCCCGATGTCAGCTTAAATATCGTGCCCCAGGAATCACCGCTACTTGAAGAGTGGCTCTCGGCCCAGCGTCATGATTTAGGACTCACTGAAACGCTCCATACGCCTGCGGGAACAGAACGTACCGAATTACTCTCTTTAGATGAAGTGTGTGTGTTACCTCCGGGTCATCCGCTGGCGGTAAAAAAGGTATTAACGCCGGATGATTTTCAGGGTGAGAACTACATCAGCCTTTCCCGTACTGACAGCTATCGCCAGTTGCTGGATCAGCTATTTACTGAACATCAGGTTAAACGACGCATGATCGTAGAAACCCACAGCGCCGCGTCAGTCTGCGCAATGGTACGGGCGGGGGTAGGTGTTTCGGTGGTTAACCCGCTCACCGCACTGGATTATGCGGCAAGCGGTTTAGTGGTGCGGCGGTTCAGTATTGCGGTTCCGTTCACCGTCAGCCTGATCCGCCCCCTGCACCGCCCGTCATCAGCGCTGGTGCAGGCGTTTAGTGAGCATTTACAAGCGGGGTTACCGAAACTGGTCACTTCTCTTGACGCTATTTTGTCGTCAGCTACGACAGCATAAAAGCGACAGCATCCTCGGCATGGATCGCCGCGGTATCAAACACAGGCAAAACACTGCGCTCTTCTGGCACCAGTAAACCAATTTCTGTGCAGCCAAAAATGACGCCCTGTGCGCCCTGTTCTGCAAGGCGAGCAATCACTTGCGCATAATAAGCGCGTGACGCTTCGGTAAATTGCCCCAGACACAGTTCTTCAAAAATAATCTGATTAATTTTCGCCCGTTCATCCGCTTCAGGAATAAGACAATTGATGGAAAATTGTTCCGTCAGCCGCCCGCGATAAAAATCCTGTTCCATGGTGTAACGCGTACCCAGCAGCGCCACACGAGTCATTCCGGCCCCGGTAATTGCACGTCCGGTGGCATCCGCAATGTGTAAGAAAGGCAGAGTGCAACGTGACTCAATGGCATCCGCCACTTTATGCATCGTATTGGTACATAACACAATACCTTCTGCGCCCGCCCGCTGTAAGCCAAGCGCCGCCTCAGCCAGAATGTCCCCGGTTTTATCCCATTCCCCGCGACGCTGGCACTCTTCTATTTCATGAAAATCGACGCTATGTAGCAGCACTTGCGCAGAGTGAAGCCCACCAAGCCGCTGTTTAATGCCTTCATTTATCAGACGATAGTAAGGAATGGTGGATTCCCAGCTCATTCCTCCCAGCAAACCAATTGTTTTCATTCCTCTCTCCTGATGTGTGTTACCGCAACAAGGCTGAATAAGGAACGAGACAAACGCCTCAACGGCCAGGTGCCCGATCTCTATTAACGAAAAAAGGGCCGGATGTACAGCACATCCGGCCCGTGAAATCAGACGCCGATATTTCTCAACTTCTCGCCTGCCATCAGTTTGCGTTCGATATGTTCCAGCGTGACATTTTTGGTTTCCGGAATGAGCCAGAAAGTGATGCCCACAAACGCAATGTTCAGCGCAGTGTAGAGCCAGAACGTACCGGCAGCGCCAATGCTATCAAGCAGTGTCAGGAAGGTCGCGCCGATAATCATATTCGACACCCAGTTTGTCGTCGTCGAACAGGTAATACCGAAATCGCGGCATTTCAGCGGCTGAATTTCAGAGCACAGGATCCACACCACTGGCGCGGCGCTCATCGCATAACCGGCAATACACATCATCGTCATGCCAACAGAGAGCCAGGACAAGCCACTGGAAGCCGTACCGTTATCAAACTGCATCAGGCAATAGCCCAGCACCAGAGTGCCTAACGCCATCACGCTGAAACCAATTTTCAGAGCCGGTTTACGACCTGCTTTATCTACCGTAAAGACCGCAATGAAGGTCGCGAACATAAAGGTCAGTCCCACGACCAGAGTCGCAATCATCTGTTGTTCTGTGGTCGTAAAGCCCGCCATTTTGAAGATACGCGGCGCATAGTACATGATGATGTTCATACCGGTAAACTGCTGCATCGCCTGCAACAACATACCGAGAAACACAGCACGACGGACGTTACGGTTGATCTTAAACAGTGCCCAACCGCCTTGTTTTAACTTCAGGCTTTCACGAATTTCGTTGAGTTCTTCTCGCGCTTTTTCCGACGTATCGCGCAGCATACGCAACACTTCTTCCGCCTCAATATGACGCCCCTTTTCCGCCAGCCAGCGCGGGCTATTTGGCAGGAAGACCACCAGAATAATCAGCAGGACTGCTGGTAAAGCAAGAACCCCCAACATTGCGCGCCAGTTACCGCTATAACTGAACGCTGTATCGGATAAAAACGCCAGCACGATGCCGAGTGTGACCATCAACTGGTACATACTGATCATCTTACCGCGAACGTTTTCACTTGCCATTTCAGAAAGATACAGAGGAGCGGTGTAAGACGCGATCCCGACAGCAATGCCCAGCACCACACGAGCGGCGATTAACATCTCTACGCTGGTCGCAAAAGCGGACCCTATAGAACCGAGTACAAACAGGATGGCCCCCGCCATCAGGCTGTATTTACGACCCAGGCGGAACGACAGCCAACCATTAAACAGCGCACCAATTGCTGCGCCGAGCATCATGCTACTAACCACCCATTCCTGCAAACGACTGGTCAGCACAAAGTGATCGGTAATGAACGGCAACGCTCCGGCGATTACGCCGATATCAAGACCAAATAACAATCCTGCGACCGCAGCAGCTACCGAAACAAACATATTCATACGCCGCGTATCCCGCAAAGAACGTGGCGTTAAAGCAGATTCCGTATTGATAGTAACCATTTTTTCCTGCCAGCAGAGAGTAAGACATAGTGAAAAAATACGTGAACAACTCACGCAGGTGTCAGGTCGGAAACAGCATAAATATGGATTAAATTGCTGCGACATGTCGTTATGTGATGGATATTCCAATTTTCAAATTAAGTTGAATTATTGAGATTATTATTAACCACCTAATTTTACAGCAGATAAAATTCATAAAGTTCATTAATTGATAATTAATATGGATTATTTCATAACCATGATATGGATTATGATGATCTACAGGTATAAAAAACCCTGCCATGCGGCAGGGTCATAAAAGTAAGAAGAATGAATTAACGCGCCAGCCAACCGCCATCCACGGCAATGGTATAACCATTCACATAATCTGAAGCGCTGGAGGCAAGGAACACTATCGGCCCCATCAGGTCACTCGGCAGTCCCCAACGACCAGCTGGAATGCGGTCGAGAATTTCCGCGCTACGTTGTTCATCTGCCCGTAGTTGTTGAGTATTGTTGGTCGCCATGTAACCCGGAGCTATCGCATTAACATTAATGTTGTGTTTAGCCCATTCGTTCGCCATCAATCGCGTCACACCCATCACGCCGCTTTTTGATGCGGTATAAGAAGGCACACGGATCCCGCCCTGGAAGGAGAGCATTGACGCGATATTGATAATCTTGCCGCCATTGCCTTGCGCGATAAAGTGTTTCGCCGCTGCCTGAGACATGAAGAATACGCTCTTGATATTCAGGTTCATGACATCGTCCCAGTCCTTTTCGCTGAACTCGAGAGCATCTTCGCGGCGAATCAATCCGGCGTTATTCACCAGGATATCAATATGACCAAACTCCGCTACCGCGCGATCCAGCAGTCCAGGAATGCCATCAATCTTTCGCAGATCGGCGGTCAGGCTTAAAAAACGACGCCCCAGCGCCGTGACCTGCTCGATGGTTTCAGTCGGTTCAACGATGTTAATGCCAACAATGTCACAGCCCGCTTGCGCCAGCCCCAACGCCATCCCCTGGCCCAGCCCAGTATCACAACCAGTGACGACCGCAACTTTACCTTCGAGAGAAAATGCACTTAAAATCATAACAATACCTTATTCGTTTATGCCCACAACTAGCGCAAATCTTTAACGGCCACATGGTCCATATCATCAAAGACCTGGTTTTCACCGACCATGCCCCAGATAAAGGTATAAGCTTTGGTTCCGACGCCGGAATGAATCGACCAGCTCGGGGAGATCACCGCCTGCTCGTTATGCATCACAATGTGACGCGTTTCTTGCGGCTGCCCCATCATGTGGAAAACGCAGGCGTCATCATCCATATTGAAATAGAAATAAACTTCCATCCGGCGCTCGTGAGTGTGACACGGCATGGTGTTCCACAAGTTACCTGGAGCCAGCTCCGTCAGCCCCATACTCAATTGGCAGGTTTCCAGCACATCCGGGACAAAATATTTGTTAATTGTGCGACGGTTACTGGTGAGGTTATCGCCTAACGTGACTGGAGATACTTCGTCCGGTGTGACTTTTTTGGTGGGATACGTCGTATGCGCGGGTGCACAATTGTAATAAAACTTTGCCGGAGTGGCGGTATCAATACTGGCAAAGACAACTTCTTTTGCACCTTTACCCACATACAGGGCGTCGCGGTGACCGATTTCATAGCATTGGCCATCGACAGTAATCGTACCGGCACCGCCAATATTGATAACACCTAACTCGCGACGTTCAAGGAAATGGCTTACGCCGAGTTGTTTACCAACTTCCCCGCCAACGGAAACCGTTTTAGTTATCGGCATAATGCCGCCAACAATAATTCGGTCAATGTGGCTGTAAACCATGGTGTACTCATCGGCGACAAATACCTCTTCAACCAAAAATTCATTGCGCAGCCCTTGGGTATCCAGCGTTTTTGCGTGCGCACTGTGGATGCTCTGTCTTACGTCCACATCAACCTCCGATAATCAGTGAAGCGTGAAAATAGAAAACGATAGTGAAACACTGTTTCGTTTTCTCTATAAAGGGATGATATGCCCATGGGCTAGGGTTTTCAATTAAAAATAAAACAATGTTTCATTTTTAAGTTAAGGATTAAAAAAAGTGCAGTGTCGATCACGAATATGTCATGAGAATGGAAAAATGAGGGAGCCCAGAAAATGTATGTCGACTTGCCAGCCATCATTATTCAACAGATTAATGACGGCAGATATTTATCGGTAAGGAGGAAATGCAGAGCTACTCGTCACGTTCAATGGTCAATGCCACGCCCTGGCCCCCGCCGATACAAAGCGTTGCCAGCCCTTTGCGGGCATTACGTTTCACCATTTCATGAACCAGAGAAACCAGGATTCGGCAACCGGAAGCGCCTATCGGGTGACCGAGTGCGATCGCGCCACCATTGACATTGACCCGACGCTCATCCCACTCAAGCATCTTGCCAACCGAAAGCGCCTGTGCAGCAAACGCTTCATTAGCCTCGATAAGATCGACATCAGCCAACTGCCAGCCTACACGCTCCAGGCAACGGCGGGTCGCATACACCGGCGCAATTCCCATCAATGCCGGATCTACACCAACGCTGGCAAATGCGCGGATGCGGGCCAGCACGGGTAAATTCAACGCTCGTGCTTTGGCTTCGCTCATCATCATTACCGCAGCTGCGCCATCGTTTATGGATGATGCATTCCCCGCGGTCACAGAACCGAGACTATCAAATGAAGGATTTAAACGGGCTAAACCTTCTGCACTGGCGTCAGTGCGTGGCTGTTCATCGGTATCAACAACCAACGTCTGACCGTTACTTTGGATCATTACCGGGACGATCTCATCTTTAAATCGTCCGGCGTCAATCGCCGCTCGCGCTTTTTGTTGCGAGCTAAGTGCGTAAGCATCCTGCAACTGACGGCTGATGCCATATTCGCGAGCCAGATTTTCGGCGGTGACACCAATATGATAATCATTGAAGGCATCCCACAACCCATCATGCACCAGACTGTCAACCAACTGGCTATTGCCAAGCTGTGCACCGGTGCGGCTATCAGTCAGAACATGTGGTGCGCGGCTCATGTTTTCCTGGCCACCGGCGATGACAATATCAGCCTCGCCACACTGTATCGCCTGAGTAGCCAGATGCAGTGCTTTAAGCCCAGAACCGCAAACGTCATTAATAGTGATTGCAGAAACGCTATTAGGAAGACCACCTTTAATAGCCGATTGCCTTGCCGGATTCTGCCCTGCCCCTGCAGTCAACACCTGACCAAGAATTACTTCATCCACCGCATATGCAGGAACGCCGGTACGTTCTATTAACGCTTTCACGACCAGACTACCAAGTTCCACGGCGGAATGACCCGCTAACGCACCGCGAAAGCAGCCGATAGGTGTCCGTAACGCCCCGACAATCACAACGTCTTTCATCACAACCTCGCACCAATTAACAGTGCAATAGTAAATGATTGTTAATTACAGTTATCTTAATTGTTTAAAAAAAGTGATTTTTATCACAAAGGAAATATGCCTGAGCAGTAGTCAGAGTCATAACTGGCACGTAAGGTTTGCAACCACTAACCCACCAATAGAGGGGTAGATAGGGCGTTAATCTCCCATACTTAACCTGGTTTATGGTAAATTGCCCTCCATTTTGTTTAATTTGTAGATGATACGTTCAGATAATGTCTAATATTTGGTCTAAAGAAGAAACTCTGTGGAGTTTCGCGCTCTACGGCACAGCCGTTGGTGCAGGCACGCTCTTCCTTCCTATTCAGTTAGGTTCGGCAGGGGCTGTGGTCCTGTTTATTACTGCTCTGGTCGCCTGGCCTTTAACATATTGGCCACATAAAGCCTTATGCCAGTTCATCCTCTCATCGAAAACATCAGCAGGTGAAGGGATAACGGGCGCAGTAACACACTACTATGGCAAGAAGATTGGTAATCTGATTACCACGCTGTACTTCATCGCCTTTTTTGTCGTCGTGTTGATATATGCAGTGGCAATTACCAACTCACTTACGGAACAGCTGGCAAAGCATATGGTTATTGATCTTCGCATCCGTATGTTGGTGAGTCTGGGTGTTGTATTAATCCTGAATCTCATTTTTCTGATGGGACGCCATGCAACCATTCGGGTAATGGGTTTTTTGGTATTCCCATTGATTGCCTATTTCTTATTTCTTTCCATTTACCTTGTCGGTAGTTGGCAACCTGATCTATTAACGACCCAGGTAGAGTTCAATCAGAATACCCTTCACCAGATATGGATATCGATTCCCGTGATGGTTTTCGCCTTTAGCCATACGCCCATTATTTCTACGTTTGCCATAGACAGACGTGAAAAATATGGCGAACACGCTATGGATAAATGCAAAAAAATTATGAAAGTCGCTTATCTCATCATCTGCATAAGTGTACTGTTCTTTGTCTTTAGCTGCCTGCTTTCTATTCCACCTTCGTATATTGAAGCGGCTAAAGAAGAAGGGGTCACCATTTTATCGGCGCTTTCTATGCTGCCGAACGCCCCAGCATGGCTGTCAATTTCCGGGATTATTGTCGCAGTAGTTGCGATGTCGAAATCATTCCTGGGTACGTACTTTGGCGTTATTGAAGGTGCCACGGAGGTCGTCAAAACAACACTACAGCAGGTTGGTGTAAAGAAAAGTCGTGCATTTAACCGCGCACTATCAATTATGTTGGTATCGCTGATCACCTTCATTGTTTGTTGCATTAACCCGAACGCGATTTCGATGATTTACGCGATCAGCGGCCCGCTCATTGCCATGATACTTTTCATCATGCCTACGTTGTCAACGTATCTGATCCCGGCGCTTAAACCCTGGCGTTCCATCGGAAATCTGATTACGCTGATCGTGGGTATCCTGTGCGTATCGGTAATGTTCTTTAGCTGATATCCATTGTGAATGGTTCAAAATTGCTACAATTTTGAACCATTCCAGTTTTCATAATGTTCATTCGTTATTATTCCGCACTATCACTTCCCTCATCATATCCTAGTATTATCAGTTAGTTAAACACACAAAGAGATCTGAACATCTTAAATAAGACTATTTAAGATGCATAACTTAGATTCGCAAGATATCTTCCGGTCATTCAAAAACAATTTGCGATATAGATATTCTCATACCATGAGATAGTTATCTGAACCACCCTCAACCAGGTAAGATTAAATCAGTGAAACATAATCATATTTAATAACGAGAAATGCATTTTAAAATGTCTTAATCAGAATTATAGCAAATACAGATTAATCGCAATTTTTCCCAGCAAAATTACAAAATCATGGTGTATTGACATCATCAATCACCAATGAAATTATGCAATTATATACGGATAGGGAGGTTCTTAACATGGGGCTTTGTAGTCGTTATAAAAGTCTTACATGCAATAGTTGCTCAATGCATTGCCAAATAATGCCAGAAGAGTCACCGCGTTTGCAGTACTGCGCAAACTCGTGTTTTTGTATGTGGCCCGAAGAAAGTTCATATTTTAATCGTGGTGTGGTAGAAGGTATCTTAACAAAAAACCACAATGCGAGATTAAGCGGATATATTTTTGTCGATTTTTCAGTAAGTTTTTTACGTCTATTCCTTGAAAAAGACTGGATTGACTATCTTGCAAGTACTGACATGGGGATTGTTTTAGTCAGCGACCGCAATATGCAATCGTTAGCTAATTACTGGCGAAAACACAACTCAGCAATATCTGCTGTCATATATAATGATGATGGTCTTGATGTTGCCAATGAAAAGATCAGACAACTATTTATTGGTCGTTATTTATCATTTACCAGAGGTAACACATTAACTCAGATGGAATTCACCATAATGGGGTATATGGTTTCTGGTTATAATCCATATCAGATTGCTGAAGTTCTGGATATGGATATCCGTAGCATCTACGCGTACAAGCAACGAATCGAAAAGAGAATGGGTGGTAAAATAAACGAATTATTTATTCGTTCACATTCGGTCCAACATTGATACTCAACGACCAGCCAGAATCATACTCTGTTTATACGGGCATTTATTGAAATGTCCGTATTTTATAAATAGGCCGTCCCCTCAAGAGTAAACACCATAGTATTTAAAACCATCACACGAAAAATTCAGAAGCATTACGAAATATGAATTTACAAACAATAGTGGCATAAATGTTAACCATGTTAATTTACGTAAAGTTTTACGTTGCAACATTAAAGCCTCATTTCAATCATCATGATAAATATAAAATTAATATATATTTATGCCGTAAATACCAATATACTTAGCAAACTATGTGATCTCCATTTCGATTGATTTAGTGTTTATTGACGTATGTACTGGATTATTAACGATAATATCGAGTTCTGGCCTGAGCACCGAAAATTAATATCGGTACATAACGCCGATCTTAACGTCGTTCTGACAACGCCAGCCAGTCGATGTTTATCACTTCTACTTGAAGCTTTTCCTGATGTGGTTGCACAACAAGATTTTTTCACCAGAGTCTGGGAAGAAGAAGGTATGCGTGTGCCTACTAACACGTTATATCAGAACATATCCATTATCAGACGCGGATTTCGCGCTGTTGGTGATACTACCCACTCGCTAATTGCAACCGTGCCGAGAAGAGGATTCAAGATCCATAATGACATTAACATACAAAATCATGTAATAAACTCGTCAACAGACGCACATACACACAATGCCCCACCTGCCATAAAAGTTAATGCGGGATACAAAGAGAGCATTGGTGGCGCAAAGAATTTCAATAACAAAATCCTCAAACATATAAAAAGTCATCTAATTATGTTGAGCGCATTTGTCATAGGCGCATATTCTGCATATTGGCTATGGAATAATAATCAACCGAAGCCATTTTTCAAGGATTACAAGACTGTTGCGGAAATTAATGGCTGCCATTTTAATGTAACAGAAGATACAATTGACGGGTTGAAAGAGTTCGATAAATATAAAACACGGATACTGGATTCGGGGATTAACTGTAAAAAACATCCGTGGTTATACTTCCCTCTTGCAAAATCCTCACCGGGGATGATTGTTATGGCATGCAATAAAAATTATAACCAACATGAAGTGGCAGACTGTTTAACCCTGTCTTACCGTGAGGTTAATCGTGATTGATTATAAAAAAAACTTATTATTTATTTTAGTTTTTATCAGTGGGTTTATTCTCTTCACTGTCTATTCTTACACTGCAGAAAAAATGATATATAACGAAACATGCACTGCAAATTGGGTAATTTTTAATGACCAGGGACGAGCAAATCTTACCATCGACTTTATGTATAACAAAAAAAATAAAACAGGAACTGTTGCGTTGAGTGGAACCTGGCAACAAGGTAACAGAGAAAGTAAATCAATACGGCGAAATATTGAATACACATGGATTGAAAACTATGACACAGCCCATTTAACATCAAAGAAAGTTAATAAGTTTGAGATTATGGATCAAGTTGATGATGATAGACTTGCACAACTTATTCCTGATTTTTATGTCTTTCCAGAAAAAAGTGTAAGCTATAATATACTAAAGCAAGGTAAGCATGCTTTTATTTTGAGCATTGGTAACAGAGCAATAATGCATTGTGCAAGGTAAACTAAAATAGATAACAAAAAGATGGAACCTCGTTAATCATAAAACAATAAAATTAAATATTCTCGCAGTATATGGCAGTCTAAAGCATCAAAGTTTTGATCAACATCTTTCATTTTAGACATCTCCTTGCAATGTAAAATATCATGTATCAACAACATCTGGTGCAAATCCATGAGTCGAGCTCGACATTCATCTTAGCTCGATTATTATTCCTTCGTACAGTCGATGTAAACAATACAGAAAGAGGATTATTAAGAACCAGTTTACTCAGTGAATCAATAGAGGAAAGGACTAACGTTTCTTTAAAAGAATTGATTTCATCATCTGTTAAACTAAACTCATCATTGACAGATCGTGAGATATAACTGCTTTTAACTTTACTCTTTACGTTGACTTTATTGACAGAATTAACATTCACAAATCTTGAATTTAATGCCCATGATGTTGTTTGCGTGAGAACCTTCTCAGCATTAAGGAATTTTTTTAACGGAATCCTTGGTTTCTTTTTCGAGTCCGAATTTACAATATCATGCATATAGACCATTTCATGAATCTGCGAAAACTCAATGTCCATTATATACCTCACATTTTTACCGTGACTCGATGTTACTGTTCAATAATCACCTTCCATCAATACTAAAATTAATACCCCTAATGTGCCGATAACAAATATAGTCATTCTACGTAACGTCTCCATAAGGTGATATTTGACATTATCAGAAGCTGCGAATTCGGATTTTGCTCTAATCAAATGAGAGAAATGTAAAATGAAGCCACGAAATATTAATAATAGCCTACCACTGCAACCATTAGTTCCTGATCAGGAGAACAAAAATAAGAAAAATGAAGAGAAATCCGTTAATCCAGTTAAAATCACAATGGGGTCTTGTTTAAATTATATTGAACAAGAATCTCTTGGAGGAAAATATCTAACACATGATTTGTCAATAAAGATAGCGGATATTTCTGAAGAGATAATTCAGCAAGCAATATTATCTGCTATGAGCATATATAAATTTTCGATAACAGATGATTTAATGAGTATGGCTGTAAATGAACTCATAAAACTGACCAAAATAGAGAATAATGTAGACCTGAACAAATTCACTACTATATGCACAGACGTTCTATCCCCCCGCGTCACCAGACATAATAAAGAAAAAAAACAAACGACATTCTACCCTTCTCAAAAATCCCCTTTTTAATTTTCATTGAAAAAATGGCAATTGATACTATGAATCCAGGTCATACACATTAAGGCATTTATGTAATGTCGTAATTAAGATAACTAATAAGGTGAATATTAGCAAAACAACTCATGATGTTATTAGTTTGTAGTGAACAGTACTTTTACCAATAATGAAAAATATACCATAAGCAATGCAAGCTTAAAACTCATAATTTAAAAAAGATAAATATAAAAATATCAATGAGTCAATCAATAATAATTTGGCATCACGAGACACATCACAGAGGAATATTATGAGCACAGAAACAATTGAAATATTCAATAATAGTGATGAATGGGCAAATCAACTAAAACACGCATTATCGAAAGGAGAAAATCTGGCATTACTACATGGTTTAACTCCTGATATCCTTGATAGAATATATGCATATGCATTCGACTACCATGAAAAGGGTAATATAACGGACGCAGAAATTTATTATAAATTTTTGTGCATTTATGCGTTCGAAAATCATGAGTATCTAAAAGATTTTGCATCAGTATGTCAGCCCAAAAAGAAATATCAACAAGCATATGACCTTTACAAACTAAGTTACAATTACTCCCCGTATGATGACTATTCAGTTATTTATCGTATGGGTCAATGTCAGATTGGGGCTAAAAATATCGATAACGCAATGCAATGTTTCTATCACATTATTAACAATTGTGAGGATGATAGTGTTAAGAGTAAAGCGCAGGCACATATTGAACTCTTAAACTATAATTCAGAAGATAATGGCTAAGCATTACAATCATTTGGTTAAATTTGCTGATTATAGTGCAGTTAACCACTATAACCAGCACCTCTTATGTTTTCTTAAATCAGCATCTTAAAACAGTTAAGAGCATACTATAAATCATTATTTTTCAATGCGTTAGAGAACAATCTACTTTATAAAAATTGAATAAGGCTATTTCAGATTACATCACTGAATTCCTAAGATAAATTAGTGAACACAACCATAGATATGTCGAATGTAATTTCCTGTAGCATTAATGACACATAAATATGAATAGCCATAATTTCTATTGCTTAAGCAGGATGCAAGAAACCAATTTTTTCATAGAGGTTAACTAATGGACTTAGAAAATAAATTCTCATATCATTTTCTTGAGGGATTAACGCTCACGGAAGATGGAATTCTTACTCAAGGAAATGAGCAAGTTTATATTCCACAGAAAGAGTTAGGTGTATTAATAGTATTACTTGAATCCGCTGGTCATGTTGTACTGAAAGATATGATCATCGAATCAGTATGGAAAAATATTATTGTTAGTGACGAGTCCCTGACAAGATGTATCTATTCTTTGCGCTGCATTTTTCAAAAAATTGGCTATGATCGTTGCATAGAAACAATCTACCGGAAAGGTTATCGTTTCAGCGGGCAGGTTTTCAAAACTAAAATTAATGAAGATAATACTTCAGACTATTCCATAGCTATATTCCCTTTCACTACTTCATTGAATACACTGGATCCATTAATACTTAATCAGGAATTAGTGCAAATCATTTCAAATAAAAAAATCGATGGTCTCTATACCTATCCGATGGCTGCGACAAATTTTTGTAATGATCACATATCTCAAAATTCATTCTTGAGCAGATTCAAGCCAGATTATTTCGTTACAGGAAGAATAAACCAGAATAATGCAGTGAACACTTTATACATTGAGTTGATCGACGCTAAAAACCTTTTCCTCATCGCCAGTAATCATCTCCCTGTTGATGAACTACATAATACATCACAATTTATTATAGATAATATCCTTCAAACGGTACATAAACCAGAACGATCTGTAAGATTAGCTAAGCAGGACCAAGGATATAAGAATCATTATTTATCAGATGAAATGTTAGCCGGAAAGAAAGAACTTTACGACTTCACCCCTGAAAGCATTTACAGGGCCATGACTATATTTGATAGATTACAAAATAAAAGTGATATACAGACGCTAAAAACAGAATGTTATTGCCTTCTAGCGGAATGCCATATGTCTTTGGCACTTCATGGAAAAAGTGAACTTGAACTTGCTGCTCAAAAAGCATTAGAGCTTTTAGATTATGTATCAGACATAACCACTGTCGATGGAAAAATTTTAGCTATTATGGGACTGATAACTGGTCTGTCTGGACAAGCAAAAGTATCTCATATCTTATTTGAACAGGCTAAGATACACTCAACTGATATAGCCTCTCTCTACTACTATAGGGCACTAGTCCACTTTCATAATGAAAAAATTGAAGAGGCAAGGATTTGTATAGACAAATCACTACAACTCGAACCCAGAAGACGAAAAGCAGTTGTGATAAAAGAATGTGTAGATATGTATGTGCCTAACCCGCTCAAAAACAACATTAAACTCTACTATAAAGAAACTGAGAGTGAAAGCCATCGAGTTATAATTGACAACATTTTGAAATTAAAGCAGCTGACGAGAATTTGTATGCGATAAATTTTTATTGACGCAATTTTATTATTTAGATGTATGCAACTTGTTATTTAAACAACAGAGATAAAAATATCTAAGATATTCACCTTATTGCAAGATATTTAAAATGCTCTAGAGTTAAAAGTATGATGTAAAGACCATTGGCCTGGACAATTAAAAAAGGGAGCTTTATGACTAATCCAATCGGTATCAATAATTTATCTCAAAGTTCAAATATAGCGAATGCAACGGGTGATGAAGTCGTATCATTAGATAAACACATCAACACCAGTGCTACTGATACAGATCAAATACAAGCATTTATAGTTTCAACATGGATGGCGCCTTTTCAAAATGATATGTATTCAGAAGATAATCCTATCTCACCTTACTATAAAATTGAATGGTAGACGATTGACCAAATAAATCATAACGAGATACTTTTATAATAGTATCTCGTTCCTTTCATTCAATCCTCACACATGAAAAAATATGCGCTCACCAAAAGTTAAATTCTTAACCATCTTCACGTTTTGTATATTTATTACAAAAATGTCTTTCGCCAGCAACTCTTGCTCTAATGAAGCAGGAACAATGTTCAGAATCGAACCAAATTTAATTAAAGCTATCGCTCTTGTTGAAAGCAATCTAAAAAAGGATAGCATAGGCAAGAACAGAGATAAGAATAACAACATAAAGAGTTTAGATTATTGGTTAATGCAGATAAACCAGATGCATATTCCCCTGTTAAAAAAACGTGGAATAATAAAAGATGAACGAGATTTGTTAGATAACCCTTGTCTGAACATTAAAATAGGAACCGAGATTTTATATAACCATTTTTCACGTTGTGGAGTAACGTGGCAATGCCTGGGGACTTATAATGCGGGTTTTGCAATGGATAACCAAAAAAAGAGACAGCAATATGCCCCAAAATATATATTGTATATACCAGGCTTAATGAACTAGACAATCGTAAGGCTTCAGCAAAATGTGCCTAAAGCCTCTTTTTTTTATATAGTGCAAACACCCATACGTAAAGCTGTTTTGATCAACTCGATACCACTGTGAACATCTAATTTCTTCATGATATTGAGTCTATGAGTTTCGACTGTTTTTCTGCTTAACTGCAAGAAATTAGCGATTTCTTTGTTTGTTTTACCATCAGCTATGAGTTGTAATATTTCTGACTCACGATTTGTAAGTTGATTATCAGAGGAATACCTGGAAGATATTTTTTCACAATCCATATGTACACTATCAAAATAAGTGTAACCATTACTAATCGAATCAATAGCACGATTTAGTTTCGCCGGGTGACTGGTTTTCCATACGCATCCTTTCGCACCTGCTTCAAGCAATTTTATTGAATCAATATACGGCATCTTTGCTACAAATGTAATAATATGAGCATCTATCTTATGCGATTTAACCCATTTTACGAGTTCGGACCCCATCATTCCACCTGCAAATTCTCCTAAAATAAATATTTAGGCTGTAGATTTGTTACACTCCGCTATAGATTTCTTCAGATCTTTATAGCCCCCAACAACCTCATATAAATCAGGATAATGTCCGAGAAATCCAATTATCCCATCAATCATAAACGGCTGCTGATCTGAAACTACAATTTTAATTTTTCCCATATATTCATCCTGAGTGTAAATGCTTTAACGCATTCATTTATAATCATCCCTTCCATTATTATTATAAGCAAAATCCAAAGAATACATTGATGAAATAATAATGAAATATAATTAAAAATAAAATTTTTGCGTAAAAAATACCACAGGCATTAAAAAATCATGAGATGATTAAAATATTACAATTAGATTATATTCAAATCATTAAACTTGAGCCAGGGAGCTATAAGTCCTCAGGGCTTGCCAAAACAGAATTATTCATATCCAAAGAATGTGTTTCAAACATTTTTTCAACTAAATAATGTCTGGCTTGTTCGCAGATTTCGTTAACCTTGTCAGGGGAGAAACAATGATTATTAATTAAATATTGCTCACAATTATCCACAAATTCCTGCGGACTAAATTCAGCAATAAATTGATCGGTAAAAAACACAAAACGCTTATCATCATGAAATGTAATATGGACATTCCATATTGATTTGTCGACAAAATATGACTCTACTTCAAGATACTTATCTTTGAATCTGGTAGGTATATAGAGATTTACAGGACCTGATATTGCCGGTAATTTTTTTCTCCAACTTTCAAAAATTTTGATAAAAACATCAACTTCCTCTGAGGATTATAACAAAATACTCTTCAGATCGTTTATCATGTTTATTCTTTTTTTTCTAGTTCTGAGCTCAACAAGCTTATCAAGGGTATAAAATTATCCATCACATCAATAATGCCTTTTGTATAGCCATCATAATAACCTTGAATAAATTTTTCTTCTATCTTTACCTCAATGCTCTGAATTTTAGCGCTGGTTTCAAGAAGGATACTTTCTTTAAGAGAAACTATTTATTTCAATCCATCAGAAATTTTTCTTTTAATCACAACACCATTTGCAGGAGATTTTATCAAGCTCATCTCTATTTTTTTTCGCATAAAATGTAATTCTCTCTAAAAGAGTTGATGCAAGTGGTAACGGCAATTGTATGTGATCAACAAAATCAGGAAATAATAAATTAAATCGTTGCTGCATTGCCAATGGTTGTTGCCTTATATAGGGTGACAACGTTGAAAAACCACATGTGATGATATTGTGATAGCTAGCGATGCCGGGTTTGTATCGTGCCTTTTCATTTATTTTCACCAGTATAGCTGATAAATAATCCCTTAGCACAGCAGGAACCTTATAAAAAAATCCGCGTTCTGCAAACCTTTCTCGATAAAAGTGATAACCACTGAATAAACAGAACAATGGAAATAAATTCCAATTGTTTATGTAGTAAATAAGTGAACTATTCAGATTAAAATGTTCAACTGAAAGATTGTACTGCAGAACAATCATTTCATTGGTAATAGATCTAAGCACCGGATTGTTAATAGGTGTATTATTCAAGCTTACTCGTTGAGGATGAATATAACTAATTGGATCATATATAATCTTTCTTAGGGCAAGATTCATAACGCTCTCATATGTCTACTTAATTTTCAACCTGACTAAATTAGTTAGAATGGCCCTATACTTCCATAACAGCCAGCAAGTCGCTACGGATATTAATGCAAGTAAGATAGAAACCGGCATAGCCTTATCATAAGCAAAAACAGGTTCGCTAATTTCATATGTTGGTGCTTGCTCAATAATGTCTCTTCGTTTTGACAATACAACAGAAATATTTTCATATTGTACGCTTGCAGAGCTATTAACAATAAATCTCTTGATATCATTTATTTTTATTTCTGGGTTGATATCTTTTTCATATACTGCAAGTACAGAAATATGAATTGGTAAAGCAGTTTTACCACTATCGCCATTATCAACATCGTAACTAACATGTACTCTCGAAGAAATAATGCCATCCATAATTTTGAGAGATTGCTCTAACCGCTGCTCAATAGCAGAATATAGCCTTGCTTTTTCCGCTCGTGGAGATGAAACGAGTGCATCTGCAGGGAACATCTGCGATATTTGAATATCAGGCTTACCCGGTAGATTGTAGATTTTTAGCCAATCCACCGCAGAAGCAAAATCCGTTGGTTCGACAAATATTGAAAATCCTGTTTTGCCTTGATCCTTCTTTTCAGCATTAATATTATGTCTTTGTAAAACAGCAAGGACATCATTAGCTTGCTGTTGATCAAGATGGTTCAATAATTCCTGCTGCTTGCAGCCGCACAACAGCAGGATAAACAATAATAATGATATATATTTCATGAGCGGGTCAACGTCTCAACTGCAGCGACAATCTTTCTTGCTAATGTTCCACCAATGAAACCTCGACATTATAATTAAGCACATGATCCTGCAAGACTAATAATTTTTCAGGAGTTAACCCCTCTTTATCAGACCTTAATGCTTGTAACGCATTTTGCTGCCAATTTTCAGTTTGTACAGCATAGTTGGCAAAAGCGGAGATCATTTTATCATCCGGGTTGTCAAGATTGAGAACCCGATCATTTAAATCAATCACTTTCGCTTGCTGTATTTCATGAGCAGTTGATTACTCAGCTCTATCAATAGGTGGCATATTGCTTACTGACATAATAAAATCCTTATCCAGTTTAGCGGAAGTTTTGTATGATTGCTGAATCAAGATCTTTATACGCTTTTACAACGTTAGATTGCGCATTTCGATATAATGTATACTCAGCTAATGCACTTTGATATTCGGCAAGAAATTTCGTGTCGGAGGGATTGGTTGGCTAAATCCTCCAACGCTTTTTCAACTTGCTGGTTCAGATCATCAACGCCCTGATCAAATTGATTGCTGATATCCATAATATAACCATTCCAATCTGCCATAAGTCCTCCTCAATTATTCCTGAAATGTCCAGTTGCTACCTTGAGACTTCTCGAATCGGTTATCTCCGTAGCTAAATGAACTATTATTTGTGTCCTGATTTTTCAAATTCACATTAAATCTTACATATTGTTTACCCCATTGTTTATAATATTCGTCAACATAGTTATTAATTTTATTTAATTCACTGTCACTTAACGTACCAATGATATTGAAATACACATTGTTAGCTGTTTTATATTTTTCATAAGAAAGACCTATCGCTGACAACGTTTCAATAGCCTGACTTTCCAATACATTATCATCTAATACCGCAATACTTATATTGCTGGCATATGGCATAGTTTGCAGTAATCCTTTAATAAGATTATCGATTAGTTGCTGTGTGATAGCGTTCCGTTGCTTACTCACTGTCAATCTTAGATTACTGGCATCTAATAGTTGAAGTTTAAAATATTGTAAATCAGGGAAATTATCAGCAAGCCATGAAAAAATTCGTATCGATTCATCATCAGGATTTATCACCCGTACTGGCTTTCCTGGTTGATTTTTTTCCAGTGCTTGTTTGACCCAGACTGCTTCATCCAAAATATTGGTATTAATATAGATAACATGATCTCTACCATATAAAATTTCATAATTCCTGTTTTTGTTTACAAGAATTTTATCGATATGTCTCAGCTGCGGATCATTACTGGCATTAACAATATAAAAAGCAATGAAAATGATAGCAAAAAGAAAAAAAAGCATTACATACTTAAACAGCTTACTGCTAAAGAAATGTTGTTTTGTAGAAATAATGTTATTTTCAATAATGCCTGGCAATGAATACTGCCAAACTTCATTTTTTTCTTTTACAGCAAATTTGAGACCTAAAACTTCTATTTGCTGATTCAATGTTAACGTTCTATCTTCAGGTTCTTGTGCTGTTAATTCTCTGAATGTTACTACCAGATCAGGGTCGGTAGTAATTATTATCTCAAAACTACCTGTAAGCTCGCCATAAGGAACGACTATTGTGTTTTCTGGTAACTCAGAAAAAGCATCACTTCTTCCTAACGAAACATCATTACCAATGATAACAAGTAGACGCCCATTAAGTATTTCATACTCGCATCCATTCAATGGTCCGCTCAACAAACGAATGGCATAAGATTCCAATAATTCTTGTGATAAGAATTTATCATTATTTTCCATGAATACCACCCGCTAATTCCATAAGCTCTAGTTTAGAGTAGTGTAACAAGACGGAAATATCATGACCAAATTATGATGACACAGAATAAAAAAATTATAATTTCGAGAACTATTTTAAATGCCTCTATGCATAACTTTATTTACAATTTAAGGTATAAACCCTATTCCCTCAATGTTAAGCAAATATAACAATTACTTTTATTTTAACTTTTACACGTAATATTTACCCTAAATGATTTTAGAGTACAGGTTGGCATATGCAAGTCTTTTCCAGTGATGTCTACTTCACTGTAGGCACTAATGCATTATTAGCATCCCAAAAAGAATATTACAGCGATTTAGTTGCGTTGGTTGATCTTGGGCATTCGTTCGTTGTTATTGATGAGCATCAACATCGAAATCTCAATCCAAATACAGAACCTGTAAACATCCTTTTAAGCAACAATTTCATCAGGATCAATAAGAATATTACATTATCTGATTTAACGCATTTCCTGATTTCGAATCTTCATACACAAAATGTGTATTCCACACAAGAACCACTTACCCATGATGAGATAGATATCCTGCGGTTATGTGTTTCTTACTCGTTAAAACAAATAGCCATTATTAAAGGAATTGATTATAAAACAATATCATATCACAAAATAAGAGCCCTAAATAAACTTAACATAAAAGGTACTGTTGAGTTGTTTATAGCACTCTGTGAATGGGATAAACATTATTTTAAACTCCAATCTTGCGTAAGAGAAAGTTGATATGTCATTAGTAGGATATAATAGTAACATCATAATAACCATCGCGCTGATATCGTTGCTCTCTGCATGCACCATAGAAAATTCATTAAAGGAGAATCAAAATAAAAGAAGTGGCGAATCCCAAGCGATAGTAGATGCAAGACAGTTCTTTAGCGAACACCCGGAATATATATCTTCAGCAGAACTGGAGCAAAAGCTATATCGCGAATTTGCACAGGTTACTACAGTTCCAGCTTATAAAGAGATGAGTATGTATCAATTGCTTGTCATTTCACAAGATCGTTTAACTCATTAAATAATGAATCTACACGGTTTTTGCGTGTAGATTCTTATAAATTTCTGACTACGACAGATGTTTAATTTTTTAAATTATCGTCTTTATTCTCGATTTCTTTCTCTTCACCTTCAATGAATTTATCTTCTGAAGAGAGCTGTTCATCTGGAACAGGTTGTCCAGCATTCTCCACATCTTCAAGCCACAGCAGAAGACGTAATATTTCATCTATATTTTCGAAGCTAACATAATCGTAGCGACGATGGGTAGCATAAATTTTTCGTGCTAATTTTTTATCTGTGATAATTGGTATTCCGATTTCCTTTGCATATTTCCTTACGGCTAAGGCTACCTCATTAGTTTCTCTTACAGAAATCAATGGAATAGGTGAAAGATGTGGCTTAAAGTATATTCCTATTGCAATGTGAGTAGGGTTGGCAATCATCAAACGACTATTACTGACATCAGACTTCAATTGCTCAGAAAGAATTTCCTGATGCGCTCTCTGCGTTTAGACTTAATTTCTGGATTTCCTTCTTGCTTCTTGTATTCTCTTTTAACTTCTTGTTTATCCATTTTCATATCTTTCATAAATAAAAAATATTCAGCGATAAAATCAAAAATTAAGACAATTATCATACTGCCGAGACAATACAGTATGAGAAGGAATAGCATCTCTCCCCAATCTGATAATAAAGATATGATATCTCCATCAAGAGTTTTAAAAAGCAGTGATTTATGATTACTCCAAAATACTTTGATCGCCAATGCAAAAAAAACAATATAAAGAATTGCTTTAACAAATTCTTTTACGGTTTTTAAGCCAAATATACGCTTTAAGCCATTTACTGGATTCAATGAATCAAACTTAAATTTAACAGCTTCAGTTGCTAATTGCATTTTACTTTGAAACCAGGAGACAAGTATTGTTGTGAACATGCAAACCAGCAAAAAAGGAATGTTCGTTTTCAACCAACCAACCCCCATAGCTTTAAAATAGTCCCAAATATCTGGTTTAGCGTTATGATCAAGGATGTATTCAAGAATCGACATAATGTGATGCACATCAAAAACATATCCGAGATATAAAGTACCCACAAGCATTATTACAGAGATGGTTAAGTCTCTACTTTTTAGAATTTGCCCTTTTTTAGAAGCATCCTGGAGTTTCTTTTGTGTTGGCTTTTCAGTTTTATTGGCCATGAAACACTCTATTTCTCAATGTATAGTTGCAATTGTTCTGGGAAAAAGGATAACGGCATTACTCGTTCAGCCAGTATTGGGGCAAAATAAATAATTAATATTAAAAATGCCAGCGCACTTTTGACAGTCAGTGAAATGGCAAAAGCATTTAGTTGTGAAGCATAACATGCCAGCAATCCCAGGACAGCCTCACCGCCCAGCATAACGGCAATCACGGGGCTTGCGTAAACGATAGTATGAGTCATTATGTTATTAATATATGAGAATAAAGGCTCTAATTTAGGAAAATTAAAATTGCCTGAAGGCCATAAATTATAACTTTGCCAAAGAGTTTCCAGAATAAAGTTCATTCCACCTTTAGTAAGATAAACCGCAGCAGAGAAAAGGTTAAATAATCTTGCTAATTCCGAGGTATCGACACCTGTAGCCGGATCCAAAGTACTACTTAATGTTGCACCGCGTTGGTTATCGATAAAGCTACCTATAGCAAGGAACATCCAAAACGGGGATGCTAATAAGCATGCAATAAACAGCCCTATGATAATTTCTCTGGCAGCGAACAAAGCAATATCGATTTCATTTAAGTTCAATAATTCATAGTGGTAATGCTGAACTAATGCACATGATACCACTATTATTATTGGGTGACGAACTACTGTTGGTATATTCCCACTGGCGAAAAATGGTAACAAATAGAAAGTTGGTGCCAATCGGCAAAAACCGAGCGCTGTAGCAGCCAGCAGACTATGCAACTGATAGAGTATCGCCTCCCCCATGCTATCCTCTCGCGAATGCTAAATTCAGCATTTCGATACCAAATGAATATAATTTTTCACCATACCACCCGCTCATTAAAAAAAAGCAAATACTTACGCACAATAATTTCACGCCAAATGGCAACGTCTGTTCTTGCAACTGCGTTACCGTTTGAAAAAGCCCTACCAATAAACCAACAAATGTCGCAACTGCAATAGGTCCTGCAGACATAACTAAAATCAGATACAGCGCCCTATTCCCCGCAAAAACAATATCGTCCATATTTTTTCCTCAGGGATTAATGGATAGGTCAAAATATTGTAAAATGAGCCCTTTTGATAACATTGTCCAACCGTCCATCGCGACAAACAAAATTAATTTTATCGGTGTAGATATGGTTACCGGACTCATCATCATCATACCTAACGTTAACAGAACGCTGGATATAACCAGATCCACTACGACAAAGGGTAAATAGATATAAAAACCTATAATAAATGCACTTTTTATCTCACTCAATGCATATGCGGGCAGTAACGAGAAAATTGAAATATTATCATCATCGATTATCTCTTCATTGTCTTCAGAACTATTCACCTTCTGAATCTTTTCAAAAAAGCTAACCAACTCAGGTTCAGAATATTTTATCAAATATGATTTATAACCACTCATGCCTGTCTCAACAAAATTAACAACCGATGCTACATTATTGAATGAAAGATTCTCATTCTGACTGTTATTATATATTTCCTTCCCAACCGGCATCATTACGAACATTGACAATAGCAAAGCAACCCCATTAAGTGTCATATTTGATGGCACTTGCTGAAGTCCCAGCGCGTTTCGGACAATAACAAAAACAATCGAGAATTTAATAAAACATGTCCCGGATGCTATTATAAACGGCAATAGTGTAAATAATGATAATATCGCTATCAGCGAAATGCTATTTGACATTATTATTCCCTGATAACCAAGAATGAATTTCTACGCCCAATTTATCATCCACTTCAACAAGTTCGCCATAGCCAGTTAGCGCACCATTTACACGTATCTCTATATTTTTCTCAGATTCAGGAAGCAGAGATATTATTCTTTTTGCACAGAGATCGTCTATTTCATATAGATTCATTATTTTCTTACCAAGAACAAACTCAATTTTTACAGGCAACTCTTCAAAACTATTAATCATCTGTTCGTCATTTTCATCATAAATCTCACTCTCGTTTTTTTTGATATCAAAATCATCTGTTTCAAAATCTTCCTCGTACTCAAAATGATCAGCCATTTTTAACTCCTCTGGAAAAATTAAATCACAAATTTTTGTATTATAAATAACCGCATAAGCCAAATTATTTGAGATTAATAAAACATCACCAACTTCAATATCAACAAGACTTCTGTAACATGTTTTACTAAATCCAATTACAAAATGAATGGACCAATATAATGATTTTTTGTCTAACACTGGAGCGTTTCCGTATTGGCAGACTGTGACTTTATCTAACCAAAGATTCAATTCCCCTGTTCATATTCTTATTAGTGGTTGAGCAGGGCTCAATACTCCATCAAATACTTTACCTACGTGCAAACGATTATATTTTAGTTCAGGATGCTTTAGATTTAACGGGGAACTGGATAAACTGAGCCATTCCCCTATTAACCTTTCCGTTTCTGGCATTAAAGCCATCCCAGCGAGCTCAGATGAAATTAAGGGAAATATTTCTCCAAGCAATACCCATCCAGACCAGCTGCCACTCTCTTCTGCTATCGGTAACCATTTAGCACTAAATTCGGGCATTAATAATGCAACATCTTCGCCATTTTCTTTCCAATTTTGAAAAGTGGTTTCAAACGTATGAGTGTTTCGATTTACTTTCCTCAGACCGAACATTAACTTTCATCCTTCTGATCGTTTTCGAATTTGCTTTCATTTTCTTGCTCCTCATAAGGCTGATGTCGTTGTCCTTGTCGTTCATCTTGCTCAGTCAATACCCAACGTTGTGCTGTAACTCATTATGAAAACTATTTAATTCCCTCATCATTGATAAGGTTGGACATCTCTTTCAACATGAGAGTCATTGAAGCTTTCGACCAATTTAGCGGAATGATAGGGCTTGGCGCTTCATGCAAAGTTCCCGACTTGTGGATATAGTTATAGCTTTCGGGAAGTGCCATTTCAGGTACACTCCTGCCATTTGCACCAATCATATTCTCGCCTGTTATTTGGGCCAATGATCTATTCATAAATTGCACTGAGTCATTCAAATACTCTTCCTTTCTTGATTCTTTATAAACAATTGCTGCTGATTTTGCATACCATGAGTCAAAAAACCATTCTGCTTCTGTTGATGGAATGAAGCTCTTTTCTCTTTTCGCATGTGAATTTTGATCGGTATCGGTTTTAATATCATTGAACCAAAAATTTGCCGACTGATAATTATCCTTCTCGTATCTTTTTATACCATACGGACCTGCTAGTTTTTTAACTATTTTTAGAACCTGCTCTTTTCTTCTGGTGTTTATCTTTGCAAGATTTGCAGGATAAATAACATTAAGTAAAGCCGCATCGGCTTCTCTGTAATGTTTATCTTTTTCCAGATAACCTGGGGATTCTCCCCCTAAATCAAGCTGTAACGTTATTCTTTCATAACCTTTATCTATGAGGTGGTTCAACCTCGTTGTTGAAAGAGGTTCATCCAGTTCATTGGCTTTAGCTTCGCGTAGTAAATCAGAGACAAAAACAGAGTCTTTCTTCGAGAGTAAGTTCGACAAACGTTCCAGTCCAGAGGTCACCAGTGCAACGGAAGATGTGTTTAATCGGGCATCTTCTTCCCATGCTCCGGAATCTTCCATAACATAGAAATTGGCTTTATCCAGATAAGCAATCAGCAGCGCAACCGATTTTAATCGGTCACCTTTTTGCCAATCTTCAGCGTTAATTGTATCAGTGTCGATTGCTTGTATAAGGAGATCAAGATAAAGACCTAACGCATCATTTTGTTTATGGTTCCACAGCTGCGGCTTGCCTTCTTCCTGCACATCTGCCATCACGGGGGAGTTGCTGTCAAATCGGATATGCACAACATTCATTTGCCCGGGAACTCCATCCAGTCGTTTGGGGTTGCTAATGACGTCCTGCATCCGCTTAATCTGGTCGGGCGTAGACATATAATCCCACAGGGTGAGCAGAACCTTTTTTGCGGCTACACTATTTCCCTGATCTGATACTAATGCCATATAGCCCCATAAACTATCCCTCAGCCAGACAGCATCATAGTGGGTTTCTGCCGCTGTTTTGTCATCTTCGAAAGTAGAAGCAAGAATAAACGTTCCCCAGGGTTTCTCCGTCAACGTTAACTTTCGTGTGTTTTCTGTTAATGTTAGCAATCCTTGAATTTCGTCTTTGGTATAGTGGCTCTTTATTTCATTTTGTAATTTGGCTGAGTGAATCAAAAGACGATAATTAGGATACTTATCTGGATTTAACGATAAATAACTTTTATCTGTTGCTGCCCCCGTGGAATTAAGAATGTTAAATACAGATTCACTCGTCACTTCTGCCCCTGTCGCCTGGCATGTGCCGCACGAAAATATACCAGCGAGCAGAAGAGTTAATGCAGATTTCCCTTTCATAAAATAATCCATCAATCGTTTGTTAAAAGCGTAGATAACCACTTATTCAACAACTTGAAAATAAGGTATTTTACCTGGGTTGTTACAAAAGGATTGCATTGCGTAAACGCTTTTTATTTACAAAAAAATGGGGAAGTGTTACAGCGATTGCGAAAAGCCTGAAGCGGTTGAATTAAGATAATATAGAAAATCAGATACAGCAAAAATGGCAGATTGATCAGGTGAAGATAAATTGGAGCGGGCGAAGGGAGTAGAACAAGCCGCTCAATAAATTGAAAAACATTAAGTTTTCAAGTTATAACTTTATTTATACCCCCAAAGATACCCCCAAAGCACAGAGGCTTTGAATTCAAGCAATTACCTTTGCCGATAAATCAGCAGGAAGCGAGATGATACCAAATGGCAGGCATACTCAAAAGCAGCGATACCGTTAGCATCAGACTAATTACGATTCATTAAACCCAGATCGCGACGGGCCCTCATGATATCAATAATCGTGAGATATGGCGTTTGTTCTTGCCAGCTAAACCCTCTGCGATCGATACGAACCAGTTCGTACTTTTCCACTAGAAAGTTAATGGCATTAGCGAGAGTGATACCGGCATCGATATGTTCCTGTATGACGGTTTCATCACAGAAAGGTGTATCGTTTAGTGTCAGACCATAATGCTGTTCCAGCAGTCGTGTAAGTAGCATTTGCCAGACTGCCACGGACGACAGGCAGGGCCTCGCCGCCCGCATATTTGTTGTAGGTAGAAATTTCATTTTTTCTCTCGTGAAAGTAATTAACGTTGAGTGGGATAAATGGCGATGTATACGTAGCCACAACTACCAAGCGTATCGGCTTCGCAGGTGAGTCCGTTGTGATAGAGGGTGACACAGTGCTGATGGCGGGGGGAGAGTTCTCCGCTGGTGAGTATCAGCTCCAGTTGTTTGAGAATCAACGGAAAGGCCTGATCCAGGTACAGCGCGTCATCGTCGCAGAAAGCACCGTTAAATCCGGCCCGATCAGCAAGAAAGTGCAGGCGGTCGCCTTCCTGCACCAGACGAGCTCCAAAACAGGGCGTGATCGTACACTTTAGCCCCCACTGCTGGCAGGCGGGATTCTCCGGTATGGCACCGGATTCTGAGTGATTGTTCATTATTGTTACTGATTAAAGTGAAGGATTAATTGAGAGTAACGCTTCGAAGAATGACATAGGGACCATTGCGGTCCTGACGACGTTCAGCAAACACGGCCAGAACGCCGCGTATGTCCTCCACCTCGCGGCCAGCATAATGGCAGATACTACCTGACCATTTATATTTGCTCGTACTGAAGCGAAACAGTCGGGAGCCAGGATGTTGCCGGTACAGGGTCATTGCCTGGCGTTTGCTGATGATTTTCATATCCAGCCTCGCTCTGCGAACGACACAATGCCCTCTGAACCGATGACCAGATGATCGAGCGTGTTCACATCAACCAGTGCCAGCGCTTCTTTAAGCCTGCCCGTAATGTTGCGGTCGCATTGGCTGGGCTCCGGGTCACCGGATGGATGGTTATGCGCCAGTACGACAGCTGCAGCATTGAAGCGAAGCGCTGACTTCACCACCTCACGGGGATGGACCTGGACATGGTTAATCGAACCGGCAAACAGCGTTTCGCTCTCCAGTAAACTGTGCTGGTTATCGAGATAGAGCACCATAAACACTTCCCGCTCCTGTCCGGCCAGCTGTAACCGAAGCCAGTCACGGGCAGCAGTACTTGAGGTAAAGGCTATTCCAGGCTGGCGCAGATATTTATCAAGCAAATTGATAGCCCGGCGGATGGTCCGTCGGGCATAAGGTGTCAATCCGGATGTCGCTGGGAGCAGGCAACCATGCCGGGTCATAGCCGCCAGAGGAAAGAATTCAGGCTGCGATGACAGCGGGGATAATGCGGTATTCATGTCAGGCATTCCTCAGTCGATGAGATGCATAATGGCGCTGCACTCTGGATGGTGTAGCGCGAAGTCACGTAAGCGATAATAGTGCTCAGTCATCGCATCACATTCGGTACGACAGGCGTGGTGGCTGTATGTCATCAGACAGGCGACTATCCCTGCCGCTTCGCCAGTAAGTTCAGCGCCGTTGCCGTTCATGCTGTTGAACAATGCCCACGTCTTATCGTGCTCTGACTCAGGAGCCATGAAAGCACCGCCGTTGCTGAGCGTCGAAAAGTTCCAGATACCACCGTGATAATCGACACACAGACGGCTCATCCAGGCAAAGATTCGGGGCTCAAGGGTTATCCATTGTGGGATGGAGCCAAAGTGCTGCGGCCAGAAGCCGATGCGTAACTCGTCAGGGAGCACTGAGGCAGTAATTGCGGTATGCTCCGCGAACTGATGATTTTGTGTATTCATTAAACTATCTCCTTATGCCGGAACTGTTGTTTAACGCCCGAAAAAATCGAGCATGTTTTCTGCCATTACCCACAGGGCACGATTAAGCTTCACATCGCCATCAATACCGGTAACAGCACGAGTGCGGCTGCTTTTCCCCTGAGCGGTTCGCCCTGACAATCCACCTTTCATCAGGTTCTCCTGCACGCGCTGGTATACGGTCCACAGGTCATCGCTGTAGTCCTCCCGGCGACGTGGGGTCAGCAACTGCGATACCGTGACCGGCTGGTGGTCTTCACCAAAGCGATACTTCAGCGCGGCATTCGCAAGGGCGTGACGGGCCGGGGCTGGCAGCGCCAGCGACTGCATTGCATCGCGTTTCTCATCCACCCGGTCAAATACCCCGAGCACTTCGTAAGCCCCTTCAATCACCTTCTCGACGACATTGCCTTTATGCGGTACCCGCACTTCTCCGAATGACTGGCCGCAGACCAGACCATTGGTACAGACGCCTCGAAATAGCCCCGGCAACATCTGGTAGCTTGATGAGCCGTCATGGCTGTTAAGTAGAATGATTTCCGGCACCTGATGTCCGGACAGTTGACCGGCACGACGCAGGCGAAGCATGTGTTTGGTGTGCTCCCGCTTGCTCTGGTCCCGAACTTTTGTCTGGCAGGCAAAGAACGGCTCAAAGCCTTCCCGCTGCAGGCTTTCAAGGATGGTGATGGTCGGAATGTAGGTATAACGGTCTGAGCGTGATTCATGCTTGTCACTCCCAAATACGCTGGGCACATGGCTCATCAGCTCTTCGTGGGTCAAAGGCCGGTCACGACGTATCTGGTTTATACGGCCAAAGCGGCTGGCTAATCGCATGGGTAACTCCTTATGCAGTGGGTAAAAAGACAAAAGGCCACACTTCCCGAAGGAGGTGTGGCCTGACTTTGTTTATATCGATGATGTGCTGGTGGTGGTTATGCAGGAAATTTGCGGATGCCATCACGAGTGATATACCGGTTCAGCCAGTAACCGGCATCCGACTCAAAGTTCCAGGCTCGCCAGACCATGCGACACTCATGACGGATAACCAGACGGAAATGTGTCCCCTTGCTAATCCTCTATAGCAACACTGGTATATTGAGACGCAACCGCCTCTGCCTGCTGACGCGTAAATGGCCCCTCAGGTAATTCAGTAAGTTCAGTCATACTGGCTCCTTAAAACAAAAAGCCCCTGTGGCATAAGCGACAGGGGCTGAAACGGACGAGTAATGATGGCATCAGGATGTCTTACCTCCGGCAACCGACACCGGTAGTGGGTGATAATACTGCGGATCAAACACTGACAGCGGCAGGTCAGTCTGGTAACCATCAGAGGCTTCCGTTGCCTTCATGATTTCGACGGAACTGACGTTTTCCACGCATTCGTTCTCCAGCGAGGCTTCCTGAGAGCGAGTGGCATCGCTGTCGCCAAATGCAGCCACTGCCATATTCCCCATCGCCAGCGTGTTCCCCCCTTTATCTTTCAGACGCAGAGAAAGTGTCAAAGGGCCGAATCCTTCACCACTTCCGCCGTTGTCCAGGCGAAACAGCCAGACGCAGACATTGCCTGGCACCCAGACCATGTCTGTGTTGCGGATACTGATGTAACGCTGTTCTTCGGCCTGAGCCGGTGACAGCAGACAAAGGCTCAGAGCGAAAACTGAGATAACGCCTTTCAGCTTCTTCATGGATTTTTCTCCTGATTCTCCGGCAGATAGAGTTTTCCCATTTCCTTGCCATCGTGCGAATACACCACCGATTTTTCACCCGTATAGCTGTCGGTTTCAATCCTGAAACTCAGGGTGATATTGTCCGCAAGGCACAGGGCTGCCATCAGTGGCTGTACTGTTTTCTGCTGCATGTCAGCAATGTAGTAATAATTGCCTGACTCACAGCCTTCCGGTAACTGGCGGGTTTTCATCACCGTATATTGCGGTGTACCGAAGGCATCCTTCTTTACCCATTCCCGGGCAATATCGGATTTATGCGAGACAACCTTGCTGAACGGTGGTGGAGTCAGGTCCTTAAACCTGGCTATCGCTTTCACGCCAGCATCTTCCTTGCTGTCACAACCGGAAACACTGATAGCACTGATAACGGCCAGAACAGTGACAACAATACGCGGGTATGTTTTTTTCATGACGTTGATCCCTTGCTGATAATATCGTTTTGACTGCGTCAGCAGTTACCGGTACGACGGCATAGCTCAGCAAGACTCTGCTGTGCCACCCACTGTTGCAGTTCCCTGTCTTTTTCAGTACGCCGGGCTGCAAGCGCTGCCTGCTGCCGTTTGTTAACACAATTGTCCTTTACCATCATCATGACTTCCGGCGTGAACTGTTTTTTGAGTTCAGCCGCTTTTTCATCAACATTTTCAACGGCGGGATACTGGTAGAGCAGCTTGTCTTCAACGGCTGTCCAGTAGTTAGCCATCCGGTCATCAACGACAGCGAAATAACAGCCCTGTCCTTCATTATTGCCCTGATAAATAATCCGGAGATGTAGCGGATATTCGTCACGGGGTTTTATATCAATGTATCTGACCGTCAGGGATTTTTTGTCTGCCAGATAAAGCGAGCCTCCATCTCTGCTGCGAAGAAAAAAGTGATTCGTCCAGGGATAATTGTCGAGTACAACCGCCTGATAGAGTGCGTTATGCATATGGTTATCATCGTATCCATCAGCGGATTTCCAGCCATCTGCCTGCATGGACTTCCAGGTTCTGACTGAACCCACGATATTTTCAGCGAGGACCGGGGGCGCTGAGATAATGCTGAGACTGGCGACCAGCGCCGCTGTGGTGAGTAATTTCATACCTGTTCCTTATGGATAATCTGCCCGTAACTGTCGTCAGCGAGCAGTGAATGAAAAAGATGAAAATGAGGTAACGCCTGTAAAAAATCCGGGCGTGACAGGATGCGGGTGAAATGTCCGTCTGGTGTGAAGGTTTCCGGGTGAAACATCACAGAGTGAACAGTGTGCAGTGCAAAAATGGTTATCCTGCCGAAGTGTTCTCCTGCCAGAAACCACTCACCGGAACTGAAAATCAGCCGGTAGGGAGCAAGGCTGTCGCAACGGCACCCGTCAGCCAGGAGGGTTACCCTTCGCTGTTCTGATACCGCCCTGACCAGTCGGGTGAAGATGCCCGGGCGGGAAGGCGGTATGGGTGCACCCTGATGCCAGATAAGGCATGGTGGGGTGCCCCGACCGCTTAGTAATGAGCTGACAAGATGGTGGTCCATCTCAGGAAACAGCGCGTCAGTGCCTGACTGACGGGCAAACTGCATTGCTGCCCCGGCCTGAATCTCGTGTCGTCCCCCGCTCAGCAGACGGCAGCAGCCATTCTGATATTCGAGGTCGAGATAAATCAGACGCTCGCGGAAATCACGATGCAGGGTACGCTCCGAGACCCCAAACTCCGTCGCCAGTTTTCGCATATTCAGCGTTTCCCCCGCGAGCAGACGGCTGATAATCAGCGAAAGCCGGACAGACAGGCGGTCATAACGACGCTCAGCCTGAGACATGTATTATCTCCGTGTTGGGTAAGTGATTAATTAAGAAGGTATTACTGTAAAGGATGAGACTGACAGGTTATGTCCGTGATACGTTGCGAAGCGCCTGGCGCGAAAAGGCCGTCTGGGTGCCCTGTTGGCAGCAGTAACGTGCTTATGACCGGTGGTATCTTTTGCTGGTGCAGACAGGTTATGTCTGCCACATAAAAATCATCTACAGGATGATGAATAAACAGAGTAATCCACTACGGACCAGATGACCTTTGACTCATTCAGAAGAAAATCCAGTCCCAGACGGCCCGGGCCACCGACACGACCGCATCACGCACAGTACGCATCACCGTTTTCAGCGGGGCGGACAAAAACGACGAAGACTCCGCCGTATCAAACACCCGGCCCACGGCCGCACCGAAGCCGTCACGGGCCTGCGACCTGACCGCCTCCGTACAGAGCTGCCCATGCAACTGTGTCGCCACCGGGCTGGCGGCGCGGTCCGGCAGACTGCGCATCATGGTGCCCACCATCTCCTCAGTGCCCCATCCGGCCAGCGCGGACACCATGCAGACAGGATGATGTGGTTTAAACATCGCGGTAATGGCTACCTGCTTTTCCTGAAGATTTGCCCATTGCTGTGCTGAAGGCGTGCTGGTTCGGGTATCCCATTCGTGGCAGGGTTCTATTTTGTCGGCCTGGTTAATCACGAACAACACCTGCTGCTGGTAAGGCTGCATCACGCCGCGCCAGAAATGCTCGTCCACCGATAGCGCCCGGTCATCGGCCTTAATGACCCACAACACCAGGTCCAGCTCCGGCAGCATACGCCGGTACAGGGCGCGGTATTCCTGGTCCCGTTGTCCGTTTTCGCCCACGCCCGGCAAATCAACAATCACCAGACTGTGACGCCCGCTGCGTAGCCGGAAGCGCAGCACGGCCCGGGTACAGGCGTTCACATCACTGACGGGGGAGATTTCTCCCCGGAAGAGTTCGTTACAGAGCGAAGACTTACCGACACCGCTCTTACCCATGATGCCAATCACAGGCTCGTAGTGGGTGAGGTTCTGAATGCGTTCAAGAATCAGCTGGCGAAGCGTCTCAGGAAGTGATGCCAGCGGTTGTTCAAGGGCCTGAAGGCCGTGAGGTCTAGTCATACAGGGTTCTCAGCGTGAAAAAGAAAAATCCCCGCACTTCGGTCAGGGAGGCGGGGGGATTCACGGAGATAATATCTGTCTGAGGTTATTTGGAATGCGTGTTATTTATCTTCTGCATATCTGGCTGCATGCCAGGCATTCATAATGATAACCTCCAGTTCTTCGTTAATTTTTCGACCGTTTTTCTTTGCCAGCATATCGAGCTTTTCTTTAATATCCTTCTGGACGTATGTGTTAATCACTTTTTTACCTGTAATATTTTCACGGAATACATTTTGATTATATGTTTTTTTCATCCGCTGAACCATCAACCGCCGGGTATCAGGGTGGGCAGGCCAGGAATACAATACAGCAGTGAGAAATGTAATCACCTGTTCCTGTCTGATTTCAGTCATGAATGAAGGCATGTAATCGGGTTTGATATGCTCCATAACATATTTAAAAGCCCATGCACATTGTTTATGGTTTTTAAGGTCAATCCATTTAAATGGCTCTGGTAAATCCCGGTTCCGCTGAAACCAGATATTTTTTAATGAAGAGAGTGTTTTGGTCTTAAAGAGTAAATTCACATCCCAGTTATCAAAGCAAACATATATTGCGGATAGTGCTTCCTTTTGGTTTCCCGGAATGATGGGGATCAGATTTTGCTTAATGAGAGGTTTCAGATTGCGATTAAAATCAACCTCCAGTGAGTTGACTTCCTGAGGGCCCATGGTTGAAAGGACATTCCATGCAAAATAAGCGGAACTGTAGTCCTTTATCCATTCAAAATTCGCCTCCGGAATTAAGCTGGATTTTAACCCATTTTTCATTTCCCGTACGAAATTATTGTAGTCGTGGGTGCTTTTAAATTCATTATTAAGCTCTCTCAGGATCATATCCATAACGTCCTGATTTTTATAATCAGCAATGATGTTTAGCGGAGTGCGTTCCCGGTATCCTTCGATTTTTCTCTTCATGTATTCGATGTAAAACCGGCATGCCCTTTCTGTTCTGTCTGTCAGTATTTCTTTCATAATTACATTTTCTTTGTTTTAAAATTGATTATCACTACGTAGCTTAATGTGTATGTTTAACGTAGTCAAATGCGTTGATTTTAACGTCGTGACTTGCGTATTAAACGGTGTGGATTAAGTGCTGTAATCAAGAAGGAAAAAGGTGAGTTTATTAATGGATTTTAATATAAAACAATAAGATATGATTCCATCTTTACTCCCTGAAGGTAACCGTTGTGCCTGGAAAAGCATGAGGGGCGGTGACCGTAACGCCACTGTGGTAAATGAAGGTTACTGTTACCAGAGCGATTAATGTCCAAGGTATATGGGGCAACAGAAGAATATGAGATGGTCATTAACATAAGTGTCTCAAAATATTCCACGGTACCGGTTGACCTGCGAAGGTCAACCTTCCTCGCTTTTTTTACGTATCAGCCCGGTTAGTATGCCGGAGCAGTGGTGACCATCAGATACCACAAAATATTCCGGCTGACTTTACTTAACCGGAGAACCCCAGAATGACTCAGTCACTTTCCCTCACCGAAGACCAGTTCGTTGACATGGCATTTATTACCAGCCTGACCGGACTCACGGATAAATGGTTTTACAGGCTTATTAAAGACGGTCGTTTCCCGAAGCCTGTGAAACTGGGACGCAGTTCCCGCTGGTTAAAAAGTGAAGTGGAAGCCTGGCTTCAGGAGCGTATTAACCAGTCCCGAAAATAGCTCACCCTCTTAATACAATCCGCAGCAGGAAATGAATCATCCGCAATCGCCGGAGGTTTTCTGCTGCCTGTTAACCAGACTGTAAGGAATATAAGAAATGAAAGACTATAAACCGCGTTACGAAGAACTGAATAAATATTACCAGACCTGGCTGACGGGTTATACAAGGCTGACAGTAAGCCAGGGGATGTGCCATCAGAATATCTATCATCATCATACCCTGACGGTCGGTAGCTTTACATTTCCGGGAGAAGGCGATGTTATTACTATTGTCCCTCAGTGCCTGCACCGGATTATTTATGGCAGAGCCGCAGCCCCACTGACGGTTAATGATGACCTGAGCGTCAGTTTATTTACCCAGGAGCATCTGCTGGCACATCATCCCATGCTGGAAGGTATTTTACTGTCGGAGTGCGTGCGATTAAAACAGCGTCCTCTGGCAAATAAACTCATCAGTTTGTTCCGCCAGTTCAGCGGTAGCGAGCTGCGTCTGAAGCTGGTCTGGCTGTGCTGGTACGATTTGATGCTGGGCAATTGCCTTGATGACTGGATCGATACTCTCAGGTTCAAAAACAGTCAGGAGATGGATATCTGGGTCAATAACCGGCAGGAAGAAAACCCAGCGCTGACCCGTCTGATGGACGAGTACGTCTGCTTTGCGTGGCGAACGACAACTGAACCGCTGAAGCATGCCTGAAGCCTTGTCCTACAAGGGATTTGAGAGTAATTGGGGAGTGAAAGTTAATTTAGGTTAATTAATATAATTAATAGGCACTCCCTTTTTACAATCATCCCTCAATCCATGCAGTTCCCCCAGCCATGGCCCTTCCTGAAGGCCTGGTGTATTCCACTGGCTGGCCCTCGCCAGCACTAAAGAAACTCATCCTATGCAAAATAATCAACGATGGGAGCCAGACTGGTTTCTACAGTCACTCCTGAACAACCATATCGACAAACTGGTAGAGCGCTATTCCTGCCTGCGGGCATTCCGAATAGATCTGTTTTACCAGGATCATACCGCTAAGTATTTCCTGCGGGATCACCAGCAGCTCGAATGGGATATCCGAAAGCTGATGAACCATGTGATGCAACTCGAAGCGATGGTCGGTTTCTTCTGGGTTATCGAATGGACAGAAGACCACCACTACCATGCCCATGTCGTGTTCTGGCTGGATGGTAGTAAAACTCAGAATACCTATCCCTGGGCGCAGCAAGCCGGTTTGTACTGGAGTGATATCACTGACCGGGATGGCTGGTATCACCGGTGTGAGTTTAAAGAGCATTACGAAGCCAACATCAACATTCCGGTACGTTACAGCGATTCGGACAGTATCACCAACATCCGACAGGTACTGGCGTATATGACCAAAATTCAACAAAAAGAGGGGATGCCGTTGTTTGGTTGCAACGAAGTTCCACCCCGCCCACCGACAGGTCGACCACGACGCAATCTCTGAGAGTTTTTTACGTCACAACGCCTTAGTGTGACAACCACCGGACTGTAACGACTGCTAACGCAGACTTACTCCCCTTCTGATACTTCTTAACTGACCCGCCATTCACACACTGACCACGCTGCCCGGACCGGGACGGCTGACGCCTGCGTGTTGTCTGGCGGCAAGGAACAATACTATGTACGCAAAATCCTTCATGGCTCTTGACGGTAATGGTCGTCTGACCGGTGCCCGTACTGCCCAGACCGCGCCTTACGACCATTATAGCTGCCATCTATGTAGTAGTGCCCTGCAGTACCATCCTGAATACGACACCGAATGCCCGTGGTTTGAACACCGGCACGATACGCTGACGGAGAACGGGCGACAGCACTGCCCGTATGTAAATCCAGTGGAAAAGGAAGTAAGACGAATTCTTAAGTTGCGCCGTTACGTGGCGGATGCTCAACCCGTGATACTCAGGACTGACTGGCACTGTAGCGGCTGCGGCAACAATTACCACGGTGAACGTTATTGCGTGGCATGTGGTACTGGCGACTTAAGCCATATGCCGGAAGAGGCCTCACGATGAGAATGCTGCTTATCGTTGACTTCACAAAACCTGCACTGATCTTTTCGATTAATGAATATCACTCATAGTCCCAATCCTCCTGCCTGTGATTATCAGCGAGCACAAACCCGTTAACATCCCCCTATCTCTTCATGCTCAACGGATCACCATGCTTAATCAACAGGCACGAACTCACTCAACTACAGTAAAAAAACTGGTCTATCATTTTTGCTCATTCTGAGCGCCCTGATGGCAGTAACCTCTTTATCAACCGACATCTATCTTCCGGCTATGCCGGTCATGGCAAAAGACTTACAGGGTGATGCAGAGCTGACAATCACAGGGTTTCTTATCGGCTTTCGCATTGCACAACTGATTTGGGGACCGATTAGCGATCGTTATGGGCGTCGACTGCCGCTGTTTATCGGTTTAGGTCTATTCATCGTCGGCTCGGTGGGCTGCGCGTTATCAACGGATATCGTGCAAATTGTCTTCTGGCGCGTTTTTCAGGCGTTAGGTGCCTGTACCGGGCCGATGCTGGCTCGAGCAATGATCCGAGACCTGTTTAGCCGCACTCGTGCAGCACAAATGCTTTCGACACTGATGATAATCATGGCCATCGCACCGATTGCCGGGCCCCTGATTGGTGGGCAGATGATTAAAGTCACCTCGTGGCATGCCATTTTCTGGCTACTGGCGATTATCGGAACAGTAATGCTGATGTCTTTATTCTGGTTACCAGAAACATTACCTGCTGAAAAATGCTCGCAAGCCTCCGTAACCAGAGCCTTTCAAAACTACTATGCATTGCTAACTAACGCTAAATACATGCGGTTTACGCTATGCCTGACGTTCTACTACGTTGCAGCCTACGCCTTTATCACCGGCTCTCCGTTTGTGTACATCACGTACTTCGGTGTTGGCCCGCAGCATTACGGTTGGCTGTTTGCAGTAAACATTGTTGGACTGATGGCGGTGAGCATGGTCAACAGACGTCTGGTTCACCGCTATCCACTTGAAGCTTTGCTCAGGAATGCCGTGTTCATCGCCGCTATTGCGGCGATAGTGCTGGCGGTCACCACCGGCCTGGGCGTAGGTGGAATTACCGTGATTGTCGGCGCTGTGTTCGTGTTCTTCTCTATGAATGGCATCATCGCGGCGACATCCACGGCTTGCGCTCTGGACGCAGTGCCTAATGTGGCTGGCTCCGCATCGGCGCTAATGGGCGCGTTACAATACGGCAGCGGCATCATCTCTTCACTTCTCCTTGCCCTGTTCAGTGATGGCACACCATGGACGATGGGCTGGATAATTGCGTTGTTTACAGCAGCCAGCGCCCTGATGGCACTGACCGTTCAGATAAAGAAATAAAGCGTCGTTATTGATGCCAGACGACACTTTCGTCCAGAGATACCCGCCCTTCCCTGTAACTCTGGGAGGGATGCGTTTTATCTGAGATCCCAAAAGAAATACCGTAAAGCAGCCTGAAACCTTCAGGAACATTCAATAGCCTACGCACCGTTTGGGCAAAATAACTCAGCACTGCGTGTGGAACACCTGCGTAACCGCGAGCTGCCAGAGAAAGCAGGAATGTCTGCGCATACATACCGGCGTCTGAGGCTACACGAACGTTGTCCCCTACAGCAGGAATGAATAGCAGGGCAAATGAGGCGCGCCGAAAAATCTCACATTACGCTCGACCACTTCTGAGCGACTTAAGTTATCCCCCCGCGCAACGCCCAGTGCCTGATAGTACGAGCGCCCCTGCTCCGAAGCCCGTTGCCTGAATGGCTCGGGATAAGCTTCTTTATCAAACGTAAAATCAAGGCTGTAGTTCCCAGCCCTCAGATCTTCCGTCAGTGCGTGGCTTAATTCACGAAGTTTATCTCCTGCAACAATATGCAGGGTCCAGGGTTGAGTATTGCAGTTGGATGGTGCGCATTACGCTTCGAGCAAAATGTCTTTGAGGATATCGCTGGGGATGGGAGATGGAAGAAAGGCTCTAGCTGAGTATCTGTTTTTTACTACCTCACTAAATGTTGGCTCTTGCGTACTCATTTGCTTCTCCGTGAAGTGGTCAACAAAAACTGGCCTAGCAGGCTTGGGCGTGTGAATGCAGCCGTTCGATGTCACGTAAAGGCTGTTCACTGGATAATGCTGCCTGCGAAGGGTTCTTTGGTCTCCTGATAAAGGAAATGTACTATGGAGATGAGTGGTTAGGCATGACACCTGAGCACTTTATGCATCATGTTAATGCTTATATACAAGGTATAACGAACATCGTAGTAAGCTGTCGCTGGGAACACTCACCCCGTAAATGCACCGTCGGAAACATGGCATCGCGCAATAAAACCGTCTAGGAAAACATCCGCATCCTCATTACCATCTTATATCCCTAGTGCTGACAACCTTCACAGATATAAGTCAAATCATCGGACCTCACATGGTTTGGTCTGTTACGGTGAACTGTCGCTCAAGGTGATTCGGCTGCTGGCAGCTGACCAGCCTGAGTTAATTCATGAGACTGCCAGCAAGCCAGCTCCCTGTCTAATAACGTCTCTGGTTTCCTATAGTGGTGGTGCTTCTTGCTCCGACCGAACTGTGGTACTTGCCATGTAGTTAAAGAAACTGACTGTGTAATACAGTCTATCTGCCGTCTGGTTTTCAGTATTTGTATCTATTGTGATCGCCATACACGGTTAGCAGTTCACTGATTTGGGGAGTAATACACAGATTATCCTGATACAGCCAAGACTTAGTCGACAAGTTCTCTCTATAGAATGTGTAAGCGCAAAACATTCTTTGTCTGCAAAAGGTTTCATCTATTGTTTTAATAGTCAAATAGTATCAAAAGAAATATAAAAACATTATAGAAAAGATTAGGTGTAATTTTTATCTTAAGAATCAATATGATAAGTTGTTTTTTGTATACATCTTTTGTTTTTCGCCATCACTGTTTGATTTCGATAATTCAGTTAATTTCATTGTTGTCTAAAGTATTTTAATGATGTGTTAAAAATCACAGTAGTAATTAATATGTGTAAATATATTAACATTTTTTTATCTTTTGTACTACTTTTAAAGTTAAAAAGATGATTGATATTCATTCGAGCATGAAAAAAAGGTCTTTTTCTACCTCTAAATGTGTATTTTTTAATGCTGATTTTACGCAAAATGAACCCTTTTAACCAATATCACTTTGTAAACTAGGCGGTATTATGAGAGCAAGTGTTTGTAATTACATATTAAGATGGGTTGAAAATAATATCTGTACGGGAAAGGGAATTAATGAACTTGTTTTATCAATAGGATATAGCAGAAAAACAATAGAGTTATGGTTTCATAAAAGATATAACATGTCACTATATTCTTATTTACTAAGAAGAAGAATGACTTTTGCAGCAACTTTATTAAGGCTAACATCTATTAGTGTAACGGAGATTGCCTATATCCTTCATTATAGTAGTCATCAGAACTTTTGTCGCGCCTTCAAGAAATATACATTCAGAACTCCAAATGAGTATCGTAAGGAGGAGGTATGGGACTTTTCAATAATGCAATGGACATTTATTTTATCGAATGAAAAAGAAATTACTTGTTCATTAAATAAAATCAAAGAAAAGTATTTTTCAGGGGAGGAGTTTATAGTAGTAGATAACCTCAATCAATATGGTGGAGAGAGTTTATCCAATGATATCAAAGAGATAGTAAGTGATTTTTGGGATAAGTATAAATCAGATGTTATAGTTCTGTTTGATATGAAAGATAAACTTATCCGAAGTTTAATAAATATAGAAAATTACAATGAAAGTGATGTTTATATAAAAATGAAAGTTGGCGTTTTAAAGGATCATTGTTCCAAAGGTGATATGATAATCCCAGAAGGGGATTATTTAAATTATTTTTTTACTGGATCATGGAATGATTATCTTAGATATTCAAGACCATTATATGTGAAAATTATGTCAGAATTAAATGCAAAATTAAAAAAAGGACCTGTGTATGTCCGCTTCTTGTACACAATGAAGAAACATAAAAACAATAACGATCATGTCGAATGTGAGATTTACAGTCCAATAAATAATTGAGTTAGATGTTTAACTTTATATAAACTTGGGAATTGTTTTGATTTATTTATTTGTTTCTGTACTTACTATAAGCAAGATTATTTGTTTATAGTGATTGTTGTTTACCTATTTTACACAATATTATCGTATATTGATTTTTGTCGTATTTTTGGTTTTTGTGTATTTCTTGTTTTTGTTTGTTACGTATAATGCGCCACATAAGTGAGTTGTTACCCATTTGTTGGCATCAAAGTTAAGAATGTAGTGAAGTAAAGCCTGCTTATGAGTTCAAGATTTATAATGTGCCCCAGAAAGTCAGACACTCTTATATCAGGAGAAGTATCTGAAGATAAATTTTGGTTGTTAATCGAAATATCACCTATACAAAGCCATAAGGTTATATGTGCACTTTATGATTATTTGGTTGTCGGAGCATCGAGAAAGGTTGTTTGCGAAAAGCATAGTGTTAATAATGGATATATCACAAGATGTATGCAAAGGTTAATCCATATAGATAGAGTGGCTGAGCTTTTATCGCATCACTATAAATAATAGATTATTTTCCAGCTGAGTTATTTGTGATTATTCGGCATAGTTACCCTTTGATTTGAAATTCAAAAAAGGGGTAACTATGGTGCATCATCATAAATATGTGTGCCATTTTTTAGTTTAATTAAAAGTATGGAGATTTTATTGATGAAAAAATTAATTGTTGCGTCTGCAGTTGCAATGTCTATGGCTGGTGGTTCTGCTATGGCTTCTCAGGGGGATGTTCAGTTCTTTGGTACAGTTACAGCCCAGACCTGTGATGTTGTAGTTGATAATGAGGGGACTGTTAGCAACATGATTCAGTTGGGCACTGTGACTAATACTGGCAGCCAAGAAGGTCAGGGGGAACAATTTACGCTGAAGCCCGCAGTTGCTGGTTCATGTGACGTTATCAAAAGTGCTGATGTTGTATGGGAATCTCCAAAGCTGAATGATAAGGGGATCGCTAACCAATCTGGTGGTGCAACTGATGCTTATGTTAAGTTGGTTGCAAAATCAGGAACTGCTAACACCACTGTTAATGCTGATCAACCTATCGTTAGTGGGGCGAATGCAATTAATTACACGATTACCGACATGGATGAAGGCTTAACGTTTGAAGCTAAGTTGGTTGGTGGTACTGTTGCTGGTGACTTCAATACTGCTGCAGCATATTCCGTCACATATAACTAATCTTTGAACCTTACCCGGGAGAAAACTCCCGGGTATGTATAACTTGTGATTTAAAATAGTGTGTTTAATTTCGCTGAGGTGAAAAGAGGCGATCTTATGGCATTAAAAAGGTTTCCTAAAATATCTTTGCTTACCATGAGTATATGGTATTCTCACTTCAGCTTTGCTGATGAACTAAATCTGGATTTTCTTCAGGGTGTCAGTGTTATTCCATCAATCCTAAAAAATGACGCAAATTATCCTGAAGGTCAATATATAGTTGACGTTGTCGTCAATAAAGCGCGTACGGGGCGTCTTCCACTGAGTATCAGTAAGGAAGACGAACAAAATAATATGCTCTGCTTTTCTCCTGAGTGGTTGGAAAAAGCAGGGGTAATGCTGAATGTAGATGCCTATCAGAGTGTTTTTGATAATGGCAGAGGATGTTATATCCTGAGGAATAAGCCTCATACATTGGTTGATTTTGATTACGGCGCACAGGCATTAAATTTTAATATTCCACAGGCGTATTTACTGAGTAAAACAGACCCTGCCCGCTGGGATTATGGTGTAAATGGCGGGCGTCTGAAATATTACGGTAATTTTAATAAAACCGTTCATAACGAATTTAATGGGTTCGGTAATATTGATGCTGCTATTAACATGGGGCGCTGGGTGTTATCCAGTAATATGAACGTTTCGCACTCTGATCATAAAACAGAGTTCACTTCCAGTGACCTGACGCTTTCAACGGCCATTAGTAAAGTGCAGGGCGATTTGTTAGTGGGTAAATCTCAGACTCGTACCGAACTGTTTTCTGATTTTAATTTTTATGGAGCGGCACTACGCTCCAACAGCAATATGCGCCCGTGGGAATCTAGGGGGTATGCGCCGGATATTTCCGGGATTGCCTCGACACCTTCACGTATTACAGTGACGCAGAACGGATATACGGTGTACTCAAAAATGGTACCGGCGGGACCTTATCGTCTTGATGACCTGCGTCCTATGGGCAATGGTGAGTTGATAGTGACCGTTGAAGATGAAAGTGGTAACAAGATTGTACAGAGCTATCCGGTAACCACGTTGCCCACACTCCTGCGTCCAGGTGAGTATCGGTACAACGTGGCGATGGGAAAGAAGAACAACAGCAACGAGCTGGACAAAGCATTTGATTCTGATACAGGGTTGTTCTGGCTAGGGAGTTTGGATTATGGCTTCTCAACTACTACATTGAATTCTGCATTCATTCTGAACGACGACTATCAGTCTGGTGGGCTTGGTATTACACAGATGCTGGGAGAGCTGGGAGCTATGTCGCTTAGTGCCAACGTATCGAAAGCTAGTTATGACAATGGTGAGGAGAAAACTGGGCAAAGTTTAAGTGCCAAATATGCCAAAAGCTTTACGGACCGGACAGACCTGCAGTTACTGACATACCGTTATCAGAGTAAGGGCTATGTGGAATTTGCTAACTTTAACCCCAAAGATATCTGGCGCTATGGCAACCAGAGGTCTCGTTATGAGGCTCGCCTTTCACACCGTTTTGATGACACTTATTTAAGTGGCTCTTACTGGCGTCAGGATTACTGGATGCGTGATGGCTATGATACTGGTAGTACGCTCTCACTGAGTACGTCTGTTTTTGATTCAGCTTCACTGTTCCTGAACGGTTCTTACACTAAGCATGCTTGGTCGGATAAGGCCGATTATTCAGTTTCACTTAGTATGAGTGTGCCATTTGATCTGAAAGGAACCCGACATTACTCCAGTAACAGTGTCGGCCATACACGGAACGGTGGCACGACATTTAACAGTAGTGTATCAGCGACAGCGACAGATCGCTTTAACTACAGCTTGGGTGCGAATGTTGGTTCTAAAGGAAATCGTGGTGCCTCCGCGTCAGTCAGTTACGCTTTTGATGCTATTAAAACCAACATGGGCGTATCTCGTTCCTACAACAAACATGGGAACAGCCAGACTAGTTTCTCGGGTAGTGTTTCCGGCTCGGTGCTGGGCACAGCAGAAACCGGCCCGCTCTTCACCAAAGAGTCTTCTGATACGGTTGGCATCGTCAGTATTCCAGGCGTTGAAGGGGTTTCTGTAAATGGCTCCATGCCGACTAATCGCGATGGTAACACGGTGGTATGGTTATCTGAATATTCAGAGAATAGCATCAACATCAATATGGAGAACGTACCGGACGACATGGAGTTTGAAACTACTTCATACAAGGTGGTACCGACTGAGAAGGCGATGATTTACCGTAAATTTGGTTTTGAAAACGTATTACGTTACATCCTGCGTGTGAAAAATGAACAAGGAAACTACCTTACTGGTGGAGATGCTAAAACGGAACAGGGATTGAATGCAGGATTTATTTCCAACAATGGTGTTCTGCTGATGAACATGCTGGCAGAGCCGAAGACGGTCAGTGTGGAAACAGGATCTGGTAAACAATGCCGCTTCTCCATGGTAGGACTGAAAGCAAATACCAACAAAGTTCAGGAGGTTCGCTGTGAATAAACTTGGTAAGGTAGCACTGGTTGCTCTTCTTTATATCTCTTTCTGCAACCAGTCCATGGCTGCGTTTGTACTGAATGGAACACGTTTCATTTATGAAGAAGGAAAGAAGAATACTTCGTTTGAAGTAACAAACAATGCGGATAGGACCTATGGTGGTCAGGTGTGGATTGAAAACCCGAGCCAGAATAATGGGGTTTACATGGTGCCACAACCACCGTTCTTCAAAGTAGGGGCTAAGCAAAAGCAGATTATCCGCATTATGAACACGGACAGTAATCTGCCGAAGGACCGCGAATCTCTGTTCTGGCTGAATGTTCAGGAAGTACCTCCAAAGCCAGAAGTGAAGGATGGAGAAGGCAGTGTGTTGGCCATTGCTATGAATACCCGCGTGAAACTGATATACCGTCCGGGTTCCATTAAAGATGGTCGTAAGGATGCGGAAAAAAAATTGAAGTTGGAACACCGTGGTAAAGAGACCTGGTTGATAAATCCGACACCATATTACATGGCGGTTGTGAGCGTAAAGCATGACGGTAAAGACATAACTCTTAGCGATAATGTGATGAAAGAAGTAGCACAACTTAAACCGTTCAGTGACGTGAACTTAGGTAAAAAAATGAACGGAAAAATCAGAGTTGATGCTGTAAATGATTGGGGAGGTGTACAGACTTATGAAGTTCACTAAAATTGCCTTGGCTGTATTAATGACGGTAGTAGTAATTAGTGACGTGAAAGCTGCATCCTCCGCCAGTGCAGTGCTGACAATTAATGTCACCTACGTGCCGAAAAGTTGTGATATCCAAGTACCATCCTCATTTAGTCTTGGGGTCTTGACTCCAGGTAAAAGAGAACATGGTAATATGGAAATCACTTGGGACTGTGAAGGAGATATTCCGATAAAAACGGCGTTGAAAGCTGAAGTTGTCACTGGCGATGTTGAAGATGACAATAAAGTTAGATTAATGATTGATAATCAACCCAGTGGTGCAGTTCTTTCTCTGAAAGAAAAAGATACTCCGATTACACTGACTGGTAATACATTTTGTAGTGATCTGACAGAGGGTCTTGGCATGCGAAGTTGTATAATAACTCCTGAGACTGAGGTTGATCCCAATGGGCCGTTTGGGCTCTCATCGGCTACTCTAAAATTTACTGTAGTCTATCCATAAAAAATTCTTATGTTCCTAAAGTTCATGTTATCAATTACATTACTTAATATATTCAGCTTGATATTGTCTGATTCGACGGCCAGTATTATTGATTGTTAACTAATTAGTCGCATTTTATGTGGTTTAGGTAAATGTTTAGTACTCTTGTTTTTATTGACTGTAGGTCTGACATTTACCACTACCTGTTGTTTAGTTTTGTTAGCGAAAGTTCGATGTTAAATTCATCAAAATTAATATGATAGGGAAATGGAATAATAATTATCACCAGTAGAATAAAGGGGGGACTTAATGAGAGTCGCCTACAAAATATGTCTGCGAGAAGTGTGCAAAGGGCATTGGATATTTTGAAAGATCGGCTAGTTCTTTCTATTAAATTAATAACGAGGTTTTATATGCGATTACGAATACTAGGTATTAGTTTGGCCGCTTTTGCATGCATTAACTCATCATATGCAGGGATAGCACAGCTGAAATCGTCAAATGCAAAAATCAGTTACATTTACAATCTAGATCTATTGTCTTGGACTGCTGAATCTAATCAGTCAACCTCTAATAATGGATGGGTGACTAATGTATTGGATGTTGGAAATGAAGTCCGGGAGATCGGGAGTTATAATGGAACCTTCAATTCAGAAATAGAAACCTATAGTTCATATCCTGTATATGGTCACCCAGAGATCTCGGAGTATCCTGGCTCGGACGTTATAAAATTAAATTCAACCCTTGCGAAGGGTATGGTATATCCAAGTAGTGGGGGCGGTACGTATTGGCACTATGGTGTAACAGACGCTACGATTAATAATGAGTATAGAATAGTTAAAGGTAATTCATATCATCAGAATACTAATATAGGGGAAGGGCAAAAAAATAGTCTTCAGTGTTTATTTCCAGATAAGGTATTAAGTGACCATTCAGATGTAACAGTAACGTATAAAATAAAACAAAAATTCGTAGAGACAACATCCCTATTTGAAATCAATATAGTAGGTGAGTGTACAGCAATATATACAGGAATCCCTACAACATTAGAGTTAAGTTTTCCTGAACCAGTCCTGAATCTCAGAACAACAACAAACGCTGCTGAAATTGAGACAGTTTTGAAAACTAAAATAGTAAATGGTATAGAGGGGCGAGCACCAGCTTTCAACTTAACCCTTGTGTCACCTCCAAGTAATATAAATGTTTTTATTAAAAATGGAACGGACTATATTAAATTGCCTGCAGATATTAGTGATCCTTCTCAAATGGAGCGTAGTGATACCATTAAAATTAAGTTAGAAGAACTTGCTACAGGGGAGACAACGTATTCGTTAAATTTTACAGCAACTATAATTTAGTTGTGTTGAAGTTAGATATTGATTTCGACTCAACAGCTAGAAATTCGATTTTTTTAATATTTCTAGCTGTTGAATTAATTTGATATTTAATAAACATTAAATAGTACATTGCTGCATTTGAAGCAGGTGTTTGGTAATAAGCGGAAAAAGTACGCCTGTATTTTGATAATGACTCGGCAACGAAGTATTCATGTCAACGACATATCAAAAGGCTACTGCTAGAGAGCCATGAAGTAAAAGGCCCATGGATGTGATTTAACATAAGATAAATTGCACACCCTTAGAAATCAATTGGTTACATTTTGATGTGATTCATTATACGCACTAGGCCATGGATTGAGATGAGTACAACTTGGCTCCAGGTGGCGACAGCAGATCAACGCCACCATTAGGCGATGTTCGCGTGTCAGACGTTGCCATTTTATTGTATGGGGATTTTATTAACTGCGAAGTAGAAAGAATAAAAAACCAAAAACAATAGCAGATAATAATAGTATTACACTATTAGCCACGTACCAGATTAGTGCTCTGAACTTAAGACGTGCGATCATTTCAGGCCCGTCCTCGGTTGAACATGACCCTCGACCCTCAATTATCGCTTTTTCAGCATTTTTTAAATTATGATAATTTGACCCAGCACGTAAAGTGAGCCACGCCATACCTAACATTATGACCGCATATAAATAAAACGCGTTTTCATTTTTATTTCTGTTCTAAATGTTAGCATCTGGTTGAATTAACAGCAAAGTAAGTTCAATATCAGAAGGCTGGCGTGGCCAGCATGCTCATTCAACGCCTCTTTTGTATTAATCCTGCATTGTGTAGGAATTGAGGATCAGACGTCGAGGGTTCTGACGAACAAAGTCTCTGACGGCCAAGGTGCATGCTTTTAGGATTATATCAAAGTGCGGGTGCGTCTCAGATACCAAATCTCCGGTGTTATCCAGGAGTAATATGACTCCAAGCGATTTTACTAGCTGGTACTCACCAAGTGATCGCTCTACCGAAGTCTGTAGCAGGTAGATTGTCTCCCCGGACACATTACCGTCTATACCAATAACGGATGCCGTACAGTTTACCTGGGACACAGGTTTCTGAGCCGAGGAGTAACAATCGTACCAGTAATCGGCTTTCACCGTTTCTTTCTTCGGTTGCAGGTTTTTTACGGGCCATTTCACCCAGACGGAAGACATATTCTCTGAAACCAGTGAATGCCATAATGCCGCAAGGGGGTCCTCAAATTCACCCCGGGACCATGTCGCATCAAATTCAGCTTGAAAAATGATTGGGTCTATTACAGCAATAAAATCAAACTCGTCTTTATTTATTCTATGGGCTCGCCCAGCCATAAAGAAAAGACCAAGCCTGAATCCCTTATCACTTCGCCAAGTGGCACCTGCTGGCTAATAGTACTTATTTATAAATGGTTGAAGTTGCTTGTCTTTATGCAGAAAGATAAATGACGGGGCCAGAATTTTATTCGCGTTCTTGACCGGGTTAACATAGAGGCGTTCACCTGTGCTGAGTAGTTCAATAATCGCCTTTGAAATGACAACATCTACAGATGGGATGCAGGTATTACTGATCCTACCCACGTAATATGGACACAGGCCTAAGCGAGGTTCTTGTTTTCAAAT
>ERZ1106981.154-NODE-154-length-58011-cov-56.806301_pt1 | contig 58011 bp, 66 predicted proteins | sample MGYA00403692_ERZ1106981 | MGnify/ENA primary metagenome ERZ1106981 (study PRJEB35170, sample SAMEA104062431) | human gut metagenome | biome: human gut; feature: human-associated habitat; material: faeces | place: Denmark | collected 2012-06-22 ... | reverse complement strand
AAATATAGAGGTAGGACAGCAGCTTCGGGATTATCTGAAATGAGGTCAACCGGGGCTTACTTCTTAACGGTGGATAACGCTGGTTCGAATCCGGCCTGTTCTATCTCTTTTTATCAACTAAGGTCAAGGAAGACTTACTTCAAAACCGCAGGAATGCTCCATTGATTCACAGTCTTCCGATTACCTTACTTAAAAAAACAAAGTTATGAATAAAGATTTGTTGAAAGTGTCTATCAGGCAGAATGCAATCTATTTGCCTTTGATAGAAGAAGAGAAAAAGCAGGAAGAGTTGACTTCGACTACCATTGCATTGGTAGCCCAACTCCGTAAAGTAGGATATAGCTTGTCCGAAGAACTGCTGCATGCCGTTAATCAGTTATATCCGGTTCAACAGATGATGATTCTTCAGGTGATGAAAGAAGCATTGGGCGTGACGCTAAACTGGTCTCCATTGGTGAAAGGGTGGGATGTACCTACCGGAGAAACGCGCTTGGATCATCTGGTTACATGGATCGCTAACCTGTTTAATAGCCAGAAAGGCGTTAAACTACCTTGCGGACACGTGATCCCTGATAATACATTCCCTATGGAACGATACAATGGTTGTCCGTTCTGCGGAACCCCGTTCCAAACGGCTACTACGGAATATTTCGGACAGGGAAGTAAACTGAAAGTGTTGGAACTTTGGCAGGACAAGGAGCTGAATGCTTTTTTCTGTGACTTGCTTGAATCGCGTACGGCTCTTGATGCCACACAAGCGGATAGCTTGAAAATAATGCTTGGCGAACTTCCGTTACCGGCAGTCGGAATCAAAATGAAGGAGACATTGATGTTGGTGATAGATACATTGGTGGAACAGGATAGAGCGCAGGAAGCGCAAATCTATTTCTCTACTCCGAATGATATATTGCGTTATCTGTGGTATAAGAAAACCGGATTCCTGCAAATCATAGAGCCTAAGACTATTATCCGTAAAACAGGTAGAAACAACACACGTATGTGTGGAGTTTTGGATAAAAGTCGTTCGGCAGCTCAAGCGAAGCGTGAGGAGTTGAAGTTGAAATATACGCGTCGTGAATGTAAAATGGTAGCTCTTTGGTTGAACAACCTGACAATGGCTCCGGAGAAGGCTTGCGAAATCATGCATCCGAAAAGAGAGATGTGGGTACGTATGATACGTGCGTTGCGTCTGGCGGAATATGCCCGTAAGCCGGAATTCGGAAATTTGAAGGAATTGATGGATATATTCTACCGCGAGGCATATACCGTTTGGCAGGGAGAAGTGGAGCGCAACCGTTTGAAGGCGGATGCGGAACAGACATTTGCTTTGTTAAAGCAGCGACCGGGTATGTTTGCACGTTCTTTATTTGCGAATATGCTTTGGTTCGGAGCGGAAGAGACGTTGGCTGCATTTAAAGAAGTAGTTCATTTGTTGCCGGCACGTTTGGTAGTTACTTTGGGTATGTATGCGGAGAGCTACTTTGAACCGGGACATAAGAGAATGGTGAAACCTTTAGGGGGAAATGCTCTTTTGATAGAACCACATTATTTGGTGGGTCTGTATATGGAGGATCAGCTAAAAGCGATGGTGAAGGATGTACAGGATCTGTGTAAGGAAGTCGTAGCTGCCCGTTTTGCCAATGCAGCTGCCGAAAGTGAAAACAAAAGTATGTATATTGACCCTATGTTGTTCCATATCCCGTTGGCTATCGGCGATCGTAGTGAAACAATTCAGGATACTTCCTGTGCTTTGCAGGGAACGCGTTTCCCGGTAGAGGGGGATAAAGTGCGATTGTTTATGCAGTGGGGAAAAGGGCTTCCGGCACAGCATCTTGACATGGACTTGAGTTGTCATATCACTTTGCCTTCCACAACAGAAGTTTGTTCCTTCTTCAACTTGCAAGCTATTGGCGCTAAACATAGCGGGGATATCCGAAGTATTCCTAATAAGAAAGGTACTGCCGAATATATCGAGCTGGATTTGAATGAACTGAACCGTGTAGGTGCGGAATATGTCGCTTTCACTTGCAATGCATATAGCAACGGGACTATCTCTCCTAATCTGGTGGTAGGTTGGATGAACTCTGCCTATCCAATGAAGATATCGGAAAGAACAGGAGTAGCTTACGATCCTTCTTGCGTACAACATCAGGTACGTATTTCCCAAAGTTTGCAGAAAGGGCTTGTTTTCGGAGTTCTGAAAGTGAAAGAACGGGAAATTGTTTGGCTGGAAATACCTTTTGGTGGACAGACGATTCTTTCTTTGGATACACAGACCATTGAAAAGTATCTGGATAAGCTGGAAGCGAAAACAACTGTTGGTGAACTGTTAGCTGTCAAAGCACAGGCACAGGGATTGAAGTTAGTTGATATTCCGGAAGCGGCCGAGATATATACTCGTGAATGGGCATTGAATACTGCCGCTGTGACTAAATTACTGTTGGGTGATTAAATTCTTGGGAGGAATTGTCTTTTTCCTCCTAAGATTTAAAGGTCGTATCGCATAAAGTTATACCTTTGTATGCGATAGATTAATCGTCTGACTATAGTGTACTTTTCGTCTGACTGTAGTTTAATTTTCGTCTAACTATAGTGGTACGTATTTTGATGAAATTTTGAAGATAAGTCATTGATTATCAGTAGATGCATTTGATTGATTCCTCCAAATCCTACATACAGCCCTACATGGATAGGGTTATTACTGATTTTATTCTGAGGACAAAGATAGATAATTATATTTAATGTAAAAGGCTTATAATGAAGTTTTTTCGGGGTATATTGCATTTATAGGGCACTTACCGACTCATGTAGGGTACATTTGGGGGTACAAAGAACATCCATGTATCCCATTTCGGCGATACATGGATGTAGGTTACTAACTGGTTTTCAATAATATACAAAGTGAGGTGAAGTACAACAAAGCTGTGTCATGTAGGGTTGTCCGATGATTATCCTTTTGGGGATTCTTCTGATTTCTGTTCGATGAGATGCTGTGATTTGTTTTCTCTGTACTCCCGCTGGATGTAAGGAGCCGGATTAAACTTGATGGCTCTCCGGTCCGGGATGACACACATGGCCCTGCCACCTTTTACTCCTTTCATTGGTCCTTTGCCATCTTCCGGCAGATATTTCCTCACATTGCTTCTTTTCCTGACCTGGAAAGTACCCAGTCCGGCTATGGCAACGTCGGTATCATTTTCAAAGGCTTCTACCAAGGATTCAATGAGGGCATTCAATCCGTTGCGGATTTCCCTTTGTGTCATTCCACTTCTGCGCGCAGCATCAGCTATTAACTGCTCTTTATTCATCAAAGTGATTTATGGATAGCCTGTATTCTTTATCAATCTGTTTGTCAAAACTATAATCTCCTATCAGAAGATATATAAACAAGGATGGAATGGCGCTGATGATTATTATCAAAACCAACACTACTCCAATAGTATAGGAGAATATTCTTATCAACAGGTTCAGACAAAGATTCTTTAATCTGTTCGATGGTACACTTAACTTACTTATCATAATTGCTAACAGCTATTAATTAACTTTACTCGGTTGGGCCCGGATAAACTGCCGAGAGATATTGGATGGTCTGTTCCAAAGAGGCATCCTTCAGTATGACTTTCTTTTGTTTATCAAGAAGATACATGGTCGGTGTGGCACGGATTTCGTATAGCGTCTTGCTGCGGATATCGCCTTGCTTATTCCAGCCTACTATCCAGCCATGTGGCATGTGGGCAGATTTCAATAACCATTCTTCCTCGTTGTCATCCGGATAAACGGCAAGGACGCGGAGAATGCCTTTTTCCTGCATCTCAACGAAGGCGGGCAGTTCCGCGAGTATTTGCTCGTGCTTGCGGCAGTTGGAGCAGTCGGGTTCGTAGAAGAAGAGCAACGTGTAGTCCGCATTTATTCCGCTCATTCTTCCGGCTTTGCCTTTCAGGGTAACGTAACTGAAATCCGTAGCCTTCATTCCCGGACGGTTTTTGTGCGCTTGTGCCAGGCGGTCGGCAGGACGGATTTTCTCGTACTCGTCCAGACGTTTGGAATCGACCATTTGTTCCAGTATGGGGATAAAGTATTCTTCGCTACGCATGGGGGAATTGGGATCGTACAGATACTTCTCACTCAGCGTGCAGAACCGGGAGTAAGCCGTGCTGTCTTCTTCCATGCGGCACATCATGCGCTTTAGTGCCGTGCTGCTTTCTTCGGGGGCTACGTACTGCAATGCGCCGATAAAGTCCGAAAACAGTTGTTCGGTGTCGTCGCTGCGGATAAAGGCGGTATCGGCCAGTGAATAACCGTCCCAATAATGCTTCACATAGTAGGATGCACGTTGCTGCGGGTCTGTCATCATTTGGGGAATTTCCGGGCGGATATAGTGTGCTGTATGCACAGTGTCTTTTAGGACAGAAACTCCGTTATCCGGGCTATTTGCCAGATTCTGCCTGCAAGCGGCAAACAATAACAATGTAATCAGACTGAAGCTTGACAACATTAAGAATCCCGACAATATAACAGCGGCTGTATACGCCCCATATTCATTCACAAAATACTCTAACCTGTTCCTTAAACTATCTCTTACCTTTTTCATATCATTATTCTTTATTTCATTTCCCAATCTCCGTGCAACAAGGATATAAATCTCTTCTTCCATAACCCTCGGGCATCACCACCCACGATACCGGAAAGATATAAACCGAATCTTCAGCATTCTTTTTTACTATCTTCATTGCCGGGAAATATTCTCCCGGCTTCAGAACCGGCAGGCTGACAATCACTTGGTCGTGTGTGTACTTATATACATGATGCACTTCTATCACGTTGTCATAATCGACAGCCGAGGCAAGACACAGCCTGATCTTTCCTTCATCCAGCATGTAAAGATTTCTACCAGACACGATGATAGGTGCCTGTGATGTGATGGTTCCATCGCGTTTCTGGCTTAAGAGGTCATAGACGCCGGTAATAATGGGCACTTTCATTTGCCTGTTCATCAAAACTTCTGTTTTTATCAGCTTCATATTCTAAGTGTTGTTTGTTTATTCTTCATTGTCGTCCCATCGGCTTTCGTAAAGACAAATGTCAGTGTATACGCATGCCGGGCTTTTCAGGGTATTTCAGGAAAGACAGCGTCAGATTGTTATACTTGTCTTCCTCTAAGCCGGAAATGTTGTAACTGCCCCATGCGTAACACTGCTTGTCCCACGGATTTTGTTTATAAGCGGCCGTATACCTTATATATCCGCTCATTTACCAACCTATATCCACGTCACTATAAACGGGTCTCTCACTATGAAATCGGCATAGTTTCCGTTTTTGTCGTAAATGGTAAACTTTGCTTTCCACACGGGGATAGAGGGGTCGATATACTCGATTTTTATTTCATCGCCTTCTACTGTCAATTTCAGCACATCCGCTACTTTATACTCGCTGGGATACATCTCTATATAGGGAGAATTGTACCAAAGGACCTCGCTTTCGGGCTCGATCCGGTAATCGCCTTCTCCGTCGAATATCCTTATCACATCGGAGTAGACGGCTTTGCGTTTGCAATCTTGCTCGAAGCAAGTGTGTATCCGGGCCTCATTTTTATCCAAATGCAGCTCCACAGGAGCCGGTTCTTCGTCGCTATTGCATCCCGCCAGCAATGCCGACAGGAGTAGCAAACTAAACATGAGATAGCTTTTCGTTTTCATATTCCTTTTTTTTATTAATTAAACCATTGAGAATAAACGACTCTTTCTTTTCTTCTTCTTCACTCCCCATCCAGCACGCACCTCACCGGGAATCCGTACTTCTTCATGTCGTGCATCACATACATTTGACGGCTGGGTTCCACGCAAAGCGAGTAGCCGTATACCGGGCTTTGACTGCTGCCCGTCCAGTAGCGGTGACCGTGGGGGATCAGGATTTTGCAGCCGTTGATGTGGCTGCGGTGTCCGCACAGGGGCAGATAGACGGGCACGCCGTCGTCGCTCAGGATGCAGATGTTGGTGCGGTCTTCTTCGCGTTGCAGCTCCATGGGGGCGGCAGGGCTGTTGATGAAAGCCTCCATCTCGATGTGCGAGGGGACGCGCCAGCCTGCGGGCGAAGGGTCTGTTTGCGGCAATGACGTGGGATTCTCCGCTTTGTCGGCATACCAGTTGTCTTTGTAGGGCTTATAGGTACTCTTCCATTCGTCCGTTTGGCTGCCGAACTGGAAATAGGTGCCGTGATTGAGCGTGCTTCCCTTTTCCAGCCCCAGCGGGATAGCCACTTGCGCCGGTTTGCCATAGCCTGCCAGGTTGCGGTCCAGCCAGCATTTGCCGTGGATGCGCACGTAGCCGCCCTGATAGATCAGGATGTCGCGCACGATGCCTGTATCGTTCACCAGCGAGAGTATCGTGTGGCGTGCTGCGGGGAAACCGCCACGCACCCGGTAGCCGGCATTCGAGTCTACCTGCACCGTGAAACGTCCGCTGTAATGCCCCGGCATCAGTTCGGGGGCGCTTACCCTCACCCAGTTGGCCTGTTCGTTGCGGATGATGCGCCACGGCTGGTTGCTGTCCACGCAGACGGTGTAGATTCCCGGCGATGCGGCAGCAGCTCCGCCTCCCGTTTCTGCGGTAAGCGGGGTTTCTATCACGTCGTTGTGGCGGGCACAGATGTCGGTACGGGGATATTCTATGTAATAATCGAAGCAGACGCCCTGCATCAGCAGCACGTCCGTCACCCGGCTGAAGGGGTATGTGCCCGTTTCGAGCGTCAGAGACAGCGAGCGCGAGCGCACGTTGGCGGGCTTGGCTTCGAGGTGTATCTGCAAGGTCTTGCAGCCTTTTTGCTGCACGCCTACGGGCGGGTACACCGTGTACCAGCATCCGCCGTCGTTGGCGTTGGCGCTCTTGATGCGCCAGCAGGTGTGTTCATTGTCGGGGGTGACGGCGATAGATACCGCTTCGTTTTTGAGCCCGGCGGTGACGTAGAGGCGGCGGCTGACGGTGAGCGCAGAGTGAATGCCGATAATCTGCTGCCTCACTTTCAGGGTGTGGATACGGTCGTCGGAACGAATCTCTACGGTGGCGTTGCGCTCGGCGGGCGAGAAATTGGTGCGCGGTTGCAGCACCAGCTTGTCCGCTTCGCGGCGCATGGATAGCCAGTTTTCGGGTTCGCCTTCGGGATAGTGCACATAGCCTGCCTCCCACGGTTCGCTGCACCCGGTAAGGTCTATGGCGAGTTCCTTCGCCATGGCGTCCGTCACCACCTCGGGCGGCAGCAGCATGGAGAGGGCGGCGGGGGCGGCATCGGCAGTTGCCGTTCCCGGTGTGTCGGTTTCCACCGGGTGGAGTTCCAGCGTGGTGGCGGCGCTCACCTCCTGCCAGCCGGTTTCGGCCATGAACGTGTGGGGCGATTTGCCGAACTGCCGGTCCACATCGCTGCGGTGATGAATGGCGCTCAGGTTGAGTGAGCGGGAGGTGAACAGCACGCAGAAGTCGAGTACCCCCTCTTGGGTGGAGCACTCTATGCGGTATCCTTTCTTCCGTTTGCGGCAGGTTGCGTCGGGGAATTTGCGCATCAGGCAACCCCGGCGGTCGAACACAAGCACCACAGCCGTGCGGCAGTCTTCGGGCACGTCCGTGCCGCGGAGCACGAGGCTGACGGGGCGTTCGCGTTTCATCTTTATCCGCCTGTCGCTGCGCCAGTACTTCACGCTTTGGTACGTCAGTCCCGAAGCGATGAAAGCGAGTGTGGCTATGTCTGCTAATTCTATCATGTGTTTTTCTTTATTTATAAATTAAAAAAAAGAAGTCCCGAACCCGGCGTTGTGCCGGAAAAGCCGTGCCCGATGATAAGCAAATGACAAACGCTATTGTTATATTCAACTTTTTGTTCATTCGGGACCTTCTTTTTAAAGTTTTGATTCGTTTCCGTGAGCTGTCCGATGAGCCTATCCGGTTTTGTCCATCACTATCCGGGGCACTTCGGCTACTATCTCCGTTGCAGGTTTTAGCAGGCAAAATTTATCAAAGTGCCCGGTGAAAGTGCCGAAACGTTCCAATTCGGGTTTGCCGGCAAACAGCCGTTCTTTTATCTTTCCGCATTTAAAATGCTTCATGTATCCCAGATACGAATTGACGGAGGACAGAAGCTGGTTTCCATCCGCCATCCGGAGGACAATCCTTATTTTACGGACCACCCTTTTCAGTGTCTTATTGTCCAGATATACCCTGTGAGGCTTGACGTAAATTCCTAAGTAAGAGATGCCGTAGGCAGTCCTCTCTATTTTCGTTTTTAGAGGATGCAACACCAGCCCGAGTTCTTGGCGCAGAAATTCACGAATGGTTTCTTTGTGGATTTCCAGCCGTGCACGGTTGCGGCTGGCGATATAGAAATCGTCCACATAGCGACCGTAATGCTTCTCTCCGAGCGTTCGTTTTACGAATTGGTCGAGCCGGTTGAGGTAAATATTGCTGAACAGCTGGGAGGTGAGGTTCCCGATAGGGAGTCCGCAATCGTGTGGGGTGCGAAACAGTGATTTATTGGCAGGCAGCCCGTCCCAGTCCGATTTCCGTCCTTTGATGATGCAGTTCTGCGTAGGGTCTGTCAGGATGATTTCTTCAAGCAGGAAAAAGATCAACCCGTAATCCAACACCTGCGCCCATCTTTCGCCGTTGGGCGACTTTCGGGGAGCATACCCTTGCAGCTCTTCGCACACCATGCTTAGCAACCGTGCCCGGTTGATGTTCATAAAATAGCCTTGAATATCCATTTTCAGTACATAGCAGGTGTAGGTATAGTTTTGCGAACAACTGCGTATATGGTGTGCCAGCCTGTGGATTCCGTAGAGAGTTCCTTTGCCTTTGCGACACGAATAGCTGTCGGCTATAAACGTCCTCTCAAAGATGGGCATGATATAGTTATAGACCAGATGATGCACCACCCGGTCGCGGAAGTCGGCGGCAAAGATTTCCCTTTTCTTCGGGTCTTCGATGATAAAGCAGGTGCTGCGGCCCACTTTGTAGGTTCGCTCTATAAGCTCATCTCTCAGATTGACAAGGTTTTCTTCGAGGTTCATTTCGAACCGGAGCTGGTTGCGTGTGTTCCGCTTATGCTTGCGGGCATCGTAGTAGGCGTTGAATAAGTCCACCAGCAATTGTTCTTTGGATAATTGAAAAACAGGGAAAGGTGCTTCGGTACTTTCAGTAGATGCTAAGACACACCGCACGGAGAACCCGTTGTTGCGATTGTTGTTGTTCGGGTTGAGGTTACCACTGTTGAAGTTGGCGTTCCACGAGTTGTTGGTGTTACCACTGTTCGGCGTACTACTCCAATAGTTGCCGTTAGTACCGGTGTTGTTCACACTGCTACCATTGGAGTTCCCTGCCGCCGGCAGAAATGAAAAGCAGCCGTCTGTATTGCGTTCTGCTGCGAGCAGCTCATCACCGGGCACAGACAGAAGCTGGTTTGTATTACCGGACTCTGCGTAGTTCGGAGGGAAAAGTTCTAATTGTTCTTCCATATTCTTTATACGTTATCTTATGACGACCGATAGGCTGCTTGGATTTACTTTTTCACGCTCCTGCAAACCGTGGCCTGCAAGATTCCGGATATGATGTTCCGTTGCACCCTTCCTGTTTTATTTAACGATTTTTTGTTCCTTATTCTTTAAGTAGTTGTTCCATGCCGTCAGTTGTTTGGAAATAGCTTCTATTTTGTCGACAAACATGGCGAACTGTTTGGTAGATATTTGCTTTGTATCATGCAACAATCTAAAATTCAGTTTAATAACCACTACCTTTTCACGCCCCTTGCTAATGAATTCATTTTTTGTGGCAGTTGCGTTCGCCTGATAGATATTGATACATAAATCCATCAACTCTTTTTTGAGTTCCTGCCCGATAGTATATCTGAAATCGCGCTTTAAATTGGCACTCTGACGAATAAAATTAAGTAGCAGGTCGTATGTGTCTTTAAATACCGGCAGATTATCATATATAGCCATATTACAATGTTTTCTTTAGTTCGGACAAGAATATCATGCACTCCAAAGGAGTTTTTACCTCTATCGGAAATGTTTTTATTTTTGTTACAATTAATTCATCACTCCCTACTGCCTCCGATGTTATATGAGTATTCTTATTTTTGACTATCGTTTCTTTCGCCGGAGTCATGGCAATGCCTTCCCGCCACTTCTCAAAATCGTCCGGAACAATAGCTGTATCCAGAATAACTTCCACTTCATTGCCTTTTTCTGTTATTTTGTCTGCCGCAAAGTAGCTACGCAGACTGTTGGTGGGAAAACCGATAGATACCACTTCCCGATTCACACACTTTATAAATAATCTTTTCACCATGAATGGCTTGATGCGTGTGACAAAGATATAAGCCGACCTTTCGTAGGCTTTATAAAAAACTCCTTCCCGATAAAAGTGTATTTTATCGGTGTTTTCGGATTCTGTTTTCAATATCTCTTGTAAATTCGACATAATAACTCAATTTTAAAAAAAATTCCGACGGCTTCGCCGTATTACTTCCTCGGGCCTTAAAGCCCGAGGAGAATAAAAATAAATAATCAAACACGTTCGTCTCCGCTCACTAGTCATCTCCTAAGACACACCGCACGGAGAACCCGTTGAAGCGACGGTAGTCGCTCGGGTTGAGGAGACCACTGGTGAAGAGGGCGTTCCACGAGGTGTTGGTGTTACCACTGCGCGGCGTACTACTCCAATAGTAGCCGTAAGTACCGGGGCTGTTCACACTGCTACCATCGGAGGCCCCTGCCGCCGGCAGAAAGAGTTGTGAGCCGTTATATTGGCTCTTGTTGGTGATGGCGGCTGGGTTATCGTTTGGCTTGGTGCTACTGGTTATGAAAATACCGGCGTAACGGGCGGCCTCGGTGGTTATATTGTCGGTAAGGCTGGCGGTGTAACTGCTGAAGTTTTCGTAATGATTTCTAGCCGTATTAAACGTACCGCTGGGGGTAGCGCTTCCTGCTACGTAGCACAGAAGGTAGATCTCATTGTAGGTTGGCATACGCCACCCTTTACCCATACCCCAACAAGGATCGCCGAGGCTGGTTGCAGTCAAGCTGGAGGGTAAAGTACCGCTCGTTAGGGATGAGTTATTGAGGATACCCTTGTAGTATCCGTTATAATTACCCAAGTTCTTACTGTTACCGCTCCATTTAGGAGTGGTTACAGTCCAAGAGGTTTGGATAGGGTATGCTGATGATGTATTGCTTGAGCTTTGTGGCAGCGGTGCAAACCACCGGAACCAAGCACCCCGAGCCTCGCGGGCGTTCTTTGCCTTGTCGGGAGTAGGAGCCCAGAAGAATTTCTTAGTTGATGCGTCGTAGTCGAGGTTACCCGGGCTCCAAATAACACCACCCACGATAATCCCTTTCACCTGCTCCCCGATAGCAAGGGTAATCGAATAACTCTTGCCCGCCTCGAACTTTACGGCCTCGCTGGTAGTGAACGTGCCTGCCTTGATAGTAAACACGCTGTCCTCCTTGCTTGGTTTGCCATCTGCACCTTCGGTACCCGCAGGTTTCAACACGGTGAGCTGGGGGTAGCTGATAGTCAGTTTCGAGCTCGCGCTGCTGTTGCACATCATGAAGTTGGCTACGGCAGTAAACTTCTGCCCCACGCCTGCTTTGTCTATCTTAAGGGTATCTTTAAAGCTGGCGGTATTCCCGTTGTAATTGGTGATGGTTTGGCTTTTCAAGTCGAACGTGCACCCGTTGTTTATCACACGACCTGTGGTGCCGCTACCGGCATCGGAGATAGTCAGTGGCAGCTCGGTCTGAGGGAACAGCAGGTAACCCAACTCCTCGTTCACCGAGAACTTAACGGTTAGCTCGTAACCGAAACGAACGAACTTGCTCAAATCCACTTTGTAGTTGGTACTGTTGATGTCCTGATTCTCGATCTTCATGCTCACGAAGTCCTCGTCGAGACCGACAGGGACTTGGTTGTAACCCTCCGTATGCCCCACCTGCCATGTATTGTATTTATCGTCGGCGGGAAAGCAGATAAACGTGTATCTTCCTTTCAGCAAACCCAACTCGGTGGTGGGAGAGACAAACGAAGCACCGTTGCCGGCTGAGTTCACTTGGCACACCATATTGGCTACGGGAGAACTCATATTGACGGTACCGCCGTAACTCCCTGCAAACACCAACATGCGGAACTTACTGTTAGCACCGAAAAGCTGCTTGCTACGGTCGAACGCACGAGTGGTGGCGCCATTGCCGGTTGTAGCGCCCCTGCGTGCGGTGGCTTGGCGCACTTCATCGTCGTACTGGGTACGAACCTCGCCGCTCATCCATCCGGCACGGCTGTTGTCGTCTTTACCTTTCAATGAGTGGTTGGTAAAGTCGTGAAGCACCGTGCGTTTACCCTCGGGGATAGCACGCGTAGTTACTTGTCCCACGTCGGGAACGCTGTTGGTAAAACCGATGTTGCACACCTCGCCCGGAGCAAGAGGCGCTCCGCTACCGGATACAGGGCGGTCGTCGGTAAAGCGGTCGTCGCTGCACGAGCCCGCGCAGAGCGGCAACAAGATAAAGAAAAAGTAAAGTAAAATATGTGGTTTCATTTCTGATATGGGTTTAATATTTTTGATCGCTCACGCACCGTACCAATCCGCTCGACGCCCCCGATGCGCTGTATGTGATGCCGGAAGTGGTTACGGTCAGGCTTCCCCCGTCGCTGGATATATACGTGCCCGGGGTGAAAAAAACGGCGGACTTCTGATAGTTGCCTTGACCGGAGTTATAGCTGCCTACCCACACACCGCTCACATTGCCCGTGCCGCTGTCGTTGCACACACCTGTCGTTTTAGTCAGCGATGCTATGGTTTGCAATTCCGCTTTCCTGGGCATCCGCCAGTTGGTGCCCAGGCGAGGGCAGCGATCGTTTGTGGTGCTAAAGGATGATACCAAGGTACCGCCCTTGTCTTTCTCCACCCACTGCTTGCCGTTGCGGGCGGCGAAGCAATACCAGTTGTTCGCTCCGTCCACTGTATAGTTCGGGTTCTGGCTGCTACTGATGAGTGTCGATGTGTAGTAGTAAAGATTACCGGTTGCCACATTCAGATTCGCAGCCAGCGTCACGGCAGGAAGCGTGTAGGCGGTCAGCTTGTCTTCGCCGTAAGGGTCTTTGTCGGTATTGGCGCCGATGCCCGGCACTGCGTTGGCGGCAAACGAAATGGTGGTTCCCTTCACCAGCAGCGGGATGATGTATTGCTTGCCTTGCACCAGAGTGCCGCTAATGGTGCCCGCGGGGATCGTTACGCTTGTCGATGCGTTCGCGAGCATCCCGCTCAAGGTAAGTTTCACGTCGAATTTGATTTGCGGCACCGATTGGCCGGGAATCATCAGCAGGTCGAGCGTTTCGTCCCAATGCCCCGTACCGATACCCAAACTGTAGATAGAATCGGCTGCGGCAAGGGGAAAGGTGTAGGCGGTTGCGGTAGCCGAACCTGCCGCAGCGGTGGGGGTGGCGGCGCTAATGTCGATTGTGCCCTGCGTTTTCACCGCACTGCCGAAGGTGACCTTCGCCTCCTTTATCAGGCAATAGGGCAGGTTCATGTTCAGCAACCGGAAGGTGATGCGCGAATAGCCGCTCTTCATGGCAAACGTGGCAAGGGCGGTGCGGTTGTTCACCTTCTGCGTGGACGAATAGAGCATGGTGGCGCTCGGCGTGTTGCGGCCCATGGCGAGGTTGAAGCTCGTGTTGGTTCCCCGGCCGGAGTCGTATGGGTAATAGGCGTAGACCTCGGCATCCTGATGGTTCACATAGATGGTTTTGTCCTTGTTGGCGGCATCGGCCGACTTCCACTTTTTGTCGGTAGTGTTCCAAGTGTAAGGGATGTTGTTGAGCGCCGCATAGCCGTTGGTCGCTTTGCGATACACCGCCATGGTGCCCGTTTCGAGGGCGGTGGCGGTGGTGGCGCGGGTTTCCACTTCCGCATCCAGTTGTGCGGTCACGGTGAGGGGGCGCTCGGTGGTGTCCGCCTCCGGGTCCGGCATGGGGCCGTCGGTCTCGGCGGTGCAGGCGCCCAGCAGCAGGGCGAAGCCCGCAAGCCATAAATGGCAGGTTTGGTAGTTGAATGTCTTCATGATGGTGCTGTTTTATGTTAGAATACAGGAGAGCTGAAATCGAAATACTTCTGTCCGTTCACGGTGGTGCCGCTACCGCTCGAGACAGCCGGGCTCCAGTCGGTGGTGACACTGCTGAACTCGTCGATGTCCGTGCCTTTTATCTTGACGGAGACTTTGTAGATCTTACCCGCCGAGAGGCTGCCCCCGAAATCGGCGGCGGGGATGCTCACGGACATCTCCTTGGCGGCGCCGGAGCTGCCGCCCGTTTTTATGGTCAGCTTCACGGCGCCGGTCAGCGTGGCGGGGATCATCATCAGGTCGAAAGCGGCTTTCGTTGTGCTTGCATTATCGGTTATCTGATAGTTGTTGGCAGTCACATTGACGGGTGTGTAGTCTTTGGCGCCCAGTGTGTAGGCGGAAGCGGCATCCTTGAACAGGTCGAGGGTGGCGGCGGAGAAGATACCGTCGGTGGCGCTCGTTGCCGATGCCCGTCCGCCTTCGATCTTGAGGTAATACAGGTAGGGCTCGGAGGTGTAAGTCGCCGACTTGTCTATCAGCAGCGTGAGCTGCATGCGGCAGTAGGCCTGCGTGAGCTGCAAGTCTTTCTTGCAGTCGGAGCCGTTCGCCGTGCAATGGGCGTACCACAAGTCTTGCGGGGTGGATGCATTGCGGATGGCGGCAGTGAGATTCACGATGCCGGCGTCTTCCTTGCCGGACACCAGTGGCAATGCGGTGCTGTAGGGGTAGCAGGCGGCTACGTTCGCATCGGCGGTGAGGTGCAGCCACACGGTATTGTTGTCGCCTCCCGTAGGCAGCCACTCCGGGGCGGTTGCCCCGGCGTCGGCTTTCTTATATTCGTAGGGCACGTTGCGCAGGGCGGTGTAGGTATACGTACCCACGGTTTCGCCCTTGCGGAACAGTCCCAGCCGGTCGCCTACCGTCATCTCTTCGTATCCCGCCGCAGCGCGTGTCTTTGCGTCGTTCGCTTGGGTGAGTTTTTCTACTACGCCCAGTTGCAGCGCACTGTCCGTGGCGGGTGTTGCGGCGGTAATATCCGTCTGTTCGCAGCTTACCGCCAGCAGGCAGGCAAGGCAGCCGATTCCCCAAGCAAGGGTATGTATCATTCGATGTTTCATAAGGATAGATGTTTATTCTTTGTTTAATGCGTTTCTAAATCGCCCGGCACGGTGGTTTCGGTCCACGACTGGCGGGTTACCCCGACCAGCTTTATCGACATGCCTTCTATCTCGACGTGTATCACGTGGCAGGTTCCGGCGGTGAAGCCCGGCAGTTTGTCGTTGGGGATAACCACCTGCAATGTGTTGCCGTCTACGGTCATGGTCAGTTTCGTGCCGCTGCCCGCAGCGAATGTTTGCGGGGGAAAGAGTTTGTCGATGCTCTCGTCGGCGGCGGTTGTCAGCAATCCTGTGGTGTACATGGCGAGTGTTTGGGTATCGAGTGTCCATCCGCCCGCGTTCGCGGGTGCCGGTTGGTGCGTATCGTCCACCGGGAGAGAGAGGTCGAGCGTGCGTGCGGTGAAAAAGCTGTTTCCCGCTGTTTCCGGTTCCAGCCTGATGGCACTTACCTTGCAATCGCCCAGATAGAGCTTGGTAGCGTTGCGCGTAATGGAGAACTGAAGCCGCGCATAAGCGTGCTCCATGAGGAAGCTCACCGCGCGGTTGGCGTTGTTCACCTGCGCCTGCACGGGTTTGTGGGCATAGCAGAGGTCGTCGGCAGCGGTGTAGTCTTTCACCGTGAGGGCGGTTTGGGTGGTGTTTGCGGTGAAGCTCACCTTGCCCTGCGGGTAGTAGGCGCACAGGGTGGCGTCTTGGCCGCCTACCACAATCTGCGCCGCCTCGCTCACGGGGTTCCATTTGGTTCCGTCATAGGTGTATTTCACATCGCGCTGCGCGGGGCTGTCCGCTGTGACGGGCGCGGTGCGGAACACGCCGATGGCTCCGCCCGACGGTACGGGGGTGTATCCTGCCGTGCGGGTTACCGCCACATCCGCCAGGCTTGCTTCCACACTGATGGGGAGCTGTGCGTTGTTGCCGGGGGCTCCGCCGGGCAGGGCGTCTTCGCCCTGCGAGCACGAGCCGAGCAACAGGCAGCCGCCCACGGACAGCAGGCGTGTGATACCTAATAAGGTTGTTACGGGTTTCATATTCTTTTTTTTGTTTTTCGTTTCTTGTTTCTTATTTTTATTCTGTTCCTGTTTCACAGTCACTGCAAGGGGCTTTTCCGGCCTCTACGGCAGCTTCGGCACGAAAGGCTTGTCGCCGTCGGCTTTCACCTCGTCCGTGGTCCAGTCTTTGGTTTCCACCGTGCCGAGGGTGATGCCGGTGCCTGTCAGCTTGATGCGGATGTTGTAGGCCGTTCCGGCTTGCCAGGCGGCAAGGGTGGTTTTGGGTATCAGCACACGCACGTTCTTGCCGTCCACGGTGAGCACCACTTCGGCGCCCATGCCGGTAGCCCCGGCATAGTCGGGGATGCTACCCGGCACCACAAGGAAGGAGTTCTTATTTGCATCGCCGTCGGCAGTCGCCACGGGGCTTTTGTCCGCAGGGATGGTCAGGGAGACGGTGTTGCTCAAATCGGCTGCCGTGGTGGCGGTGGCGTATACGCCTGTTTTGATGTTGAGCGTGTTCTTTGTGCAGCAATTGGCAAGCGTTATCCGGGTGAGCGCGCCTGCCGAGGGGTAATTGTCGCGGGTAAAGGTGAAGTTCACCTTGGCGTAGGCGCGCTTCAATGTAAAGGAGGTCTTGCAGCCTGTGGAGGTGCCGTCGAGCGTGCGGTCGGTGTCGTAGCTCAGGTTGGCAGCAGTGGCGGTGTAGGCCTGCGAGGTGAGCGGGATAGCCGTGGGGTCGTTGCAGGTGCCGTCGGCATTGTGGGGGTAATACGCGCATACGCTTGCCTGCTCCGCTCCCAGGTAGAGGGTGTTTGCCGCATCGGCGGCTACCCACTTGGAGGGTGTGCCGGCAGCGGTGTAGGTGTATTTCAGGTTGTTCTTGTCGGCATATCCTGTGCCGGCGGCTCCCCGCAGGAAGAGCGCCAGCGAGCCGGTGGTCAGTTCGGTGGTGGCGGCGGCGCGTGTGGAGGTAGCGGCGGCGCGTGTGCCTGCCGGTGTTTCTCCGTCTATCCCCGCCCGGAGCACCATGAGGGGGGTGTTTCCCCCCGCGGGCAGTCCCGCCTCTTGGTCTGCCCGGTCGCAACCTTGCAGCGCAAGGGCGGCGAGCGTCAGCAGCAGTCCGCCTCCGAGGGCGAGGCGCTGCCTTATTTCTGTTACATTCAGTTTCATAGCTTGCATATCTTTTATTTTCGGTTTTCTATGGTTGGGGTTCGGGTTCCGTCTCAAAGGGCTTGTTGCCCGTGTCCTCGATGGTTTGCGCCTGCCAGTCTTCGAGCTCCACCTTGGTGATGTCGATGCCCGTCCCGTTCACGTTTACCTTGAACGTGTAGTACTTGCCGGGTTTCAGCTCGCTCAGTGCGGAGGGTTTCAGGTAGGTGGTCATCGGCTTGTTGTCGATAGTGAGCACCAGCACCAGCCCTTCCTTGTCGCCGGCTGTGGGCTCGGCTATCTTGCCGGGGGCTATCAGCAGCTCGTCGGCTTCGTTTACCGTCAGGGCATCGGTTGCGGGCAGGGTGTAGCTCACCGTCTGGATTTTCTCTCCCGCCGTGAGGGCGGTATAGGTGCCGTCGGCGATGCCGAGCGTTGCCGAGAGGGGCAGTTTCTGCCATTTTATTTCGGTGACGGTGCCCGTGCCGGTATAGTTCTTGCGGGTGAATTCTACCTTCGCCCGGCTGTAGGCGCGCTTCAACACAAAGGTGACGTGCCGCCCCACATCGCCGTCGATGGTTTTGTCCGGTCCGCCGTTCACCTTGACGCAGGGGGCGTACGAGAGGTCTTTGCCTGCGGCATAGGCCTGCGTGGTGAGCGCCACCGCGGTAGTTGCCTGCGTGGCGGAATAGGGATAGTAGGCGCAAACCTTCGCCTCTTCACCGCCCAAATAGATGGCTTTGTCCGTGGTCCATTTGGGGGTGCCGTAGGTGTATTTGCGGTTGCTCACGGGCACGTAGGGCGGGTCGGTGTCCGCGGGATCGGTGTTCGAGAGGAACACCCCGATGCTCCCGCTGGTGACGGTGGTGGTGCCCACCGCCCGCGTGGCGGCTTCGGTGGGGGCGATTGCGGCACCCAGTACGTCGAGCACGGGATGGGTGTCGCCCTCCCCGCCGCCCGGCAGGTTTTCGTCGGCGGTGCAGGAGGCTATGGTTACCGCCGCTGCCGCTATCATCATGATTATCGCTTCTTTCTTCATTCTATTTCTGTTTTTAATGTTTCTATGTTTTGACCTTTTTATGGTTTTAATCGAGTTTCGACTCCACATTCACTTCCGCACCGGTGCCGTCCCAGTCCGTCACCACCACGTCGTCGTTGCCGATGATGATGTCGGCCAGCGACAGGCGCACGGTGATGTTGAGCTGCTTGCCCGCCGCCGGTTTCCTGCCGGCGGCAAAGAGGCTCTTGGGCAGGGGCACGCTCATCACTTTCGTTTCGGCGCCATAATCGGCGGAGGTGGTGGTAGCCGTCACGGTGAGGGTGCCGTCGTGCGTAAAGTCCTCCCCGGTGGGGATGAGCAGCAGGTCGGCACGGGCAGCGTCGGTTGCCGTGCGGTCGGTGCCCGGGCTCAGTCCCGGCGAGAAGGTGAACGCAAGGTTGCGGTTGGCGTCCGTCTTGCCGATGGTATAGGCATCGTCGGCAGGCCCGGCAAAGAGGTTGTAAGTGGCCGCTCGGTACAGGTCGGCACCCGTCCACTCTATCTTGTCGATAGTAGTGGCGTCGGTATAGTTGGCGTATCGGATGAAGGTGAACACCACGCGGGCATAGAGCCGCTCGAGCGTGACGCTGATGCCCGGCACCGCCATGGATTGGTTGTTGGCGGTGAAGCGCCCTGCCGACAGGTCGTTGGCGCTGGTGCGCAGCGCGGCTTTGAGGTCGAGCACGCCGGGGGTGGCGTTCGTCTGGCTGCCGTCGTAGGGGGCATAGACTGCCAGGTTGGCGGTGCGGTTGTTCAGCCAAATGGGGGTGGCGGCGGCGGGTTGCCATGTGGCGCTCCCGGTGTCGTAGGTTCCCCGCACGTTGTTCCGGTCGGTGTAATAGGTCTTATCGCCTGCCGAGAGGGCTTGCACGTAGAAGCCCACATCCACCGAGGTGGCGAGCGGCGTGGTGCCGGTGGCGTCCACCGCAGCCAGTCCCCTCATGCTCAGCCCCGCGCCGGCGGGCGATTCGCCGAGAGGGGCGTCGCCGGGTTGGTCGGCGGTGCAGGAGCACAGCAGCAGGATGAGGGCGAATATTTTCGAACTGTTTTTTATCATGGTTTCATTGCTTGGTGTTCTTTATTTGTTTTCCAGCGGCTTGTCGGTGTCGGCGGTCACTACGTCCCAGTCCTGCACCCGCAGGGTTCCCACTTCGAGCCCGGTGGGGCGGATCACGATGTTCGCCTCGTACTTCACGCCTTCGGCTAACCGTTTTTCTGCGCCGAAGAAAGCCGTTGCCGTGAGGCTACCTTTCATCTCTTTGCCGTCCACGGTGAGGGTGAAGCTCACTTTCGAGGCATCATCCGCCAGCGCGGAGAGGTCGGTGGGCACAATCAGGTAGTCCAGCTTATAGGGAACGGCGGGGGTGCCCGCCGTGAAAGCGGAGCCTGCCGCAAACGACACGCCGGTAGTGGCAGGGCTCACCGCCCCGGTAAACAGGTTGAGCGTGCCGGTGCTCACGAACGGGGCGGTGAAGGCGAATGCCGTTACCTGCCCGTCGCCCGTGTAGGCGCCTTTGCCGGCATCGGTGTCTTCTTCGCCCGCAAAGAGGTTGAAGCGCACCAGCGAATAGGCGCGCCGCAGTTTCAGGTGAAAGGACGAGCTGATGCGCGAGGCGCGGAAAGGCAGGTAATAGAACTCCTTGTCCGCCGCATACGCCCGGCTGAAGAGCGGCACTTGTTTGGGAGCGAGGCCGTCGGCGTCGTACGGATAGTAGGCGGCGAGCTGTGCCGACTGCTCGCCGAGCATCAGGTGGGGCTCCGACGTCCAGATAGGCACCCCGTAAGCATACATCTTGTTGGTGACGGCTTCGGCATATCCCTTGCCGGGGTCGGCTTGCAGGAAGATACCTATCTTATCGGTGTTTTTTTTCAATTCGATTTCTACCGGCAGGGTGTCGTCGGCGGTGGCGGCGTCGGCTCGTGTAAAGCCGTCGGCTGCTGCCGTCGAAGATTCCGCAACGCTTGCCCCGCCTATCGCCAGATAGCCCTGCCCGCTGCCGGGGGTAAACACCGTTTCCACGGGTTCGCCCTCCGAGCAGCCGCTTGCTGCCAGAATCAGGCAGCCCAGCATGGTTTTCAATAGTGTGTCCTTATATCTCATATCGGTTTCTTTTTATTCGTTTTTGTCAGTTCACGTCTGCGTCGGGCGTGTCCAGCCCGCTGTCCTGCCATTTGCCCGGTATCGTGACCGAAGCGATGAGCGTGGCATCGGAGTAATAGGCTTCTTCGGCGCTCCCCGCTCCGAGGCTGCGGATGCCGTCTATCCTCACCACATACACGTTGTTGCGTTTGAGGTACTGCATGGTCTGCCCCTCGGTTTCCGTCCGGGCCACGTTGATGTCTATGCGGTACCAGCAGCGGGCGCCGGTGTAGCTTTCCGTGTGGCACTTCACCAGCAGGCAGGTGCGCCGGGTAACGAGTTCGCCCCGGTCGGTGGGCATGTTGTAGGTCTCCATGGCATACAGGCCGCCTTTGATTTCATTCTTGTCGGCGGCGGCGAGTGTCTTTTTCGTTCCCCACAGATAGGCGGTTTCCAACGGGCGCGGGTCGCAGAAGAGCGGCACGGCGGGAACGATGTTCGCCACCTGCGCTTCTTCGATCACGATCTTCTCCTCGCCGTCGGGCACGCCCGTGGTCACGTCGATGCGCACGGCGGCGCGCAGCAGGGTTACTTTCAGTCCTTTTTCCGCCTCCTTCACGCCGGTGGCGCTCATGGGCAGGCAGCCGTCGGGCACGCTGAAAAGTCCGTCCGCCGCGTCCGCTTCGAGCAAGGGCAGCAGCTCTATCTTTACGAGGTTCTCCGTGCGGTTGCGGCAGAAAGCGTCCAATTGTGCCGGAGCGATGTATTTGTCGGCATTGGCTATCACCAGCACGTTGTAGTCGGCGTCTGCCTCGACCGGGGCTGCCAGTGCGATTTCCAGCTCGCCCACCTTCTCGAGCGAACGGTTGGGCTGCTGCCCCGAAAGGGAGCCTATATAGGCGCCGTTGCCATAGTCGTCGCGTTCGAAAAAGAGCACGCGCACGTGGTCTATCACGTTCTCCGTGCCGGTAGAGGGGGTGGTGCCGGGAGCGCGGGTGGCGGGTGTCTCCGCCGTTTCGGCATCGGGTATCTCATAGCTGAGAAGAAAAGTGCGGGGCGGTTCGTTCCCGCTTCCCGGGCATTCTCCGTCGGTTCCGATACAAGCCGCCATGCATGTGCACAGGCATGCCGTGGCGGCTATCATCATCTTTCTACCTAAACTGTTATTCATTGCTTTCATGTTTTTTTCCTTTCTTCTTTAACCGCGGATGGCCCGTTGCCGGGCGTCAATCCAATTTCCCTTCGCCGCCTACGTCGCCTCCGGCCGGGTCCCAGTCGGTGTTTTCCACGCCGTCGGTATTCATTTCCTCGTCCTTGGAGCCCACGTCTTCGCCATGGGTGCCGCCGTTGCCCCAGTCGTCGGGCGACTTGTCCACCTGCGTGATGATGAGGCTGATATAAAGGTTCTTCACCTTGACGATCAGCACATCGTCGCGGGTTTCGTCGGTCGGGGCGGCGGGCAGGTCTTTGTAGGCCTTGAGCGCCTTGACGGTGATTTTGGTCTTCGTCTTGGTCACCTCGTAGCGGCTGTTTTTCAAGACAGTCTCCACCGTGGGGGCTACGCTGTCGGTGCCCTGCTTATCCTTATACCACGTCTGTGGCGTGGTGGCTCCGTTGTGCGTGTCTTTGAAGTACATGCCCCAAAGCCCCTCGTCCACGTTGCTCTCCACCTCGATGCTCCGCTCGCTTCCGGCGTTGCGGGGCAGGCGGATGATGCGCTCCGACAGGTCGAAATAGCTCTGCCCGTTGTACTCCACGTTGTTGATTTCGTTTTTCCAGTCGATCACCGTCACGTTGATGTTAATGGGCTTGCCCTCGGCGGCCTGCCGGGGGGTGTCGTAGCCCGGGGCGGCAACGGAGGTGATGTTGAACACGTAATGGTGGTTGCGCAGCACGGGGTATTGCACCGGCGTGGCGCTGTCGTACACATCCTGAAAGTTGATGCGGTAATAGCTCACGCGGGGCGTGCCGTCGGCGTTGGCGTCCACTTTATGTGTACGGGGGTCGGTATAGATGCCGCCCACCACCATGCGGGTGGTGGCATAGTCGTAGCCGTCTTTGGTCCACGGTATATTCTCGTAGAGGTAGATGCTCTCTATCTCGGTTACTTTGCTTGTTTTGATAATGGAAAGCGTGTCGGGGCGGTTGCCGGCTTTGAGCTTGGCGGGCAGCGTGGCGGTGCGCACATTGCCCGAGTCGGGCATCACGGTATAGAACACGGTGGTGTCTGCCGTTGCCACCCGTCCGCTGTCGGCGGGGTAGAAAGCGTAGAGCTCGCGCAGCTCGAACTCTTTTTCGTCGAGTTCGCCGCCTATCAGCCAGTCGTTGCCGTCGTCCATCTTGCCGTTGAGCATCACGCTCACCTTGGCCACGGAGCGCAGCACGCTCACGGGCAGCACGTCTTTGCTGTCTTTATCCACCGTGACGCCGGTGACGGAGCCGTGCATGGGCAGCAACTGGTCGTCTTTTTGCAGGTCGTATTTGCGGCTATGCGCCACCATGCCCAGCACGGTCTGCATCTCCTTGCCGATGTTGCCGAAGGCGCCCGAGCGCATCAGCTCGCGGTGCGAATTGGCGAACACGTGCACATCCATGTTCCTGCCCAGCGGCATCACCACTTCGAACACGTTGGCTACGGTTTTGCCCTCGTCGTTCTTCACCTCGGAGCCGGTGGCGGAGGCGCGCAGATACATCTTGCCGTCCACGCCGGGGGCGAACACCAGCACGTCGAGCGTGTCGATGCGCTCCTCGCGCGAGAGGCTGCCCGTGCCGGTCTTGCCATAAGTTTTGGGCACGCTCACTTTCAGGCGCATGTCCTTGTCGCCGTCCTGCACTCCGCAGTCGGGACCCGGATGGTATTCCGAATACTGTAGCGTATCGTCCATGCACGAAATCGCCACCCCGGTGAGGAGTGCCGCCAGAAAATATGTCTTTATGTGCTTCATTGTTCTTACCATTTTATTGCTCTCCGTTTTTCCTTTATCTTACATGCTGCTCTCCACCGTGGCGAGTCTCCATCCGTTCACCTTCACGCTGAGCACGGGGCGGGTGTATCGCCCGTCTATCACCAGGTCGATATAATCGCCCGGTGTGGAAGCGAGCTGTATGGGCGCGCAGTCGAACTTGGCCACCTGGTCTTTCTTGATGAACACGTTCACGTTGAGGTATTCTTCGAGTGAAGAGAAGGCGCCGAACCAGTTCGTAGTCACGTTGCCGGTCTTTTCGTCGTAATAGGCCTTCGGGGCGAGGGTGATTTCCTCGCCCGAAGTTATGTTGTTGTAATCGATCTTGTTGCGGGTTCCCATCAGGTGGAAGGTATAGTCGCCGGCGTGGGGGACGACGACGCTGCCGGTTCCGCCGTTGCCTTCGATGCCGATGTCGGCGCGGGTGCCGCTGCCGCCGTTCACGGTGATGTCTCCGCTGCCATCCTGCACCGTTTCGGGAATCATGGTGATGCGCACGCGGCACACGGCGCGTACAAACGGGATGGTGACGTCGTTGCGCTGGGTGCGCATACCGGCGTCGAAAGAGACGGTGCCGTAGAGCAAATCGTCTACGGGCAGGCAGATTCCGCTGCCTTCGGTAATTTCTTTCAGATGAACATAGCCCTCACCCTGCGGGGTGCCGGACGGTTCCACATAATCCACACGCTCGTCGTGTGTCCACGATACCAAAGTGACGGAGTCGCGGTCTTGCAGTGTTTTCTCCCACAGGTAGGGAGTGTTGATGTCGATGCTCGCACGCTCGACGGTAGACTCTCTATATCGCTCTCCGCTCTCTTTGTAGTAGTAATTGACGTGCACGTCGGTGTTCACCGTGGAGTAGAATTCGTTGGTCTCCCGGTAGATGTAGCTGAAGTACAGGTGAAGCAGACCGGCACAGGCATCCAGATCGTCCTTGACGCAGGACGTAGGTAGCACGAGCAGTGCGGATAGTAATATCAGAATCAGTTTCTTCATTTTCGGTTGTTTTAAAAGAAAACCGGGGAGCGGAGCTCCGGCGTAGACGGGCGCCTGCCTCCCCGGTCTGTAGAAGCTTCTGCCTAAAACAAAAGCCTGTTATACATCGTGAAATGATGTTTTTCCATTACGTTTCCCCTCGATTACATAGGAATCTGATTGATAGACAGCTTCCAGTTATTAACCTTCACATCTACCTTCATGGTGTTCTCGTCAGAGTAAACGGCATCGTGGATGGTGCGTGCACCCAGTGTCTGGATAGTACCCACGGTCTGGTAATGCATGTTGCGCTCTGTCATCTTGTTGGATACGTTGTCCACATAGTCGGCAATGTCGGCACGGTAATACAACTTCATGTTGGTGAAGTATTTGAAAGCGGCGTCGGTTGAGAAATAAGTCAGACGGGCAGTTTTACCAGTGGAGAAGTCTGTCTCTGTAGCTTTCACATCAGGTACAACGTCGGTACCATGGGCATAGATGCAGAAGATAGGAGCAGACTTGGTTTTGTCTGCCAAGTCGACACCGGCGGCGTCTTTCAGTTGGTAATCTACAGGGGCAGTACCCAGCAACAAGTAGTCTGTAGGCAGCAGTTCTTTGTTGTACTCGTCGGCCTGAGATGCAGGGTCATAGAAATAAGCCTTTTTACCGTCGGGCACTTTGTTACCCAATGCCGTATTCATATCGCCATCTACCTGTACATCATTTGCCAATCTGAACTGAAGGAGCACTGCGGTATAGAATTTATCCATCATAGCTTCATAATGATCACGGTCTAATACTACATTTTCAACATCGTCACCGGCGGATGTCGGCAAATCATAAGTTGTAGCAGCAGTCAAGCCATACTTTGTCAGGATTGCATTAAAAGCATCTACATCTTCAGTTGTCTCAGCCTTGTTTCTGTATTGCAAGCCCAAACCTTTTCCGGCAACTTTACCATCGGCTATACCGAGGATAGTCTTGATAGAAGCAACAAATTGCGCTGTTGTAGTCGCATCCTTTACCCAAAGAGGGTTATCGATTTTAACATCAGTGTCACCGGCTGTAAATGTAATTTTCTCAGTGTTGCATGCCAAAGCTTCTGCTACGGCAGCGTTCAGTCCGCTATTCTGGAACACGTCTTTACCGATGTAGGTAGCTTGTGTACAGATAGTAGTCACAGCGTTGGTGTTTTTGCTGTAGTTGGGCGATGTATAGAATATAGGAGCATTGATGGTTTTATTAGAGCCATACAGCATGTTGGCTGCTTTCGTTCCGTATTCAATCTTGCCTGATGCATCGGCTGCACCGGTTGCTGCCGGCAATACCCATGAAAAACGGTATTCTTCGATGCCACCCGCAGGATTGGTTGTGTTGAAATTGGCAGGGATGGTAACGCCGTTCCAAACTTGGTCTGCCGCAGCTCCACCGTCGAACATAACCGAACCCGGAATGGTCTGGTCGCAGAACTTACTGAATCCTGCGTTCTCAACAAACGAGTGGTCGTTGATAGGCCAGTTTTCTACACAATTAGGGCTGGGAACATAGAAATCGGCGTCGCGTTCGGTAAACATGCTGGTTGTCGGGGCGATACGCAATACGGTGATACCGTCGCCTTCCTGGAATTCAACCACCTGATAGGCTTCGTCGGAAGGTGTAGAGCTCGTATTGGCTTTGAAGTTCACCTTTGACAACTCGCGGTCGAGGCCTACTTCCACTTCAATTGTACCGTTACTCGGGAGCGTGGGGGCTACAGGGATCTGTGCCAAACCTGCCATCACGAATTTACCGGTAGGATTAACCTGCGTTTTACCGAAAGCCAGTCCGCCCAGATACTGCTTGGACAGCATGGAAGTATAGGCTTTGATCTTCTTCTCGGAACTTTGTCCCTGATGTGCCATGCCTTCGGCAATATCCAGCGTCATGTTGGGATCATTGGCGATCACATACACATAGTCGCCCTGACGAACGCCGTGGAACGTAGCCACGTTTTTAAGTGTCACGGTCTTGTCGGGGTTGTTCACCTGTGATTCTCCTTCTACAATACCGTCGTCATTCACCTTACACTTAATCACTGTCCAGTCGCCGGTCAGTCCGTTGTCGTGTTTCGGGTTGGCTTCTTTGGCAAATACGTAAGCGTCGTAAATAACCGCTTCCGTTCCCTTGGATTCGGTTTCACCCGAAACTACACGGGTATTGGGACCTGTTGCCAGTGTGGCGAAGTTAATGGTCAAGCCTTCTATATCGGCATGCCAGTTCTCGTCCTCGTTAATTCCTTGATTTTGAGGATTGGGCACCTCATCGTCGCTACAAGCTGCAAATGCGAGGGCAGCCAGAGCTAAAGTAAATAATTTGTAAACTTTCATTTGTTATGAATTTAGATATGATTAATATTCTGCCTTTCGTCCTGTCCGTTGTCGGCTTCCGGTGCGGGCATGTGGATGGGGCAGAAATTCCATCCCGCAGCCCTGCCGGTTGTTTGTTGCTTTTCTTCTACTGTCTGTTTCTTGTTTTCATTGTTTCGTTTAACTTCTTGTTTACATTTAATTAATTTCAAAACTATATTTCATATTTTACTGAAAAAGCATCTTTAAGCCATTTGCCTGTATTTGCGGATGAAACGGCTCTCGTGGAAGAGCAACCGGCAAAAGGCATATTTTACCGGACATTGTTTCACCTGCCGGTAATATTTCTCCTGTTCGGCTTCGAAGGCTGCCTGTTCCCTGTGCAACTCCCCGGTGTTTCCTTCTGCTTCCAACCGGAAGATTTCGGCTTCATAATCATCGAAAACCAATTGTGAGCGGCAGAAAGAATGGCAGAAGACAGCCAGCGACACCAGCCAGTCGATTGCCTTGAAAGTGAGGTAGCAACAGCCCGCCATCAAAACGGCTGCAAGAATCAGTGTCCATAAAATTTCACTCATCGCTTTTTTTAAATTTTGTTGTTTACCTTATTCCTTTTTTGTTTTCTTTCTCTATTCTCATCTCTTTATTCTCTTCTCTTCTTCCCTGTCACCGCGTTCTTACCTTATTATTTACAGCCGCCTTCTTACTCCTGATGTTCCGAGAACAGGAGCAGCAGTTTGCGCTGCTCGTTCAGGTACGGATATTTGGTGGAAGGGATGTAGATCGTCAGCCCGCAGTGCTCCCCGACCTCGAAGCCGTAAGGCGTGCCCGGCATGAACGACTCCGTAGCCGCCTTGTAAAGCACCGCCCCCGCCAGCAGCTCGGCAAGCTGGTTGATGTCCTGCTGCGTGCCGATGGAACGGATGTAGCTTTCCAGATCGTAGAACAGGTGGTCGGCCTTGCGCCGGTCGAAATGCTGTATCTTGTCGCGTTCCACCCACTCCCAGTGTTCCACGTTCTCCTCCTCCACCCGCGAGATGAATTCCCGGAACGGGGCAACGCCCGCCGTGCTGATGACGCTTACCGTGGCGGAACGAAGGTCGCCCGTCTGCTTGTTGCAATATTCGTAATAGTCGTTGGCGAACTCGGTGAGCTCCGGGGTTTCCTTGTAGAGCCGCTCCAGCATCCTGCCATAGACGGGGGTGAACCCGGGCGACACGATTTCGGCGCTCGAAGCCAGTATGAGCCGGGTTTTGCTTTTCAGTTCGTAAGCCACTTCGATGCCCGCCATCTGGCAACTCTCGAAGATGATGAAGCGGAACTGCCCGTCGGGGATGGTATGCGCAAAATCGCGGAGCTCGAAATCCATGCTGCCGTCGGTGGCCACCGTCCTTGTATCGGCACCGCCTCCGTAGTTGCCCGAAGGCAGCCAGCCGTTGGAGTGTGAGAACACGATCAGCCCGTAGTCGGAGCCGGGGCAAAACTTCACCATATCGTTGATAGCACGGCTCAAGTCCTGGCTGAAAGTGGATTTGCGGTCGGCATACTCCTCCAGCACGTCCACCTTGTCCTTACCTATTTCGAGCAGCCGGGGTTTGTAGTCCTTGCCCCGGTTCTGGTAAACCAGCATGCGGTTGCCTTCGGGCACATTCCATGCGGCTGCCAGAGCGTCCGTCTTCTCCTGTATTTCCCCCTCGGTGCTGCCATCGCCTGCCATATAGAAAAGGAGGGTGCGGTTGGGCACCACCGGATGGTTGTCCGCCTCTTCCTTCAGGCAAGAGGATGCCAGCAGGGGGAAAATCAGAATCATTGAGATGATTTTCAGATTCGTGCTTATATGTAGACTATATACTTTCATGGTTGGGTTTTCTTTATTTTTCTATGCGTTTCAGGTATCCGATGCGGCAGGAAGCGCAACGCAGCTTCGGGAAAAACTCCCGGAGCATGTAGGCCCACGGACGCCCGCCGGAGAGGGCTTTGAGTTTCGCCTCGCGTCCCTTGAAGATGTCCACGCGGTCGATAATGTCCAATATCTTGTCTTTGTCGTCCATATCGGAGGTGCGCACCATGTCTGCCAACCGGTCCCAGTCTTCGGCCACCCATTCGGAACGGATTTCCACTTGCGTGGCGTTGTATTTCGTTTCGAGGAACGATTTCAAGGCAAGCGCGCGGCGCTTGGCAATGACGTCGTTGCCCTGATAGCTGCCCTCGGGCGAGGAATAGCCGGTGACGGTGATGCCCAGAACGGTGTTGCCGGCGTTGGCGCTCAACGAGTCGATCTCGCTCACGAAAGCGTGCCATGCCTCACGGTTGAGTTCGTGCTCGGGCAATATCTTCATACCGCCCACGGGGAAGTAGATGTCGGCACGGTAGCCGGCATGCTCGATGACGGTTTCTTTCTTCTTCTCCACTACGGGAGCGGGTGCCTGTACATACATGGGACGGTCTACGGTACGCTCGATGCGCAGCGTATCGTGGATGATAATAGTGTCGTGGATGATTTTCTCGACAATCACCGGCGGGATGCGCTCAAATTCCGCACGGATGGGAACGAGGCGGTCGTCGGCGTTATAGCTGCGGTACAATATCTTAATATCGGCGGTTTCCATCCACGGTTGCCAGGCGATGTCGGCCTTGCGGTAATTAACGACGGGCAGTTCGTGGTCGCCCTCGCGAAGCACGGCATACGGCTCGTAAGGGGTAGGCTCGATGAACTTGCCGAGCGCCTTGCGGCGGCGATACATCAGGTCGCTTTGCGGACCGTTCAGCATCACCGGAGGCAAATCTAAAGAATCCGCGGCGGAGAAAATCCGCGGGATAAGATATATCGTGCAGTCCGGGGCGAGCTTCACGCCCCGCAGGTTCACGTTCATATCCAGCACCATGCACGAGTCTTCCCGCTCCATGCGGTAAAGCAGGGCGCGGATAAGCTGGAAAGGCTTGTCTTTGGCTTGCAAAGACAGGTCTGCCAGCATCAGAAAAAACAATAATATAAAATAGAAACTCTTCATGGGGCTGTTTTTATTTAAGCAGGTAGATGATGCTCACGGCGACTTTCGTGGGACCGAAGTAATTGCTCCGGTAGTGGTCGATACGCTCGCCGCAGGTCTGGCAATAGAATTTATTGTAATCCATATACAGGTAGCCCAGACCGATCTCGGCACCGATATTCACCCGGTTGCTCACAATCCACTGGTAACCGTAGGTGAAGCCCCCGCCGTAAAGGTTGCCCTCGTAGCGGTAGTCTTTCATCGAACCGAAAGGAAGGTTGCCGAAGTTGTAGCTGCCCGCCATGCCGTGGATGCCGAAGAAGTGGCCTTTGAACGATTCGCTCAGCCAGTAACGGTATTCAGGCTGAACCAGCCAGTGCTTCATCTTGCGGTTGTCCTTGAAAGTAAAAGGATTGTAATTGCCACTGATGGCGACACTCATATTCTTATGGAAGCCGTATTCGAAACCGATGTTCGGAGTGGCCGCCAGCCAATACAATCCGTTGGTGTTTACCGCCCATTGTTGGGCATCGGCTTTCGTTGCATATATAAATAAGGAGAGCAACGCGATTAAACCTGTCAGTAGCCTGTTTTTCATTATAATAATTTGTTTGTCATTAATCTTATTCACAAAGCAGGGCAATTTCAAAATCTCTGCTTTTTTTGCTTATCTATGCGGTTCCCTTTTTAAATAGATGTACTCTTTCTTTAGATAAAAGGGTACAATTGGAAGGTAGAAAATAAGCCGTTGATTATTAGCATTTTGAGATAGTATAAAAAGCTAAAATGTTTCTGATAACCGTTTTTTCAGAAACTATATTGAAAGGTGTTGGTGCAATTGGCTCGCTCATAGCAAGTTAATTCCCTTATTTGCCGAAACAAATTCAGAAACAACACTTTTGAGGTATCTGATAAAGGTTGATTTTAAAATAAAAGGATATTACCGATGATGATTATTTCACTGAACTACAATAGTTTACGTATACTATTTCTGCTGGTGCCTGACGGCTGATAAAGCTGCCTGATGCTAACAAACTAAGAAATATCAGAAACAGTTACGCCCTTATGGCAGATGGGTGAGGGTTGAAAAGTGGAAGGACACTGGGTGACTTGAAAAAACCGGAAATAAAGCGACATATTACCGGACGGGAGAATCATGCTTAAAAGTCGCAAAAAATATAGAAAATAATATGATTATAAAGCACAAAATATATGTATATTGTAATATTTTAAAGGTTTTGCTTGCTTTTGATGTTTATTCACTTTATCTTTGCCACGTATTTCCTTATTAACAGGAATTTATCTGAATATAGTGCGGAATAAAAAAGGAAGGGAAGTAATGGAAAATACCCTTTTATCTAAAGAAAGAGTATAAAATATCATTGACTGCAAACGTGTATAAATCATTACTTATGAAATCTTTGCAGAAGTCCAGTAATCAATCACCGTCTTATTAGCTTTATCAATCACCTTATGGCTAAGGCTCGCCAGATACAGGTGCGTCGTCTTCTCTGATGTATGCCCCATGCTTTCGCTGATGACCGAAACCGGGACACCTTTTTCGTGTGCAAACGTAGCCCATGTATGGCGCGCCACATAAAAAGTAAGCGGGAAATCGAACCCGAGCCTGTCGCCAAGTTCACGGATACGCTTGTTCAAACGCCGCTGGATATAACGGTAGCCTTTATAGCTGTCGTCACTCCGCAACATGGGAAGTAAATAGGGGGAACTGTTGTCCCCGTATTTGCGCAACAGCGCTTTCAGGGGCGGTTCGATCTTTACCTGCAACAGTTGGTCGGTCTTGCGCCGCCTGTATACCAGCATATTCCCGGAGATGTTTTCTTTGCGTAGGTAACACATATCTACGAAAGACATTCCACGGGTATAGATACTGAACATAAACAGGTCGCGCGCCAACGCCTTGTGCGGATGCTCCCCTTCCAGTTCAAGGGCGGCTATCTTGCCGACCTCGCTTTTAGAGATGGCACGCTTGGGTGATTTGCTGCCCTTCAGCCTGATTTTATGGAACGGGTTGTAGACTGCGTGGACATACCCTTCATCATCCGCCTTGTTATATATAGCCCGGAGCTGCTTTACATAAAAGTTAATGGTATTGGGGTTGTTCTTCAGTACTCCCCGGGAATCAATAAACGCCTCGATGGTTTTCTTCGTGATCGCATTCAGGGGTAGATCGCGGCTTCCGACAAAATGCTCGAAAGCATTGACGGCACTGCGGTAATTGGCAGCGGTTCCATCCTTGCCGGCATTGACCAACTCCCTGATTCGGGAATCGGCATAAATGAAAAAGTTACTCATGTCATTGCGTGCCTTGTAACCGGCAATAACATCACCGGAAGTATATTCACCCCGCCCGGCGAGGGAATGGCATACTTTCGCGAGTTCCTCCTTAATATATATAAGGTACTCGTTTATTTCACGGATTTCGGCTGCACGCGTCTTGCTGCGCCGGTCCGTCAGGGCTCTCTCCGTGTGCGGATCGAATTCGGTTCGTTTCAGTCGGTAAGGAGTGTATATCTCCCGCTTAATCCGGTTATGTATAACCTGGATGACAAGCGGGTACAATCCGTCCTTACCTAACCGCGAACAATTAAGTCTGGCTTTAATGGACGTCATCTTACTATAGTTTTTAAAAGTAAATACTTTAATTCTTGCTCTAGTAAAACAACTATCCGCGTTCCGCTGTTGCAAACCGGATTGTATCATTTCCCCACCACCGTTAATTTTATATTATCTTTTGCAAATTTACCGAGAAGATTTTCGACGCTCAAGCTTTCGGAGGGAAAATGATAGGCTGCAAAAGGCTGCATTTTCACTTTTTGGCAGGTTGCAAAAGGCTGCAAACGATGTTAAACAACTGATAATCAATAATGCTGCAAAAGGCTGCATTCCGGTTTTGATAGCTGCTGACGAAGATTTCGATGCTCTGTTCACTATAAAATAGTCCATATAACAAGAATTCTTTTTATCCGGTTTCCCTTGTTCCGAAAGGACACCATAGTGCATAAAAAAAAGCGCAGGAACGAGTGAATTGTTACCGCTTTGAGGCCTTCGACTGCCCATACAAGATAACAAACACTTTCCCCGCGCCTATGAAGTATATATAGAAGATATATACGACAGAGACACCGGCGTCCAGTAGTTCATTAACCCTTGTATTGAAATTGTCGAAGTTCCAAAGCGGGATAATTACACTTACGCTCAGTTCAAAAAAAACAGTGCGGAAACCATACATTGTTTCCACCCTGCAAAATTAGATATAATAATTGGGATATGCAAAAGAATCGCGCACCCGCACCGCCGCCATTCTTCTTCATGTTTGGATAAATGTGTACAAAAACAAGGTAATTGACTGGCTGTACGGCGAATACATTATTTATATAAAATTTAATATCAAAATTAAGACTATTTTAATACTATATATTAAACTAATGGAAACTTTTCCAAGAAGATGGCCCAATGATTAAATTTATATCTAAAAAGATTAAAACAAGAACGTTTAAAAGATGAAATTTCAGAACATTACCAATTATTGTGAAAAGCATTTCCCCGATTTTTATAACTACCTGTCCCGACGGATAGGGCAATCGAAGGATATGGAGGAAAAAGCACTTATTTGCATTGCCCTGTCTACGTTTACCTGTTTTTCAATCGGCATGGTTTACGACTCGGTGATCTATGCGTTTTCGGCGGTATATCTGTTACTTACGGCCAATTTGATATCCTTATTGACTTACGCCGCCGTGTTATTGCTCTATGTTCACGGGAAGCTTGCCGTCCACACAGCTCTTGCCATTCTGCTGGGGGTAGTGCAAGCCAATGTTGCCGTTTCCATATTCTACAACTATACCGCAGTCATAGAGTATAACAGATTTATGCTTCCGCACGATTTGTTCATTGGGTTCATTGTTTGTGTGCTCGCTTCGATGAGCCTGCGAAAGAGCCTGATATATATCCTCTGCCTGATACCGCTCATAGCGCTTGCCACGGCTTCCGCCATCCATTCACCCGCCTTTTTGATTCAGAATTTCCCCAGCTTTTCACTGGCATACATAGGACCGCCGGTGTTACTTACGTATATCCGCATGTTCCTCTGGGATACATTCTTGAAAAAAGAGAAGCTGCTTTCGGAGAAAAAGTCTTTTTGCCGGTTGATGGGACTTAACGAAAAACAGTGGGACCTGCTCATAGATATCGTACAGAAACCCCACGCACAACGCATCGAGACCGAGAAACTGTTCGGTCAGATGCAGGAAGCTATCGGCGACCGGTTGGTGGTCAGGGCGAAAAGGTTGCTTGCCAGTGAGGAGCTGATAGGACAAATCAGCGAGAAATACAAATTTTCCTTTACGGCGAAAGAGGTGCAGCTTTGTTGTTTGATTCTGGAGGATAAATCCATCGCGGAAATCAGCCGGATGCTTTATATTAATGAATCGAGCGTAAGGGCGAATCGCTCGCGTGTACGAAAAAAAATGAAACTGGACAAGAAAACCAATCTGAAGGCGCACTTGCTGATGCTCCTGGCAGAGGAAAAGAATGGTTCGCCTGATAAAAATCAAGAGTAAAAAAGAGGATTTATAAAAAGAATACTTATCTTTGACGCCGATGATAAGCAAATGACGAACGCTATTTTAAGCGAACGTGATTTATGGACATACTTACCAGACGGCATGTTTCCTGTTTTCCGGGGAACCATCGGGTGCATCTCTTCTCCGGGGTGCTTTTACTGTTTCTATTATTATTCTTTCCCAACAACACGCAGGCACAGCGCGTTGCCTTGAAGACCAACCTGACGGACTGGATGACGGCCTCGCCCAACCTCAGTGTGGAATTTGCCATCAGCAGCCGCTTTACACTTGACCTGTCCGGCACGGCTACTCCTTTCAAGTATAAGCCGGATTTTTATTTCCGGCACATACGACTGCAACCGGAACTGCGCTACTGGCTGCTCACCCCACTTTCGAGACATTATGTGGGGTTCACCGCATTTTACTCGACCTATGACGTGGGATATAAAGAGAGGGGATATTTCGGCGACTCGTATGCCGCCGGTCTGACATACGGTTACAACTGGGTGCTTTCACGGCGGTGGAACTTTGAACTGAGTGCCGGGTTGGGCGCCATCCATTACCGGCTGGCACGCTACAAGCCGGGAACGGTACACCCGGAGCCCAATGATTCGGGCTGGATAGTGGCACCCGTCAAGTTGGGAATCACGTTCGTATACGTAATCAAATAAATCAAAACGATATGAAACCGATAAAAAGAATACTATTGGCTGCGGCATGTTTATTCGCCGCCTTGCCCTCATTCTGCCAAAACCCTAAAATGGAGATTACGGGAACGGTGATGGATGACGACGGGCAACCCGCCATGTCCATCGTGATAAGGGATAAGACAGAGAATGGTGAAGTGTATGGAATTACGGACTACGACGGTAACTTCAAGATAATGGCGGACCCAACCACCAGCCTGCACTTCTCGGGACTGACGTATGCGCCCAAGGTGGTGAAGCTGAAGGGGAAGCAGCGCATTAACGTGGTGATCTCCTTCGACACGCAACAACTGGACGAGGTGGTGGTGATAGCCAAAAGGATTACGAACAAGCTGGCGCCCGAACCTACCGACATAGAGATAATAGGCAACCAGTACATCATCCACCCGAAAGTGAAGATTCCCAAGGAGATGTTCAAGCCCAACAGCCGGGTGATTGTGCAACCGACACTGGTGAACATCACACGGGGCACGCAAAGGCTGTTCCGCCCGGCGGTGGTAACGGGAAGGGAATATGCCATTACGTTGGAGCGCATGATGGAATTCGACCTGTCGCAGGACCCCCTGCACCCCTATTACGAGAAAAGCAAGCGCATAGACGGCAATGAGGTGGTTGCCTACGCGGATTCGCTGTATCTGGACAATCCGGACGATGAATGCCGCTGCGACATCGTCATGTATCTGGTGAATTACCGCAAGGCGACCTACCAGGATACGGTAGTGATAGCCAAGGGAACGATTAACCCCATGCGGTTCTTCGATTTCAATATCGGGGCGAAGAAGATTACGGATGAGAAGTATATCCCACGACCGAAGAAGCAACTTCGTGGGGACAAGGGGCAGGTGAACCTGACCTTCCTTATCAGCTCGGCCAAGATAGATAACTCGGACCCGAACAACGCGCTTGAACTGGACAAGATGCGTGAAAAACTGACCCATGTGGACAATGACCCGAACTCGGAGTTCATGGCGTTCAGCGTTACAGCGATATCTTCGCCGGAAGGCCCCTATCAGAGTAACCTGAAACTGGCATGGAAGCGTGCGGCGACGGCAAAAGAGACCATCCTGAAATGCCTCAATCCGGGTACCGTAATGGCTATGCAGGACAGTATCAGCCTCGATGCACGCGTAGATACATGGGAAAGCGTGGCGGCGCTGATGGAAAAGGATTCGGTTTCCGCCGATGGGGTGAGAGAAGCCATTGCACGCTATCCGAACAACGTGGAAGCCCAATACAGGCAGATACTCCGCCTGCCGAACTTCCGCAGCGTGATTTTTAATGATTACCTGAAACGGCTGCGCCGGGTGGAATACAGTTTCAGCTATTCGGTGATGAGACTGCTCAACGACGATGAGATCCGCCAGATGTATGCGAAGAATTACAAGGATCTGGTGCAGTATGAGTTCTGGCGCATGTATGTGAATGCGAAGACGGATGCCGAAAGGGAGAAAATCTGCCGTCAGGCGTTGGAGGTATATCCGAAGTTCATGCTGATGGCAAACGAACTGGCGGTGATACTGATCGACCGCAAGGAGGCGGACGTGGCTTTGCTGGAACCGTTCATCAATGAACGGGCGCCGGAAGAATTGCTCTGCAACCAGATAATCGCTTTGCTGGGCGAAAGGGAGTACACACGGGCCGACTCGATAGCTTCGATGCTTAGCGACAGCCCCGTAACAGCGGATGTGAAGGCGCTTGCCGGAGCATTTAACGGAAACTTCCAGGCGGCATACGACCACTTCGCCTCACGCGGTGGAACGAACGAGGTGGTGTTGCTGCTGGCGCTTAAACGGAATGAGGAAGCATTTGACAAGACGGATGAGCTGCCGGAAGAGGCGCTGACCTACTATCTGCGTGCGGTGGCGGCTAACAGGCTGGACAAGATTACAGATGCCTTCGCCAATCTGAAAAAGGCGTTTGCCGCCGACCCGAAATTGAAAGACGTGGCACGGATAGACGGCGATGTGACGGACTTGCTGCAACAGTTGGAGGATGAAGAAAAGGAGAAAGCGGAACAGGCGAAACTGGCGAAGGAGAAAAAGAAAGCGGAGCCGGAACCCGAGCCTGTGGAGAACAGCGAAGCAGCTCCAACGGGAGAGGCTGCGGAGTCTTCCCTGTCGATAGGAATCATTTCTACAAAAATAGGTGATAAGCCGAAAAAAGAGAAGGTGAAGAAGCCGAAGAAGGAAAAGAAAGCGAAGAAGGAAAAGACGGACGACGAGAAGCCGGAAAGCAGGATAGAGAAACCGGATAGCCCGGTAGCCGGCACAGACAGCACACGGCTGGAGCTGAAAGCGATGACAGACTCTACCGGGATATTTACTCCGATAGTCGTGACCGACACCATTGCCCCGCTTGCCCCCATTACGGGAAATGAAGCCGGTATGCTTGATACTACGGTGCCCGAGCCGGCAGATTCGGTATCGGTGGAAACGGTAAAGGTGGAAAAGAAAGCCGCCAAAGAGAAGAAGCCGAAAAAGCTGAAAGCCAAGAAGGAGAAAAAGAAGGCGGACAAGAAGGAGCAATCGGCGGAAGTGCCGGAACCGGCAATGGAAGAGATAAAAACGGATACTGACACAGTTGCCACCGAAGCGCCTGCAATCAGCCGGGCGGAAAAGAAACGGCAGGAAGAGAATGTTAAGGTACAAAATAACGATAAGAAGAAGGAAAACGATGATGCGAAAACAGAATAAGACAAGATGCAGCCGGATAGCGGTTCTGATTTTACTGTGCCTGCTGCCGATAGGAATGGCGGCACAGAACCGGCAGAAGAAAGACACTATCCAGCGGAAAGAGAATATCAAGGCGGCTGACTATATGATACCCAAACGCAGGGGAGCCGACAAGTTTGAATCCAAGAAAGGAACGGAGCACCTGTTCTTTTCGGCGGGTGCAGGTATGGTACGGCTATTCGACATGGGAAGCGGATTTGCTGCCCATGGTCCGAAAGCATCGTTCTATGTGGGCAACTGGATGACACCCGTCATCGGATTCCGTGCCGGAGTGGATTACAGCATGTGGCGGGGAAATACCGACATCAATCTTGTTGGGGGAAGCGTGGACTACCTGATTAACATCAGCGCATTTGCGGCACGCTACAATCCCCGGCGCGTATTCGAGGTGATAGCCATTGGAGGGATCAGCTATCAGGCTACCATGAAAACGGGAATGGAAACGATTCATTCATACGGCTTGCATGGCGGCTTGCAAGGGAAGTTCAACGTGTCCCCGGCATTCAACCTTTTCATAGAGCCTCAACTGGGGTTGTATCCCGACCGGGTGGATAACCACTTTTCATGGAGACGGTATGATGTGATTGCCTCCATGATGCTGGGCATCACCTACAAGCCTTCGGGATTCAGCCAGTCACGAATGCTGCACAACGGCTTTGCTTCGATTGCCGCAGGAACCGGAAATACGGGGAATGTACTGGTGAATACGGAATTTGCGCTGGGAAAATGGTTCGGAAAGTCGCAGATAAACGGCTTGCGGATTTCGGCAGGGAGCAGCACGGCATTTCTGGATAACGACGACGGTGGAGCGAAGCGGGATTTCAATGTGAACTTGTGTGCGGATTATCTCTGTAACCTGACAACCCTGTTCTCCGACCGAAAGAGCCGGGTATTTGACTTACTGTTCATTGGAGGCGTCGGAAGCTATTTCCCCGGCGCGGAAGCGAACACGCCCATCGTGCTGAACGGACGCTTCGGATTTCAAGGACAAATCCGTTTATCGGAACACATGGGACTGTGGGTGGAGCCGAGAGTCAATCTCTTTAAAGACAAAAGCTACCGGGCGGACTTACAGGAACCAATCAGGGGAACCATCGGCGTAATGGTGGGGACAAGCTATAAATTTTAAGAAGAAAGAAATAAAAAGAAAAAGAATGATTCAAGATGACACAAAAAGAACTGATTGTTGCGATCAGCCGTAAAACAGGATATAAGGCTGAAATGGTAGAAAACATAATGGCGGCGTACATTGATATTTCCATAAAGGAATTTATGAAAAAAAGGTCGATACGGATACGCAGGTTTGGGACCTTGCGCTATATACAGGCGATTGTGCACAATGGGTACAATCCTATCAAAGGTAAAAACGAGGTTTTCAAAGGCAGGAACAAGATAAAGTTTATTCCTTCAAAGATGTTGGACAAGGTGTTGAACATACAGGAGGAAGACTGAAGAGCCCTTATATTTCCCACGAAATATAAATGTGACTGCTACGAACCGTTGTGAAACGCTTGCGGTCTATTTCCCTATAGCACGCCTATGTTGTGAAACATGGGAGTGCAAGTAATTTTGATTAAAGCCCCCTGCTTCAATTATGGGCAGGGGCTTTGCTTAATTCTTAGTAAATAAATGATAATGTTTGTGTGATATATTATGGTTATTGCCAGGCGAGGCAATGCCTTTATATTGTTTGTTTTGTTTAGGCTACCCAATGTGTTGTGAAATACTTGTAGCTTTCCCTATCCCCTGCCGGTACCGACAGGGGATTTTGCTTTAGTTCTTACGCACCGGGTGTACATGTATCTCCACCCGTTTGTCGTCAAGAATGCGCTTCATGGCTTTCCAGATAGGCATGTCTTCAATGCCCGCTATCTTCAGGGCTTCCAAAACCATAGTGTTCTCCATAAGCCGGAGATATTCGTCTTCGGAAACGGGAATGCGCTTGTCTTCGTGGGTTTTGAGTCTTGCCATAGGGATGTATCTTTTTTATTTCAGGGAGTAATCCTCCGGTTTTAAATCTTATAGCCGTCTGCCTGCATCTGACGGATGAGTTCGTCGGCGCGGTCGATGAAGTCGGAAATGACACCTTCCTGATTGGCAATATCGTTGCGTTTGTTGAGAATTTCCAATACTCCCTCTTTGGTGCGGCTGGAGGATGTCTTGCCATTCAGGGGGTCGAAATAGATGGTTTTATAGCTTTTCTTGCCTTCAAAATTGACGACTACACGATATTCCTTCTTCGGCACGATAAATGATTCGATGGTAACGTTGGATAGCACCTGAGTGGCGGAAGTTACCACGTATCCGTTTTTACCTTTGTGCATGGGTTTGAGTTCTACCTCATACAGGGTATTGGGGAGGACGCTCCCCTTGAGTTCTTCTGCAAGGATACAAATTCTTTTTCCATAAACGGAGTCCTCGCGAACGCCTTTTAGTTTGTTGTCTTTCGTTTTGGATACAAATCCGATCAGTTCGTTTGTTTTTTCGGACTTAACAAACTTCAGCTGTGTTTTTTCAATCATTATTTCCTATTTCATAGGTTCAATCTGTTTTCTTTCAATTTACAATCTGTTTTCTTTCAATTCACTTGTTTGAGCAAACAAAATTAGGGCTTTGAAACCGGTTTTCCAAATAATTCTGCCAATTATTTTCCGGCTCCAAAGCCCTGTATTGATAGGGATTTAACGCTCCTTAACGCAGCCTTTGAGCCTTCGAAAAGTGGGCGAAACGCTCGTCTGTTTCGGACGTGTCGAATGGAAATTGACACTTCCAGTAACGGTAGATTCTTTCCTTGGGCAAAGTTCTGTAATACACGTCGTTATGGTCTATCCACTGTACCCCCTGCTCGGTGTTCAAATCTATAAATGTAGGACTGTCCGGAATCTTGGGGTTGGGACCGGCATACAAATTGCACTTGTCGTGCCCTTCCACAAATATACAGTGAATTTCTAAAATTGGATCGACATCATACTTGCGGGCGAACGCTGCAAAGTCATAAATATCCGTCTCGTAAAGACTTCCTCCAAAGTGTTCGGGCGCTTCCTTTTGAAGACGTTCCATGGCTTCCTGTATGGGCTTGCGGGATTCGATTTCCTTCAGTCTGGCCGGGGTAACCGCTTTGGTGGTGACGTATGCCACGCGGAAACCTTCACCGGTGCTGTCGGTGACATGGAGGTTGCAGAGGTGTTCGACTTTCGCCCAGGCATCGTCGATAGGGTCTGTGGTATCGGCGCAATCTTTGATGCAAATGATAGTGACGCCAAGAACCACCATGATAGGTACGAAGAACCTTGCTATAAGGATGATCCATACTTGGGTGTTGTCGTTATTCTTCGGGCTCATAGATTTTCAGTATGTGGGTTCCGTCGTTGTCACGGGTTTCGTTGGTACAGGTGGTGCAACCAAGGGCGGTCAGTCTTCTACGGTAGCCCTCCAGTTCATCTGCCGGAAAGCGGGTGACATGGACGGTTGTCCCGTTCTCTTCGAGGTATAGCTCCTGTGGGATTTCCAGCATCTCGGATACAATGGCGGAATCTTCCAGAAAACACTCATACTTGTCGGCTACATGGAAAAGCACTATCGCTTCTTTTCCGAACCTCTCTTTCATTACGCCGACAATATGGTGTACATAGTCAGCGCTCACTTCAATTTCCAATTCTTTCATATCTTCTTTTTCAGTTAAACTATTCTATTTCTACTTGCTTTACAAGGCATGTATCGCACAGTCCGCCGTAACGGGAGAACTTATACTTGCTGACAGGATTGCCGCAGCAGGTGCAGGTGCATTTCTTGTTGGATTCTTTTTTATATATAATCAAGTCAATTGCGCTACGGGATAAGCCGTATGCGTCCGCCAAAGCGCGTGCGATGTGTCCGCCGTTATGCCTGCCCTGATTGCGGATTTCATAGTACTCGCTGCGGATAATGACCGCACGGCAGGCAGATGTATCCAGAATGCCATGTTCGGATAGTTTTTCTATCAGTGTAACGTCCATCGCAAGGATACGGGAAAGTTTCTCTTTTTCCCGGTTAGTCAATGTCTTTTTCATATCGGTTAAGGTCTGGCTGCATATATAGGAAACGCTGTTCGCTACATATATAGGGATTAGGTTAATAAATAGCTGTAAATTAGCCTGTTATTTCCGTACTACTTTGATATGTACAATGACAAGGCAAATATACGGGTTTCCGGGCAATTTATAGGTAAGGAAGCTGCTGAAAAGAGGATGGGTTTCGGACTTTTCATGCCGGTTCTCCCAAAGGATTAGGGAGGGATGGCGGGGAATGGGGTTAGAGTGTCATATCTTAATTGATGTACTGCAAGTATGATTGTTAATAACTTTTTGTTTTTATCTAAGACAATTACTTTTAGGTTGTGTATTTTTGCCTAAAAAATAATGTTATGATATACTCTGAGCCACAAAAGAAACTGCTGGAATACATTGCAAAAACAAATGAAGAATGCAATCCTTCAACAATTATTCGCAAGATAATGAGAATAACAGATTTGTCTGTTATAGAATTCATTGAAGAAAAACAAGAAGTCAATTTCTACACCTCCAAAACTGGTGATAATATGATAGCACAGACATTTATCCAATGCTTAGTTTTATTGGATAAACTTGAAAGAGAAAATATGATTTTCATAGAGAAAGGAAAAACGGATTTATCAACTCAAAATTATATTGGAATAACAAATACTATCCAGCAAATTTCAGAGGAAGAGAAAGGAGAAGAGTCAAGGTCTGAAAGTGAGAATTTTCCTTCTAAAGAAAAATACTATGACTCAAGATTCCCCCTTCTCATCCAATCTTGTGGCACGCGCAGAACTAATGCTTATGAATTAATTCTCAAATACACTAATGTCATCGTTTATCCAACCCCAGAGCTTATTGAATTCGTAGAGAAAGGATTTAAGAAACCAGAGGACTTCAGATTTGAAAAGCAACTTGAAACAGAACGTGAACAGCATAGAAAGGAGATAAAGTGGACACAAAGGACACTGATAGCTGCTATTTTAATTCCTCTAATAACATGTATAATAGATAATTCTACAGATTCAGACGTTTCTTTATTGAATAAAGATATAAAGATTGAACTTATGGATACAATTCACACACAGGTATTATCTAATCAGTCTTATGAGAAGGATACCAGTAAAGTAATGCTATCAGATAAACAATCCAATTAAAAGCTTTTGTTTTGAGTTGAACTATTTGTCGGATTCATAAGCGGCTTTTGCCCACCTGAGAATTTGGCGGGTGTAACCGCAAATGCCTTCCCATTTTAGCATGGCGTCGAGCAGTTCGTAGCCGCTCATGTCATCAACTTGTTCCTGAGTGTACTCTTCGGTTTTTACCAGGAGGTGTTTTAGTTCTTCTTTGGTCATGATGTTTTTGTTTTTAGATTCTTGTATCAGTGATAGAAATTTAAGCCGTTTTATTGTTACGATTGACAAACGTGGTATCAGGGCGTTGGAATTTGCCATTGACGTAATCATTCGCCACCCTTTTATAGGTCAAACCGCAAATGATACTCCCGGCATCAAGGAAGCGGGCGTCATACTCGTTGGCATCCATGACGGGATAACCTTTGAACTCTGCCGGAATAGTATCTTCGAACACCACAGCGATACGGTAGCCTTTCTTGAGCAACAGTTCGCATTCTTCCCAGTTCTCACCACTGAAAGAGTATGTGATGTCATAGTTGCTGTACTTTTCAGAGAGTTCGGTATGGCTGAAGACTTTGGTATAATCGTAGAACTGGGTATCCGAGAACAGCTGAAGGATATTCTTGCCGTTTAAGGTGAATTGTTCCAGATGGATGTCGGAAGTACAGTTCAGGCGGACGGCAAACTTCATTCCGGCAGCTTCGGCTTTCTTCTTGGCTTGCCCGATCTCGTGGATGAGAAGCTGCATGAAGGTTTCCTTATCCTCGAAGAACAGCTTGGTTTTCTTGATGCGGGATTGGGTAATCGCCCCGCCTTCCTTGTGGGAAAGAAGTTCCAGTTTGTTTCTTCCCGAGCCATGCAGGCAATATTTGCAGCAGTTGTCTGATTGAGGGCAGACGTTGTAGCCACTCAATGTGTGGGGCGCCAAATATACGCCATAGGTCATCACGTTCTGTTTCAGGCTCTTCTCTAACTTCGGAGAATTGCAGCCGCCCAGATAGCTGATGCCTAAGTTTTTCTTTGTTTTGCTGGGACTGAATGTATTGTTCATAGGATGCGCTTTTATTCGTTATTGCTTGATTCTTCTTTTTCGCGGTGAATAATCAACTTGCCGCAATCCGGACAGAAAACATCGTTCTCACGGTCAGAAAAGATAGCTCTCCATTCCTTGCAATGGACGCAATCTGTTGATTTATCATTTCTTACAGTGAATTCTTTGTTTGTCAGCATCGTGTCCTCCCAGCCATCAGCATCATTAAGCCCCATTGAGTAAGCGTCATATTCGCCTTGTGTCTTAAATGTTTTTACATTGACTACACCGCCATGGTCATTGAGCCATTTCCCGGAAGGAATCTTTCCGGTTTCATCGTATCTTCTAACGGCTGAACCGCCGCAAATCACAGTTACTTTAATCATGCTGTATATAGTTAATCATTATTGTTTAGTTCTTCCTTTATCTTATCGCTGGCAAACGAGTAAATGACGTCCAGATAGTCCGTCTCGTTCCAGTCGGTATCTTTATGCAGCCGGGCGAATTCACACGCCCAATTGATGATTAGTTTGTTCACGGCTCTTGAGTCTCTGTCTTTAAAAAGTCCTTTTTCACCAGCTATGTAGGCAATATCCACAAGGACTTCCACGTGGTTTTCCAGTTCTACTTCTGTCATTTGATTTTAGTTTTTAATTATTTTCTCCTGTACTTTCCGATTCCATTCCCTGACATCATGGGCAAAATCGTCAAAAGAGACGCTGATAGCCTCTTTGGGGAAGTACTTTACCAGGGTATCACTAAGCTCTTCTTCCGTCTTCATACTTTCATCCAACTCCAACCATGCAGCGCTGACTTCATTGGCATCCCGGCTGAATTTATCCAGTGCGTCATAGAGGCGGCGAATCTTTTGTCTTTCACTGGGAACATCTTCAACCTGAAAGCAACAGTAGGCTTTTTTCATGCTTTCATATACAATGTTGCTTGCCGTATCATAATTTTCAGCTTCCACCAGTATGTGTTTGGTTTCTTTCTGCTCATAATCTTTGCCAAGGATAAAGGCGCGCATGATAAAGTCTACTTTGAATAAATATTTCTTCATATTACACTAAATTTAGCACATGACCTATAAAAAATAGGACATCCGAATAATGCTCGGGATAGATGTAAAACTCTCTTCTTTTCTCTCCGGTATCATCATCTATTCCATCGGCATAAATTTCATCATGCTCGTCAAGGTAAACTTCAGTTAATCTTATTTGCGGATTATCGTGTCTGCCGTATAGAGTGGAAATAACGGGATAATCCTCACGCTCTAATTCGGCACCTTCAGCACTCTCAGTAACTGTTAGAGATATTCTACCCTGGCTTTCTTTAACAGCGGCCTTAATGAATGCTTCCATATCCTTTTTGAGTTGCAATTCTGTGTTAATGAGCTGTCTAAAATGTTCGATTTTCATATTCTGTTATTTATATTGGTTAGTAAATTGTCATACCTACTCAAGCGTATCAAGTATATTTTCATGTATTTTGCACAGCCAGTCAAGGTTCTGGCAACCTAAGTCATGGCTGTACAAGGTGGCGGCAAAGCCTGTATCCTCATCCACGACATCCAGACTGATACCATTCTTGTCAAGAGAAACCTTTCTGACCGGAGAATCGTATGCGTTCCCTTCATTGTCGAACCAAACGACATAGCACAAATCCTCCAGATCATCATTCAGTTTCAGTTCTTTAAGTCCATGTTCTTTCAGGAGATTGATAATACTGTCTACAATCTCTTTCCGTAGCTCGTTTACCTTTTGTTGATAATCTTTCATAATCTTATTTTGGGTTTAAAATTTAATGTACTGATAGATTCGGTTGATCTCGTCCTTATTCAGCCCGATATATCTTTTCGTTGTCCGCACACTTTCGTGTACCAATATTTCGTTGAGAAATAGTAAAGACTCGGCGCTTTTGCCACACTGCTCGTAAACAAACCTGCCGAATGTTTTTCTGAAAGAGTGTGTGGAAAAATGCTTAATGGATAGCCGGTACTCCCGTTTGAAGTCTTTCAGTTTGTCATTGATATGCTCCAAAGAATAGATACGTTTGCGACGATAATTGTAAATGAGGGGCATATTTTTCTCAGGCTTTCCCATGAGTACATAAAGCTCTTGAAATTTGGCGCTTACCGATGGAGCCAGAGGGATGCTGCGCGTCTTCTTTGTCTTATGCTCAATCTTTATCAGTTCGTCAGTATCAAGCACGTCTATCCAGCGAAGGGTCAGAAGGTCGGATATACGAAGGGCGGTACAGAACGCTACCCGGCAGTAGAGTTCCCATGTGTATAACTTGTCTTTTCTCAGACAATCACAAAGCCGGTTGAATTCCTCAATCGGCAGGTAGTCTGAGGTGGTTAGTTGGCCTTTGATGCGTGTCATATTATTATTTTATAGTTTTCTATTTGATTGCCTGTTCCTGTTTGCGGTGTTGCCAGAAATTCCAGAGGGCGGATTCTTCTTGGGAGATTTCACGAACAGATGGTATGCCGCATTTTCCAAGATGTTCATTCACCAGCCAGCCGCCGTAGTAACTATCGGGATTAAGGCTGTCGTGCCAAATAACTTCTCCATGGCAACCATGAACAATGAAGTTACAGACCGCCATCATGCAACATGTGCGGTCGATATCTTCTGCTACCAGATAATTTGTGGGATGCTCGGCATGTGCAGCCAGCAAAGTACGCCCGCTGCCACAAGTGGGGTCTAAGATCATACCGCTCCCACCGGTATCCTTACCCGTAATCATTGTCATCAGCTCACAGATTTCGTCCGGGGTAAAGTTTTGTCCCAGACTTTTAGTACGGCTGCTACTGCCGCCAATAGACATATACAAGTCGCCAAATACATCGTACCACCCTTGCGTGGCTATTCGCCTTCTCATAATCAGTATCCAGTGACAAAGTATTTTCCAGAATACGATATTGTGTTCCTTTTTATAACGCCATGGTTTTAGGGGTTCGACTTTCCAGGTGAAGTATCCGATGATGTATCTTAGCATGTCACTGAAGACTTCCACCATATCATAGCCATTGGGATACGTGAGTTGTCTTAATAAGCTTTCAATCTCCCGGACTTCGCAGGGAGCTTCGTAATGGTTGCTCATAAACAAAGGGGTATTAAAAAAGCGGTGGAGTTTTTAGTTCCACCGCTTCATAGGGTTATTTACTTTCGCTTCGCTTTTTTTCTTCGTAGCCTTCAACTTGCTTCATCACCATGTTGCAGAATGTCTGCCCGGCATCCGTGTACTGGCTGAAGTACCGTATCATCTTAAAGAAGTTGAACTTGAATTCACACCACTTCCCGTAGTAGTGGGCGCCCATCACGTTGCCGTAAGATTTCTGGAACAGTTCCAACGTCAGTCCTTCCGTTGCCCGGACGCAATTATAGTCCCAGTTCGCAATCCGGAGCATGAGCCGGAAGCTAAGCGGTTGAATTTTCCATGTACCAGAACATTGTGCCCCGGTTTCTTTTTCGGTAAATTCACCGGAATCGGAATCATCCGTCAGGTTATTGAAAATAACCTCCTTCACGTAATCCGGGACAAATTCAAGTTCTTCGCCTTCAGGAGTGGTGGCAAATTCTACCTCTACAATGTGACCGTAATATTCTTCGGTTAATATCTGCATAATTATGTATTCTATAATGTAAGTTTATTCATTTGTATTGCCATTCATCATCTTAAAAGCCTCCTTCCTCATTACGCCCGCAGATTTCCGCGTTAATTATGTAACCGTCAGCAGAGAATGAATGATAAAAGATGTGATTTTCACCTATTAAGTCATCTACAATGTCATTGGTTATTTCTTCCTCGCTGGAGCTTTCAATGTCCCATCGCACGGTAAGGTAAACAGTTCTTGTTGCTCCTTCCATGTTATCGGGCATAGCCGGAACGGATACGGACTGGGACACGTCCGAAACTTCATCTGTTGCCGGGATGTAGTCAATGATAAAGGATAGGTGCCCGGCAAAAATGTCATCAACACCAAACTTTACCGGCTCCCTGTTTTTATTGTCTACACCGGAAATCTTCAATTGGCCGTCTAAGATGGCTACCTTGGTGACTTCTATGTCCTGCGGTTCAGGTTCACTTTTGTTTGATTTAATAGCTATGATCGGGGCATTGCCAATGTTCTCGCCACCCCACTCGTAACAGCCGCCATGTGCCTCTATCGCCAGCTTCAGTTCTTCGCATTCTAATGCTTTAATTTCATTGATTTTAGTTTGGTAATTGGAATGTTTCATGTTCTTATTCTTTTATTTTTATTTGATTGTTAAGAAAAGTCTGTTACGCAATAGGTTTCAAAATAGCTCTCACAAATGATCTGATTCCTTTCGACACCAGTACTAAAACTATCCAGTGAGTATCCGTAAGCTTGCAGTAATTCAAGCTGCTCTTTATCGTCTATATCGTCAATGTTGATATCACCTGAACACCAGAGCCGTCTGTTAGAGATAAACTCCTTCACTTCCGCAACCACTAAAGATAAGCGAATTAATTCACCCGGATAACCACAGAGCATATCATAAATGATTCGCTCGGTAGAATCCGATTCTGGAAACAGTTTGTCCTGACAACAGTTTGGCTCACAATACCAGAATTCCTTATCGGAAATGGGTAGGCAGAACTGGAGCGTATCGGGGTCGGTGAATTGGATGCTGGGATTGAGTAGATTTTTCATACTTAATTAGTTTGCTTGTTTTCTTCCTCATATCTGTCTTCATGGTAGTAACTGCTATTTTGATAGTGGTAGCATCCTTTTGCTTCTCCGTCAAAGACGGGGCAGCGTTTCAAACCTACTTGTACTTTCTTTTTATTAATAATTTCATCATGTAGGTCCTCGGTGCAATTACCAGTGGCGGTACAACAGATACAATTATCACAATCTCTCATGGTTTAGTTCTTTCTATTATATTTTTAAATAAAGGTTGTTTAATACTCATACAAATCATATAAATACACTTCTCCATATATAGTCTTATCCGCAAATTGACTGTTGTAAAGAGTTAGCATGTTTTCGTCAAAACAGCCTAAAGTATCCACAAATACGCCATCCGATGTGTAACGGTTAAGTTCGCAATAGTCGCTATGTTGCTCAAAAAAAGATAACGGCTTTACAGACAACGATTTTCTCCTTACTTCTTGTAATCTTTTTTTATTCACCTCTTTTTTCATTATTATATACTACAATGTATTTTAAATAGACCGGAAAATTGGATGCTGGGATTGAATAGGCTTCCATGTATCAAATATCCAGCGTTATTTTCCATGTTTTCAATAGTTTCTGTTCTAAGTCCAGTTGCCTTATTATTTTGATTTTCTTTTCCATATCCAAAAGAATATACTGAAAATCTGTTATCATCCCGCCAACTATTACCGGTATAACACTGTGGAATTCAAGAACCTTCTTTGCCCTTTTGGAGACAATCTTATATCCTTTACTTAGTAGAACCGAGCGGCGCATATTATAAATCTGACCTTCATACAAATAGACATGGCCTCCACTCAACTGCCAATCTATTAATGGTTCGTTGTTCTCATCACGCAATTCAATGGGTTTGCCATCCTTCGAACAACAAGTTAAATGGAAGGAGTCGTCAGGAATTAAGGCACACAACATCCCGTCTTCTTCTGTGTGTGTAAATCCGTTATACCCGTTTACAAAAACCGCCATCCCGGTGTAAAGGCAGTTGTTCAAATAAAATTTTCTTTCTGGTATTTCTATCATAAGTTATATGTATTATTGTTTTTTCATTCCTCCACATTCAGTCTATCTTCAAAACCTTTAATCACCTCCGAGGCAACATTGCATAACTCCACCTGCTGCTGGAAATAACGTGTCTTGAAACGTCTGTGCAAAAATAGTCTAAGGCGGCGCCATTTCCAGCGAATCTTCCATGTATGGGGATGCTTTCTCTCTTGGGCACGCAGATAAAAGGCACGATGGGAACAACTACGAAGAAGGCACATCAACCTGTGGCGTGTGATACCTTCATTACCTTGCTCTGACATGTGATCCCTGACCAGTCCGTAAAGGATATCGAAGTCCGGTGAGGATTTCAGGTAAAACTCCCGGAAGACTGTGTTTTCATTGTTCTTCCATTCTTCCGGAGTGCTGGGATAAGGCTCTTGCTTGAAGAGGTTTACTATTTTATTTATCATCGCTGTTTATTGTTACTTATCAGGATAAAACTCTTTTTCATTCTCGTAGTACCATGCTACGAACAACTGTTTGGCAGGATTCATTTTCAGCCTGCCTTTGTAGTGGTGGCGGAAGAACTCATGGATCATGTCATATTCATAACCCATATCCATCAAGGCGTTTTCTAACAACCGGACAAGCCCGTCACGATGTTTCCCACAATTACGCTTCTTCTCCTTTCGGGGCAGTCTTGTGCGGCCACCCGGACGCTTGCGAATGCGCCCTTTCGTTCTTTTAAGTATGCGGGCGAATTTACGTCTCTGTTTGCAGAGTTCTTCATCGGTCAGTCTGATGTCTCTAAGTGCGGAGTAATACTTTCCATCTAGTTCGAAACAGAATTGGTAAATGCTTCCGTAATAGGCTTCACCAACAAAGAAGCTGCCCGAACGTTGTCTTTTGGGAGGAACGCAGCCCAGTAAGTCCCAGTACCGATGCTCGGTAATCTCTTCAAATTGGGTCTGGAGAGATGCTTGGTACTTGTTTATCATTGCATGGATTTCTTCAACGGTTACTGTGACCAGCCACGGATTTTTATAGCGTTCCCGCAACATCTCAAGGGTTTCCCCCTTATCGTAGTCGTTGTGTATTCCGTCTGACATGGATGTGATAACAGCTCCCGTGAAACGGAAAGGGGTTACCACATATCTGAACGTATTATTGTTTTCTTCTTTTGTCATAGATTCTTTATTTATTAGTCTGTTATAGATTCTTTTGGTAATTTCAATGAGGAGAAAACAATTTTAGCATGACCCTCATGATGGAATTCGGCTTTCAGGCCAAAGGCTTCGGCATCACAGCTGATCGAGCAGAGGTCCCAAATGGACAGCGGGACATTGCATGTGATGACGGTATTGTTCTCTGAAATCGTAGGATTCTTGTCTCTTAACGCGGCTCCATTACAGATTCCTCTGAGAATTACGCCCCGTTGGTGGGTAGTGAGTTCTCTTGAGCCTGACGTAGAGTTAGCCGGTGCTATAAATTCAACATTATCCTGACTCATTGTTTCTGAGAATGAATTGTCGGAGCAATTCACGGAGAAATCACTATAGCACAACCTGCGTGAAGAGAAATAATATCTCGTATTATCAATAACCTTCCCTTTGCACACCTCCCCATTGAAGAAGCATACAATCTCATTGCCGTTATTCAGTAGTGTTCTAAGAAACTGATAATCTCGACTTAATTTATACATATTGTACTTTTAAAATTATTTTATACTATTTTTTCACCCTTAATTCCCTGAATAATGTGATTACCAACGGGGGCATGGCTTTATTCATTTGATATGATGCCTCCTACTTTGATGGAGGTACCCTGACGCTAGTGTGGGTACCTCATAAATGTGGAGGCAGCTATTAAATATCATGGTCCGTCACATTATGCCTGCCAAGCTATAAAGTGGCTTATTTACGCCACGATGCCATTTTTTTCTTGATGTCGATATTGTTATCAGCCAGCATTTTCTTCAAGACAGCAAGCAAACGCCATCCTTCACCATTTTTATACATCTCTGCCTTTATCAGAATAAAATCCAGTGACTGAACTTTATCCAGACGGTTACCGGCATCATCGTAGGCTACGCAGTTATGGAAACGGATAAGATTCTGCATGGTAAAGAATGCTCCGGCACCCTTGTAAGCATCTACCCACAGCCCACATTGTGTGGTGCCGGTCGGCATCTTGATACGCATGTCATTAAAGTCTTTTGCGGCATTGTAAAGTTGGGCGGCATTTTTCGACTTTTTGATCTTCATCATTGCCATTTTGAATGGATTGTACAGCTTATACTCTAAATCCGATACAAAAATATCACGACCACCTACCTTTTTATAAGCAATACCTTTACATTTTCTTTCTTTCAAAGCATCCACGTGCTCTCTCAGTTGTGATATGTAATCATTCGCCATAACCGCCACTACATTGATATTGAACCAGCGGTTTCGTTCGATAAAGCTTTCCGGGTCTTTATTTTCCATTTTCATCTGGGCGTACAACTCGTTCAGCAGCATCTTCCATTGGTATTCATATCCCAGACGATGAATCATTTCCGTCACGCCTAACGGCTCTTTGGAGCGGTATGATGTATAGGACATCATGTGGAACATCTGTGCCATCACCCAGCGGCGGAATAGGCGGCGGTTGGGAACCGTGCCCTGTTCGATGATGTAACTGAAGAGTGGGTCGTTGTCATTCAGTATGACGAGTTTGCCGTCTTTGTTGGATGCGACACACTCACCACCATTTGCTCCCCGCATTGCAAACAGACAGCTTACATCCACACCGGCATTACGAAGCGCTTCGATACGGTCTTGGGCTGTTTTGGGTAGCTTGGGCGAATTTGTCGATGCGTCCTGCTTGGCTACTGCCGGATAAACGACACCCAATCCTGAATTCTTACCGACCACTGTTGCCACAGTAGTATATTCTTTCTCTGCAATTGCGAACTCTGTGCCACAACGAGGGCACAATACCTTGGTCTCTTTTTTCTTGTTGTTCATACTCTTAATTATTAAATGATTGATTGTTGTTAGGTTCTATCCAATGTCTAAGAATCACGAGGTCTTTGTCCACCTTGCTCTGCCAGAACCAACGACCCATCTTTTCCGGATTCCATTTGAATCCGCCCAGTATCTGACAGAGGATATATAATTCCAATTCTATTTGCGCTTTGTCCCGGCGCTCCCCATAAAGCATAGCGTCATCGCTTAGGCTTCTTTCGGGGAATGCAAGAAAATATTGGCGCGATTTACTTGCACTACGTTCTGAAGGGACTGAGTGTTTGTAGGTGAGGTAGAGTTCTTCGACATTTGCAAGGAACTCTTTTTCATTGCAACAGGGTACGCCCAGTTCGTCTTCGTACTTACCTTCTTTTATTACATATTTGCCGTTCAGTTTTAAACTTCTGGACTGGAAATCAATCTTGAAGCTTGCGCCATCCTCAACGGCTTGGATGGCTTTCTGATAGATGTTGATATTACTATTGTTCATGCTTTCTTGATTATCAATTATTATTAATTATTGCACTCAAAGTCACGACGCATTGCTTTATAATTCTGATAAATACAGGATGTTCTGTATCCTGGAACCTCGGTTATTACCAGGCTCCAGGATACAAATCAAATACTGTATGTTGAATTCTACTCCTTGTGCATATTCTGGCTGCGTTACCATTACCATTTTTTATTTCAGTCTCATTTAGGTGGCACATAACTTTATTGACTTGATAACGTCCAGCTGTTCTACTGGCGGACCTTACCTACCATCTTGTTAGAAGATGGTAAAGGTCAGGTCCCCAGTGGTTTTCAAGCTGGACAATTAAAGTCCTAACCTTGACTGTACACTTTGTGCTAAGTTTGTTATGATTCTCAAAATATCGGCACATCCCTTTAAACATTTGATGTATGCCGTGGCAAAGCCTTAACGGCGCCGTCGGAGTGCTCAGTAGAGAGTTCCGACGGGCGCCGTGGTGGCTTATCAGACGCGGCACACTAAATAATATTCCTTGAATCACGTCTTCTGTGCTAAGTATAAATTGTAAATAAATAAAGTTCTCAAAAACAGCGACACATTGCTTTACCTGCTTGATATTGCCCGCGTTTACAGCTCCGTAAGGAGTCTGAAGGCGGTGGATAACACGGCCTTCATGACTCTGCATGAGCTGGTAAGACACGCGGGTTATTAAATGTTGTTCCTTGAACTTCGACTCTCTTACTGATGTGTTTCAGCATTGTATTGTATTATTATGGATGTCAGGCAAGTGACACATGACTTTAAGCTCTTGATATTTACAGGAATGAACCAGAAACTTAGCTGAGATCAACCGGTCGTTAAACCGGTCGATCTCGTATGAGTTTTCTGGTATGCTATGCCTGTAACATTAAATTTCTTGCTCTTCATCCATTCACCGTGTGTTCGGTAAGTTCGGTATATCCTATAATGATGCGACAAGCGTATTATATACCGCCCGTCTCGTCAATAGTGCGTTCTGCATACAACCAATGGTTAAATATCCCGGAATGTTGTTAGTCTTACTTCGGTTGGCTTTCACATTGCGCCCTCTGCCTCGGACAATACATCCGTCGCTCTTGGTTTTGACGAAGCCCAAGCCACCTATTTTGCGTTTTCCTGTCTTTACGGCTCTCAGACAATCCATCACGAATTTATTTAACTCGTTGAGGTCTTTCCTTACGTTGCAGACCGACAGTATTGAGGTTGCCCAACTGAATTCCCCATTACCTTTGTACAGGTATTGGTTCACAGAGTTAATGGCTTTTGTCAAGGATATACCCGGCTTATGGATTGTACGTTTCTCAATCTCCTTTTGGAAAGTCTTGATACGGCTGGAGGATAATGAAATCATGTCTCCCTTGATGCTGAATCCAAGAAATTTGAACCACTTGTCCATAGTCAGGTATTCCACTTTCTTGGGGTTCAACCTCATGGTTTTCTCTTCCAACCGCTTCTGAAGTACACTCATGGCTTTCTCGTACTCTTCCCCGATGAACAGCATGTCGTCCGAGTATCGTGTGTAGAAACCATTCATCTGTGACAGTTCTTCGTCAAGATCATACAATAATGCATCCGCCAACCAGCTTGCAACGGCACACCCTTGTTTGAGAGACTGGTATTGACGTCGGAGATTGTTTTCCTCATCAAAGTACAGGTCAGAGTGGTAGTATTTCCGCAGCACGTCAATCAAAGCCGAATGACCGTATTTTGCTTCCACCTTGTCGAATGCTTCGTCTATGTATTGAATAGGTACGCTATCGAAATACTTGCTAAGGTCTGACTTCCATCCCAGATAGCTACTTGATGCGGTATCCGCAATTTTATGGCTGATTTCAGCCACAACCTTACCACAGCCGATGCCCGTCTGGTAAGACTTGCACGAGCTATGAACCATTTCAGGCATCAGGTCGAACAGCAAGTCGTTGGCAATACTCAAGACTATACGGTCAATAGGTTCATTCACATAAACTGTACGGAACTCGCCATCTCCCTTGGGTATTTGGGCGGTATGAGGTGGTGCTATTTCGTACTTTCCATTCAGCATCGCGTCTGCCATCTCCAGACGGACATGTTCATCGGTCAGTAATATAAGCTGGTCCTTCCGTATGTCTTTGAACACGCCTTTCTCAATTGCTTTCGTCCATCGGTCTATCTCGAAGAACATCTGCAATATTTTGTCATTCTTATCTGTCATAATACTTGGTGTTACAATTCTGAAACCCGTTCAAAGCTATTTATCTCTGTCACAATAAAATCCTCGCAGCCAAAAGTTGCCAGCGATTTTAATCCGTTCAGGGAGTTACAGTAGAAGAACATGTCGTCATCCTCGCCGGTATCTCCCGAGAGCTGGATTTTTACATCATAATAGTCGTTCGTATCTTTCCATACGATCTGGCAGATTGCATAATGTGGCTCCTTGCCGTTCTTCTTGACAAACTCATCAAACTTCTTCTGTATTTCGTCCTGTATTTCGTCCGTGTCGGATATGATGACTCCCGTCTTGCAGCTTTCACACCAACCGTACAAGAATGATTCGTCGGTATAATCCTGAAATTTCTTAGTATTGGGATTTATCATGGCTTCACAGGAAACATCTGTGCAGCCGCATCTTGTGCATATTACATTCATATTCAATTTGTTATTTTAGATATTTTTACTCACAAAATTGGAAAACGGTTCATATACGTCTATTTTCATTTACTTTTTACGAATTAGCCAATAAGATTAAATCGCTATAAGAATATCCTTTGTTAGTTACCCACAATATGAACCGCTCCATTTCATTTAAGGCACCAACTCTCGTTACGTCCACACTTCGAATGACTCCTTTGTAGAATAAATTCCACATCAGTTCGTTTAGTTTATCTGCGTGGTGTTGATACATCTTCCATAGGGTAGGCTCGTAAATACATTGAGTAGTGGCATATTCACTATAGGATAACGATTCGAGAACGATGCGACAAAAAGTTTCCTGATTGGCGCTTCCAATACCATCATTATCTGACAATAGTTCCTCTTGCAACAGAGCCAATGTGAGATAGACTGAGGCGCAACGTTCTAAATCATCGCACTCCAACAGTTCTTTCACCGTAGTGGGCATGAGAGATACAAATCCGGAGCAGGAGCCTAAATTCTCTTCAAGCCATTCGTTTGTAGCGGCTTCCCATCCCGGCACAAGGCAACTGCCTGTCAGCCAGCCTTTCATTATAAACAAGAATTCGTCAGATACTTCCAGGTCCAGATAACCTTTATCAGTGTCATAGTTGTAGAATTTCGGGGAATGGATGGACACACAATGAATATGAAGTACGCCATACTTTTTTAAGGTTTCGGCATAGTTCTCCTGTATAAACTTATCCGCTAACTTGCAGACGGCTTTCTTAAACTTATCGAGATCAAAGTCTATTTCCTCTTTGTTCTCGTAGGATAGTTCTTCCCTTTGAGAACTGAAAACAAAATCGGGAGAAAGATACGATTCGTACATACTCAAATCAAGTATGGGTAGTAGCTGGGTGGTTGTTTCTATTTTCATTGGTAAATCTATTTTCTTGTTAAGTTAAATACTTCGTCGGTGCATTTATTTATCATTACTACCAACATCGTCTTCAATTTCTTTCAGATATGATTTTGGTAGAATCCTCACTATATCAATAAGGTATTCGATATTTCTATTCCCGAAATAAGCACCCGTATCAAAGCTGTAGAGGGGTGCTTTGGATTGTTTGTTTTTACTTTCCAGACGAAAACAGGAAGGCAACGTCTTTTTATCCTTGAATAAAATGCCACAAGCCTTTTGTACATCATAGTTGTAAGTTCTCATCAGGTAATCAATATCAATCAATGCCTGCAAAGCTTCTTTGTCTTCTTTCAAGAAAAGCATAACCTTTTGCGTCCTGTTGCCGTTTTGCCACTCTTTGAATTTCATGGGCATTTCTCTTTGAATAGAGGCAGCACGTTTCAATAGCATTTCTTTAGAGGACTCATCAAAATAGTATGTACATTCATATCCTTGTTCATTCACTCTATGCGTAACATACATATCGGTTTCTGAGAATTGAGTATGCCCAGACTTCCTGTTCTCAACAAGTTTACCATTGTCTAATATGTCTGTTATCTCTTTCTTTAAGGGCATTTTCCTCTTCATGGCTATTCCTTTCTGTATTTGTATTTATTAGCAAATTCTTACATCATAGTCTTTAAAATAGTATTCCAGTTCTTTTAGCCCTTCCAGGCTATGTAGAACATTCTTGCTGGTCACTGAGATATCTACAGATACACAGTACTCTTTTTGTATTTCAACTTCTGAACTTTCGAAAACTTTTTTCACGTAATCGGCAATATCAGAGGCGCTTAGCTTGTTTTTTACGATATTAAGTACCATTTGTTTAAATTTTTAAGTTCTGATTTATTCGTTGTCACTCAGCACTCCTTTGAGGACAGACCCATATTTCATGTCATACTGAGGCAGGCTTAACGCTGCCCAGCGGGTAAATAAGGCTTTACCAAACCCATAACCTCTTTCAGATTTCCTTTCGGCGGCGCATTCTCAAAGGGTTTGCATCGAAAACTAAGCCCTGCGCAATATTATCTTCGTGACTACTTGGGTTGCTTCTGATGAGCGAGAGCCTTAAACTCCTTGCATTCCTCGTCCGGAAGAAGCGAACAAATAAGCTTGTCAGTGACAAACTTCCTTTGTCCTCTTTCTGATTCTCTGATATCCCGGATGACGTATTCTCTGGTGGACTACATTGGGACATTTATCCAGATATATTTTGCCAAAATGACAAGAATGGCAAAACAGTAGAAGAAGTAAAAAAACT
>ERZ1106981.149-NODE-149-length-58569-cov-44.916379_pt1 | contig 58569 bp, 35 predicted proteins | sample MGYA00403692_ERZ1106981 | MGnify/ENA primary metagenome ERZ1106981 (study PRJEB35170, sample SAMEA104062431) | human gut metagenome | biome: human gut; feature: human-associated habitat; material: faeces | place: Denmark | collected 2012-06-22 ... | reverse complement strand
GAGACACAATCTTCAGAGAAATGAAGATGAGGGTCTTTTAAATTGAGAGCAGATAAGATAGAATGAGTAATGGACATAGTGAGATTTCCTTTCTATATGGTGTGGTAACTTTATTGTAACGGAAATTCTTACCTATGTCTCTTTTTTATGTTCAAGAAAAAAAGGCGTTGGTTTCCACCAACACCAAAATTTATAGAACCTTTTTTATGAATGAATCAATCCGATTCGATAGGATCAACAATTTGACACAGTAAACTGTTGCCTATTCCTGCGGTTTTAAAGCGGATTAAACGAAATCGAAGTGTAATGAAGAATTATCAATAACATTTTAAATATAAAATTCAATTTTGCAAAAATAGCGCAAAATAAATATTGAATATGCTATAATATAGAATGAAACAGATGTAAATTTGCGTAAATTAAGCAAAATGGAGGTATAGCAATGCTCCTTAAATTCACTGCATCCAATTACAAATCATTTAAAGACGAATTTGTTTTTTCACTCATTCCAGCTCCAAAACAAAAGGGACTCGACTACAGTGTTATGGAAGAAGTGATCGGGAAAACAAGCTATAGAGGATTATGTTCAGCGGTCATCTACGGACCTAATGCTTCTGGAAAGACCAATATTATCGAAGCGATGGATACATTCAAAACGATTGTTCTAAGGGGGCATTTACGAAATGCGGAAAATCATCATCGTTATAATGCGGCTTCCGAAATGCTGGAACTAATTCCTAACAATGCTTTGAAAACCCCGGAACCCGTTCACTTCTCAATCCAGTTTCTTACTCAGGGAATGCTTGTCGATTATTCTTTTTCAGCCGATCTAGGCATGTTTTTGGAGGCAGAATATGCACGTAAAATTCTCTCTGAAACTTTGTTAATCAATAAAGAACTCATTTTTTCACGAAATACTGATTTAGTTTTTGGAAATCTGGAGAGAATTCAGGATTTATTAGTGGATGCCTTTGAAGATAATAAAACAGGGGCGTTCGCTTTAGCGAAAAGCGGCCTAAACGCGACAGAGTTATTTCTGATGAATGGATTCAGAACGATGTTTTCAGCGAAATTAACAGCTCTCATCAGTGAATGGCTAAAACAGAAGTTGATGGTGCTTGTCCATGCTGACGCGATTGAATTAGTCAGAAAATTTACGGATCCAAAAAAGAAATCAATTTATGTTGAAAAAACTTTAAACGAAGCCGCAATCAATTTTGGAATCAATTCCAATGCTTTAGGTTATGTAATTATGGATGAAAGTCATGACGCTAAGCTTTTTTCGATCTTTGACGGCGAGAAGAAAACAGGAATTCCTGCGGAATTATTCGAATCCTACGGGACTCTCCGGTTTATCAATATGTTTCCGCTGGTTGTCAACGCTTTACTTAATGGCGGAGTTTTAATTGTTGATGAATTTGACGCTTCCATTCACCCGATGGCCTTGATGAATATTATCAATCTGTTTCATAATGACGATATAAATATTCATCATGCTCAGCTGGTTTTTAATACGCATAATCCAATCTTTCTTAATTCTAATCTTTATCGACGGGATGAAATAAAATTTGTTGAAAGGAATGAAGAAACTCATTTCAGCACTCTTTATGCATTGTCTGATTTTAAAACTGCCGGGAAAAGCGGCGTTCGCAAAAATGAGGATTACATGAAAAATTATTTTGTTGATCGGTATGGCGCAATTAAGGATATTGATTTTACCCCCATTTTTGAGAAAATAATTAAACATAGAAATGAGATGTAAATTCATGCGAAAAGAAAATAGAACTTATTATTTTTCTGTAGAGGGTAAAACTGAATTGTGGTATTTGGAATGGCTTCAGCAACGGATCAATGCGGAAGAAAACGCGAAAATGACAGTAAAATTGGACGTTAAAGTACAAAAAAATCCTTTTGATCGTGTTAAGCGATTAACGATGATCAGTAAAACTGAAATTACACATATTTTTGACTATGAAAGTAATGAAGAGCAGCATGTGAAGCAATTCAAAAGTGTTATCGACAATATGAAAAAAGCTCAGAATTCAGGTAAGAATGTCAAGTATAATCTAGGTTATAGTAATTTCACTTTTGAGTTGTGGCTGATTTTGCATCGCCGTGACTGTAGTCAACCGCTTAACCATAGAAATCAGTATCTCACTTTATTGAATCGTGCCTTTCATGAGAATTTTGAAAATCTTGAACAAGTGAAGCAAGAAAAACAATTTAAACGGATCTTAGCGGCGTTGGACTTGAATGATGTTCGAAGCGCGATTCAAAGATCAAAAAAAATAATGGAAAATAATCGAACAGCGGGTTATAAATTGCAACAATACAAAGGTTATGCTTATTACAGAGAAAATCCTTCGCTTTCAATTTGGGAACAGATTGAAAGAATTCTTGTTGAATGCGGCTTGCAATGAGCTTGTAGAGAATAATGTAAAAGATCGATAAGAAATCTTAGAAAAGCTTCTGTTTTATTTTCTCGTTGATCTTTTACTTTTATTATGCGCTAAGAATAGGTAAAATATAGAAGAATTAAACCTTGGTTTGAAGGCAGAAATGAGGGATTGCATGCAGATCTCGGAAGCACTGACTAAAAAAATAATGGAGACTAGTTATCTGACGGCGATCAATGCGGATCGATATCGGGTGATTCTGCGCTATTTTTATGAGGAATATGAAAAAATCCATTATTGGCTGAATAAAGAAGATGTCTTTGACATGATGCTGAAAACCGGCTTGTTTCCGGATTATACATTAAATCAATGTCAGCTGGATCTGCAGGCATTGCTCGAATGGGGAAATCTGACGGCGACGCAGGACAGCGCAAAAGCGACGACCTATCAGGAGTTCAAGAATAAGAAATTCCGTTATCAGTTAAGCGAATATACCGTGGAAATCGAACGGTTGACTTTGCGTTTGGAAAGTCTGGAAGTCGAAGGTGCTTCTTTGCAGCCCAGCTTGATTGAACGGATTCACCGGCAGATCCTCGCGCTGCCTTCGCTGATTGAAAAAAGTGATGAGGAAGCCGCGGAATCCTGGACCGCTTTGAATCAAGATTTTATCCGCCTCAACCGCAATTATCAGGATTATATCCGGACGCTCAACAGCGCCCATGCGGAAGAAATGATGAAGACGGAGCAATTTCTTATGTTTAAAGACCAGCTGCTGATGTATCTGCGCACCTTTGTCAAAACGCTGCAGGAACATGCCTTGGGGTTGGAGGAAACGATGCAGAATCTGCCTGAAACCACGATGGAAAGCCTTTTTGCGAAAGTGGTCCGGTATGAGCAGTCCATTCCGCGGATTGAGAAAAAAACGACGGATGACCAGATTCTTGAAAACTGCCGGGGCCGGTGGCGCAGCTTGAAGCTGTGGTTTGTAGGGGAAAATGGCGACAGCGAGATTACCCGGTTATATGACTCGACTAACGAAATTATCCGTCGGATGACACGGTACGCCCAGCAGATCAGCGAACGCTATACCCAAGGCGCCAGCCGCGTGGAGGATTACCGGCATTTAGCGCAGGTATTTCTGCAATGCACAACGTTGAACGAAGCGCATAATTTAAGCGCGATGGTCTTCGGCCCGGAAAAAATGCTGCACTTGAAAGGCTTGCCGGACCGGGCGACAGATTCGATTGACAGCGGAGTCTATGACGAAGTCCCGTGTTATTTTGATTTGGACAGCCGAAGCCGTAAAGCACGCCCGAAATCCAGCCGGCTCCCGCATCCGGACTATCAGCTGGAACGGCAGCTGCAGCGGATGGCCGTGGAAGAACAACAGCGGCAGCGGCGTGAAAGTCTGCGGGTTCTGATTCAGGAAAGAAGTATTGATTTTGCGGCGCTGCCGGTGATTTCCGCGGCGGTGCGCAAGATCTTGTTAAGCTGGATGAGCCGGGGACTCAACAGCAGTTCCCATCGCGGCCGGACGGAGGAAGGCGTTTATTTTCACGTCAATCTGGAAAATGCCAGTCAGTCCTGCGTCCTTCGCTGTGAGGACGGATGCTTTGTTATGCCGCATTTTATCCTGGAAATGGAGGGCGATTATTGATGAACGCTGTGGAAACGCTGCTCAGTCAGCGCTGGGTGCTGCGGTCTTCCCAACCGGAGCTTTATTATCAGATCAAGGATGAAATCGGACGTTACCGCAGGATCCTGCTGGAAAAGTTTGGGTACAGCGTGCTGATTACGCCGGCGTTAGTCAAACTGGATAAAATCCCCGGTCAGCCTGAACCGTGGATGGGCATCCAGAGTTTTGAAGAACCGGGCGATTACGCGATGCTCTGCCAGGTATTGATGTATCTGGAAACCCGGGAGAAAGAAGAACAATTTGATTTTTCCATGCTGACGGAATATCTTCAGGGACAGGGCGTGGAAGAAAACCTGGATTGGACGCAGTATGCCCGCCGCCGTCAGTTGGTGCGCGTGTTGCGCTATTGTCAGGAACAAGGGCTGATGAAGCTGCTTGACGGCAGCGACGAACAGTTTCTGCGCAGCGGAAATCAGGAAGTTCTGTTTGAAAACACCGGGAATTCCCGTTTTTTCCTGCGGAATTTCGCACGGGATCTGATGGACTATACTTGTCCTGAGGATTTTATTGAAAGCGATTGGATCGATATGGATCAGGACCGCGGGATTGTCCGGCGGCAGCGGGTTTACCGCCGGTTGTTATTAAGCCCGGGCCTCTACCGGCAGCCGGAACAAGACGAGGACTTTAATTATCTGAGAAATCAGCGGGGACAGGTTCAGCGTGATTTTCAAAGTTTGTTTGCCTGCGATCTGCATTTGCAGCGCTCCAGCGCCTATCTTGTTCTCGATGAAGCCTGCGCGGCCGGCGCAGTCGTTCCCGGAAATAACGCGGCGCATGATTTGATTTTGATTTTAGCTCAGCAGCTGCAGCAGCGGGTGAAAATCCATCAGGCGCAATATTCGCTGCAGGCGATGGAAGTCCTGGTCCTGCCGGTGGATTCTGTTGTCCGGTTGTTAAAAAGAATAATTCAGCAGCGCCTGGATTATTTGCCGAAGTATATTCAGGGAGAAATTCCCGCGGCGATCCAACAGACGCTGGAAACCTTGGAGAATCTGGGCTGGGTCCGGATTGAAGACGAACAAGTTTATTTCATGCCGATTTTTGGCAAACTAGCCGGCGATTACGCTGTAGTCAAGGAGGATTCTCATGCTGAATGAACGATGGCACCCCGCACGGATTGGATTGATCGATTTCTGGTATTATGAAAACCAGGAGTTTGAATTGGATCACGGCCATTTGCTTTTGCGCGGCAGTAACGGCAGCGGAAAATCTGTCACGATGCAGAGCTTCATTCCGCTCTTGCTGGACGGAAATAAGAACAGCGAACGGCTGGACGCGTTTGGTACGCGTTCGCGGAAGATTGAAAATTATCTGTTGGAAGAAGACAGCGAGCGGACCGACCGAATCGGTTATTTGTGGATGGAATTCAAGCGGGAAAACGAGGAAGTGTACAAGACGATCGGCATGGGTCTGCATGCCCGGCTGAATAAGAAAACCGATGCCTGGTATTTTGTGCTGGAAGACAACCGGCGGATTAATCAGGATTTAAGTCTTGTCCGCAATCATCTGGCACTGACGCAGCAGGAGCTGAAAAACGTCGTTGGCGTTCAGAATGTGATGACTTCGCGGACGGATTATATGCAGCGGGTGAATCAGGCGCTGTATGGTTTTGAAAATCTCGAACAGTACGATGAATTGATCAAACTGCTGGTGCAGCTGCGTTCGCCGAAGTTGAGCAATTCTTTGAAACCGACGTCTTTGAACGAACTTCTGCAGAATTCGCTGCAGCCCTTAAGCGAAGAGGAATTGCGGCCGATGAGCGAAGCGATCGCCAGTATGGACCGGCAGAAGGATGAATTGGATCATCTGATCCAGGCTCAGCGGTCGGCCACGCAGGTTAACCAAATCTATCAGCAATATAACCGCGCGGTTTTGGCGGATAAATTGCAAAAGGCCTTAAACCAGCAGCAACAGCTGCAGGGGATGACGAAGCAGCAGCAGGCGGAGGAAGCGCAGCGGCAGCGGGTTCAGACAGAAATTCAACAATCCCTGCGGCAGATTCAGGAAAAACAATCTCTCCAGCGGAATCTGACGGAAGAAAAAAATCAAATTCAGGATTCGCAGCTGGTCCGGCTGATCGATCAGCAGCAGAGTTATAAAGAACAGCTCAAACAGCTGGAAAAAGATTTGCGGCATAAGCAGGAAGCTTTCTCGCGAAAACAGGATCGACTGCAGGATGTCCGGTCGGACCAGCAGCGTTTCAGCGACCGCTATGACGGCAGTTTGCGTGATCAGCAGCGCTGTCTGGCGGAAATGGACGTGCTTCAGGATAACCTTCAGTTTGAAGATCATCTTTTGCTTGTGCAGCAGCTGAAGGATGAACCGGCGGCGCAACTGGATTTCAAAGACGCCGAAAAGTTGATCGAGCAGCGGCTGGTGCTTTTGAAGCAGGGACTGGTCACGTGGGATCAACGGCGGCAGGCCGCCGCGATGGCCCAGCAGCAGCAAAATGAATGGCTGCGGCTGAAAGATGAAAAAGCCGGATTACAGAAACAGGCGGATGAAATTGCAGAGCAGTATCGCGGCATTGTAGAAGAAATGAAAAGCCGTTTCTTCCGCTTCAGCGAAGAAAATACATGGCTGAAATTAAATGCCGGCCAGTTTGCGGCGGTGGTGGAGCTGCTTTTGGATTATGCGGAACAGAGCCAGTTCTATAAAATTACGCAGTTAATCACCGATCTTTATCACGGCCATTGGTCGTCACTGCAGAGCCGGCTGACGCAGCAGAAAGCTAGTCAAAGCGAACATCTGGAGCAGCAGCGTCAGATTGCGCAGGAACTGCATCAATGGCAAACCGTGAGCGAACCAGCGCCGTTGTGGGATGAAGCGACGGAAAACCATCACCGCTGGCTGAAGGAACAGGGAGTTCCTTTCTGCCCGCTTTATGAAAAACTGGAATTCAGTTCGGAATGTTCGGAAGAACAGCGTCAAAAGATTGAGGAAAGCTTGCGCCGGGCGGGCATTCTGGACAGCATACTGGTAGCGAAGTCCGATTGGGATGCGTTGCCCAAGACGCCGCGCGGGCAGGCTGAAAAGGTATTGTTAACAACCCTGCCGCCTGTCCAGCTTCCAGCCTTGGAATTGGACGCTTCCTTGTTGGAGGAAAACGGGATTCAACAGCTTGAACAGCATTTTCAATGCTCGCTGGCATCGCTGCAGCTCAAGGAGAACGGCTATCGTTGGGGTTCTCTGCAGGGACTTAACAGTATGGAACAGCCGCAGGTCATGATCGGTCAGGCGGCTCGGGAACGCTACCGCCAGCAGCAAATCGAACGCTGTCAGCAGGCACTGAATAAGATTGAAGAACAATTATCTCAGGATCAGGCGGAACTGAATAAAATAACCCAGGCTATGCAGCAGCTGGAAAGTGAACTCAAACAGATTCCAAAGGAAGATGATCTGAGCGAAGCGCTGCGGCAGGTTCAGGCTTCCGAACAGGCGGTTGCGGAAAAACAGAAGCAGCTGGATCAGACTCAGCAGCGATGGGATCAGATCCGTTCACGGATGTCGGAGATTGATCAGCGGATCCGGCAGACTGCCGAACAATTGGCGATCGCGGCCGATGAACAGGTATTTCTGAGCCGGAAGGAAGGGTATGAGGAATACCGGGATAAAATGAAAGACTTGCGGCGGATTACCCTGCAGCTGCAAACCGCGAAAGAGCAATGCGAGAGCAGCCGCGCTCAGCTTGAGGAGCTGCAGTGGGATCTTGATGATATGCAGGCCGATGCAAGCCAGCTGCAATCCCAGATCAGCGCCCGCCGGCAGCAGCTTGCGTTAATCGAGGAACAGCTGCGGGAAAGCCATGCCGATCAGCTGCGCGAGCGTCTGACGCAGATCCAGCGGCAGTTAGAACGGCTGCCCGAAGAAATCGTACTGCTGAACCGGACGCTCGGTTCTTTGCAGAATGAATTAAAACAGTCAAGCGAGAATCTGGAAAGCCGGGAAGCGGAAATTGAACGGCAAAAAATACTCTGTCAGCAATACGATCAGGTTGTCGTGCGGGAATTGACCAACGGCTATCTGAATCAGGAAGTTGATCCGCAAACGGACTGGAAAGGAATTTTGCGCCAGCTGGAGAAAAGTGAAGGCTTCGGCCGGCGGACGAGCGACTTACAGATGGATCTGCAGGCGCAGTTTCAGAATCATCGGATAGTGCTGCAGGATTATTCGCCAAGCTATCGGTCGGTTCTGCAGGAGGAACTGGCTGATATCCCTGGCCGGTTAGAGTTGTTAGCACGAATTCAGGGCCGGCGGGCCGGTTTTCAGGAGCTGGTCGATTATATCGGCGGCGCGATTGCTGAGCTCCAGCAGCTGATTCAGGAACAAGAGCGGACACTGTTTGAGGATATCATGATCAATTCCATTACCAAGACGATCCGGCGGCATATCCGGACCAGCCGCGAATGGGTTCAGCGGATGAATACGGCGATGAGCGCGATGAATACCAGCTCAGCGCTGCGGCTGTCGCTGCAGTGGAAAGGCCGGAAAGCTGAAAATGATCAGGAACTGGACAGCCGCGAGCTGATTACCTTACTGGAAACCGACGCGCAGATCATGAAGCCGCAGGATCAGCAGCGACTGGCCGGACATTTCCGCAACCGGCTGGCCGCGGCCCGCAAAGAAGCGGAAAAAGAAGAAAATCAACAAAGCTTCCATCAGATCATGCAGGAAGTGATGGATTACCGGCGTTGGTTTGAATTCACTATTTTGTATCAAAGAGGCGATGAGAAGAAAAAGGAACTGACAAATTCGGCTTTCTACTCCTTCAGCGGCGGAGAAAAGGCGATCGCGATGTATGTTCCGCTGTTTTCCGCGGTTTCCGCGAAGTATTCAATGGCCCGCCCGGACGCGCCGCAGATTATCGCTTTGGATGAAGCGTTTGCCGGTGTGGATGAAAATAACATCGACGGGTTATTTAAGTTAATTGAAAACTTCCGCTTCGATTACATCATGAATTCTCAGGTGTTGTGGGGTGATTATCCATCGGTGAAACATTTGCGGATTGCGGAGCTCTATCGCCCGGACGGTGTGCATTATGTCACGGTCATGGACTACCAGTGGAACGGCAGTGTGAAAAGTTGGATTCCGGAATGAAGGCGGAACAGGAATTTGCCGCATATCTGAAAAGCAAGCCGGCCTTCATGCCTTTGCTGGAAGCGTTGAAAACACGGTGGAACCACAGCGGAACCTGGCGCGGCAAGCTGGTTCTGCACGAATGTGATCCATCTTTGCAGGAAGCCTTAGCGGAGCTTTTGGGCGGTTCTTTTTGGGGACAGTCCACGATCACGCTCACTTATGGCCAATGGAAAAAGGCGTTAAGCCGGACCCGGTTTGACGGCTGTGATCTGCAGGAAGTGCTGAGTCTTGTCTTTGATGAACCGCTGGAGGGACAAAATATTCAGAAACAGAAACGCAGAGTGCAGGAACAAGCGCGTTTCGATGAAATGACACGGCAGCTGGCCGGAACGCCGGCAGGCCGGTGGCTGGAAGAAATCCGGCAGGCTCGCGGGAGTCTTTACACCCGCTGCTGCGCTGAATCGGAAGCGGTATTGCGGCAGTGGGCGGAGGCGATGAATCAGCTGCCGATGCGCACTCAGGAAGTTTCGCTGATTGCGGTTTATGCCGCGCGCGTGCTGCATGATCCGCATGCGCTGGATACCGGTCCTGTCCGGCGGCTGTTAATCCAGTCGCTGCGCTGGGAGCTGACGGAGGACTCGACGGATGAGGAAAAAGTCTGGGAGGAAAGCGAGCTTTTAGAACAAGCGGGTCTGCTGCGGGATCAGGTCTCCAACCGCTGCTTAGTCTATAATCTGAACGGAATTGGAAATCGCGGCGAAGTGCATCCGGGATGGCAGGGGTTTGCCGAACAAGCTGAACCGTTCAGCGTGACGCTGAGCAATGTCTTGAACGTAGAGCGGATCGAAAGTGCAGCCCAGTTTGTGATCATTGAAAACCCTTCAATTTTTGAACGGCTGAGCGCTGAACTCCGGCATCAGAAACGTTCTGACATCAGTCTGATGTGCAGTGAAGGGCAACCGAATCAATGCGTCTGGCAGCTGTTAAGGCGGGTGGATAAAACGAATACGCAGATGTGGTACTGCGGTGATTTCGATCCGGAAGGATTGCAGATGGCGCAGCGGATGCTGCGGCGTTGCCCGGGTCTGAAACTATGGCATTATGAGGTTCAGGATTATATCAAGGCGCTGAGTAATAAATCGTTCAACGCTCGCCGGCGCCGGATTTTGGAAAGCTGCGGCTGCGAGGAACTGGCAGCGATCCAACACCGGATGCTGCAGGATCAGCGGTGCGGCTACCAGGAAAAACTACTGGAGGACTATTTAAAATTTGATTTTCAATGAAGACAGGGCAGATCCATTAAAGGATCAAGGCGCTGTCTTTTCCTTGTTTCTGGACTCAGTTTTTCATATTCTAACGAATAATTGCGCATTTACATTTTATTACATGAAAATATGTAAAATAAATGTAATTGTATTGAAAATTTGATTGTGAGCATACACCAGTAGTGCTAGAATGGGGATATTAGAAAAGAGGATGACGACGATGACACGAGTTTTCAATTTCAGCGCTGGCCCCAGCCAGCTGCCAACCGAGGTTTTACAGAAATGTGCTGCCGAACTGATGGAGTACGGAATTTCCGGGCAATCCGTCATGGAGATGAGTCATCGATCCTCCTCCTTCCTTGAAATTATTGAAACGACGGAGCGGCGGCTGCGTTCACTGCTGCAAATTCCGGAGTCTTATCAAGTGCTGTTTCTGCAGGGCGGGGCGTCGCTGCAGTTTACGATGGTGCCGATGAATTTGTTGAAACCAGGCGGGAAAGCGGGCGTGATTCATACCGGAGCCTGGACGAAAAAAGCGATTGCGGAGTGCCGCAAGATCGGCGGCTGTGAGATCTTAGCCAGCAGCGAAGCGGAACACTTCACGTCAATTCCGAAGGGTGTGACGATTCCGCAGGATCTGGACTATGTGCATATTTGTGAGAACAACACGATCTACGGGACAAAATATAAGGAACTGCCGGAATGCGGGAGCGTGCCGCTGGTCGCGGATTGTTCCAGCTGCATTTTAAGCGAACCGATGGAGATTTCCCGCTATGGCCTGATTTTCGCGGGGGCGCAGAAAAATATGGGGATCGCAGGTCTGACGGTTGTGATCGTGCGGGAAGATTTGATTCAGGAGCGTCCGGAGATTCCGTCGATGCTGAGCTATGCCGTGCAGGCGAAAAACAAGTCGATGTTCAATACACCGCCGACCTTTGCGATTTATCTGCTGGGACTGGTGCTGGAATGGATCGAAAACCGCTATCATGATTTAGCGGCGCTGAAGACGGTCAATCAACAGAAAGCGGCGCTGCTTTATGACCAGATCGATCAATCCCGGCTGTTTACCAATCCGGTCCGTCCGGAAGATCGTTCGATCATGAACGTGCCGTTTGTCACCGGCGACGCTGCGTTGGACGCGAAGTTCATCGCCGCGGCGGAGGCGGAAGGGCTGGTCAATTTAAAAGGCCATCGCTCGGTCGGCGGCATGCGCGCTTCAATCTACAACGCGATGCCGTTGGAAGGGGTTCAAAAGCTGGTCGATCTGATGCGGCGCTTTGAGGAGGAGAACCGGATATGTTAAACATACGTTGTCTGAATAAAATTGCGGAGGCGGGATTGGCGCAGTTTCCGCAAGCCTCCTATCAGTTTACAGAACAAGCCGGTGCGGAAGACGCGATTTTAGTGCGCAGCGCGGATTTAAAAGAAATGGAATTCGGAGCCGATTTAAAAGCGATCGCACGGGCCGGAGCGGGAACGAACAACATTCCGACTGCGCGGTGCAGCGAGGCGGGAATTGTCGTGTTCAATACGCCGGGCGCGAATGCCAATGCCGTTAAAGAGCTGGTCATGGCGGGGTTGTTGATGTCAAGCCGACCGATCATTCCGGCAGTCAACTGGATCGAATCGCTAGGCAGCGCGGCGGATTTAGCGCAGCGGGTTGAGCAAGAGAAAAGCCGGTTTGTTGGAACGGAGCTGAAGGGGAAAACGCTGGGCGTGATCGGCTTGGGCGCGATCGGGATCCTGGTCGCCAATCTGGCGGTGGAGCTAGATATGCAGGTCGTCGGCTACGATCCTTATATTTCCGTTGACGCGGCCTGGAAGCTTTCCCGTCAGGTGCGGCATGCGGAAAGTCTGGAAGCGGTGCTGAAGACGGCGGACTATGTGACGATTCATGTGCCGCTGACGCCGCAGACAAAGAATTTAATCGCTGCCGGCCAGTTAAAATTGATGAAGACCGGAGCAGTGCTGCTCAACTTTGCGCGCGGCGGTCTGGTTCAGGAAGACGCCGTGCTGGCGGCGCTGGCAGCCAGACAGATCCGCGGTTACGTTACGGATTTCCCAAGTCCGGCTTTGGCTGGAAAGAGGGGTGTAACTTTAATTCCGCATTTAGGCGCTTCGACGGAGGAAGCGGAGGAAAACTGCGCGGTGATGGCGGCACAGGAATTGATCGATTATCTGGAGAACGGAAACATCCGGAACGCTGTGAATCTGCCCGACGTCGTCATGGAGCGCAGCGGTCAGGCGCGGCTCTGCTGCTTCCACCGGAATGTGCCGAACATGCTGGCACACATCTCCGGCATGATCTCGAAGCAGGGGATCAATATTGAAAATCTGCTCAACCGCTCGCAAGGTGAGTTTGCCTATACGTTAGTGGATGTGGATACTCCGGCGGTTGAGAAAATCGCCGCCACGCTGCGTCAGCAGCCTGAGATCCTGCGCGTGCGGGTTTTAGTTTAAAATTGTCTGGGAAAAGAACAGGTCATCTTCTGCGAGGGTGTCCCTCGGTAGATTTTCATTCCTTTTCCATGAAAAAATCATTCAATTTGAATCAAAGCTTGCAAAAAAAATTTCAGATGGCTATAATAATTACTAGAAAGCGGTTTAACTAAAGGATTAGTAACAGAAGAACCTGGGAAAAGAGAGGAACGGTGACCCGCTGAGAGCCGTTCTGCCCGGCAGGTTTCTGCGAATTCACCTTTATAGCGGGAGTAATGATCCCCGTCTTCCTCACGTTACAGGGAAAATTAAGGTGTATCTTTGCGCCGGCGGACGTGTTGGTGTCGGCAGGCAGGGCGAGGATAAATCAGGATGGTACCGCGAGCCGTCGTTCCTGAATCAGGAACGACGTTTTTTATTTTTGTAAAGGAACAAAGGAGAACCGATTATGGAAAAAGTTCAGCAAGTCCAGGCTCAGGCACTGGAAGAAATCAAAGCCTGCGAAGATTTGCAGCAGCTGCAGCAGATCCGGGTAACGACGCTGGGGAAGAAAGGCCCAATTCAGTCGCTGATGACGATGATGAAGGACCTTTCCCCGGAAGAAAAACCGGCTTTCGGTCAGGAAGTCAACGAATGCAAGAAAGCCGTCGCCGCCGCGATTGAGGCAAAAATGGCAGTGCTTGAAAAAGCGGCGATGAACCGCAAGCTCGAAGAAGAAAAAATCGACATCACGCTGCCGGGCGTGCCGTTTCGCACCGGGACGCTGCATCCGCTGACGCTGATCAGCCAGGAAATCGAAGATCTGTTCATCGGCATGGGCTACACCGTTGCCGAAGGTCCGGAAGTCGAACTCGACTTCTACAACTTCGAACGCGCCAACATTCCGGCTGATCACCCGGCCCGCGACATGCAGGATACGTTCTACATCAATCCGAAGGAGCTGCTGCGCACACACACCACGGCGATTCAGATGCGCGAGCTGGAAAAGGCCCAGGGCCAGCTGCCGATCAAGGTCATCTGCCCGGGTAAAGTCTACCGCCGCGATAATGACGACGCGACCCATTCCCATCAGTTCATGCAGGCGGAAGGCCTGGTCGTCGGCGAGAAGATCACGCTGACCGACTTGAAGGGCACACTGCAGTTCATGGCCGACCGGATGTTCGGCGAGGGCCGTCAGATCCGTTTCCGTCCTTCGTATTTCCAGTTCACCGAACCAAGCGTCGAGGTTGACGTCAGCTGTCACATCTGCGGCGGTAAGGGCTGCCCGGTCTGCAAAGGCACCGGCTGGATCGAAGTGCTCGGCGCCGGGATGGTGCATCCGAACGTGCTGGAGATGGCGGGCTTTGACTCGACGAAATGCTCCGGCTTCGCCTTCGGCGTCGGCATCGAGCGTGTCGCAATGCTGAAATACGGCGTTGACGATATCCGTAATTTCTATATTAACGATACCCGGTTCCTCAAAATGTTTGATCGTTTTGACTAATCGCTGAAGGAGGAAAAAAGAAGATGAGAATGAGTATGAACTGGCTGAAGGAGTACGTCAATCTGGACGGCGTCACCCCGGAAGTCTTAGCTGAGAAATTAACGATTGCCGGACTGGAAGTCGAAGGCATCGAAAAAATGGCCGAAGGCACGAATCTGGTCATCGGTCAGGTTCTGACCTGCGAGAACCACCCTGACAGTGATCATCTGCATGTCACGACGGTCAATGTCGGCGACGAAGTGCTGAATATCGTCTGCGGCGCGCCGAATGTCCAGGCGGGACAGAAAGTCATCGTATCCAAGGTCGGGGCCGTGCTGGCCGGCGGCTTTGAAATTAAACCCGCCAAGGTGCGCGGCGTGGAATCCAACGGCATGATCTGCAGCCTGTCGGAGCTGGGCGTGGATAAAAAAGCCCAGACGGAAGAACAGCTGAACGGCATTTACGTTTTTGACGACGAAGCGCCGGTGGGGGAAACCCGGGTTCTGGAATACCTTGGATTGGACGATACGATCCTGGATATCGGTTTGACGCCAAACCGGGCAGACTGCAACGCGATGTGGAATCTGGCGAAGGAAGTCGGCGCGGTGCTGCACCGCAAGGTGACCTGGCCAGACTGCAAGTCCGCCAGTCAGATCGGCACGCCGAATACCTTCAAAGTTGCCAGCAAGACGGAAAAATGTCCGACATTCCTGGGCAAGGTTGTCAATCACGTGAAGGTGGGCCCTTCGCCGAAATGGCTGTCCAACTATCTGCATGCCTACGGCATCAAATCGATCAACAACGTCGTCGATATCTCCAACTTCGTCATGGTCGAAACCGGACAGCCGCTGCACTACTATGATTTAAGCAAGCTGCCGCATCATGAAATCACCGTTGTGGACGACGTTGAAATGACGATGCAGGCGCTGGATGGACAGGACTATGAAATTAAAAAGGGCGATCTGTTGATCACGACCGGCGGCGAACCGACGGGAATCGCCGGGATCATGGGCGGCGAGGAAAGCAAGATCGACGAATCGACGACCAGTATTTTCATTGAAGCCGCTGGTTTCAACGCCGTATCGATCCGCAACACTTCGCGCCGGCTGGGCTTGAGCACGGAAGCCGCGATGCACTTCACCAAAGGCGTGGAGCCGATGGCGCCGATCAAAGCGGTTGATCGTTCTGTTCAGCTGTTAAAAGAACTGGCCGAAGCCGATGGCTTTGAAGAAAACGTTCTGGTGGGAACGATTGAGGATCCGGTGAAAACCGTAAGTGAAACGCTGACTCACTGCAATACATTGTTAGGTACAGAATTCACGATGGATCAGGTGCTGGGCGTTTTGAAGGATCTGGATCTCAATCCGGTTCAGGACGGCGACTGTTTTACCTGTACGATCCCGTCTTACCGCACGGATTTAAACATCCGTGAAGACATCGATGAAGAAATTATCCGCCTGTTAGGCTATGAAGATCTGAAAACCACGCTGCCGACGATGGAAGCGACGGCTGGGCAGCTGACGGACCGGCAGACGATGCGCCGCAATCTGCGCAGCTCGCTGAACGGATTAGGCCTTTCCGAAGTCATCACCTATACGCTGGTGTCGCAGAAAGCGGTCGACAACGCGCTGATGCCGCTGGGCGAGGCAGTCGCGCTGGCCGCGCCGATGAGCGAGGAACGCAAGTATGTCCGCACCTCACTGATCATGAGTCTGCTGGAATGCCTGGCTTACAATCAGAATCATAAGAATGAAAACGTAAATCTGTTTGAAATCTCCAACGTCTATGCCGTCAATACCCAGCAGGAACGCTTGGCGATCGTGATGTCGGATTCATTGCAGAGTTCCAAGCTGAACCGGATTGATATCCGCAGCGATTTCTTCGCGGCCAAGGGCGTCTTGACAGAAACGCTGCGCAAACTGGGCTTTGCGGCGGAACGGCTAAGCTTTAAGGAAAATGATCAGGATGTGGAACATTTCCATCCTTACCGCAGTGCCTGCGTGATGCTGGGGAATCAGCTGCTGGGCGTCCTGGGCGAAATCCATCCGGTCCTGGCGAAGGAGCTGGGGATCGGTAAGGCGGTCTATGGGGAATTCAACCTGGAGCTGTTGTTGGCCAGCAAGGCCAGCAAGGTCAAATTTACCGCGATCAATCGGTTCCCGGCCGTTCACCGCGATATCGCTTTAGTTGTAAACGAAGAAGTGAAGGCGGAGCAGCTGATGAAGGCGATCAAGGCGGCAGGCAAGCGCATGGTCAAGCAGGTCGAGGTTTTCGACGTCTATCAGGGTGAACATGTCGAAAGCGGCAAGAAATCGGTAGCCCTGTCGATCACCTATCAATCGGAAGATCACACGCTGACTGATCAGGAAATTCAGGATGTGCATCAGATGGTTCTGACTCGTCTGGAAAAGGACTGTCAGGCGGTGCTGCGCGGTTAATCCGCAATTGAATTCTCAGACAAGGCCCGGTGAAAACCGGGTCTTTATTCTGCAACAAGAAGCAGAATTGGCGGACGGGAAATCCCTGATGAAGGCTAAGTTAATCATTTCCTTGATTTTTCGATATATTTTTTTCAAACGCTGAAATCCCCTCTTGTCTTTGATTCAAGAGTGCGGTAATATGAAGAAGTTCACGTTTTTGGTGAAAGAGAGGGAAGTTGTGTGATTGAATTTAACAATGAAGAGATGCAAGGTGAAAGACGTGAGACCTATGTTATCCAGGCTGATCGCTTCGGTGAGGACAGTGCGTTAAACGGTGTCCGGGAGAAGCTTCGGCCCTTATTAAAAAGAGGATTTGCCGGATTCGCAGAAAAGCGGATGGCGCAGTGCGGGACGCTGAATCCTTATTTGTACCGGGCTTCTTTGGCCAGGGCAACCGCGATTCTGGGCGGTCATCTGGTGTGGAATCAAGGCGAAGACTGGCTCGTCAGTGAAGAAAGCGAGATTTTGTTGAAAGAAACTTCACTGGAGGGTACGGCCTGGCTGGTTGCTTTGGTATATTATATGACGATGTTCGAGACCGGAGCGAAGTTAATCATTGAGGCTCCGGAACAGGGCTTGAATCGCAATCAGCAGAAGATGCTGAGCGAAATGATGGTGCTGTATGAAGCCGTGGACGGCATCGTCGCGATCACGAAATCGGATTCGCCGTATTTTCAGATCAATCAGGTGGAAACCTTGCCGCAGGCGGATCATCGGGATTGATTCACACAGGATGTAAAGGTAAGAAAGTGGTTCAGTGATGAGCCTAATAAAAAAGATCAGGGTCCAGGGATGGCTGGATATTCTGATCTTTTTTTCGTTATCGTCCGGGATTGGATAAGTTCGCCTTGGTTCGTGTTCAGCTAAGCTGGACCGTGAACGAGAGGGAAGAAAGTCTGTTTTTTTTTGGAAAGGCTGGTTAGTTGGCGTTTTCTACGGCGCTGATCAGAGCCACCAGCGGGGAATTCCAATAGATCGCCACTTCGTTGGTTGAATAGCTTTCCGCATCGTCGACATAACACTTCGCGGGAGCGGTATCGCCGTTGAACATCGATTGGGTCACCGGATCCTCGAGCGCGGAATCCGGACCGCCAACCAGCGCGCCGGGCAGCAGAGCGTTTGCCGCTGAGGCAGGACGGTGATGGAGGTGCTGAGGTGAATGGATTCCGGAATTGGTTACAAAGGAGAGATTCAGGCTGTTGCGGCCCAACAGATAATGAAGATGATCCGCTGCGCTGTTGACATAGTTGACGTTGGCGCGGATATCGTTGGCCAGGGCCAGAATTAAACCGTTGTTGGCGATATCGGCATTGCTGCCCCAGGCGTATGCGGAATACAGGGAAACAAAATAGCCGTCGTTGGACGTGGCATTGAGAACCTGTTCGGCATCGGTGATCAGTTTGGACAGCAGTTGTTGATAAAATGCGGAATCGACGTTTTGAACGTCGGAAAGTTTTAACATCAGGTAGGTGCCGTAAGATCCCATCGTTTTCCACTGCACGCCGGTCAGCTGATCGGCGCTGGCCTGGAATATCGTTTTTACGGAATCGAGGTATTTCTGTTCGCCGGTCGCGGCGTAGAGAGCGGCCGAGGCGAGATAGCGCTCATCGGTATCGTTGTCGTCGCTGTATTGGCCGGCGGAAAAGCCTTCCGGATTGGTGTAGACAGAGAGGGTGGCTGACTGCAGATAGTCCCAGGACAGCTTCGCGGCGTCCAGGCAGCGCCGGGCGAACTCAGGATCGATATCTTGATAAATCGAATAGGCCAAGGCCATCGCGCCGACAAAATCGCCGGTTGAGGTTGTCATTTCCTGCATGATATAGAGCGGAGCCTGATCTTGATCCGGCATGATGAAATCCGGGAATTGTGCGGTGACGACTTTGTCATAAACGCCGCCCCAGCCGTTCTGCATCTTTAACAGCCATTCTAACTCGACGCGGGCTTCATCAAGAATATCCGCGACGCCGTTGCCGCTTTCCGGAATGCCGATCGCGTCGGTGAACAAATGCGGGTTCATTTGGTAGGCGAGCATCAGATCGATGACCGCTTTTGTCCCGGTCGGCACATAGCGGCCGTAATCGCCGGCGTCACGCCAGCCGCCGCTGACATCCAGCTGTTGATCAGTGCCGTAGATCGTAGCGATCTGGGTGTGGCATTGTTCATGGGCGAAGGCCCCGGCCCAGTCGGCGGTTAACGTTTGACCGCAGCGCTGCAATGAGAGCATTTTGACGGTCTGATCCAGCAGGTTGTGGTACAGGTCTTCCTGAATTTCAAATTCGTAGGAGGTTCCGTTAAGCTGAGATTGCAGGCGGTAGCGGCCAGGGGTTGTGAAATCGCTGAAATCGCCGTAGAAGGTTGTTTCCTTCGTGCTTTCGTTGTACAACTTCCGCAGAATCGGGGCGGTGTAGACGACGGTGTTGGTGTTGACATCAATCACCTGGAAGCAGTCGCCCTGATCGAACGGGAAAACCACTTTTTTCTGAGCGTTGGGCAGGTAGCCGGTCTGGTTGATTTTAATATTCGGCTCTGTCGGGCCGTCAGAGGCTTCCTGAAGGATTAAATTGGAGATGGAGACTTCATGGTAGTCGTAGGTAGTTTCGGGCGTTGGTGCGCCTGTATTGAAGGCGAGACGGCCGTTCCAGGAGGTGTTGCCCTGAATTTTGATGTCGAATTCATAATGCGTGCCGTTTTCGGTAGCCGTTAGCATCTGCGTGAATTCGATCGTGCTGTCGTCGACGTTCATGATGAACACCTCGACCGGACGCTCGATCGTAGCGCTGAGATCAAAGCTGAGGTGGTAGGTGACGCCGTGAATCAGCGGCAGGCCTTCGTGATAGGTCTGGACACCGAAAATCTCGGTGCCGGGGGAGTTCATAATAATTTTAATGTTGGAAAAGGTGCTTTCGAGAATGCCGTAGCCGTCGGTGGACGTTAAGGCCCAGGTTGTTTCAAATTCCGGCTGGGCGATGGGGGCTTGCGTGACGGGTAAATCCACGATGCTGATGACCGGATTGGAGCTCGGTTCGGGCGTCGGTTTATTTTCAGCCTTGGAGCAGGCTGTCGTTAAGCATAGCAAGGCCAGCATGGAAATCAGAATTTTTTTCATTGAATCCCTCCTTCGATGAATAGTACTATGATACAACAAATAAAAAAAGAAAGGAGCGGAAAATTCTGAACGACTGAAAATTGTAAGAAGTTGAAGTGAACAGATTGAGCTTCAAATTAAATAAAAGGTAAAATTTACCAGAAAAGAAAATGATTTGAAATTATTCATATAAAGCTTTCTTTTATGGAGATTTCGCTATGATTGAGGATAAGAAAATTAGAATTATAAAATCTATGCTAAGTTTCATACTATTTCTTAAAATAAACGTGATAAACTAATAGTATTGATATACTGTGAGGGAAAAGGTTTATGAAAAATTTACTCGTCTTTTTGTTGTCCATTTGTTTAATCAGCAATAATCTGACGCTTGTAAAAGCGGAAGATCAGGGGGAGTCTGCAGGAGAAGGAACGATTGCAGAAGTACAAGAATCATCAGCTCCGGAAATAACGCCGGATTCTAATGATCTGAATCCAACTTTAGTACCGACCTTGGAACCTGAACCCGATCAAGAGCCGGAGATTCCCGTTGATAAACCCACGAAGTCACCGGAGATTGTGGTAACGCCGCCGAATACTGATGAACCATTAAATACGTCGGAACCGGAATTATCTTCTGAGTTGGAAACTTTGTCAAGCGTCGATTTTACAAATCCGGAATACCCGGATCTTGAAGTCGATTTTAATACGTTACATCAAAGAAGTGAAATTGCGCTTTTTTCCAGTGAAAACAATGCTTCAGATTTCAAGAGTGCCGCTGACGCTGTCAAAGAAGCCTTGATTTCGCGCGAGGCCACGATCACAGTTACCTTTCCCGTCAGTGCTTACCCTGATCGTGACAACGTCATTATGGATTTGATAGAACAGGCGATGGCTTATGACAATAATATTAATCCTGAGGCGGGCGATTACCTGCAATTGAACTATCGCGGCTGGAGCGGGGGCGGATATATCCAAAATAATCAATATACTTTAACATATACCGTTGAATATATGACGACACTGCTGGAGGAAAAACAAACGGGAGTCACCATCGGTCAGCTATTGTTTGCAACCTATCAGGTTGATAAAATATCCGATCCTCAGGAAAAAATTAAAGTTATTTATGATTATGTAACCTCTCATGTCAGCTACGATTATACGTATTCTAAATACGACGCCTATAACGCGCTGATTAATCATACCGCTGTTTGTCAGGGGTATGCTCTCCTAATGTATCGGATGCTTTCCGCAGCCGGCTTAAAAACAAGGATTATTACCGGTGGGAATCATGCCTGGAACATCGTGAGTATCGACGGCCTCTGGTATAACTTAGACGCGACCTGGGATGCGGGAATGGAGGGAAACTATCAATATTATTTAAAATCAGATAATGCGTTTGCGGATCATTATCGAAAAGAAAAATATAAAACCGAAGCGTTCTATGTCCAGTTTCCAATGTCTTCCTTGTCTTATGGACAGGAAGCTGAGGAACAGCCCACCTATATACGGGATCTGAATTTTGGAAGTTTAACGACAACAGCGGGAGAAATTTTTAACTATGATCAGTTGGCAGGCAAGTCGAGAGTTTATTTGTTTTTCAGCAAAGACTGCGGCAACTGTCAGATCACTTTAGAAGAATTAAAAGCCAGCGCAGTCCAAGCTTATCCTTATGTGCAAGTGTTTTTATTTGAAGTAAACCAAACTTCAGATGAGGAAGTAAATCATTTTTTAGAGCAAGAAGGGTTGTCTGATTTTGCAACTTTTTCCGATTCTGGGAGTCTGATGCGGCAGTATATGCGGATTCTGAACACAGGAGATATTCAATATCCGTTGCTGATTATAGCTGATCCAGACGGACAGATTCGTTATTGGGATGATGAAGTTCAGGAGGCGGAGGAATTTAATCAGGCAGTACGGCTTATGAAGGAATCACATTACTATAAACCGATAACTGCCATTGAAAGTGACAATATAAGTTTGATCACAGGGAAAGAACATTCTTTATCAGTCGCAATTCAACCCGCAGACGCTTTTGATCAACGGTTAAGTTATTATTCTGAAGACGAGGGGATAGCCAGTATCGACGATTTTGGCAAAATCACTGGAAATCATTCCGGAACGACCAGGGTTCATATTATTCCCGCTGAAAATCCGAGACTTGAAAAAATAATTGAAGTTCATGTCGATTCAGCAGTGACCTCTCTGACGTTTAATAATATTAAAAATGAATATGAAGCAGGGATATCTGAGGATATATACGTAAATATCCAGCCGCAGGATTGGGGAAACCGGGAAATTCACTGGGCGTCTTCCAACGAAGCTGTGCTTACGATTAGCGGAACTTCCGATCATGGGATAATTCAGACTCTAAAACCTGGATATACCGTTCTATCTGCAGAAATTGATGATGTAAAAATAGAGAAAACGATAAGAGTACTCGGTGAAATTGAACTGCCGGAAGATTTGACAGTGGAACAAGCTAAAAATGGCGATCTTCTAATTACGACGAAGGATGCTTTCTGGAAAGAAAATCTATTGGGACATGGATCAAACAGTATCCTGCTTACGAATGGAATTGAAGAATATGCTCTGACAGAAGAATTCCAGATGAATGATAAACATCAGCTGGTCATGAACTTTAATCGGCTGCTTGAGTTGGGAATATTAAAAGGAAATTATCAAATTACTTTCGATTCCTTGCATTACCAGAGCTTTCATGGGGATATCCTATTAAATTTCGGGGCTGAAGAACTTCCGCAGAACTTATCGTTAAAACAGAGAGAAAACGGAGATTTGGTTTTAACCACAGAGAATTCTGATTACAGGCAGCAGCTCACAGGGTTTAGTCTATATTCTGAATCAGGAAAAGAATATCATTTAACTTATACTACTGCGGAGGATTTTATTCTTGTTCCCTATTCGCAAATAGTTAAGCAAAATTTGAAGAAAGGAACCTATCAGTTTACGATATCTTCTTTTGGCTATGCTCTCTGGAAAGGTGAGGTACAAATTGAAAAAGCTGGAATTTTCACACAGGAGGGAGAAAATCTATACTATACAGGCCAGAAAATTCAACTGGAAACGCTTAACGATAATGAAATAATAAAATGGAGCAGCAGTAATTCGTCTATTGCCTCTATTGACACTAATGGATTATTGACCTTTAAAGCGGCAGGTACTGTTAAAATTACCGCTAAATATCCAGATGAATCACAAACTTATACTATCAAAGTTCTAAAAAGCATATTAAAGATTTCGTTGGATAATAATAAATTGTTAGTAAATGAACCAACGAAGCTCCATCTTGATCGTAATGTTGAAGATCAAATTATCTGGAATATTGCGGATCCTTCTATTTTGGATTTGGATGAAGAAAATTTGGAAATCACTGGGAAGAAACCGGGAATTACGAAATTAACAGCGATGATGAACGGTATTTCTTCTACACTGTCAGTTACCGTTTATAGTATTGATGTTAATTCGAAATTAAGTATTCTTGTCGAAGATTATCAGAGTCAAGGACTGGAAATAGGGGAAGAACGTCAGATCCGGGTTGTGGGATCGATCGGACAGGAAGAAGTAAACGACAGGGTAACGCTGACAAGCAATAATCCGAAGGTCGCCGTAATCGATGAAGCCGGGAAGCTGAAAGCGATCGGCTTAGGAACCACGACGATAACAGCGACAGTGAAGGAGGATCCGGCGAAGCGGAAGGTGACGATGAGCGTGAAGGTTATCGCCCGCCAGGTGGGAGAGATTCGGATCACAATGAAAACAACGAATCCGCTGGTAAGCAGTATAGAAGAAAACGGGATCTTGAAGCAGCTGACGTTGGATGCCCGGGACGTGCGGAATATTAAAAACGGAATAGAACTGGAACTAAACGGGGAGGCGCTGGACAGCTTAGGAAACCTATCGGCGACGAAACTGAACTGGAGTACGACAGACAGTCAGGCAGCGGCCATCACAGTAAAAAATGGGAAAGTAATCCTGACACTGAAGCAGGCGGGAACGATGACAATTACCGCAACGGCGAATGATTTGTATAAGAAACAAGCGAGTGTCACTGTCAGGATCCGGGACTATGAGCCGCGGATCAGTACGAATACGGTGACGCTGAATCCGGCGAAAACGGTGGGAGAAGTCATCCGGCTGTATCCGGCGTATGATAATGAAATTACGGAAGTGAAGCTGATGGAAAACGGTGAGCTTTCAACGCGGTTTGAAGCGAAGCAGACAGGAGAAATCTGTCTGTTGGATAAGACGGTGAAAAACGGAAGCTATAAAAGTACGCTGCGGCTGGAAACGAAATATGGAAGCTATGAGTATCCGATAACGGTCAAGGTTGCGAGAAGTAATGTAAGTCCAGGTGTAAAATGGAATGAGAAGCTGAATCTGTTCTACAATCAGGGAGAGATTCAACTGACGATTGATCATAAAGGGAATACAGTCAGAACGATGAAGCTGGAAGGATCGGAAGCGTTTGAGCGGAATTTCCAGATCGATGAGACGGGAAAGATTCAGGTCAGAGGCCTGGAAAAAGAAGCGAACGGGAAACTGAACCTGAGCGGAACGTTAGTGATTCAGTATGAGGAATATGAAGAACCGGTCAGCGTAAAGGTGACGATACCTACAGTGACGACGAAGCCGGGTTATACTTTAGAAAAGAGTACCCTCACGGTGAATCCGAACTATGGAGAAAAGGAAATCGGTCTGGAGCTGTTGGATGCGAAAACGAAGCAGGCTATGGATTTAGAAGGTTTGACGATCGGAATGGAGCCGGTCAGCGGAAACGCGGCGGAAGGGGTCAGAACAGAGAATGGGAAGATCTGGCTGAAGCTGACAGGAAAGTCTGGAAAGATCAATATCGTAGTACAGGGAACGAATTGGACAAGCGGAATAAAAACGAGCCTGACTGTGAATATGAGTACGGCGGTACCGAAAGCGAGCGCGAAGAAAACGAGCCTGACGCTATACAACAGTTATTTGAAGCTGAATGATGAAAGTGAAGTGGCGATGAATCTGACGAACCTGGGATTATCTCAGGAGAAGCAGGTTTTAGTGCCAAGCGTAAAGAATGAGAATACGGATCAGATCGAAGTGATCTATGAAGCGGGGAAGATTAAAGCGAGACTGTTGGACAGTACAGTGAAAGCTGGAAGTTACAGCTATAGCTTTATCCCGAAGGATGAAAAGGGAAAAGAACTGCCGAAGATCACGATCAGTGTGAAAGTGAATGGCAGCGCAGTGACGATGAATCTGAGTGTATCAGGAAATATCAATCTGTTGACCCGGGAAAGCAGCTATGCGACAGTGACGCCGAGCATTACAAATCAGGCGGATACCGTTGGAACGATTGAACTGATCGGGGCGGAGGCAGAACACTTTGAAGTGAAGCTGAACGAAGCAGGGAAGATTGAGATCCGGGCGAAAAGCGGAGCGAAGCTGGAAACGGATAAAACGTATGAGCTGAGTCTCAAAGGGGTAGGGAAGCGAACCGGAGAGGAATTCTACAATACAGTAAAAGTAAAGACGGTACAGAGCTATCCAGGGATCAAGCTGAACGCAAGTACGCTGACGATGTACAGTAATGTCACAGGCGAGATCAGCCGGCAGGAGGTTGGAATCAGCCTGACGAGTAATCAGGCAGCGAAGATCGAAGGACTGGAGCTGATGGGGACAGCGGTTCAGGAAGCGGCGTTTGATTATGAGCTGGTCAAGAAAGAAGACGGGAGCTATGGAATCGCCATTGAGCTGAAGGATGGAAGCGGATTGAAAGCAGGAAGCAGTCAGACGCTGAAGTTCAAGGTGAAGTATGAAGACATGGCGGAGAACACGAAGACGTATTCAACATTCCAGATAACCGTGAAGCTGGCGTCGAACGCGAACACAGGGAGCTACAGCGCAAAGGAAACGCTGACGTTTACCGGTGCGGACCGGGTGTATTACAAGGTAGGCGAAACGATAGAACTGAAAGCTTGGGATGGCGAGCAGGAAGCGGAAGTGGTATGGTACAGCGGGAATGAGAGTCTGGCCAGTGTTGATGAGAATGGAAGAGTTACGCTGAAGGGCGCGGGAACGATTCTTATCTATGCCAAAGGAGAAGGGCAGCGATTGGGAACGCTCAGTTTGACGGTATATGCGGCGAATATCATTGAACCGCAGGTGATTAAGCTGAATACAGATAAACTGAGCCTGATGTCCGATAAAACGGCGCGGTTATCGGTTTCTTTTGATCCATCCCGAACAGACAGCAGGTTAAAAGGATTGGTTTGGGAAAGCGATAATGAAGAAATCGCGACGGTCAGTTCAACGGGAATTGTCACAGCGAAGAAAGCCGGCACCACCACGATTCGTGTTCGAAGCGCAGTGCTTCCGGATTTAGAAGATGAAGTGATCGTTTCAGTGACGGCTCCGTTAACTTATTATCGCTTTTTGGAAACGTCAAATACAATAGTGAATTCAAATATGATCGTTGGCGCGATGGATGATATTGAAATCTTGGTTCGGACAAAAGATGGAAGCCAGCCGAATATTAGTTGGAAAAACAGCGATGAAAGTGTCGTTGCTTTAAGTGTGGAAGGAAGTCGTGGAACGGTAAAAGCATTGAAGCCGGGAACAAGCACGCTTACGATCCAATGCGCGGATAAAACGCTGATCCGGAAGGTAACGGTTTATCCTGTGAATTCCTTTTCGAGCTTAAAAATGGAGATTGACAATTACACGAGTGCAGGTCTGGAAATAGGGGAAGAACGTCAGATCCGGGTTGTGGGATCGATCGGACAGGAAGAAGTAAACGACAGGGTAACGCTGACAAGCAATAATCCGAAGGTCGCCGTAATCGATGAAGCCGGGAAGCTGAAAGCGATCGGCTTAGGAACCACGACGATAACAGCGACAGTGAAGGAGGATCCGGCGAAGCGGAAGGTGACGATGAGCGTGAAGGTTATCGCCCGCCAGGTGGGAGAGATTCGGATCACAATGAAAACAACGAATCCGCTGGTAAGCAGTATAGAAGAAAACGGGATCTTGAAGCAGCTGACGTTGGATGCCCGGGACGTGCGGAATATTAAAAACGGAATAGAACTGGAACTAAACGGGGAGGCGCTGGACAGCTTAGGAAACCTATCGGCGACGAAACTGAACTGGAGTACGACAGACAGTCAGGCAGCGGCCATCACAGTAAAAAATGGGAAAGTAATCCTGACACTGAAGCAGGCGGGAACGATGACAATTACCGCAACGGCGAATGATTTGTATAAGAAACAAGCGAGTGTCACTGTCAGGATCCGGGACTATGAGCCGCGGATCAGTACGAATACGGTGACGCTGAATCCGGCGAAAACGGTGGGAGAAGTCATCCGGCTGTATCCGGCGTATGATAATGAAATTACGGAAGTGAAGCTGATGGAAAACGGTGAGCTTTCAACGCGGTTTGAAGCGAAGCAGACAGGAGAAATCTGTCTGTTGGATAAGACGGTGAAAAACGGAAGCTATAAAAGTACGCTGCGGCTGGAAACGAAATATGGAAGCTATGAGTATCCGATAACGGTCAAGGTTGCGAGAAGTAATGTAAGTCCAGGTGTAAAATGGAATGAGAAGCTGAATCTGTTCTACAATCAGGGAGAGATTCAACTGACGATTGATCATAAAGGGAATACAGTCAGAACGATGAAGCTGGAAGGATCGGAAGCGTTTGAGCGGAATTTCCAGATCGATGAGACGGGAAAGATTCAGGTCAGAGGCCTGGAAAAAGAAGCGAACGGGAAACTGAACCTGAGCGGAACGTTAGTGATTCAGTATGAGGAATATGAAGAACCGGTCAGCGTAAAGGTGACGATACCTACAGTGACGACGAAGCCGGGTTATACTTTAGAAAAGAGTACCCTCACGGTGAATCCGAACTATGGAGAAAAGGAAATCGGTCTGGAGCTGTTGGATGCGAAAACGAAGCAGGCTATGGATTTAGAAGGTTTGACGATCGGAATGGAGCCGGTCAGCGGAAACGCGGCGGAAGGGGTCAGAACAGAGAATGGGAAGATCTGGCTGAAGCTGACAGGAAAGTCTGGAAAGATCAATATCGTAGTACAGGGAACGAATTGGACAAGCGGAATAAAAACGAGCCTGACTGTGAATATGAGTACGGCGGTACCGAAAGCGAGCGCGAAGAAAACGAGCCTGACGCTATACAACAGTTATTTGAAGCTGAATGATGAAAGTGAAGTGGCGATGAATCTGACGAACCTGGGATTATCTCAGGAGAAGCAGGTTTTAGTGCCAAGCGTAAAGAATGAGAATACGGATCAGATCGAAGTGATCTATGAAGCGGGGAAGATTAAAGCGAGACTGTTGGACAGTACAGTGAAAGCTGGAAGTTACAGCTATAGCTTTATCCCGAAGGATGAAAAGGGAAAAGAACTGCCGAAGATCACGATCAGTGTGAAAGTGAATGGCAGCGCAGTGACGATGAATCTGAGTGTATCAGGAAATATCAATCTGTTGACCCGGGAAAGCAGCTATGCGACAGTGACGCCGAGCATTACAAATCAGGCGGATACCGTTGGAACGATTGAACTGATCGGGGCGGAGGCAGAACACTTTGAAGTGAAGCTGAACGAAGCAGGGAAGATTGAGATCCGGGCGAAAAGCGGAGCGAAGCTGGAAACGGATAAAACGTATGAGCTGAGTCTCAAAGGGGTAGGGAAGCGAACCGGAGAGGAATTCTACAATACAGTAAAAGTAAAGACGGTACAGAGCTATCCAGGGATCAAGCTGAACGCAAGTACGCTGACGATGTACAGTAATGTCACAGGCGAGATCAGCCGGCAGGAGGTTGGAATCAGCCTGACGAGTAATCAGGCAGCGAAGATCGAAGGACTGGAGCTGATGGGGACAGCGGTTCAGGAAGCGGCGTTTGATTATGAGCTGGTCAAGAAAGAAGACGGGAGCTATGGAATCGCCATTGAGCTGAAGGATGGAAGCGGATTGAAAGCAGGAAGCAGTCAGACGCTGAAGTTCAAGGTGAAGTATGAAGACATGGCGGAGAACACGAAGACGTATTCAACATTCCAGATAACCGTGAAGCTGGCGTCGAACGCGAACACAGGGAGCTACAGCGCAAAGGAAACGCTGACGTTTACCGGTGCGGACCGGGTGTATTACAAGGTAGGCGAAACGATAGAACTGAAAGCTTGGGATGGCGAGCAGGAAGCGGAAGTGGTATGGTACAGCGGGAATGAGAGTCTGGCCAGTGTTGATGAGAATGGAAGAGTTACGCTGAAGGGCGCGGGAACGATTCTTATCTATGCCAAAGGAGAAGGGCAGCGATTGGGAACGCTCAGTTTGACGGTATATGCGGCGAATATCATTGAACCGCAGGCGATTAAGCTGAATATGACTGAGGCAAATATCCTAGTGGGCAAAACACTGAAACTGTCTGTATCCTTTGTTCCTTCGAATACAGACAGCCGATTGAGAAATATTACTTGGACCAGTGATGATGTGTCAATTGCACAGGTAAATTCCAGTGGGGTTATTACGGGTGTCAATGAAGGTCAAACTACAATTCGTGCAACAACGATTACGGGTTATCAAGTAACTTGTACTGTTTATGTTACCTATCGGAAATGGGGCGTGGATGTATCGAAATACCAAGGGTATATTAATTGGCAGGCTGTAAAAGCATCCGGTGTTGATTTTGCGATTATTCGCGCGATGTCTGAAAATACCAATGGTGTTTATATTGATCCCTACTTTAAGACTAATGTGATAAATGCAAGAAAAGCAGGCATTAAAGTTGGCGCATATTATTACACATATTCAAAGAGCACCGATAATATTATTGCGGAATTATCACTTTTGTTTGAAGCTTTGAAAGATTTAGAATATAATTATGGCATCGTCCTTGATTATCCGGTCTATGTTGATATTGAAGATTCTTCATTCTTTAATTTTGACCCGAGCTGGAATACGTATTTGTTAGAGTACGCATTGGGGATGTTGTCCATGCATGGATATTATGCTGGAATTTATACTTATACTAACTTTGCCAATAATGCTTTGTGGATGAATTCTAATCAAATTAATTACTATGATGTATGGATTGCGGATTGGCGGGGATATGTTGGTTATCAAGGACATTATGAAATGTGGCAGTATACTAATAGTGGCTATGTAAATGGCATCAGTGGCAGAGTAGATATGAGCTATTGTTATAAGAATTATCCGGATATCATCAAAAAGAAAAATATGAATAAATACAAATGAAAATTGTCATTGTAAAGGGTTGGTATATCAATCAACCCTTTACAATATTAATATTTTATAGGATAGTATTAAGCATATGCTAAAATTAATAAGGAGGTGTGCTGTGAAAACACTAGTCATTGTACCAGCTTATAATGAGGCTGAGAATATAAAAAAGGTTATTGAGGATTTAAAAAAAAATTTGTGCAATTATGATTATATTGTAATTGACGATTGTTCTACAGATAAAACAAAAAAAATTTTAGAAGAAAATGATATACCGCATGTAAGTTTGCCTGTTAATTTAGGATTGGCGGGGGCGGTTCAAACAGGTTATAAATTTGCGTATGAAAATGGGTTTGATTGCGCTATTCAATTTGACGGGGATGGTCAACATCAAGCGAAGTATATTAATTTGATGGCCAAAGAGATAGAAAAAGGCGCAGATATTGTTATTGCATCTAGATTTATCAATTCAAAAAAAAATCATTCTTTACGAATGATGGGAAGTCGTATTCTAACATCACTTATTAAATTGACTACTGGCAAACTTATTAATGATCCAACTAGTGGCATGAGAATGTTAAATCGTAAGATGATATACGATTATGCAATTAATATGAATAGAAAGCCAGAACCTGATACATTAGTTTATCAAATAAGACATGGAGCGTCGATAATAGAAATACAAACAGAAATGAATGAGCGAACTGCAGGGGACAGTATGTATAATGGATTTATTAGTTCGGCTAAATACATGATTAAAATGATCGTTTCAATATTGTTTTTAAGCTATTAAAGGACAGTCAAATTTAGCTCATTTATGTTAGAGGGAGTAGTAATGTGATTAGAAGAATAACGAAAAAATTGAAGTTTATGTTAGGAACACTCTTTGTATCCGCATTTATAGCATGCTTGTTCCTATTTTTGGTTTATTTGATTCCCACAGAAAATATTCAGCGTAATGTATCATTATCTGCAGGCCTAATTGAAGATGAAGGGACTTATCCAATTATTACATTTGGAATACCATGTATTTTATATTAAAATATTAAAAAAAGTAATAGATAAAAAAAATGAATTAAATAAAACGTTAATAATGTCTCTACCTTATTTTATGGTGAGCTTATTACCAATTCTTTGGTATTTATTCACAATTAAGCATTCAGCTATACGTAAATGGCTTTTTACATATAAAGCATTAGGAGTGAGTTTGTTTTCATTACTTTTATTACAAGTGAAAATTGCTAACATAGATGATAGTGCACTATAATAATACTATTTAGGAGGGGAATATTATGGATTACAATGAAATAGAATCAGGAAGATTAAGACAACTTCAATTGGTGGAAATCGAAATTATGAAAGAAATCTTTCGGATTTGTAAAATAAATAATATCAATTGTTTTCTTATTTATGGTACTTTAATTGGCGCCATTCGTCATAAAGGAATGATTCCTTGGGATGATGATATTGATCTAGGAATGAGTCGAAATGATTATGAAAAATTTGTTATAGCAGCTAAGCAAGATTTGAGTGATGCTTATATTTTGCAAAACTATCATACAGAACCTCAATGTGGGCTAATCTTTGCTAAAGTTCGTAAGAAAGGAACTTTAATGAATGAAAAATATTCAGCACATATAAAAATGAGTCAAGGAATTTGGGTTGATATTTTTATATTAGATAATATATCAGATGATTTAAACAAAAGGAAAAAAGAAAAATTAAAAATAAAATTACTAAAAAATCTTTATATTACAAAATGCGGCTATAAAATGCCAGAATATATGAGCAATTGGTGGCTGCCTATATATTTATTAGCAAAGCTTTTATTAATATTTGTTCCTAAACAAAAATTAATAGATAGTCTAGATCATCTACTAACTTTACATAAAGATGAAGAAACTTTATATGTTGACTGTCATGGCGGTGCTAGTATTAAAAATGTTATACCAAGAAGTTATATCGAAAACTTGATAGATATAGAATTTGAAGACAATTTATATTCTTGCTTTAAAGAATATGATAGCTATTTGACAGGAATTTATGGTGATTATATGACGCCTCCTCCTGTTGAAGAAAGACAAAGCTCGCATATAGTTAAAGAAGTTTCGTTTTAACGAATACATAAGTTAAGATAAATTTCTAATTTGCCTAAGTATGGAAGTATTCGAACATATTAGTTAATGAGGTGATTAAAATATGGCATGGAAATTACAATTGATTCTTTTAACATTTTCTATTTTATTTTTGTTTATTATTATTAAATTTATAAAAAAATCTAAGTTAACAACAGATATTGCGATTATTTGGATTCTTTGGGGAATTGGTTTGATTATTATTAGTGCATTTCCTATCTTGATGCAATATATAGCTAATATTCTGGGAATCGCAACAACTATTAATGCTTTGTTTTTGATAATGATTTATTTATTATACTGTTTAGTTTTCTATTTGTTTATAAAAATATCTGCTTTAGAAGATAAAGTGAAAAATTTAACTCAATATATTGCATTAAAAGAAAAGAATACTCGAACAGACTAAGTTATTTTGAAACTGGAAATATCATTCATAGGTATTGAGGTGTAATGATGAATAGATTAAAGAAAAGCACATTAAGCAGCGTAATGCTTGTCTTTGCAAATTTATTTTTGGTGTTTATAGGCGTTTTTCGTATTAGATATATTAACATGTATTATGGAACAGAATTTAATGGTTTGTATCAGTTTGCATTACAGTTTGTTAGATATGTTGAAATGGCTGACATTGGTTATACCGCAATTTTTATTTCTTTATTATATGAGGCTATTTCTAAAAGTGATGATAAAAGAATAACAAATTTAATAAAAAGCTGTAATTATTGGCAAATTCAGTTTACAAAGATTATGCTGATCTCTTTAGGATTAATAATCTTAATAATTATTTTACTGATTAGAGATCAAGATTTTTCGGCGCTTAGTATAGCCTTTGTTTTATTTGTTACAGCTATTCCGGTTTTGTTGAATCATTTAGTTACATCAAGATTCGCTTACTTAGCAGCTACTCAAAGACAATATAAATGTTTGGCTCCATTGATGATTGGAAAAGGTATCATATTCATAATTTCAATTTTCATTATGAAATATGTGCCTTCATTTGTTTTCTTAGTATCTGAATCAATGTTTCAGATTTTTTTATTAATAATTTTCTTAAATATAGCAAATAAGGAAAATAAAAGAGTTTGTATTAAAGATTATGAATACAAACTTGTTCATATTGAATTTCCCAGAGCTATGATAGGTGTGAAAGTTGCTGATTTGATCAATAAAAATACTGACAATATATTAATAGGGACACTTAAAGGTATATCTAGTGTAGGTATAGTAGCACCGTATTTCTATATTATGAGTTCTTTGGATAACGTTTTTTGGAGTTTTGGAAATGTAATCAAAACAACTTTGGGTGATATGTTATATCATAAAGTACCTTATTTCAAAGACTATTTTATAGCTTTTGTCAAATTACTATTTTATATAGCAACATTCCTATCGTTATTAGTACTAATAGGTGCAGATTCATTTATTTCTATTTTTTATTATCCTAATGGTGGATTTAATTTGTTTTATGGTCTAGCTTTATCCATTAGTTTGATATTATTTCTTCAAATCAGCTTTTCTTATTTGAAAATCATAGTAGAAATAAAATTGTTATGGAAATATATGTTCAAAGTTTATTTAGCAGAAGCTATTCTTAATGTATTTCTAACAATAGTTTTTCTTCGATATACTAATGTTACTGGAGCCTATTGGGCAACAATAATTTCATTTTTATTAATCAATGTGCCAATAAGCCTTTTTGTTGTTTGCAGAGAATTGGAAATTGATTTTTTATTGTTTGTAAAAAATCAACTGAAATATGGTATTTTCTATTTTTTATTACTTATTATTTCCGAAAAAAGCAGACTTTTATTAACTAATATTATTTCGCTAAAGGATTGGTTTCTTGTGATGATCGCTATTGGCGTGATATTATGTGTAATTTTATTGTTATTTATGTTGATTTTTGATAGGAAAGTTATACAGATAATAAAAGATACTTTAAAGAATTTATTGCCAAGGAGTGAAAAAAAATGAAGTTAACTGTAATTATACCTGTGTTTAATGCTGAACACTATATAGGTAGATGCTTGGAAAGTTTGACTAAACAGACTTTTCAGGGTTTTGAAGTCTTATGTATTAATGATGGTTCTAATGATTTATCTATGGATATAATTAAAAATTATGAAAGTAAATTGTTTATAAGAGTAATTCATCAAAAAAATTTAGGACAAGCAAGAGCTAGAAATATAGGAGTAATTAATAGCAGTACTGAATATATCACTTTCATAGATGCGGATGATGATGTAGAAACTAACTATATTGAGTGCTTAATGAATATTGTAAACGAAGAAGTAGATTTAGGTATGCTTTCCTACAGACGTGTTTTTGAATATAAGCCAACATTTTTAGAAAAAAATTTTGAGTATATGACTGGTTTAGATTTAGAACAGATGGAGGCTTATTCTGATAATTCATTGCTAGTTAAAATATTTAATGCACCTTATTCTAAGATATATCGTAGAAGTTTTTTAATAAAAAATAATATATTTTTTAGTGAAGGTCTTATCTATGAAGATATGTATTTTACAACCGTTTTGTTAATGAATAACCCGATTATTAAAGCTTCAAATAAGGCGCTATATAATTACTATATACATAAGAATAGTACGATGACAAAAAAAAGTATCAAAATAATGGATATATTTTTAATAGTAGATGCCATATATCAATATGCTGAAGAAAAAAATTTAATAAAAAAGTATTGGGATGAACTGGAGTATTTAGCATTTTATCATATATTAATTGGAACTATATATCGTATGTTCAAAAATGAACCAATTAAGATATTCAGAAATGCTAAATATTGTTTAAAATGGTATTTGAAGAAAGGTTTTACATTTAATAATAAATATATTTTAGAATCAAATTGTGCTATCAAATTGTATATGTACGCTTTAAAAATATATAGTTTATTTATACAGTGATCTTTAAGTCTGTTTAGACCATTAAAATGATTGTAATTATGCTAACTTATAAATAATAAAAAAGGAGACAAATTTTATGAGTTTAAAGCCATCAAAATTAAGGAGACAGTTAAGACCTATACATGTTTGGGCTATTGCCCTAGGATGTATTGTAGGATGGGGTTCGTTTGTTAATCCTGGTAAGCGTTTTTTACCGAATTCTGGAGTTTTAGGTACAGCAATAGCCATGGTTTTAGGTGCTGTGGTTATGATTATAATTGCTTTCAACTATGCTTATATGGTACCCAAATATCCTAAATCTGGTGGTGAGTTTACATTTACTAAAGCTTGTTTAGGTAAGTTTCCAGCTTATATTTGTGGCTGGTTTCTTATTGCTGCATATTTATCCAATGTTCCTATGAATTCTACAGCCGTTCCATTGATCGTTGATGGCCTTGATGGATCAATGAATATTCTAAAATGGGGGTTTCATTATACTATTGCAGGATCTAAAATATATTTAGGAGAAATACTTTTTGTTGTTTTTATACTAATTATTTTTGCTTTTATTAATATGAAGGGAGTAAAAAAAGCTGGAGTGGTACAAATTATTCTAACACTTATGCTTGGGTTGTCAGTAGTCGCTCTTGTCATAGCTACGATTGTTTCCAAAGAGATTTCTTTGGAAAGTATAAAACCCTTTTGGGGATTTTCAAAATCAGAAGCATTGATAGCTTATAATAGCGGAGAATATACAGGTATAGAGGCCTTTTCGCATCATGGAATAGCGGGTATGACATCTGCAGTTCTTGCTACATTTGCAATTGCTCCCTGGGCGTATGTTGGTTTTGATACAATTCCTCAAGTCGCAGAAGAATTTAAGTTTTCTTATAAAAAAGTTAGTGTGATTATGATTGTTGCTATAGTATTTGGCTGTTTTATATATATTGCAAATAATACAATTGCTGCTATAGTTCTTGATAACTGGCCAGAATTAATCCTAGAATCAGAAACTTTTCCTTGGTTATTATTAATAGCTGCAGAAAAATTACTTGGTTTACCTGGCAAGTGTTTAGTAGGAATTGCAGTTTCTTCTGCAGTTCTTTCAGGAATTATGGGCTTTTATCTAGCATCTAGTCGATTAATTTATTCAATGAGTCGGGATGGTTATTTGCCGCGATTTTTTGGAACACTTGATAATCAATATGGTATACCAAAAAATGCGATATGGTTTTGCTTAATAGTCTCTTTATTGGGACCATTTCTTGGCCGAGAAGCTTTGAGCTGGTTTGTAGATATGTCTGCAATCGGAGCTTCTATTGGTTATTTTTTTACCTGTTTATCGACACTAGTAACTTTGAAAAAAGACAAAGATGGAACATTCTTTTTAAAAACAATGTCTATACTGGGAATTTTATTCTCTGTTGCGTTCGTAATTTTGCAATTAATCCCTATTAAAGGTCTTTCAGGCGTTAATTTTGTTAAAGAAAGTTATATCATGTTTTACTTATGGAGCGGCTTAGGATTATTATTTTATATAATTAAGGAAAAATATGATATAGTTATTGCAGAGAATTCTGAAACTAGGAAATAATTTAGTATAAATTTTAATTAGACTACAAAGTAACAACTTAGTGAAAATAAGGAGATATATATATATATGAGCAAAGAAATTGGAATATTAATTGCAGCAGGGAAGGGAGAAAGGATGTTACCCTTAACGATGAATACACCTAAACCATTGATAAAAGTCAATGGAATACCAATGATTGAGACAATGATTACTAGTTTACAGAAACGTAATGTCGAGCATATATATATTGTAGTTGGCTATTTGGCTGATCAGTTTTTGTATTTAAAAGAAAAATATAAAAACATAACTTTAATCTATAATCCGGAATATGTATATAAAAATAATATATCTTCGATTTATGCTGTTAGGGACTTTATGGGAGAAAAAGATTGTTTTGTTTGTGAAGCAGACATTTATGTATCAGATTATAATGTATTTAAAACTGATTTTCAAAGTTCTTGTTATTTTGGACAGCTAAGAGAGGGATTTTCTGAAGACTGGGTATTTGATCTGGATGAAGAGGGAAGAATTGTTCATATAGGAAAAAAAGGCTATGATAAATACAATATGTGTGGTATTTGTTTTTTGAGAGCAAATGATGCAAAAATTATTCGAAATGCGATTATTGAAATGTATAAATATCCAGGAACGTACGAACAGAAATTTTGGGATGAAATAGTTGATCAAGAAATTAATAAAATTAATATGACGATTCATCCTGTAAGTGTTGGGCAAGTTGTTGAAATAGATACTGTAGCAGAGTTAAAACAAATAGATTCAAGTTATAGCAATAAATATTAAAAAAATAGAATGATAGAAGAAAACACTAACAAAAAGTTTATATAAAAACTTAACTGGAGGTACACATGAAAATTATTTCTAACTCTTCAATTTTAGCAGCTAAGATATGTCCCCTGGATTGTTATGAATGGGCATGTGATGTTATCCTACAAAAGAAAGAAATGTTATTACCACCTAAAATAAGTCTAAAACCAAGAGACGGAGTATTTTATAATACTATGCCGGTATTAATTCCTAATTCTAACTTGGGAGGAGTAAAAGTAGTCAGCAGATATCCGGAAAGAATACCAAGTTTGGATAGTCAAATACTACTGTATAATTTACAAAGTGGTGAATGTATAGCGCTACTTGATGGAAATTGGATAACTGCAATGAGAACTGGTGCCGTAGCTGCTCATACAATGAAATTGTTTGCGAAATCAGATTTTGAAAGTATTGGATATATAGGATTAGGAAATGTTGCTCGTGCTTCACTTCAGATTTTCCTAACTTTATATCCTAATCGAGATATTAAAGTGAAATTGAAGAAATACAAAAATCAGCATGAGTTGTTTTCCACTAGATTTGAAAATTATGAAAATATACATTTTGAGTATGTTGATAATTATGAAGATGTAATTAAAGGGACGGATATAGTTGTGGAAGCAGCAACTTACCTTAAAAACGATATTTGTGATATTAATTGTGTAGATAAAGGCACTCTAATAGTTCCAATACATACCAGAGGATTTACTCAGTTTGATTATCTTTTTGATAGAATATATGGTGATGATATGGAACATATAAGAGGATTTAAAAATTTTGAGAAATATGAGTGTTTTGCAGAAGTAACAGATGTTTTAAGGGGGAAGGCTTTAGGCAGACAGAATGATACTGAGAGGATTATTGTTTATAATATTGGAATAGCTGCGCAAGATGTTTATTTTGCTGGGAAAATATACAATTTAATTGGAAGTGATTGCATTGATATATCATTAAATCCTCCTATAGACAAATTTTGGATATAATTGATATATATAAACTATTTATAAGCAAATGAATGGAGTAGGTTGAGAAATCTTAGTAATTATTATGATTTTTCAAAGATAAGTAAATTAAGTCCTTAATAGTTTAGCACTTTGCAGGATAAGGAAAATTTAGTTATTAATAGATTCCTAGAAATTAAGATCCAATAACATTAAATTAAGTTATTTGGATAAAAAGGAAATAGAAGTCAAGATAATGAATCTAATTTGATTTGTGTTAAAACCTTATAAAGAACTATACAGCTTCTATTAATCGATTAACTTACCTACCTTCTAACCAGAACACGGTTTCATAATTAATATAGAGCGAATCCAGTACTTGTCCTTGGGTATCGACGATGACAATTTTAAGCCCTAGACCTTCCTGCGTTTCTTGTTTTTCGTTAATAATAATATTATTATTTTCAAATTTTATACTTGCATTCTTAGATTTATACTCTTTTACTAAGCTGTTATCCTCTTCATAAAATAATATTTGATCATTTTGGGTTACCATAATGAAGTCTTTGTCTTTATTATTGATAAAATTAAATTGAATACCGGCGTTGTTTAACATTTGATTTTCATATTCACCAATAAAAGAACGTCCATCGGTTCCATTATAGCTAATAACGAAAGTAAAATCTGATTCCTGGATGTAATCAAAGTAATTGTAAATATCATCAACGCTCTGTAATAACTTCTCCATCGTGTCATTGTAGAGTTGATCTAAAGCAGTTTCGTACGATTCAATTTTCTTCGTCTTTGAAGTGCTTAAGTAATAATCTTGTTCTAAGACTTCAATCAACTTATTCATGAGTTTTGTAGAACCGCGGATATTAGTATGCCAGATATCACCGTCCTGATCAAAATGAAAGTTCATTTCTTCATAGAGATCGTTAAAATCGATAAATTGAATTCCTTTGCTTTGAGTATATTGCTTAATATATTGAAGCATATTGTATTCTTGCTGGGTAACATAGAACGGGGTTTTGACTAATAAGAGCGGTAAGTGCTTTTTCTTGCATAGATCAATAATTTTATCAAGATATTGCAGATTGGTTTCATCGGGTTTTACTGTTTCTGTTTGATGATAAGTATCTCGTTCTATTTTTTTATCAGATTCAGGATAGCCCATAGTCCATCCGAAAAAAGGGTTGAAGTGCTTTTCGAAAGGGAATTTAAAATCATCCAGTGTCATTTCATTCCATCGCGAGTGATAGAGTCTTAAATCTAACAAATAATCCAATTTCAGTGATTTATCGCTTATTTCTTTCAGAGATTGAGCACGATAGATTTCATTTCGCAAACCTTCAGAGTTCTTTTTATAAATTCCGTCTGTCTGGCAGGCCTTAGAGCTCTCCAGAAGACCGAAGACATCGAGGACAATAACTTGAGGTGTTTGTGTATTTATCGCTTGTTTGAGGTAGTAATAGGTCTGTGAAAAAGGTTGACACTCGCCAGCGAAAACATAACTGTAAGCTCCTGTTTTTTTCCAGAGAATTGCTGGATTGAAGGCATAGTAAGAATGACTGGAGCCAAGGAAAAGAACATCTAACGAATTCTTTTCGAGCGCGTAGAAACCTTCTGTTTTGTTCGTCATATCATCCGGCGCTTCATAGTATTTTGGACGCAAAACAATTGAAAAGTAAGTCATCAGCAGACAAGCTGTGATCACTAATAATATACATTTAAATATAAACTGAATTGTTTTCTTCATTGTCTTTACCTTCTTTAATTAAAACTGGATGTAAATAAATTGATTCGCATCATATCCTGTTCCATACACGCCAAGAATAAGGAAACTGGAGAATAAGAGAATATAAATTAGGAAACGAAATACAAAATTTCTTTTTCTAAACCATTTGATCATATCGAAATGATTTCGCAGGAGATCTAAAATTACAATAATCAAGATAAAGAACAAAGCGATGGAGAGTTCTTTTGGAGAAATTTTAAGTAAATCTAAGTTGAGCTTAAAGGATGGGAAAAATAATGCTTTTTGCAATATTGCCAGTGCTTGTTTAACATCTGTTATTTTAAAGAATACCCATGAGATAGTAATTAAAACAAAGTTAAGTATAATCTTTAAAAACCGGATTATTGAATTCGAAGCTTTCTTCGATAAATGTATGATTTGTTCGAATATTTGTAAAAAGCCATGAAAGAGTCCCCAAAGAACAAACGACCAAGAGGCACCATGCCATAAACCGCTAATCAGGAAGACAACAATCAAATTCCTGTATTTCTTTATGGTCCCTTTGCGATTCCCACCTAAGGGAATATAAATATAATCCCGCAGCCATGAACTAAGGGAAATATGCCAGCGCCGCCAGAATTCAGAGATGCTCTCGGCAAGATAAGGTGTTTTAAAGTTTTCTTCAATCTTGAATCCAAAACATTTCGAGATACCAATTGCCATATTAGAATAGGCATCAAAGTCTAAATAAATTTGAAAAGAGTATAAGATCATGGCAATCCATAGTAAACCTCCTGAGGCTTCTTGCCATTGGAAGTAAATGGAATCGACTAATATTAATAAATTATCAGCGATCACTACTTTTTCAAAACAGCCCAAGGCTGTACGGATCAGCCCTGATTCAATCCGGGATGTTTTCCAGGGACGCTGCCTTTTTAACTGTGTAAAAAAAGATTTTGGTCGATTAATCGGCCCCGCTGTAAAAACTGGAAAAAAGGAAAGATAAAGCCAACAATTTAGATAACTGGTTTCTGCGTCCATCCTTTTTTTAACAACTTCAATACAATAGCTGATTGCTTTAAAGGTATAAAAGGAGATGCCAACAGGTGCTAGCCAGGAAAAATGGAAGAATGGAAATATAAGTTTATAATATTTGAAAATAACTAACCCCGCTGCTAATACAACAATAGCAATTAATAATTCGGAGTTTTGCTTTTTTCTTTTTGTTTTACTTAGGCGCAGCCCAAGAATATAGACAACAAGACTTACTACAAATAAATAGACAACGCTCAATAGCCCGAATGAACTGACATAAAATAAATTAATCAGAGTGAGCCAATAGTTTTGAATCCGTTTAGGTATTATATAGTAAATAACTAAACTGATTATTAAGAAAGCTGCGAAATTTAATGAGGTAGGCTGCATGGTTGTTCTCCTTATCTTTAATGGAATAATCTATACAATTGCGAGTACAACTGAGGATTAGTGAGCGCAATATTGTCTGAGTCCGGAAGAAAGAATAAAGATAAATTATATAAAATACCAATCAGGCATAGAAATAAAACTGTATATATGAATATTTTTCTTACTTCTTTATCTTTCATTTGAATATAAAGAGAAAAGAGAATAAGCGTGGTTCCTATAAAGATAAAAATTGCAAAATCGGAAATGTAACGTTGTAATAACCCTGCACATTGAATGTCAATAAACATAATAAGAATACCGAGGATTAGAAAAGTAAGATAGCTAATTAAAGTTTTATGTTTTTTTATTCGTTTCAAATATGGTAATAAAATTGAGAAATAAAGGATAGGATTACAGGATAAGAGTCCCCCGGTCATTGATTCTCGAGTAAGTTCCCCTATATAATTTGTATTAAATTCAACGTACTGAAGATACGGAAATACAGATTGTATATTTGGTAACTGAAATAGATAAGTGAAAATTCCTATAAAGAATCGATCAAAAACAAATCCTCTCCGAGTCATATCGTTGGTCGTTAAATTATAGCTTGATCCAAAATCAAAAGGAGAATCAAAGCGTATCCAGTTATAGATCATTAATCCTGCAGCGATGATGATATAGGGGAGTAAGGCGATCATAAGATATTTTTGGTTTTGTTTTTCTCTTAGATTCTTTAATTCGGGTAGGAAGAAGAGGAAAGCTAAGAAAGAACCGAGAATCAGTTGCGGTCTGCATGCGGCAACGAAGGCCATACAACAAGATCCTATAAACAAAGTTTTGCAATTAAGCGACTGATCAGTTTGCCTGGATTTCAGCCACAAAAATAGTCCCCAGATCGTAAGCGCCAATCCCATCATAATGGGTACTGAATAAATATCAGGACGTCTGGCTATGAAAAAAGCTCCACTTCCCAATATCGTGGCTGAACTTAGTAATAGACTTAAACCGAGTGGTATTTTTCTTTGATAATATCGAATAACAATTTCTTCAAAAAACAAGAAAACTCCAAGGATGAAAAAAATTTCAGAGATCATAATTGGAATGGGATTAGGAAGATGAGTTCCTGTAATTAAAAAATAGGGAAGATAAAAGACTAGTTCCGGACCAATCCCAAAATATACAAAATATTTGCCTTTATAATAAGCAAAATCCCAGAAATAATAGACATCTTCCTGGATTCGGAGCGAACTATCATAGGGATTTGATAGTTGTTTTAATTCTTCTGAAGGATCAACGAGTAAAGATGTCTGTCCCTTAGCTAATGCTTCCGCTAAATAATGATATTCTTGAGGATGAGGATAGGCTGTATCTTTCCAGAAGAAGGGATTAGAGAAAAGCACAAGAACAAATAAAAGGATATGACATGAAGCAGTAATAATAATCATAGTCTTCCGCTTTGCTGAATTTCCTTTAAAAGAGAGAGTAAAGAAGCTGCGATGCTGATATAATTGATAAATAAGGATGAAGAGGATGAACAACGTTAAAATTCTTAATGTTTGTATTTTCAAGGGAACTCGAACATTTATTTCAGAAGCGATTAAAGTAAATTTGGCGTTATCTGGATTATAGAAAGAAATACGTAGACTTTTTACATCACCATAGGGGTGTATTCTAATGATGTGAGTTTCTTCCAGAGATTCAATATAAGTTTGATTCCCTTTATAACTCATTTGGGAATGACCTTCATCGCTATAATTGATTTTTAAATCGAGCGTAGTTGGGCAGCCATTTCCTTCACAGTGCAGATTGATTTTTATATTCTGGACATTTTGATTTAAATAATTATATTGTATTGTTTGTAAACTTTGATCTGGGAATACTAATTTATCGGAGATAGAATTTCCGTCTATAGAAATTTGATAGCCAGGTTTACTTTGAGAAAATGTAAGTGATTCCCAAGTGCGCCAGTTAAAAATGAAAACTTCAATGGCCATGACAACAAGTAAAGAAATGAAATAAGGATAGAATTTCTTTTTCTTCATTTTCCTCTCCCCTGTAAAAATAAATTCCCAATATAATTCTTAAAAAAATAATACACAATTTATTCAAGAAATTCTATAGTTAGTGTAAAGTTGTAAAAGAAATGTAAGCATGAAGTATGTAGAAAGCCTAGTTTGATTCTGATATACTATTAGCTAAAAGGAGTCCTGAAACATGTTAAAAGAAATAAGTTTAACGCTTTTTCATAATCAAGAATTAATTAGTTTACTTCTAATTGAAGGTGTTATCCTGATTGTTTCTTTTATGATATATAAGAGTTTAAAGAAAAAAGATGAAATAATAAAGCCTCAGTCAAAAGAAATATCCACTGGAAAGGCAGTCTGGAATGCTTTCGACAGTTTAATATGCGGGACAATAACGTTAATGTTCCTGGTAGTTGCATTCTGGCAATTGGGGGACACTGAACTGCCGCAAACGCGTTGGCAGCCAACTCAATCGAATGAATCTTTTGTTTTACAGATTGCGGATGGAAGCAGTGCCTTTGATCGAATTTATCTACTTTCTGGTGAGGGGGATAATAACGCATTGGAAAGCGGTTATCAAATTGGTTTAAGAAATGTCTTAATCGAAGGATCTAACGATTTATCAGATTGGGATAATATTTCGCAAATTGATAACAGCAGTTATCTCCAGTGGAAAATTATCGATGGACAATGGAATTATCGCTATCTTCGTATCACGGCTGGAGAAAAGCATAATGTTATTAATGAAATTGGATTAAAACGAGCGGGATTTAATGATTTTTTACCATTGACTGTTTATTCGAGTAATCCTGAAGGCACTTACGATCCGCAGTTGGTTATTGACGAGCAATTTAAGTTGAAGATTGATCCGTTGTATCTGAATGAAACTTATTTTGACGAGATCTATCATGTCCGCAACGCTCAGGAAATTGCTGAAGGTCAGGTTATGTATGCTTTTGTTCATCCGCTTTTGGGAACGCAAGTTATTGCATTTTTTATCAAATTATTAGGTAATAATCCTTTTGCGTGGCGATTTGGCGGGGTTCTTTTCAGTGCTGCGATGATCCCTCTGTTGTATGATCTTTGCCGCAGATTATTTAACAAGACTTTTTACGCAGCTCTGGGAGCTGTTTTCCTGGCCTGTGATTTTATGCATTTAACAACGGCGAGAATCGCTACATTGGAACCTTTTTCTGTTTTCTTTATTTTACTGATGACTTATTTCATGATTCGTTATTGCTTGATGAACTTTTATGTGGATGATTTTAAGAAATCATTAGGTTTATTAGCCGCAGCTGGAATTAGCATGGGAATTGGCGTTTCCGTAAAATGGACAGGTGTTTATGCTGGGATGGGATTGGCCGTATTATTTTTCAGCAGCTTAATCAGCCGTTATGTTGAATACAGACTGGCGAAACGAGCGAAAGAACCAACCACATTAGAAAAACATAAAATTGAAGTTTTCCCTAAATACTGTTGGATTACCCTTCTTTGGTGCTGCCTGTGGTTTGTTTTGATTCCTTTGATCATCTATGCTTTATCTTATTTGCCGTGTATAATCAATCGCGGCGAGGGATGGAGTCTGATCGGAGTTTTCAAGCAGACTATGGGGATGTATAACTATCATGCGAATCTTGACGCAACCCATCCTTTTCAATCGGTATGGTGGCAATGGATACTGGATGCCCGTCCAATTTGGTATTATCATCATATCAGTGAGAATCTTGTTTACACCATCTCAGCTTTTGGCAATCCTCTGATTTGGTGGTCTGGGTTTTTTGCGATTCTTTTCTGTGCCTATGAATTTATCAGAAATAAAACAAAAACAGCGGGAATGATTTTAGTCTGTTATTTTGCTCAGCTCATTCCTTGGATGTTAGTCACTCGCTGTGTTTTTATTTATCACTATTATCCTTCAGTTCCATTTTTAATCGTCGCGCTTGTTTACGGATTGAAATGCTTGGCTGTTAAGGATGCTCGTTACGAAAAGCAAATCAAAATTTTTGCTCTTGCCTGTATTTTGCTTTTTGTCTTATTTTTACCTGCGACAGCTGGCTTTGGCACAACTCAAGCTTATATTGATGGATTTATGCGATGGTTTCCAAGCTGGTACTTTGGATAAAAGGAGGGCAAAAGATGAAGCGAAAGCAACAACTGTTTTTTGTTCTATTCTGTCTTGTTATTGCCTTGTTATCTTTAGCTCCTTATTGGACTCATGGAGTTAATTTGGAGCATGACACATGTTTTCACTTAAGCCGGATTGAAGGTTTGGCGCAAAGCTTTAAAGACGGAAATTACATGCCGCGAATTTATCCCTATAAGAATAATAATTTTGGATATGCCAGTCCGTTGTTCTACTGTGATTTTTTCTTAATCATACCTGCCTTGCTCTATAATGCGGGCTTAAGCTTGGCGCGCAGCTATCAATTCTTACTTTTGCTTTGCAGCTTTTTTTCGGCTTGGTATATGGGAAAGCTAACGATGAAGCTTAGCCGGCAGCAGCCCGCAATGTATTTGGCTGCATTTCTTTATGTTTTTTCACTTTATCGATTCACTGATATTTATGTTCGCGGAGCTTTAGGGGAAGTGCTGGCTTTTATCTTTATGCCTGTGGCTTTAATTGGAATCTATGAAGTCCTTTGGGGTGATGAAAAAAAGTGGTCTTGGCTAATGACGGGCTATTCAGGATTACTTCTTTCTCACACGCTATCCTTTTATCTGATGGTTCTAATTTTGATTGTTTTCATCCTTATTCGCTGGCATGTGTTAAATCAGCAGAGACAGAGGGGAACAGCGATCATCAAAGCAGCTTTATGGGCAATCGGCTTATGTTCCTTTTATCTCTGGCCGATGCTGGAACAAATGTCAAGTCAAGAGCTATACTTACATTATTATGCGGGAAGTTCTGATTTGGCATCAACCGCATTAAATGCCTGGCAATATACTGAAATGACGATGAATTTTTCCGTTTCTAATGTTGCTTATGATCCAGGGCAGGCAATGACGACCAATCTGGGCGTTTTGATACCTATTTTACCGTTGCTTGGCGTATTTCTCTTTAATCAAGAAAAAACAAAAGAGAGTAATTTTCTTTATCTGATTTGCGGCTTGGGTTATCTTTGTTACTTCTTATGCAGCCGATTATTTCCCTGGGAATACTTTGCGTGGATGCGAATTATTCAGTTTCCGTGGCGATTGATGAGTCTTGCGGATTTATTTCTATGTCCTGCTGCAGCGATTATCTCCGTAAGATTTTTTAGAAGATCGGGCATCATAGTTGTTCCGTTTTTAATTGTTTGTGGAATAGTGGTCGGACTTATACGGATTATGCCCGTTGCTGAAAGACCAATTATTTTTGGGACAGACATGCCGTATGAAGCTTTGATAGATGGAACTTTATTGGATCCGTACTATGGCGATTCTTTTTATGTCCGACCTGAAATCGCCGGCGCAGATTATTTGCCAGTAGCTCAAACCGATTATCGTACAGTATCCCGTTGTGTGACTGTTGGAAATAAAGAAATTGCCTGCAGCATTGAAAAACAAGGTGACAAAACAAGTTTTGAAATTACCAAGATGGGAACCAATACATGGATGCAAATACCGGTAACTTATTACAAGGGGTATACTGCTGCAGCGGTGGATACGAATGGTAAACAATTCAAACTCCCTGTAATAAAGAATAAAGACAGTGGATTGGTTGAAGTGAATAATAAGAATGTTACATCGGGAATAATTACTATAACTTATTCAGGAACCTGGATCCAAAAAGCATCTGCGCTGCTTACTTTCTTAACCTGTTGTTTATGGACCTGCATTCAACTTATCTATGGAAAAAAGGATAGATCGTTATAAAAATGGGGAATACTATTTTTAGAGGTGAATGAAATGAATTCTATGGATAACGAAATTGTTAAAGATTTAAATGAATTATTAAGAGGGTGTCATATGGGTGCATCGACGTTTAAGGAGTATTTAGTCGAAGCGCAATCAGAAAAGTTAAGAGAAACATTAAAGCATTCGTTAGATATTTTTCAGAAACATGAAACTGAATTGACAAGCAGAATTAATTCCTATGGTGAGGATGCGGCAGATTCTACTGGGATCATGGCTGTCTTATCTGAAATGACTGAGAAGATTAAAACGATGATGGCAGATAGTGACGAAGAAATCTTGAATCAATCGATAAAAGCGATGGATATGGGATTAAAGGCTTGTCATGATTTTATTGATAAACATAAACAGGTGCCTGAAGAATTGTTATTTGTCATTCATGATCTTGAAGCGGATTACAAAAAGGTTTATCGTGATTTGACAGAATTAAAGTTAAATAATTATTAAGGCTTGATTGCTTAACGCATTCAAGTTTTTTATTTATAAGAAATTGTTAATTTTATAGGTTGTTTGAAGAAGAAAATGAAGCTTTACGAATCAAAATATGATAAACTAGATAAGGTTAAAGAGTTAAGGAGTTTAATATGTTAGAAAAAATAAAAGAAAAATTTTTAAATAAAAGCTTTTTATCGTTTGCTTTTATCGGCGCGTTCAATACGATTTTATCTCAGATATTATATATGATTTTCGTTAGTTTCAGTATCGCAGTATCGACTTCAAGTTTACTTGGCGATGTTGTTCCTATGTTTTTTTCTTATTTTTTAAACATGCATTTTACTTATCATGAAAAGCCGAATTGGAAAAGCTTTATTTCATTTCCAATCAGTTATCTTCCGGGAATTATCATTAATATGGTAATGACTGTGATCTTCGTTAATTGGATTGGCGTGGACAAACTTTTTGCCAAAGCTTTCGCCTTGCCGCTGACAATCCCGATTAATTACTTGACAATGTCCTTAATCGTAAAATTAACATCGAATAAAGATAAAAATTAAGGTGAGTACGGCCGGTTCCAGTGTTTTCTGGGCCGGCTTTTATAGAAAGTCAGTTTGATCTATGATATGATTTACAAGGTGATTAGGTTATGATTAAAATACTATTAGCTGTAGGTGTTGTTTTATTTTGCAGCGCTGGTTATGGATTGTTCGCTGAAAAATTATTGAAATTAAAGCCGACAGGCTTTACCGCTCCTTTGGGCTTTGTTATGTTATTATGTACGCTGCAGCTATGCTACTATCCTGTACAGTTTTTTAATGGATCTGTATCTTGGATTTATGCTAGCAGTTATCTAATATTCGGCTGCTTACTACTATACTCTTTATTTCATATTAAGGAATTATTTAGACGCTATTGGCAATGGAATACCCTTTGGATTATAGCTTCATTTCTTGCCTTCATTGCTGTATTTTATCAGTTATTTATCGATATTGGTTTCTCAGATTCACCAATGTATTTGAATTACATAGCTCAGAATATTGATAATCAACATTTAAATTTATTTAATTTGTATTCTGGAAAGGTGGGCGCTGAGTGGGATGCGCTGTATTTGTTTCAAGGATATTATCATTTCGGCACTTTTTTATGCCATGTTATTAATGTTCCGTCAGTTTTATTAGGAATTGGCGGTAAAATTGATAATATTGTAATCTCTACGTGGGGATTAGGCATGATCTATTCGTTGATTTCTTCCATGTTAATAGTCAATTTTGCTGAAGGGTTAAAAATTAAACAAAAAAGTGTTAAGTATGTGCTTATTGCATTTACATTATTTTTCAGTAATTTCTACTATTGGCGAGTTGCCTTTGCGTTTTATGGGAATACATACCGCACTCTTCTAGCTGCTTATTTAATCTATACAGCGTATTGTTGGCTGCGTGATAAAGAAGATTCGTTAAAGTATGTCATGATGTTCATCGTCGGAGCGGGTTTAGCTTGTTCCTCATCTTACTTGTTTATTTCCTTTGCGATTTTATTTAGTTTGGCTGCTTATCTTTTTGTTAGTAAAAAAGAGAATGCCTTTGTTGATATGTCAATCATCGTTTTACCTATGGCAATCTATGCGGTTGCGATGTTTAGTCGGAATAAGGAAATTCCCTGGATCGCGCCCGAGCTAGCTCTAATTTTTATAGTTTATTATAGTCTGCGATTCACAAAGTGGATGAAGAAAATTATTGATATAATTGAAAAATTCTTTTTCAGACATGGCAAATTTATTTTCTTTATCCTTATTCCTGTTCTTATGATGGTGTTTGCGGCTTATATTAATTTCTTTAAACCTGATTATTTATATGATTATGCCTATTATTTCAATAATCATCAAGATTATGACATGGTTAAAGATTATTATTTCATTTATTCTCATATTTTCGATAATATTCTTAACATTATACGGTGGATCGGCGTTATCTTGATTCTTTGGAAAGCTCAATCAGAAGAACAAAACTATATAAAATCCTTATTTGTTATGATGTTGATTTTATTTTTAAACCCATTCGCGACGACCGCGGTGGCCTACTTGATTGCCTCTAATGTATTTTATCGTACTGTAGAAGTTTTGTTTAATCCATTTACTGAGATGTTGATTCTGTTAGCTGTAATTCAATGGCTTGATCATCGAGAATGGATAAAATGGATGTTATTAGTTATTCTTTGCGTCGAGATTGTTGTCGGTCATGTTGCTTCTTATTTGGATTCTGATTGGGGATTATATACCTTTCATGTGAATGGAGGGAAAACAGTGAATCCGATTTATAAAATCAGTGATGAGGAAATTGAGGCAATACATGTTCTTGAGGGATTAATTGAGCGTGACCAAAATCAATTTAACGATGAGCATCAACCAACAATTATTTCTCATGCGGAAGGAGTAAGAACTTTTCTTCCTAATGTATATCAGATATTTACTGCGCGGGATTATTATTATATTTGGAATCGAGTTGATTGGATTTTCTATGATTTAGCCCGCAGACATTATGATTGGGAAGCTCCAGCAACAGAAGATTATGCTCGTTCCTGTGGTTATTTGGATTATTATGACGTTGATTATCTTATTATTCAGTATTGGGAAAATCCAGAATTTGATAAGGCAACTGATGCTTGCGCGATAACAGAGATAACTACATCTAAATTTAAGATTAAAAGTATAGAGAAAAATTAGGTAAACTTGTAATATAATTATAGAAAATAAGGTGAGGTAATTATGGAAAAAATTGCAGTCTTAATCCCATGTTATAATGAAGAACTAACAGTTGAAAAAGTCGTAACAGATTTCAAAAGAGAACTTCCTGCTGCAGATATCTATGTTTATGATAATAACTCTAAGGATAAAACTGCTGCTTTGGCATCAGCGGCAGGAGCGATAGTTAGAAAAGAAACTGCACAGGGGAAGGGCAATGTAGTACGTACAATGTTTAAAGATATTGATGCAGATGTTTATATTCTCGTTGATGGAGACGATACGTATCCTGCAGACGAGGTACACAAATTGATTCAACCTGTTCTAGAAGGCAATGCAGATATGGTCATCGGAGATCGACTTTCTAATGGTACATACTTTGAAGAGAATAAAAGAGGATTTCATGGCTTCGGGAATAACCTAGTTAAAAATTTAATTAACTTCTTATTCAAAAGTAATATTAATGATATTATGACGGGATATCGCGTCTATAGCCGTAGATTTGTTAAGAATATGCCAGTTATGAGTTCGGGATTTCAAATTGAAACTGAAATGACGATATTTTCTCTTGTATATCGAATGAGACTTGTCGAAATTCCGATTACATATCGTGACAGACCGGCTGGAAGTGAATCCAAACTTAATACATTTTCGGATGGTTTTAAAGTTTTGGTAAAATTATTTGATCTCTTTAAAAATTATCGGCCTATGTTGTTCTTTAGCTACATCTCTGTTTTGTTTATTATTATTGGATTTATTATAGGAATTCCAGTAATTACAGAATTTATTAGAACTTCCTTTATAACTAAAATTCCGAGTGCAGTACTTGCGGCATCCTTGTTTATCATAGCTTTTCTCCTTTTTATGGTTGGAATCATATTAGATGCCATCAAAAATCAGATGTGTGTATTGTTTGAGTGTCAGTTAAATCAGTTTGAATATCAGGAAAAACGTAAAGTGGGGTAAATATGAAAAAGTTATTAGTTCTTGCAATCAGTATATTAGTGCTCACAGCGTTTGGTAGCTTTGCATTTATTTTATTTAACAACATATATAAAGATGAAGGAAATTTTGATGATCGTAGAGATAATGCTCCTGTTGTTAATATTGACGAAACAGAACAAGTGTTAAAAATCACTTCTGACATTGGAGAATTAGTTGAAGACTGGAATCATACATATCGAGTTATGGCGCATGCTTTAGGTGGAATTGATAATTATGATTACACGAATTCTTTAGAAGCATTTTATCAGAATTATAATGAAGGTACACGATTATTCGAAATAGATCTTGATACAACATCTGATGGAGATATATGCTTAATTCATACTTGGGAAGATTTTCGTAATAAATTAACGGATATTGGCGGAGATTGGCCGATGTCTACGGAAGAGTTTAAGAAAGCGAAGATTCATGGAAAATACAAGACGGTAATGTTTAAAGATCTTCTTGAGCTAATGAACGAAATTCCGGATTTTTATATTATCATAGATTCTAAGACCTTTGATATCGAAGGCTCAGAAGTCATGTATAATAAAATGATAGAGGAAGTAGATTCTGTTAATCCAGAATTAATAAATAGAATTATACCACAAGCCTATACTCCAGATATGTATGTTTTCTTAGATGAAAATTATAACTTTAATAAAATCATATTCACTCTTTACCATTATTATGTTGATTCTGATGGTCAAAAAATTTATCAATTTGTTAAGGAACATAAAGTGCCGGTAGTTGTTATGCATATGGATAATGAATGGGCTGCAAAAGTAATTACAGATATTTATGCTTATGCTGAAATGCAGGATTATGAAGATCAGTTTACAATCTATATTCATACAGTTAACCAGATAGATAAAGCTTTGAAAATTATTAATGATAATCATTTCTTTGGCGTTTATTCAGATTTTATCAGTGAAGATCAAATGAAAGAAAATTTACTAATTTCAGGTGGTGAATAAATGAAAACAATTGTAATAATTTCTTTGCTTGTTGTTTTATTAGCTTATATTACGGGGTGCGTTATCCGTTCATGGTTTAATATTAAATATATTTCTTACAATATTCCTGTCGGTTTTTTCTTAATGCTGGGGATTATTGAATATTTATTTTTCTTCGTTAGCTTTTTTAAACTTGAGAATAAATTTTATGTATATTTACTTATTTTATATATAATTGTTATATGCTTGCTTTTTGTTTTAAGAATAAAGAGCATTATTCCTATAATAAAGGAAGGATGTAAAAACAAAATAGAAATAATGTTTGCCTTTTTATTTACCGCATTGTTTTTGTTTTTATTTAGTAAGATAAATATAAATTATATGAATGAAGATATAATATTTTATAATAAACTAATTTATGATAGAATGCAATTAAACAGCATTACTATAACTGAAGGTTACTATATATCTCAACATTATTATAGCTTTTTTTCTGCAATTATATCATTTTTTACTGTTTTGCTAAATAAGATAATGTATGTCGATTTTCCTGTCTTAGGTTATTATTTGTGGATACCTACAATAGTTTTGTTTATTATTGTCCCATTACAAATAATGGATTTAAAAAACATTTTGATTAAACGTTTTTCAAAAAGAAGTACTTTCTTTATTCTTATTTTATTAATTGTCTTTGTGTTTAGCGATGAATGGATGTTTGCTGGTGGGATGTACGGAAATACAATGCGAAGATTTATATTAGCCATGCTTCTGATTGTAATGGGCAATTATTTAAATTCAAAAGAAGATGGATATATGTTTATAGGCTTTTTATTATCTGGAGCTATGATTGCAGCAAGTTCTAGTTCATTATTTATTCTCTTAGCCTTACTAGTTTGTTTCATTATAGGAAATGCATTTTTAGATAAGCAAAAATACTTGGGCTTGGTTTTATTAATCGCTATTCCATGCCTATTCACCTCCTTTTATATAATGCGGGGATTAACTTATATTGTTGCTCTGGCTTTATTATTAGGTTTAATTTTACAGGTAACGGACAAATTATATTTAGTTGAAAAGTTAATAAGAAAGTTCAGGTATATCCTAATATTAATTATTCCATTGAGTTTTATTCTTTTGGGTTTTTATTCGCCTAATCAAACATTGACTAATTTTTTTAATGAAATGAATATAGATAATTTAAGACCACACTTAAATTATATCAACTTCAATTCGAATGCTGTTTTATCTTTTAGGAATATTCTGTTTTGGATAATTGTAATTATTTGCGCATTGAAATTGATAAAAGAAAAAAATCGAATATATGTATACTTATTAACATTTGTGATTTGCTTTTATAATCCATTTGTGTATCAAGGGGTTTCATTAAGCTTAACAAAGGCAAATTATTTTAGATTAAATGATTTAATTTATAATATACTATTTTTTCTAATATGTATTATTATTCTTTTTAAATCAAAAAGATATCGCCAAATAAAAATAACAATGCTAGTTCTAATATGTATATTTAATTGGGGAACTGCATTTTTATGGTTGAAAAATCGAATTATTGATTTGGTTGAATACAATGTATTGTATAAAATTCCGTATAAAGAAATTGAGGTTATTGAGGAGCTAAAGAATAAGTATTTGATTGAAGATAGGAAATATATTGTGGGATCACATATTCTTGGAATAGAAATGTATACGAACTATAAATTTATCAATCCATTATCTAGATGTCCGGATCCTATACAATTATCGTTAGTTAATAAAAATCAATATGATGTAATTTTCTATCCACAGCAATATTATCAGTTTAGTACAGATTATACTTTTGCCTGCGCAGTTGCTAAGCAAAATGATTTAGAGTATTTCATCGAAAATGCTCAGTATGATTGGATGATAGAAGAGTATTTATGGCCTTGTGCAATTCAACAGTTTGAATTAAATAATTACAGAGTGTGGAAATTGGATTATAATTTATGGGATTATAACGTTGAAAGTGGTCTTGTTCCTGATACTAGAGAAATTCCTGATTGATGAATATAGATTAACTATAAGATAAGAAAGGATAGGTTGTTTTGATAACCCTGGTAATAAAAGATGAAAAAAAAATATTATTTAGAAGATTTTCTGTATAAGGAAGTAAGTCATAAGTATAATATTAAAATGTTGGATTTAATGATTTTGATTATAATTCTCATTTTAGGATTATTAATAAGGTATAACCTTTTTTACTTTCAATCAGAAGACTATATACAGAATCTCCAACACTGGTTTGCTACAATTAAATCAAATGGTGGTATTTTTGGAATTAAGTATTTAGTAGGTAATTATACACCACCGTATACTTATATGCTCGCGCTGTTAACCTATTTACCATTTAGTAGTTTGACCAGTATTAAATTATTATCTGTGCTATTTGATATTTTGCTGTCTTTACTGGTTGGGTTAATTGTTTTTTGTATAAAAAACAATAAAAATGGTGCAATATCGGCATTTGCGATCACTTTTTTACTGCCAACTGTAGTAGTTAATTCCTCAATGTGGGCGCAATGTGATTCGATTATATCATTTTTTATTATATTGTCACTTTATTGTTTTATAAGAGAACATCCAGCTATGGGGTGTTTCAGTTTCGGTATTGCTATTGCTATAAAGATACAAAGTATATTTTTGGCACCATTACTATTGTTTTTGTGGATAGATAAACGTATAAATTTTAAACATTTATTGTTTATTCCACTGGCATATTTATTATCTGTCGTTCCATCAGCATTAGCGGGAGGGAATTATTGGGAAGCTTTGACTGTTGCATATTGGCAAGTTACAACTACCGCTACCAACCTTTCATTTAATTGTGCTAATTTCTGGGCTCCATTGAGTTCGGTAACGGCACCCAAAATAGCAAAAGCAGGAACTTGCTTTGCTCTCTCTATCACTTTTTTAACTGCCTATTATATTGTTTCAAAGAAACCCAAGCTGGATCAAAATAAGATTATATTGATTTCCTTATTTTATCTATTGCTAATTCCCTTTTTCCTTCCACATATGCATGAAAGATATTATTTTTATGCCGAAATAGTTTCTATTATATATCTATTCATTGAGCCTAAAAAATTTTATTATACAATCATTATTTCAAGTGTTTCCTTATATTCTTATTTGCCATTTTTATTCAATACTGAAATTATCAGTTTAAGTATTCTTGCTTTAGCCATTTTATTCATTTTATGTGATCTTGGATATAATTTACTGAAAGCTATTGAATAAACGGTTTTGTATTTTCCTTGTTTTTAGATCAACAACTCAACTGAAAAGTTAGGTTTCACTTTCGTAAGTCGAAAAATTGGAAATCACGCATATAAATGTGATAAAATAAGCGGAAAACGAAAGAAATCAGTCCATAGGTCTAGGCTAGCTTTAACATTTAGTTTATATTTAAATAAATGAAGGCATAAAAAGAGCATATTAAAAGCTAATGAAAATTACCACTCTTTGAAATGGGAGTTATTTCCACTCACTTCTTAATCGTTAGAGACTTACTGCTGCTTCAATTTATGATTTGAATATTACTTAAATAAGTGGGGCTTGAGGCTGACTTGATCGGACGAGACCGCGGTCAATCCATCGCTAACTTAGTCTATTAGTTTCTCACTATTGAAAAATTGGGCTCTTTCAAAAATAGTGTTGGTGAGAGAAAAATCGAAACAAGAAAGATGCAGAAGAGTTTTAGGGCGCTTTAAAATCACATAGGGTTAGGGATGGTCTTTAAAATAGCGTAGGGTCAAAAACAGGGCTGATTTTCATCGTTGTAGGGGTCGTCTTTAAAATCATATAGGGTCATCCTAATTATGAATCTAATTTATGTAAAAAATAATATCAATGATTCTTGACTTCCATTCTGTGAAGTCCTCTGAACAAGTTTAACCTAATTAAAAAAGCCTCCATGGTAAAATTGAACTTGCTAAGGGTTCTATCTTTCACCATAGGAGGTGCCATTAATGGCTCATGAACATTTTATCATATCTACCCTCAATCTTCCCGATAATAGAATCAAAGATATTCAGGTTTTAAAAATCAACGGCGTTTTTCATTTTAAAATCACACTCACCAAAGAAAATACCCCCTGCCCTTTCTGCGGTGGTAAAACTTCCATCAAAGAGTATAAGCTGCGTTCTTATCATCACCTTCCTTTTGCTGGTATTCCTTCAGTCATTGATTGGAATCGCCGCCGATTTATTTGTAAGGACTGTGGTAAAACCTTCTCTGAATCCAACCCCTTTGGTCCTGAGAACTTCCTTCAGTCCTATGCGGTTCTCGATTCGATTGCCAAAGCTTTACATAACATCCACGCAACTTATAAGGATATCGCTGACCAGTTCCACGTCTCTATTCCTCTGGTTCAGCTCTATGCCGACAGCTTTCTTATCGCACCCCGCTTCTCTCTTCCTGTCAATCTTGGAATTGATGAAATTCATTCCTCCATGGCGAAACAGGAAGGTTCCTATCTTTGTGTTTTCGTTGATAATGAAAAACGTGTTCTCAATGATATTCTCCCTGATCGTTCTAAACGAACTCTCTCCAGATACTTGGATTCCATCCCTAAAACGGAACGGGATCGTGTTCTCTTCGTTACCCTCGACATGTGGGAGCCTTATCGTGACATCGCTCACCGCTATTTCAAAAACGCGGAGGTCGCTGTTGATCCGTTTCATGTCATTGAGCATCTTACGCTGGCCTTTACCCGTATTCGTGTTGATATTATGAATCAATCCGCCTACCAAAGCCCCGCTTACTATCTTCTGAAGAAATGGCATAAACTATTGGAATCTGATTCTTACAACCTAGACAACGACCCTCGTTATAATCCCTTCTTCAAACAAAAGCTTAACTACCGTGATCTCTATAATATGCTCCTTACTCTTAATCCCAGTCTGACCCAAGCCTATGAGCTCAAAGAAGAATACCGATTATTCAATCAATCCTGTTCGTTCGACGATGCGCCCCATCACTTAGATGAAATCATTCTTCACTTTGAGCAGGCCAATCTTTACTGTTATACCGAATTCGTTTCTCTGCTGAAACACTGACGTATTGAAATCATCCACAGCTTCCATCGCCTTATGAAAATCGCAAGCAATCCAATGCCCTGGCTGAAAGCCTGAATGAAAAAATCCGAGAACTCCTGGTCGTTTCTCACGGCTTTTCTAACTTCGAGAGATTTCGCGCCAGAGCTCTGTACTGCTTAAATCCTGCGCTGTTTTATTCTTTAACGCCTCTTTTATCCTCACGACGGCAGGAGGGGAAGAAACGCGGTCATTACCGCAAAAAGAATTCCTCACTTCCTACTGATGACTTTTCTGACCCTCAATAAGATTCATCCTTAACTCTTTTTTCTTCACTGAACCCTTAGCTAAATAAAAATGGATATTTCGTCTTTTCGCGCTTTACAGCGTCGACGCTCTATCCATTTTTGCTTTTTCCAACCCTATACGATTTTATAGCTCATTTTCTAAAAACCCTCCAAGATTTTATATTACCAGTTTTTAGATGTTCTTACTCGGTTTAGGGTAGTAATAAAATTTCCATACAAAGAAGCAGGCAAGATAAAGCGTTATTTTGCTTGCCCTTTTTATCTTTGCCCAAATCCGAGTAAGAACCGTTTTAGAAATGAGACTCATTTTTAATTGAGAAAACGGCAGGGAACTAAGGCGTTAGAAATAAGTAAAATGCGGGTCTTAAATTGAATGAAAGAACGATAATCGAACGCCAGGCGCTAGATGACCTTAATCAGATTATTCGTACTTTCAATCATGCCATTAGAAAATGAGTAAGTCAAGGCGTTGATCACTGCCTCTTTC
>ERZ1106981.147-NODE-147-length-59021-cov-8.068175_pt1 | contig 59021 bp, 62 predicted proteins | sample MGYA00403692_ERZ1106981 | MGnify/ENA primary metagenome ERZ1106981 (study PRJEB35170, sample SAMEA104062431) | human gut metagenome | biome: human gut; feature: human-associated habitat; material: faeces | place: Denmark | collected 2012-06-22 ... | reverse complement strand
CACAGCGCCCTCTCAAGGCGTCATTCACGGGTTCAAATCCCGTACGAGTCACCATGGATGAAATAAGGTTCCCCTAGGGAGCCTTTTTGTTTGCTTAAGCCTGGCTGAAAGCCTGCGGCTTGTCTTGCTTTCATCATGGGATTCAGACAAGAAGAAGCTGAGATACATCTTGATCAAGCGTCCTGGATTTGATTCCGAGATGAACAGCGGGATCAGCGGATGAAGCATTTTGTGGCTAGCCGGATGCGGTCATGACATTTATTTATTCGGTTATCCTTTTGAACAAGCTGACCGGTGCCGCAGCCTGCAGAAAATGCAAAGAATTCAGGCACAGCGTTGGATTGTTCGGCGCAGAAATGATATAATACAAACCGTGAGAAAAGAATTGAGGTACTGAGATATGAGTGAAACATGCAATCACGACTGCGGTAGCTGCAGCGCGAACTGTGCCAGCCGCCAACAGCCCCAGAGTTTTTTGGAAAAACCCAATCCGAACAGCCGGATCCGTAAAATTATCGGCGTCGTCAGTGGTAAGGGCGGCGTAGGTAAATCTTTAGTTACATCGCTTTTGGCCACAACGATGCAGCGGCGTGGATATCAGAGCGCGGTTATGGATGCCGATATTACCGGCCCGTCCATTCCGAAGGTTTTCGGCATTCATGGGGTGGCGTATGGCAATGACGATGGCATTCTGCCGGCGGTCAGCTCGACCGGGATTCAGATCATGTCGGTCAATCTGATGCTGGACAATGAAGAATCCCCAGTAATTTGGCGCGGTCCGATTTTGGCAGGCATGGTCAAGCAGTTCTATGGCGAAGTGATCTGGTCAGATGTCGACTTTATGTTTGTCGATATGCCTCCGGGAACCGGGGATGTTCCGCTGACCGTATTCCAGTCGCTTCCGTTGGACGGCATTATCGTCGTGACCTCACCGCAGGAGCTGGTTTCGATGATCGTCGCGAAGGCTGTCAATATGGCGAACATGATGGACATTCCGGTTCTGGGCGTCGTTGAAAACATGAGCTATCTGGAATGCCCGGACTGCGGCAAGAAAATCGAAGTTTTTGGTCACAGCAAGCTGGATGAGGTTGCAGCGCAGAAAGGTCTGGACATTCTGGCGCAGCTGCCGATCAATCCACAGTTTGCCAGTCTGTGTGATGCCGGCCGGATTGAGGACTTTGAGGGCGAATGGATGAACAAGGCCGCGGAAAAGCTGGAAGGATTGATCAGCGAATGAAGAAAGTCACAGCGATTCCTTATGAAAACGGACAGGTCTTCGGACATTTTGGCAAGACGCAGGCATTTCTGATCGCTGAGCTGGAAACCGGAAAGATTCTCAGAAGCGCCGTCGTCCCGACCGAAGGCAAGGGGCATGGCGAACTAGCTGGCTTTTTGAAGGCCCATGGAGTGACAGACTGCTTATGCGGCGGGATGGGCGAAGGCGCGTATCAGGCGCTGAAAGCTCAGGGCATCACCGTTGTCCGCGGCGTGAGCGGAAAGGCGGAAACGGTATTGCAGAACTACGCGCAGGGTTCACTGCAGGATGATCCGCAGGCCGCCTGTTCGCATCATCATGATCACCAAGCCGGCCACAGCTGCAGCTGCGGTAAGCATTCCTAAAATTGATCCTGTCATAAAGGCTTAAGAAATTGAGCCTTTTTTTCATTTCCCGGCTCAGCTATAATGAAAGAAGCAAAGGTAGGAGATTGCGATGAACTTAAAGAAAATGATCGGTGAAAAAGTTATTTTATCACCGTTGGACAGCCGTGAATATGAACGGATTGCCGGCTGGATCAATGATTTGGAAGTGACGCTGGGAACGACGCTGGCGGCTTCCAATATCACCTTGGATAAGGAAGCGGAAATACTCAGATCCATGGAACAGGGCGGACGGGATTTTCTGATCATAGCGCGCGACAGCAAGCAGCCGATTGGAACCTGTGGTATCACTGCCTGGGATCAGATCAATCAATGGGCCAGCGTCGGGATCATGATCGGCGAAAAGAGCTATCACAATCAAGGCTGCGGAACGGAAGCATTAAGCCTTCTGTGTGATTATTGCCTGAACCTTTTAAACTGTCACAGCGTTCGGCTGGAGGTTTATTCCTATAATCTGCCGGCGATCGCTTGTTATAAGAAGGTCGGCTTTGAAGAATGCGGCCGTTTTCATCAGGCGAAAAAGATCGGCGGGCAATGGCATGACTGCATTTTGATGGAGCTGCTGGATCAGCAGTTTACATCCCGCTGGGTAAAGCCGGCTGTTGAACGCCGGATGCAGGTGAAAGTATGATTGTCGCAGAAAATCTCGGCAAGAAATTCCGCAATAAAACCGTAATCCGGCAGATGAACTGCAGCATCAAAGAGGGCAGCATCTACGGTCTGGTCGGAGCCAACGGCGCGGGCAAATCAACATTTCTGCGAATGCTGGCAGGGGTGTATCAGCCGAGTGAAGGAAAAGCGGAAATCAACGGCGAAGCGGTATTTGACAATGCAAAGATCAAAAAGGAAATTGTCTTTATTCCGGATGAGCTGTATTTTTTCCCCAACTATAATTTCCACATGATGGCCGATTACTATGCCAGTCTGTACGAGCATTTCGATCATCATCGGTTTCAGATGCTGTGCGATCATTTCAAGCTGGATACCCGTGCGCGGATTCAGAATTTTTCCAAGGGCATGAAACGTCAGGGCGCGCTGATCTTAGCGCTGTCGACACGCGCGCATTATTTCTTTTTTGACGAAACTTTCGACGGTTTGGATCCGGTCATGCGGTCGCTGGTCAAATCCGTCTTGTCGGAGGACGTTGCCCAGCGCAATTCGACGGTGCTTTTAACCTCGCATAATCTGCGGGAGCTGGAAGATTTGTGTGATCACATGGGCTTGTTAGTGGAAGGCAGGATCATGTTTGAGAGCGATATTGATTCGCTGAAAACAGAAATGTTTAAGGTCCAGATCGCATTGCCGAACAAGAATTTTGATCGGGATGAGTTCCGTCAGCTCAAGGTGCTGTATTACAAAAAGAGCGGTTCGATCGCAACGATGATCGTCAAGGGCGACCGCGAGCTGGTGACTGACGTTCTGCGCAGCAAGCAGCCGATTATTCTTGATCTGCTTCCGCTGTCGCTGGAAGAAGTGTTTATTTATGAAATGGAGGGATACGGCTATGAGTTCGATTCGCTCCGTCTTTAATTTCAAAGTGTTCTGGCAGAATTTCCGCAGTGCTCAGGGACTGCTTTTGGTCGCGATGATCATTTATCAGGCGGGAATTCTGATCAACTGCTTTTCGCTCAGCCACAATCCAGAGGTGATGCAGGTCATCAGTTTTTCTGCCGCTTCCGGGATTGTCAGCTTCTTAGCCTGCTTCCTGCTTCCGTTAGCGGCCTGCGCTACGCTGTTTGATTTTCTTTTCAGCAAGAAAAAAAGCGACCTGGTGTTTTCCTCTCCGGTGCCGCGCAAAACGCTGTATTGGTCAAACTGGGCTGGGGGCATGCTCTTTCTTTTGATCAATGTGCTGGTCGCCTCGCTGATCCTGCACATCACGCTGCTGCGCAATCCGCAGCTGATCGTTGAAAATGGCATTGTGCTGCGGTTTCTGATCCTGTGGAGTCTGAGCATGGCGATGGTGTATTCCATCAGCTGTCTTTCTGTTGCTTTGACCGGCAACCGATTTGTGCAGTTTGTGCTGATCGCGGTGCTGACGCTGCTGCCGGGCTGGTTTCACTATACATTTCAGACACAATTTTACAACTATGATCAGTTTTCCCAGCTGGAATATACCAATCAGAAGGCGACGGAAACGCTGACCAGTCCTTACTCCATGCGGATCGTGCAGGATGAAGGCCGGGTCGATACGCTGCCCTATATTGCGTTTGACGAACTGATCAGCAGTCTTTCCGGGATGCGCCAGTCATTTCGGGTGACGCATTATAACAATCACACGGCGTTCAGCTACAGCCGCTGCTGGATCATGCTTGGCTATCTGATTGCGGCTTCGGGATTGGGCTATTGGGCGTTTCTTAGACGCAAGGTGGAAGTTGCGGAAACTTCATTCATCAGCGAGACCGCTCACGAAGCCGTACGGATTGCGGCGTTTGTCCCGTTCTTCTACACTTTAGGAATGAAAGACTGGATTTCCGCCTTGCTTTATGCGGGGATTCTGTTAATTTTATATTATCTTTACGATTATCTGGCACGGCGTGAACTGATTAGTCTGCGTCGGACGCTCCTGAGTTTTTTGGCAGTGGTTGTGATTGCGTCGCTAATTCGTTTTCCGATGCGGATTTTAGTTCGCCGCGAGGCAGCGCAGCAAATTTCAATTGAAGAAGTCAATGCCATTGCGATGGCGCCTTCCTCGTTCATGGGAACTGAACAGTATGAGGCGCTGCTTCAGCTGAAATTGAATGATCCTGCACTGATTCAGCTCGTTTTCCAAAGCGGGGCAAAAAACGATTATGCCGAAGGTTCCGTCAATATGATCGTGCGGTTTTACCAAGATCGCAGCTACTCTGATTTCTACGTTAATATTTCACCGGACTATGTCGAACAGCTGGAAACGCTGTTAGGCGAAAACGATCAGTATCAGCTGTTGTTTCGCAGCATGAATCCGGAGTCAATCTATTGGGTTGAAGCCAACGGCGTTTCAGCCGGATTAGAACAGGAACAGGTCCGGCAGCTGGCAGTGCTTTTGCAGCAGGAACAACAGCAGCAGAGCTTCTCCGATCTGCTGCATGAAACAAAGCAGATCGCGTGCCGGCAAGCCGATGATTCCTATTGTTTCTTAAATCTGGCGCTGATTTCGTTTGTCAATGGGGAAAGAACGGAACAAAGTATCGATTTGCTTCGCTACCAGTCGGTTTTTCAGCTGTACAGCTCGATTGTCAATCAGCAGTTTTTAAAAGTCTATGCAGGCAATGTCCGGTTCCTGGACTATTTCAGCATGTATGATAACCAGCTGGAACTGATCCGTCAGCAGAGTGAATTGGACTATGAAAGCTTTAATCTGCGCCTGTCTCAATGGCTGAGCGAGAACTTGCCGGCCCAGCTGCAGAAAGCCCCGGTATCCTCGGAGGAATTCATGACGATTGCATTCTATGATTCCCAGCGCCGCAGCCAGGGGACGATCTTTATTGAGAAAAACGAAAAATGGCAGGAATTTGTCAATTCGCTGACGCAGCCGGAATAAAATTCACTCAAAATTCACATCTTCAGGGTAAAATAAAGAAGAAATCAGGAGGTGCATCCTAATGATCAAAATCTTAGTGGTGGACGATGAGCAGCGAATTCGCGAAATGATCCGCAAATATGCGGAATATGAAGGTTTTGCGGTGGATGAAGCCTGCGATGGGCTGGAAGCCGTGGAGAAGGCGATGAAGGAGAATTATGATCTGATCGTCATGGATATCATGATGCCGAATCTGGACGGCTTTTCAGCGTGTCGGGAGATCCGCAAAACCCATGAAAACATACCGGTCATTCTGTTGTCGGCACTGGGCGAGGAATACGATAAGATCCATGGGTTTGATCTGGGCGTGGATGACTATGTCGTCAAGCCGTTCTCACCCAAGGAGCTGATGATGCGGATTCATGCCATTCTCAAGCGGACATCCCAAAGTGAGAAAAAAGAAATGATTAAAATCGGAGATCTGACAATAGATTTTACCGGTCGGATTGTCAGAATCAAGGACGAGAAGCTCAACCTGTCGCCGAAGGAATATGACTTGTTGTTCTATCTTGTGAAAAACCGCGGGATCGCTTTAACCCGGGAAAAGCTGCTGCAGAATGTCTGGGGTTATGATTTTTTCGGCGATGAACGGACGCTGGATACGCATATTAAACTGCTGCGCAAGAATCTGCGGGAATACAGCCGCTATATCACAACGCTCAGAGGGGTAGGCTATCGGTTTGAAAACGGAAACTAGTCTGCAGTGGAAGCTTGTCAAGTATCTGCTTGCGTTTGTCATTGCCCTGTTAGCTCTGTTGTGGCTGTTTCAGGTCGTGTTTCTGGACAGCTTCTATCAGCGCTTTAAAATTGAAGGAATCGAAAAAATCGGCAACACGCTGGCGGCGAATTTGGAAAGCGATAAGCTGCCGGATATTGTCGCCCAGCAGGCTCGCCAAAACGACGCCTGCATCCGCGTTCTGTATGGGATCTTCCAGATTCAGACGACCAATACGATGGGCTGTCAGATCTATAATCTGAATGACAGCGACATCGCGCAATATGTAGCCAAGGCCGAGGCCAACGGCGGCTCGTATCTCGACATTCAGTCGGAAAAGGTGATCAGCGAGCTGCCTAACGGGAATCTGTTGTTTTCGAATAAGCAGGGTTCCCGCAATCTGATTTATTTCAAGGTTGTCGAAGGCCGCCGAAATCAGAAAGACATCATTATGGTGAATACGCACATTTCTCCGGTCAATGCCACGACGGAAACGCTGCGCACCCAGCTTGGCTATATTTCAATGATCGTCATCGTCGCTTCGGTGGGACTGGCGTTTTTGATGTCCCGACGGATTGTCAAACCGATTGTCAATATTAACCAAAGTGCCCGGCAGATGGCGGAAGGCAACTATGATATCGTCTTTACCGGCAAGGGGTATAAGGAAATCACACAGCTCAACGATACGATGAACCACACGACGCGCAAGCTCAAAGAGGTGGATCAGATGCGGCGGGATCTGATTGCCAATGTTTCGCATGATCTGCGCACGCCGCTGACGATGATTAGCGGGTATGGCGAGATGATGCGGGATCTGCCGGGTGAGAATACACCGGAGAACGTTCAGGTCATCATTGACGAAGCCCACCGGCTGTCCAATCTGGTCAACGATTTGCTGGATCTGTCCAAGCTGCAGGAAAACAAGATTGAGCTGCATGCGCAGCATTTCGATCTGACGCAGCTGATTGAAACCGTGCTGCACCGCTATGAAAAGTTTATGACGCAGGATGGCTTTGATATTCAGTTTGAGCATCAGGAATCGGTATGGGTTAACGCCGATCCGGATCGTTTGGGACAGGTGCTGTATAACTTCATCAACAACGCGATTAATTACTCGCTGGAGGACAAACGGATCCTGATCCGCCAAAGCATCGACGGCACTCAGGTTCGCGTGGAAGTCGAGGATCATGGCGAAGGGATCAGCGAGGATAAGCTGAGCTATATCTGGGATCGTTACTACAAGGTCGATAAGACGCATAAGCGTTCCAGCGCCGGCAGCGGGATCGGCTTAGCGATTGTCAGAGAAATCCTGGAGCTGCATCATGCCCAATACGGCGTGAAGTCCGAGGTGGGTCAGGGCTCGGTGTTCTGGTTTGAGCTTCCGATTGTGTCTGACAGGGAGTCCTGAGACGCTTTCTTTCCCACCTGATCGGATAAAAAGCGGATCATGGCTGAGCTTAGTTTATAATAAGTTGAATCAATTATCTTTGGCTGCGGCTTTCATAGAAAAGCACCGCGGCTTTTTGTTTTTTCAAAGAAAGAAGGGCATTAAGTTGACGAATGCGTAACAAGTTGCTATAATCAAAATAAATAAGTAACTAGTTACTTATAAGAGGGAGATCAACATGGAAATATCAGATTTAGTCCAGCGCTTTTCCGATTCGCCTGAGCATCAGTATAAAGCGATTTTCAGTCTGCTGATGATCACGGCCAACCGCCTCCAAACCGTCTTTGATCATGAAATCCCGCAGGTGACATTGAAGCAGTTCATGCTTTTAACGCTTGTCTGCCAGTCTCAGGAGGCAATGACCTTAACCCGCCTGGGCAAGCTGTTGGGCTGTTCCCGACAGAATGTAAAAAAACTGGCGGAGGCTTTGCAGCGGAAGGGATTTGTCAGCCTGCATCCCAGCGCCGCTGACAGCCGGGCAGCTGTGATTGAGGCCACCTCTGCTGCCGAGGAATATTTCAATTCAATGGGAACGTTGTTTCAGCAGCGGCTGAAGCAGTTGTTTGCGGATTTCAGTGACGCGGAAACGGAACAGTTTTTCCGCATGATGATTCAATTCTTGACGAGTATCGACAATCTGGAAGGAGAAATTCAATGACGGATACACTAATCCTTTTTCGATCAAAATATGGAGCCTCACGCCAGTATGCCCAATGGCTGCACGAGCAAATTCCCAGCGAATTGGCAGAACAAAGCTCCTTTAAGCCGCAGAATTTGAAAGCCTATTCCCAAATCGTTTTATTCGGCGGAATTTACGCCGGCTCCATCGCGGGTGTGACTTTTCTCATCAAGCACCGTGAATTACTGGCTGGAAAGACACTGGCGGTGTTTGCGGTCGGAGCCAGTCCGGCATCCCCAGACGTTCTGGCAGTCCTGCAAAAGAAGCTGAACAAAGACCTGCCGTCGGCCCATCTCTATTACGGGCGGGGAAGCTATGATGAACAGCAGATGCATTTTCTCGATCGAACAATGTGCCGGATGCTGAGAAAGTCGCTGGTCAAAAAAGATCCCGCGGTCCTGCAGCCGTGGGAACAAGGATTGTTGGAAAGTGCCGGCCGGGGTTGCTGCAGCTGGTGTGATCCGGAAGCGTTAAAACCGCTGTGTGCGCTGCTTGAAAGGGAGAATAAAACGGCGGCCTGAGAAAGATTCAGCGCCGCAGCGGTTTTCATGAAGCTAATGTTTTGAGTTTCCGTGGCGATGATCAGCCGGTTTGCGCAGCAGCAGCGAGCGCAGCTTCGTCCCGTCATAGGGATAGAGCGGATAACAATAGTTGCCTGAAAGCGTATCCGTTTTTAACATCAGGACGATGATTGCGGCCGTTCCGATCAATAATCCCCAAGGCCCCAACAGAGCGATCAGAATCAGTAAGCTCATGCGGAAAAACTTGAAGCTGTAGCCCAGTTCAAAGCTGGGCTGGGCATAATTGCTCAGCGCTACAAACGCCATATACAAGATCACTTCACCGTTGAACCAGCCGGTACTGACCGCATATTCGCCTAAGATGACAGCCCCGAGGATGCTGAAAGCACTGGACAGGGAGGAAGGCGTATTCAAAGAAGCCAGCCGCAGACCGTCGATCATGACCTCGATGATCAATAACTGCGCCAATACCGGAATCGCCGCGGTTTCTTCAATCAGGATGAAATGCAGGCTGTCCGGAAGCAGTCCGGGGCAGCGCAGCGCCAGATACCAGCAAGGCGTAAAGAACAAGGTCAGAAAAAAGATCACAATCCGCACCAATTTCAAATAAGTGCCGATTAACGGCGGAAAGTAGTAATCATTGGCCTCCTGAAAGAAATCAAAGAAATGCGTCGGCAGGATCATCGCTGAAGGCGTATTGTCTGTCAGCACGATCAGATTGCCTTCCAGAATGCTGGCACTGGCCGTATCCGGACGTTCGGTAAAGCGGATGCGCGGCAGCGGATTGAGCCATTGTTTCGGAAGCAGACACTCCGCCAGGCTTTCCTGGGATAAGCTCAAGCCTTCGACTTCCGTGTTGTTCAGCTTCTTACGAACTTTATCCAGCAGCTGTCTGTCAACTTTGTCCTCGAGATAGCACAGCACGACATCGGTTTTGGAGCGGCTGCCGACTTGGACATATTCATAGATCAGCTTCGGGTCCCGGATGCGTCTTCGGATCAGCGCGGTATTGAAGATCAGCGTTTCCACGAAGGCGTCGCGCGAACCACGCAGGACGCGGTCATCTTCCGGCTCCTGCATCGAGCGGACAGGATAGCTGCGGGCATCGATCAGGACGGCTTCGGCAGCCCCTTCGGCGAGAAACAACAGCGTACCGCTCAGCACCGCGTCAACGGCCTGAGATAAATCCGTCGTCCCGGAAACCTCCAGATAGGGGATCTGCCGGGCCAGCCAGCCGCTGACGGATGACTCAGCCAACGGATCTAATTTCATCATGTGTTCCATGATCTTTTCCATCACTTCGTCCTTGGCAAAGCCGTCGATAAAGATCAGTTCACCCGTTCCTTGTTTCAGATCGAAGACGGTGCTGACGCAGTCAAAACTTTGCTCAATCGGCAGCCTTTGATGCAGATCGGCAGAGAACTGAGCTGTGAAAGCGCTTGATTTTTCCAAAAAAATCACCTCGTTTCCAGTATTCCCAAATCCCTGGATTTCTTGCGGGAAATTTCCTTGTCAAACAGAAAACCGGTGCTATAATAAAACAGGTTTCAAGAAAAGAGGGGTAACCGATGGAATTATTATTTTTTGTAATGAATCAGATTGATAAATTGGATCAGCTGCTGAAAGACTTGTCCAACGAAAAGAAATTCAGCGCGACGATTATTGACAGTGCGGGAATGGCCCGCCTGTTGGCCGATCATGATTATCTGTTCGGCTCGCTGCGGGCGTTGTTAAACAATTCTCAGGTCAACAGCAAGACGATCTTCATGGTGCTGGAGCATGAGGATATAGAACATGCAGTGCAGATCATTGAAAAGAATGTCGGCGATCTGGACAAGCCGAATACGGGCGTAGTCTTTACCGTTCCGGTCAGCTATGTTAAAGGCATTGTGAAGAAGGGGTAATCACGATGCAGCAATTAATGAGTTTGGCAATCCTGCTGCTGACGGGTCTGGTGTTCGGCCGGCTGATGAAGCTGGTCAAAATGCCGAACGTCACCGGCTATCTGATCGGCGGTCTGATCGTCGGTCCGTCGGTTTTAAATCTTGTGCATGCCGATGCGCTCAGTCAGCTCGGCTTTATTTCCAGCGTCGCCCTGGGCTTCATTGCCTTTTCAATCGGCAGTGAATTCAAGGCCAGTTATTTCAAGCGAGTCGGCATGACGCCGATTGTCATCGCGATTCTGGAAGCCATGGTCGCTGTTGTGCTGGTCATCGCTTCCCTGATCGCTTTTGGCTTTGATCCGGCGTTCTCGTTTGTTCTGGGGGCGATTGCAGCCGCGACGGCACCGGCGGCAACGATCATGGTCATCCGTCAGTACCGCGCCAAAGGCCCGGTGACGGAAACGCTGTTAAGCGTCGTCGCGCTCGATGATGCCGTAGCCCTGATTGGCTTCGGAATTGCGGTGGCCATCGCGCAGATGATTGAAAATCCCGGCAGCGGGAATCTTGTGATGCAGCTGATGGATCCGGTTGTTGAAATCATGGGATCCTTAGGCAGCGGCGCGCTGCTGGGCTTCCTTTTGATGATCCCGCTGAAATTCTTCCATGATGAAGACAACCGGCAGGCACTGATCTATGCCTTTATCTTTATCGCCTTGTTTGTTTCCAGCACCTTCGGATTTTCGGATCTGCTGACCTGCATGGCGATGGGCGCGATTTTTGCGAATCTGTCCAATGAAAGCGATAAGGTCATGGCGATTGCCGACCGCCTGACACCGCCGATCTTCATGGCGTTCTTCGTACTCTCCGGCGCTGATCTGAAGCTGAGCATTCTGCCTTCGATCGGTTTAGTCGGTATCATCTACGTTGTCATGCGGGTTGTCGGTAAGTTTCTGGGCGCCTGGACAGGGGCGAAAATCATGCATGCCAGCCAACCGGTGCAGAAATATCTGGGCTGGGCCCTGCTTCCGCAGGCCGGTGTCGCAATCGGCTTAACGGTGGTGGCGCAGTCCGTCGTGCCGCAGTATGCGGAAACCGTGCGGGCGGTTGTTTTATGCGGTACTTTGATTTATGAATTAATCGGCCCAAGCGTATCCAAGTGGGCGCTGACACAGGCCGGCGAAATCAGCGAATAACGAAGAAAGCAGCATTTTCCCTGACCCTTTTGATCAGGCGGAGAAAGCGCTGCTTTTTCTTATGGAGTGACAAGGTTGTCCAACGGATAAGCCTGAATGAAGTCGATGAGAGCCTCGGTGCTTTTAAGCGGTAATTTTCCATAGTTGAGCGAAGCGTGGATCCGCTGCCCCGAAGAATTATATTTTTCTGGTTAAACCATAATCATCGGTCCTTCCGGCTCGGAAAAAAAGGTAATGGTGTGATGCAAGGTTTTGGATTGAAGATGGATGCGGGGGAAAAAGCCAAAGGGAATGTCCCGGTCGTGAGCGCGCTTAACAAGCTGAATCTGTCCGGCTTGTTCCAACAGAAACGCTCTGTCGGCACAGTCTTTGACCTCGATCAGGGTGTTCCAGCTGTCCTGTAACGGAATTTGATGATTGTACAGAAATATCTGCTGCACGGAATCCGTTTGAATTTTCTCAAATACAAGATAAGGCCACAGTTGGTAAAATCCCAGCAGCAAAACTAGGATCAGCAGCGAAAGCAACGAGCTTTTCAGCCGGCTTTGTTTGATCTTCATCGGAAAAACGCACCTTTCTGCTTGCTTTCAGTATAATCGGTCAGCAGCGTTTTTGAAAGTCGGAAATCGCCTTTTAAACGGTAAAAAACGTGACAAATGACGCAGATCATGATAAATTTTAAACCATGAGGTGAATGGGAATGAAAGAACAATGCAAGACATGGGTAAAGCAGCATCTTGACGAAGGCATGGATCTGGTCAGGGCGATGTATGAGCATCCGGAACTGGGTGATCAGGAATTTGAATCCATGGCGCTGCTGAGTGAAAAACTGGAGCAGCTGGGATTTGAAGTCGAGCGCAGCTATCTGCTTCCAACCGGCTTTATCGGCCGCTATGATTCGGGGAAGCCGGGTCCTAAAATTGCGTTTTTATGCGAGTATGACGCGCTGCCGGAGGTGGGTCATGGCTGCGGTCACAATTTAATCGCGGCGATCGGCGTCTTGGCCGGCGGCGCCTACAAAGCGGTAATCGATCAGCTGGGCGGAGAGGTCCGGGTGATCGGAACTCCGGCTGAGGAAAACTTCGGCGGCAAGGTGCGCATGGCCGAGAAGGGCTGCTTTGATGATCTCGACGCGGCGATGATGATCCATCCGAGTACAGAAAACCGCTTGGGCGGGCGGACAAATGCTTTAATGCCGCTGAAATTTGAGTTTTATGGAAAAAACGCCCATGCCTGTCATCCGCAGGAGGGCAAAAGCGCGCTGGACGCTGCCGTCAATACGTTTGTAGCGATCAACATGATGCGTCAGTTTATGGAGCCGGGCTGTTTTATTCACGGCATTGTGAAAGACGGCGGGGAAGCCGCCAATGTCATTCCGGCCTATGCTTCGCTGGAATACTACTTCCGGGCGCCGACGATGGCGGTGGCCAAAGCGATGTCGGAAAGAGCGGTCCAATGTGCCGAGGGCGCTTGTCAGATGGCCGGGACAACTTTGAAAACCAGCGTTTATGAATGTCCGTACGAAGACAATAAGATCAATTATACATTATCCCGCCTGCTTCAAAAGCAGTATGAAGAATTAGGTTTACAGGAAATCCAGCCGGTGGATGAAGTGCCGGGCGGTTCCAGCGATATCGGAGCGGTCAGCTACCGCTGTCCGGCGCTGCATGGATATATCCGCATCTGCGGCTGTGAAGTGACCGGTCATTCACGGGAAATGGCGGCGGCGACGATCAGTCCGCAAGGCCGTCAGGGGCTGGCCAGCGGCGCCAGTGCGCTGGCGATGTGCGCGGTGGAGCTGGCCTGTGATCCGCAGCTGCTGGCCGAGGTCAAGGCGGAATTTTCCCGCTAAAGCGATTCAATTTCACATTCCAGTGTCACAGAGGTCTCTGCATAGACCTCTTTTTGTATATGGCTGATCAAAGCATGGACGTCGTCGCTGCTGGCCTGGCTTCGATTGATGATAAAGCCGGCATGCTTTTCCGAGACCTGCGCGCCGCCGATCTGTCTGCCTTTTAATCCGCACTGGTCGATCAAGGCGGAGGCATAATACCCTTCAGGCCGTTTAAATACGCTGCCGGCGCTGGGATATTCCAGCGGCTGTTTCAATTTTCTCCGCTCCATAGTTTCTTCCATCAAAGAGCGGATTTTGTGCCGCTGTCCCGGCTTCAGCCGAAAAGCGGCGCTCAGCAGCACATGGTTCTGATCGTTTAAAAGACTTCTTCGGTAACCGAATTGCAGCTGATCACGGGTCAGGGTTCTTTCCTGGCCCTGGATCAAAACCTGAGCGGATTCCAACAGCTCGGAAAGCTCGGTGCCGAAAGCGCCGCTGTTGTTGTGCAAGGCACCTCCTACGCTTCCGGGAATTCCGTATAGCCGTTCCAGTCCGGATAATTCTGCCTGCATCGCGCCGTCGCACAGCCGCTTGATCGTCAATCCTCCGTCGGCTTTCAGCAATGTTCCTTCTACGTTCAGCTTAGCCCAGTTGGAACGTAGCAGAATGATCATGCCGGGGTAGCCTGAGGAAGCGATCAGCACATTGCTGGCCTGACCCAAGATTCGATACGGTATTTTGGCCTGCTGTGCGCTTAAGATGCATGCACGCAGCTTGTCTGCGGTGTCCGGCAGCGCAATTAATTCCGCTGCACCGCCGATCCTAAATGACGTATACGGCGCCATCGTTACCCGCCGTTCGATCGCAATCTTCTTTTGTTGAAGCTCTTGAATAAAATTGAAGTCCATGGGCATAATTTCTCTCCTTTGAATTTGTTTAAGTTTACGGCTGAATTCTGTGCAGACATCCTTAAAAATGATATAATAATAAAAATGATCTAACCAGAATGAAGGATGTGTGAGGTATGGAATCCTATCTTTATACTGCGGTAAACGGGGAAGGCCGCAAAGTACGGGGGGAAAAGCGGGCCGAAGATGTGGTTCATCTTTACGCGCTTTTAAATAACGAAGGTCTTTACTGCCTGAATGCTCACCGCAAGGCACAGTGGGAAACGCAGACGGGGAAACCGAAGAATCAGGAATTATCGCTGATGTGCAAGCAGCTGGCGGCGATGCTGAGTTCGGGGATTCCGTTAGTCAACGCTTTGGAAATGCTGAGGCAGAAAAGCGATAAGAAGAAGATGAAGAAGCTGTACGCTCAGCTGGTTGAGGAAGTGCGCAAAGGCTCGTCACTGACGCTGGCCATGCGTCAATGCCAGCAGGCGTTTCCGCCGCTGTTAATCTATTTAGTGCAGGCCGGGGAGATGAACGGCACGCTTGATGCGGTGATGGAACGGATGGCGGGGCATTACGATAAGGAATATAAGCTGCGCAACAAGGTCACCTCTGCTTTAATCTATCCGGTTATGCTGCTGGTGGTTACCGTGGCGGTAATTCTTGCGCTGATGACATCGGTTGTTCCAAGCTTTTTAAGCATGGTTGGCGATATGGCGCTGCCGTGGAATACTTTGCTTTTGATCTCAATGAGTAATTTTATTGTTGCCTATTGGCCATTTTTAATTCTTGGCGTGCTGTTTTTAGCCCTTGGCGTGCGGATGGCGCTGAAGGTGCCGGCGCTGCGGCGGGGATTTGATGAGCTGAAAGTCAAGTTTCCGCTGTTTGGAACGTTAAATCGGATTGTGGCGACCTCGCGCTTTGCGCGCACCTTTTCCTCGCTGTATTCCAGCGGCATATCCGTCATTGATTCGCTGCAGGTTTCCGGCGATGTGCTGAATAACCGCTATTTTACAGAGAAGATCGGCTGGATCAGTGAACGTGTCCGCCGCGGTGAGATGCTTTCCCGTTCCATCGAAGCTTCTCAGGCCTTTGATCCGCTGCTGAACTCAATGATGTACGTCGGGGAGGAATCAGGATCGCTGGAGGATGTGCTGAATTCCATTTCGGATTACTACGATACCGAGGCTGACAATGCGACGCAGAAAATGGTGGCGATGATGGAACCGATCATGATTATCATCTTAGCGATCATCATCTTCTTCGTTATTATTTCCATTCTTATGCCGATTTATGATTCTTACGGAATGATTGCCTAACAGGGGGGAAATGACGATGATACTATTGCATATTATGCAGCGGCATGCCGTTGTGATATGGGGAAAAGCAAAAAAACAAACGCTGCAGGTGAAGCGCTCAAGCACGCAGGAAATCCCGGAAGGTCTGTTGATCAACGGCTTTATTCAGGATGAGGAAGGCTTTGCCCGATGGGCGAAAAGCCTGGCGGATCAGTTGGAACTTAAAGGCAAAAAGGTCACGGTGATTGCGGACAGTACAGCCGTGATTTATCGTCAGATTGAAACGCCGAAGCTCAAAGCGAAAACGCTGGAGAAAAACTTATATTTTAACTTAGCCCGTCAGATTGGCAATATCGCGGAAAATACCGTAGATTATGCGGTGATGCCGAATGTGGAGAACGGCAGTGAAAGCCTGACTGTCGTCGTTCCGCAGACCTTTGGCGAAGCTTATGCGAAGGCCTTAAAAGCGGCCGGCGTCAAGCCGCAGCGCTTGATCACTTCGACATTGGCTTTGATTCAGGCCGGGTTGTTTTTGAAAGAAGAAAAGACGGCCATATACTCCTGGTGTTCCGATGAAGTCTGTACGTCGGTGCTGTTTAACAACGGGCGGTTTATGTTTTCCAACGTCTTTCGTTTTGACCGCAATCAGACTCCGTTAGCGGTCATGAATGAACGGATTTCTCAGCTTGTGCAGTTTCAGCGGATAAAAAATCCGGATTCTCCCGTTGAGATGGTTCATATCGGTGCGCCGCGGGAAGTTGAATCCATTGCCCAGGAGCTTACTCAGCTTTTGCGCTTGCCGACCGAGATTTTCCCGGCTGTGGAAGGATTAAGCGGCTGTGAGGTATCCGCGCAGGTCTGCGCGGTGTATGGTTTAGCCCAAATTCGCCGCCCCTATGATCTATTTCATGGAATCAATCATCAACGCTATACCGAGGCCTATCGCCACCGGCAAACACTGCGGCTGATCGGCGGTTTGTTCGCCGTCAATGCGCTCGTGCTGGCCGGCTTGGCATATCGGCAGTTTGCGTTAAATCAAATCGAAGACAACGCGATCAAACAAGTGCAGGCCCAGCTGCAGCTGCCTGAACGGATTTCGCAGTATGATGAAGCGTTAGTTGTTTCCATGCAGAATTCCCTAACCCGTCAGCAGATCGCCGACGCTTTGCAGGCGCTGCAGTACAGTGAACAAACGGAGCAGTTTACCAAGACTTTATTTGAACAGATTCAGGCCTTAAAGCCCAAGGATGTTTCGATTATCGGACTGCAGGTGCAGGACGGCTTATCCGTACAGTTATCCTGTACGTCATCCAACCGCCTTTCGCCTTCGCTCTATACTCAGGATCTGCGTTCCACCGATTGGTTCGCGGATGTCAATTATACCGGATTTACGTACAATCAAAGTCAGAAAAGCTACAGCTTTCTGATCACTTTAGGACTGAAGGGAGGGGATGGCGAATGAAGCTCTCCGAACGCGAGAAAATCTTACTGGTCGTCCTAGCTTTTCTCATCCTCAATGTCATCGGGATTCAGTTTCTTTTAGCTCCGATGCAGAATCACCACAAAGAATTAGTCAATGAGCGCGCCCAAATCGAAGATGAGCTGCTTCAGCAGCAGCAGATGATTGACATGCTGGAATCGCTGAATCAGGATCATCTGGATCTGACGCAGCAGCTTCAGGATTTAGCGGACCGCTTTGTTCCGCCGAAGTATTCGGAATTGAAGGATGAATATCTGTACGAAACGATGGCGGATTTTATCAAGCAGTGGGATTCTTTGACAATTTCCGATCTGACCTATGCAACTCTTCCCGGCAGTGAAGAATCGCTCAGCGTCGTCTTGATGGTTGAAGCTGATTTTACGGTTACCGGCAAGATGGATCAAATGATCGGAGCGATGGATAAGATCCAGCAGCTGCCGCAGGTCATTTCCATTACTTCGCTATCGGTCAGTGAGAAAGACAAGCAGATGCAGGGCTCGTTCCATCTTCAGTTCTATACCTTTAATGAATAGCAACCAGTCCATTTGACTGAGAAAGGAGGAAGGGGATTGACAAATAAAAAAGGCAGCACACTGTTGCTGGCGCTGTGCCTGTTCTTTGTCTTTTTGATCTTTGCGGGCGCCCTGCTTCCTCTGGCTCAGCGAGCATTCAAGAATACGGCCGCGGATGTCACGCAGCAGCAGGCGGAGTATATTGCCCAAAGCACACTGGAAGCTTTGATCAGTCAGCTGGATAATGAAGCTTTGCAGAAGACACTGATTGATGTAGTAAAAGGCACTAAAAATCAGGTTGAAAGCGAATGGGCCAGCTATGGCGATTATGGCGAATATCGGTATGTAATAACGCTGGATCCTTTTATTGATACTCATCATTGGTTTTCGTGGGTTAAGAAAAAATTATATATTACGTCAGAATCAAGATATGAAGGAAAGACATCCACATTGACCGCCGCTGTACAATCCACACGATTTGATAATCTATTCTTTGATCCGATAGGTATTGAAAAAGAATTTCTTGGTGATCAAGCCAGGGCTAAACGCGCTGTGTTTATTAATGAATGCCGAGTACCGACAGAAGCTTCAGCTGATTTTTGGATTAACGCGATTTCTGATTTGTCAGTCACCCAAGAAAATGTTAATGGACAAATTAGCGAGGGAAAAACAGATTCCTCTTATCCCAATGAGTTTGTTGACGAAAAAGTAGTTCTTATTTATCGCAATATAAAGAACCCTGTTGTAACAGGGAATATTGATGGCAATGTTTTATTAGAGCCAGCAGAATATACGAAGGCGACAATTGGCAGCAATGAAATCGGACAAGTCGTTATTAATGGTGACGTTATTTGTAAAGGCGATTTAATATTAAAGAATGCCAGAATTAATGGGGCTATTTATTACAGTGGAAATTTAACAAATATAGGCAGTTCTTATACTGGCGAAACATATCAGGTAAATAATGATCATGAAATCTTTTCATATTACGAACTTAATTTACCGGTAATCCCCGCTCCCTTGAAAGTATTGGAATATGAAAATAATAATAGTTATGATGAAGAAAATGTGGATGTTATATTGGATGATTCTAAGGTTTTAATCTTTAATTGCATTAATCCTCAATTAAATTCACTGCATATCAAAAGTGGAAAATATCGTACTGCTGCTTACTTTAATTTGACTAAAATGCCTAATGATCTTGTTATTGAAAGTGATAATAAACGTTTTCGGCCAATTATAATTATTGATGATGAAAATCCTGTGTTAAGCGATCAAATTTCAACAAATCTATTAAGCAGTGAGAATATCATTCTTGTTTTTACTCATCCTGTACGAATACAAGGTGATTTAAATGTAAGTGTTTTTGCACCTAAAATTATATTTGAAGCAGAGGGAGTTACAGTAAACGGCCAAATTCAGGCATGTGAATTTGTGAACAGTGAATTAGTAAACAGTATTAATCTAAGAGCAAGAAATAGTGATAATATGTACTTTATTACAAAACTCAACAGTACAGAATCTTATTATTTCGATCTGTTATATTACCAGAAATAAGAAGGGAGGTCAGGCGTATGAATAAACGAGGCATGACATTGTTGGAAGTTGTCGTCGCTTTAGGAATTCTTGTTACGATTGTCGTATCGTTAACGAAAGTGTTTACTTCCGGCGTTTCGATTACGACGGAAGCGGACAGTCTGAGCCGCAGTGAATTGAAAGTCCGCAAGGCGATTGCTGGTGAGAAAATTGCCGGAATTAAAATTACGTCCCAAAATTCATCGCTGAATTTCTCCCTGGATGGAAATACGTTTGCTATCTCCGGTCAGATGAAAACCTATTCGGATGTCAAAGGACGCGTTAACTATCAGTATTTCGAGGCGGATCCCTCATGAAAAAACGTGGATTTACATTGATGGAACTGATCTTAGTCATCGGTTTGCTGACAACGCTGGTGATTGGCATGACCGCAATTTTCAAACCGATGATCACGACATTTCAAAAGAGCGCAGCTCAGACAGATTTAAAAGAAAAAGCTCAGATTCTATTGGAACAAGTCAGCGGTGAAATCAAAACAGCGAAGAATGTGGCGACTTCCAAGGCGTCGATGAATGATTTCACGGATGAATATCAGCGCAGTTATATTCTGTATTGCATTCAGGATGGTTTGTTGCGGGTGCGGGAATATCCCGGCGGAGAGGCCAAGCTCCTGTATCCGGAAGAATTTTACAACGGATATCGTGTTGACATGAAGCTGTCTACAGCCCAAAAGGATTATGACAGTGAAACATCCACAGTCAAAATCACATTGATCTTTAATAAAAACGGCGAGAAATATCGTGCTGAAACAGCGGTTGAATGCTTAAATATCAATTATGATCAGCCGCATTTCAGCATTGTTCTGTCAGAAGGCTATATTGCAATAGAAAGGTAAGGCGGAAACTATGAAAAATCTACCCATTGGTCAGCTGCTTTTAGAGCAAGGTTATATTACAGAGGATCAGCTGAATAAAGCGTTAGCTTATCAGAAATCCCATCCGGGCAATCGACTGGGCGACGTTTTAATTGAGTTGGGATATATTACAGAAGAAAAGAAACTGAAAGTGCTGAGCGTGCGGTTGAATGTTCCGGTCTATGAAGGTTTTCAGATCACGGTTAACAGTGATATTGTCCGCCTGATTTCAGAAGACGTTGCGAAAAAATATCAGGTTATGCCGCTGGAGATCAAAAACAATGCGCTTCAGCTGGCTACCAGTGATCCGCTGGATTTCTATGCTTTGGAAGATATCAAGGCTTCCTGCGGAATTCCTGTTTCGCCGGTGCTGGCGCCGAAGGAAATGATCGAGAATGCGATTCGGCGCAACTATGCCGAAGCCAATGTCAGCAGCGCGATTGATGAGATCCAGAAAGATCTGACTGAGGATCAGGATTTAGCGCTCAACGATGAATTGTCAGAACTGACCCAGCGTGTCGATAACGCCCCGGTGGTGAAGTTTGTCAATAATATGATTCGTCAGGCCTATGAAACAGGCGCTAGTGATATTCATATCGAACCGTTTGAAATGACCACGGTCATTCGATTTAGAACAGATGGCGTTCTGCATGAATTCACCCGAATTGCCAAATCCATTCATGAAGCCTTGATTACACGTATCAAAATTATGGGCAACATGAATATCGCGGAAAAGCGGATTCCTCAGGATGGTCATATTGAAAGTCAGATTGATGGCAAGAACTTGGATATTCGTCTGTCTTCCCTGCCTACTGTCTATGGCGAAAAAATGGTCATTCGTCTGTTGGGTCACAGCCTGCAGGAACTGTCGACATTAAAAGATCTCGGTTTGCAGCAAAAAGATTATGATTTGATGGAAACCATGATCCATCAGCCGTATGGAATTTTATTGTTTACCGGTCCTACCGGCAGCGGCAAAACTACGACTCTCTATGCCATTCTGAATGAACTGGCGCGTGAGGAAGTCAATGTCATTACCATTGAAGATCCAGTTGAAAAGCGCATGATGGGCGTCAATCAGGTTCAAGTCAATACCAAGGCTGGATTAACCTTTGCCTCTGCGCTGCGTTCCATTCTGCGGCAGGATCCGGATGTCATCATGATCGGCGAAATCCGAGATGAAGAAACTGCTGAAATCGCGGTTCGTTCCGCCATCACGGGGCACTATGTTTTGTCTACGATTCATACGAATGACAGCGCCACGGCGATTGCCCGGTTAAAAGATATGAATGTTGAACCGTATTTATTAGCATCCTCGGTTGTCGGGATTATCGCTCAACGCTTAGTCCGTCAGCTCTGTCCGTATTGCAAGCAGCAGATCATGCCGACAACTGAACAAAGTCAGCTGTTAGGCGGATATACAGGGCCGATTTATAAACCGCACGGCTGCCCGCGCTGCAATCAGACTGGATATAAAGGCCGTACTGCTTTGTTTGAAATCTTGCCTTTGACTGCAGAGATTCGGGATTTGATTGTCAGCTCCAATGATACGAATAAAATCAAGGATGCAGCTATCCGCGAGGGCATGACAACCTTGTCTGAGGAAATGATTAAAATGATTGTCAAAGGACAGACCTCAATGGAAGAAATGCTGCGGGTTATCTATACGATTTAACGGCAACGGATATTACAAGTTTCTTACAATTTTTACAATGTTATCGCAACATAAATGAACTAACCGTGATATAATAAAATCATCCAAGAGAGAAAGGGATTATTAACTATGAAAAAGTTCAGAAAGAACAACAAAAAGGGCTTCACATTAATTGAGCTGATCGTCGTTGTGGCGATTCTGGTTGCATTAATGCTGATGCTGGTACCGAGATTGACGGGATTTACTAAGGATGCAACGAGAACGGCAAATGAAGCAAATGCACGAGCGGTCTACACTGCAATCAAAGCTACTGAAACAGCGAAAACTACAGGCTTGTATAAAGGAGAGCCAACAGTAACACTTTGTGGCGAAGAAAAAGTTTATGAAGAGTTCTGGGATAAAGAGGATCCAAAGCTTCCAGAAATTAGATTAGCATGCAGTTATGCTGATGGTGTTGTTACTTATGGAACAGGTGATGATACTAAGGGAGTTTATCCTAAAACAGATAAGACTACACCAGCAGAATAAAGAGTAATTACGAGAGCCTAACCGCTCTCTTTTCTTTTCCCGTAATTCAAGGTACAATGGTACTAATAAATGAGGTGATCAACATGGATTTACAGGGTTGGATGGATCAAGGAAGGGCGATGGACTGCACCGATCTGCATTTGACAGTGGGGCTGCCGGTGGTCGCGAGAATGTTAGGAGAACTGACAATCATCGGAGATGAGCCGTTAACAAAAGAAGAAATACATGCGATGCTGGCAACAGTGATGAATCGGGCTCAGCAGGAGGAATATCAAAAAGGGGATTTAGACTTTGGATTTCAGGATGCGCACGGGTACAGTGTGCGTGTCAATGCGTATTATCAAAAAGGGAATCCGTGCGCAGCGCTGCGTTTGTTAAGAAATACAATTCCTACGTTTGATGATCTAATGATTCCGGAGGCCGTGCGGAAGTTGTCAACGCTGCCGCGCGGGCTAGTATTGGTGACGGGACCAACGGGAAGCGGAAAATCAACGACAATGGCGGCCATGATCAATTCCATCTCGCATTCACGCAAGGCGCATATCATCACGATTGAAGATCCGATTGAATATCGTTTTGACCATGCTTCCAGTATCGTACATCAGCGGGAAGTCGGGGTTGATGTCGCTTCGTTTGCGGATGCCTTGCGCAGTGCTTTGCGCGAAGATCCGGATGTCATTTTGGTGGGGGAGATGCGCGACTTTGAAACAATCCAGGCGGCGATCCGGGCTGCGGAAACAGGGCATTTGGTTATTTCAACACTGCATACGAATTCGGCTGTCAGCACCATTGACCGTATCATCGACGTATTCCCGGAAGCTCAGCAAGGTCAGATTCGCGTGCAGTTGGCCAGCGTGCTGAAAGGCGTTGTAACCCAACAGCTGCTGGTTCGTCAGGATCAGCCGGGAAGATTGGCTGCCTTTGAGATTCTGCTGACCAATGACGCTGTTGCGGCAATGATCCGTGAAAACAAAGGGCATCAGATCAGCAGTGTTTTACAGACTGGACAAAAGGCCGGAATGCGGCAGATGGATTACGATCTGGCACGGTTAGTTCAGGAAGGGAAGATCTCAGAAAAAACTGCGCGTGAGCGGTGTTTGAAAGAAGCCGATTTGCAACAGTATTTGTCGTATACTGTGTCCTCGGCCTCGACGTATTACTTTTAAAAAAAGACAGCCTGCGCTGTCCTTAGAACAAAGATAAATAAGCTTGAATCAGCGTGTTGCCCCAATAGACGCTGAGGGTTAAGCCGACAGCCAGAAAGGGACCAAAGGGAATCTCTGATTTCCGGTCCTTTTTTTTGTGAATCATGAGATACAAAGCAGCCAGCGCGCCGACGAAGCTGCTTAAGACAAAAGCGGTCATGACTAAGGGTGCCCCCAGATAGAATCCGGCAGCACACATGATCTTGACGTCCCCGCCGCCCATTAAATTAAAGCGGGATAAGATCCACAGCGGGAAAGAGATGATCAAGGCACCCAGAACCCGGATGGGAATTGAAGCAGGATTCAAAGCAAGGGCAGCGACACCTAACATTAAAATAAAGACCGATAAGCGGTCGGGGATCTCCATCGTATCCCAGTCGATCATCGCCATGACCACTAAGATCGATAGAAATAAGCAATGCAGAATCGCTTCCGGAGTCGGACCGTAAAAATAACCGCATCCAGCATACAGGAAGCCGGTTAAGCTTTCAATCAGCGGATAACGCGGTGAGATCGGAGCGCGGCAGTATCGGCATTTTCCGCGTAAGCCCAGCCAACTGAACAAGGGCACTAAATCCAAAGCCGATAAAGTGTGATGGCACTGCGGACAGAAGCTGCGCCCTTTGGCCGTGGACAGATGCAGGGGCAGCCGATAAATTGCAACGTTAAGATAAGACCCGATAACCAGACCGAATAAAAAGAAAAAAAGAACGATAATCCATTCCATAACGACAAACCTTCAATCGCAAAGGGGCAGGCTAACCCTGCAGCCCCTGTGACTGACGTTCCATATTTTCAACGACAATATCATGGATTTCGCCAAGACTGGCGCAGTATTCCAAGACCTTCCAAGGTGTATTGGTATGAAAATGAATCTTGATCATTTCCTCATCGCCGACCGCCAACAGGCAGTCGCCCGCAATATTCTCCGTGATGTAGTCATGAATTGCATCTTCAGAAAGATCATGACCTTCAATCAAAAGCTGAGTATCAAATTTAAATTCTAACATAACATTCTCCTTTGCCGTTTTCCGGCGTTATCTTTATTTTACTCTGAAAGGGAAGATCGGGCAATCTTTCACCAAGAGAAAGAAAAGAAGAAAAATAAGAATTGACAAAGATAGAAGGTAACTCTATAATACATTTAGATAATTATCTAAATGATTGGAGGAGTGAGAGGTGGGAATGCAGGAAACTTTTAAAGCCTTATCTGATCCCACACGGCGTGAGATTTTGGAACTGCTGAAAGAAAGACGGATGACGGCCGGTGAAATCGCTTCGCACTTCCAGATGACCAATGCGACGGTATCGCATCATCTGGCTGTGCTGCGGAAAGCTGATCTGATCAGTGATGATCGTGACGGCAAGTATATTTATTATGAATTGAATATGAGCGTATTTTCTGAAATGTTAGGCTGGGCTTTAGGATTTGTAAAAGAAAAAGAAAGTGGGGATTGATTTGAAAAAGTTCTTCGATTGGAAATTGTTAATTCTTCCAGTGCTGGCTGTGGTTATGACTATGATTGCCTGGCCGTCGCTGCCTGAAATCATCCCGACGCATTTCAACGTTCAGGGAATTGCGGACAATACCGGACCGAAAGCTTCAATCTGGATTTTTCCGGCGGCGTTATTCTTGATTCCTGCAATCATGGCGATCTCCCCGAAGATTGATCCGCGGCGGCATAATTATGTCAAATTCAAAAAGTCGTATGGCGTTATCATGGCTGTCACAGAAATCTTTCTGTTTCTGATGTACGGCTGGGTGTTAGGGCAGATCTATGGAATCTCGGCAGTTAGCGGGGAATATTTGCCGCCGGTGATGACGGGCTTATTATTTCTGATCCTGGGCAACGTGATGCCGAAGATCAAACAGAATTATCTGGTTGGTGTGAAGACAATCTGGAGCTATGATGATCCGGATAACTGGAATAAAACGCAGCGCTTCGGCGGTTACTGCTTCTGCCTTGTCGGCGTTCTGCTTCTGTTATCGTGTTTTGTACCGCTGGCAATGCGAGCGGCGGTCATCTTGAGCTTAATTCTGATCGCGGCGCTGTTGCCGCTGGGCTATTCCTGGCTGTTGTTCAGGAAGAAAGATAAGGAGAATAAACATGCTGGAAATTAAAAGTTTAGTCAAACGTTATGGGCATAAGACCGCTGTCGATCATTTGGATCTGACTTGTGAAAACGGTGAGATCTTTGGGTTTATCGGTCCTAACGGCGCGGGAAAAACGACAACGATCAAAGCGGTTGTCGGGATTCTGGATTTTGACGAAGGAGAAATCCTGATCGACGGGCATTCGATTCGTCAGGAACCGTTAACATGCAAGCAAAACCTGGCTTACATTCCGGATAATCCGGACCTCTATGACATTATGCGCGGAGATGAGTATTTGAATTTTGTCGCGGATATCTATCAGATTGATCAACAGACTCGTTCGCAGCGGATTCAGAAATATGCGCGTTTATTTGAACTGGAAGGAGCGCTGACGATGCCGATCAGCAGCTACTCGCATGGAATGAAGCAGAAGCTGGCAGTAATCAGTGCATTTCTGCACGATCCCAAGCTCTTGGTTCTGGATGAACCGTTTGTCGGTCTGGATCCGAAGGCTTCCTTCTTGCTGAAAAAGCTGATGCGCGAGCATTGTGACCGCGGCAACACGATTTTCTTTTCAACGCATGTTCTGGAAGTGGCGCAGAAGCTGTGCGATCATGTTGGAATCTTGAAGGACGGAAGGCTGGCGGCGTTGGGAACTATGGATGAAGTCATTGGTGATCAATCGCTGGAAGAGGTCTTCTTGGAGCTGGCGGATCATGAATAGATCGTTTGTCCTGTTTCGGCTGTCGTTGAAACAGCTGATCTGGCAGATGGCGAGAACCTTTGGCGGACGAAAGAAATTCAGTCCGGTCCTGATTCTTCTGGCGGCAAGTCTGTTGATCGGTCTATCCGGCTTATACAGCTGGTCTATGATCGCAGGGGTGCCGGAATCGATGAATCTGCTTATTCCGCTGTCGATACTCAGCGCCGCGTTCGGTTTGATCTTGGTCTTCGGCTTCTATCATGCCCAGGGCTATTTGTTTGATTTTCGTGATTATGACCTGTTGTTCAGCATGCCGCTGTCGCGCCGTCAGATTCTGATGTCCAAACTGATTGCTTTGATCGCGATGATGTTACTGTACAGTGCGTTTTTGACGCTGCCGATGATGGTGCTGTTTCAGCTGCATTATGCGATGCCGCTGACGTTTTTACTCTATGGATTGATTGGACAGCTGCTTCTGCCGCTGATTCCGATGACCGTGGCTTGTCTGGCAGCCGTATTGGTTCGCTTGATTTCCAGCCGGGTCAAACATCCGGTTTTGATTCGCAATCTTTTGTCCTTGGGTATGGTGATCGGATTGATGGCAGTGATGACCTTGTTTCAGAGCCAGACCGGTCAGGCTCAGGATATCGGGGCTTTGATTCGTCCGATCCAAACCGGATTGGCCCCGGTTTACTGGCTGACAATGGCGATGATGCAGGGAAGCTTCGGCGAACTGCTGAAACTGATCGGCGCTTCTTCGCTGGTTCTGCTGCTATTCTTAGCCGCCATCGCTCCGCTTTGGAATACGCTGAATCAAAAGGCGCGAATGACATCGGCCCAGGCTGGCGGTCGGATGAAGGTTCAGTCTTCTTCAATGAATGCAGCGCTATTCCGTAGAGAGCTGCGCCGGTATTTTGCTTCCACGTCGCTGGTCATGAATACCCTGGTCGGTCCAGTCATGGTTGCGCTGTGCGCGGTGATGCTGGCAGGCCAGAAAGATCTGATGGTTCAGGTGATGCTGGAAAGCGGCATGGATTTCAGTGCCTTCGCGGACCCGGTGGCTATGCTGCTTTTGGCGGTCTGTCTGTTCTGCGGGATGATCTGCCCGGTCACCGCGACCTCCATCTCGCTGGAAGGCAAGAATTTCTGGATCGTGCGCTCGCTGCCGATTCCGGCCGGCCGCTATCTGGGAGCAAAGCTGGCGCTGGATCTGGCGCTGAATATACCGGTCAGCTGGCTGAGCATTCTTATTCTAAGTGTTGTCTATCACTTTTCTTTACTGACTGTGGTTCTGCTGCTGACGCTGACCTTGCTGGCGATTTTGTGTTCCGGATTGTTCGGCTTAATCATCAATCTGCATTTTCCGCGGTTTGATTTTGATCGGGAAATCGTCGTTGTCAAGCAGAGCTTAAGCACGATGATCACCGTGCTGGCCGGTATGGGCGCCAGCTTTCTGATCCTTGCCGTTCTGCTGTTCTGGGCACCGCTGGAATCGTCTTTGATGATGATGGTGATCGCCCTGGTGCTGATCTTGCTGGCTGCGGGAATGGGGATTTATTTAATCCGTCGGGGAGAAGCTTTGCTTTCCAAACTGTCAGGCGTGTAAGCAGATAGCTCGGCGAACTTTCTTGGTCGAAAGTCTGGCAATTCTGGAATTCTCTGGTAAAATAGAGAGTAGAGAACAGACCGCAATTGCGGCCTGTCAACTCATTAGCCAGCTGCATGCCAACTGGCTGTCAAAGAAAAGGAGAGATACACATGAAAGATTTGAAAGGCACAAAGACGGAACAAAATCTGATGACAGCATTCGCCGGCGAAAGCCAGGCCCGCAACAAGTACACATACTACGCGTCCAAAGCCAAGAAGGACGGCTATGAGCAGATTGCGGCACTGTTTGAGGATACCGCTAATAATGAAAAAGAACATGCGAAGCTGTGGTTTAAGCTGCTGCATAACGGTATGCCTTCCACAATCGACAACCTGAAAGATGCGGCTGCCGGTGAAAACTACGAATGGACGGATATGTACGCGAAGATGGCAGAAGAAGCCCGCGAAGAAGGCTTTGATGCCATCGCGAAGACGATGGAAGGTGTCGCTGCGATTGAAAAGACCCATGAAGAACGTTATCTGAAACTGCTGGCCAACATTGAAAACGGTGAAGTTTTCGTTCGTAAAGGCGAACAGGTTTGGGAATGCCGCAACTGCGGACATCTGCATATCGGCGAAAGCGCTCCGGAAGTCTGCCCAGTCTGCGCTCATCCGAAGAGCTACTTCATGCTGCGTCCGACAAACTATTAATCCTTAATTCTGATTGATGAACCATCCTGAAAAGGGATGGTTTTTTCTTTTGACGAAGGCGGATCATGATATAATAAGCGCGGAAGAAAAGTGAAGGGGAGAGATTAATGAAAGAAGTCAAGACGAATGCCATGCGGATTCTGGATAAGCAGAAGCTGGCCTATCAGGTTCATTCGTATCCACATCATGAAAAAGAAGCAGTGGATGGGGTCAGCGTGGCGGCGATGCTGAATGAAAATCCGGCACACGTATTTAAAACACTGATCACGCAAGCTTCCAGTAAAGCGTACTATGTCTTTGTGATTCCGGTGGCAGACGAGCTGGATTTGAAAAAAGCGGCCAAAGCGGTAGGGGAGAAGGCCGTTGAATTGATTCCGGTGAAAAACTTATTCTCCGTCAGCGGTTATATTCGCGGCGGATGCAGTCCAATCGGTATGAAAAAGAGTCTGCCGACGATCATTCATAGTTCAGCTTTGGAATTGGAAACGATACTGTTCAGCGGCGGACAAATCGGCACTCAGATCGAAATGGCTCCCCAAGCCCTGGCCGAGCTGATTCATGCCCGGTTTGAAGCGGTTATCCGCTGAAATGATTACCATAAAAAAGAAAAAAATCCTTTTGTGTCCGAACAGAATGAACAGAAAGGATTTTTAATTTTATGCCTTTAATGGCGAAGCCTGCGGCACAATTAACGGCAGTTTATAAGGACCGGTGGTAATTTTAACATGGTTGGAGGTAAAGCCTTCGCCATCCGACTGCATCAAGATCGGCTGATCTACCTGAATTTCCACTTCTGAAGCCCGCAGGATCCGGCATTGCTTTAAATGGGTATGACGTCCCTGTTTGTATTTGGGCATCAGCCACAGCGTTTCCCATAAAGAAAGTGGTTCGATAAGGCAGATATCAAACAGCCCATCCTGTAAATCAGCTTGAGGTGCTGCGATAAACCCATTGCCGTAGCTGCTGCCGTTCATCACAGCGGCGATGATCGCTTTCTGCCGGATGGTTTCTGTTTCTGTCTTTAACACCAGCTCAAACGGCGTCGGTTTCAAAGCGCAGAATACGGCCGCCAAACCATAAACTGAGAATCTTGGGAGCGGATAGTTCTGGTACAATTTAATTGCCAGATCATTAACCCGCGCATCCAGACCCAGCGTCGTGCAGTTATGAAAACGCCAATGATGACATTGTCCGAAATCAACTTCCACCCATTTGCCCTGCAGTGTTTCGTGCAGCAGCTGCGCAAAGGGCAGCCTGCGCGAATCGATCATCCGATAGTAATCATTGCCTGTTCCGCAGGGAAGGATACCTAGGCGCAGTCCCTGAGACAGACCGTTTAACACTTCCCAAATCGTCCCATCTCCGCCCACTGCGTAGACAATCGTTTCCGGGTCAGGCTTGATTTCCGCCGCCAGCTTCTGAGCATGACCGGCATATTCGGACGTCCGAATCTCGCCGTCAAGATGATTTTGTTCGATTTCGGCCTGAATGATGGAGGCGGCTCGCTTTCCGTCGCCTTTGCCGGAAGTTGGATTGACGATGAATATATGCTTCATAATTTCCCCTATCTAAAAATGAATAATTCCTGAATAATTTTACCATGGTTATTTCTTCCGGTCATCTAGATTTAATTGAAACTTCAAAATATTATGCTATGATTGAACCAAAGGACGGGAAAGAACATGAAAGAATCAATTCTCTTTGATTTCGCGACCTTGAAGGATTTGGAATCCTGCAAACAAATTGTGGCTCAAAAGCTTCAGGCCAATCAGGTTGACTGCGATGATTTGGACGATCTGACCCGGGATATTATGAAGCTTTCCTATTCCATCGGCGGATCGTATGATGCGAATATGATCGTCAGTGTGACGCAGTGTTATTTGGATCATCCGCAGCTCAGCAAGAAAGTCAAAAAACGGAACATTGCCTAAAAAAGCCCCCGTCTGCACTGAGAATGCAGCTGAGGGCTTTTGTTTTGAGTGTAGTGAATTAGTCGCGGTTTTCACGGCGGCGTCCGCGCTGGCGCTGCTGACCTTTGGAAGCGGTGCGGCGCTTAGGCGGCAGATTGCTGTAATCCTTGCCCTTGCGTACCATCAACAGCGGATGAACGGTCTGGCCTTTAATCGGCGTCTTTTTCATCGCATCGGCGATTTCACGGTCAAACTGCCGCGGAATCTGCACGGTTGTTTCCTGAGCACTAATCCGGATCTTCCCGATTTCCTTGCCCGGCAGTCCCGTTGCGGTGGCAATTGCACTGACAATGATCGAAGCATTGACATCCTGATCTGAACCGATATCGAGAATCAGCTCGCTCATGCCTTTTTCCGTAACCGTCAAAGCTGGACGGACAGAAGCATTCCAGGCGGATTCGTCAAACATTTCCTGTCCGGCAATCTGATAAGCCAAGGCTAAAGCCATTTCACGATAGGAATAGCCGTCGTCTTTCATGCTGTCGATGATTGCGGCCAGGGATTCCGGAACATCGCGGGTCATCCGGTGTTCCAGATCTTCGCGTAAGAAATCCAGGCGGATCTTGCGTACTTCCTCTAAAGAAGGCAGCGGTTTCTGCGTCAGCTTGGCGCGGGTTGTCCGTTCCAGATCGCGCAGCGCATATTTTTGTCTGGCGGTGATCAGCGTGACGGCCAAGCCTTCCTTGCCGGCTCGTCCAGTTCGGCCGATGCGGTGAACATAATATTCAGTTTCCTGCGGCAGATCGTAGTTGAATACGACATCCATGGAGTCAACGTCAATGCCGCGGGCGGCAACGTCCGTCGCAACCAAAATATTAATCTTGCCTTTTTTGAAGTTATCCATGACGCTCGTCCGCATTTCCTGCTTCATATCGCCATGCAGAGCCGCGGCCGGATAGCCTTTGGATACTAAATCCGAGGTCAGTTCATCAACCATTTTCTTCGTGTTGCAGAAAATCATCGCCAGATGCGGATTCTGCATCGAAATGAGCTGCATCAGAATTTCTTTCTTGGCTTCTTTTGGACAGATGTAATAGATCTGTTCAATCTTCGGCACGGTCATCTGGGTCGCCGGAGTCTTGATGTGAACCGGATTGGTTTGATACTGTGAGGTAATCTCCAGGATCGGCTTCGGCATGGTGGCCGAAAACAGGACTGTCTGACGCTCTTGCGGCAGGGCCTCGATCACGGTTTCAATATCTTCGCGAAATCCCATATTCAGCATTTCATCCGCTTCATCCAGGACCAGAACACGGCACTGATCAAAGCGCAGCGTCCGGCGGCGGATATGATCCAGCACGCGTCCAGGAGTCCCAACGACGATATCAGCGCCTTTTTTTAATTCTAAGATCTGCTTGCTGATCTGCTGACCACCATAGACGGCTACCGTACGGATACCTTCTTTGTATTTTGTAAACTTGCGGATTTCATCACAGACCTGCATCGCCAGCTCACGGGTTGGAGAAAGGATCAGTGCCTGAGGACGCTTGCGGTCAGTAACCTGAAGCATTTCAATGATGGGAATGGCAAATGCTGCTGTTTTTCCGGTACCGGTTTGAGATTGTCCAATGACATCGCCGCCGTTCATCACAACCGGAATGCACGCGCTTTGGATATAGGTAGCCTCTGTGTAGCCGCAGTCTGCGATGGCGCGGCTCATCTCAGGGGATAGGTTTAGTTCATTAAATTTCATGTATTTCTCTCTTTCATCTAAAAAATCACTCGCCTAGGAGTATATCATTATTATGGACAAAAGTAAAATGAATTAAGCAAGCTTAGAATGAAGTATGATATAATAGTTGTGATAAAAGAACAAAGGTGAAAACTATGAAAGAGAAACGCGGTTTTACATTGTTGGAAATGATCGTAACAGTCGCTATTTTATTTGTGCTTTTAACCATATTAATGCCGACGATGTCAGGCTTTGCTTCCTCAGCCAATGATCAAATTTCCGATGCCAATTTAGAGCTGTTAAACTTTGCGACGCATTCCTATGCTTCATTTCATGAAATTGAAAATCGGGATATTTTTGAAAATATCAAAGAAGATGAAGATCGTCAGCAGCTTTTGGTTAGCGATGGGTTAATCGAACAGGCGGTGCATCCAACTGGCGAAGGGGATTATTGTTGGAACATTACAGATCAGAAGTGGATTCGGTTTATTGACAGTACAGCTGTGGGCTGCGGCGGGGAATACAAGCCAACGGCCAATCCGGATGGATCATTAACACCGGATGTTGTGAAGACACCGGAGCCGACAACCTATCCATCGGCGAAACCGCTGCCGACCTACATTCCATCAGCTTATCAAAAAGCGTGTGAAGCCAGCGCGGGAAAATTTGATATTGTGAATGAAATCTGTTCCTGCCCGGATGGATATGTTTTAGAAAAAGAAATTACCGTTGATGGTGGAAAAAAGAAAGTATGTATGACTACTGCCGAGTATATGTGTAAAAATAGTGGCGGTAAGTATGACTTGCAAACAAAATCCTGTCTCTGTGAAGGCGAGCTGATTCCCAATGAACAAGAAAATATGTGTGTTTATGATTCGGTGAAGGCGAGCAAGGATAAATGCGAGGCTGATGGAGGAGCGTGGATTGAAGAAAATGGCAAGGGCTATTGCAAATTTACAGAAGTGAATGATAGTTTTGTTATAGATCAATCAAATCCTAATTTTGTTTTTGCGGCTACCCAGTTAGGTTCTGGTGACCCTGTCGATTTCTCTGTATTAAACAAGATAGAAAGCTTGGAAAGTCTGAAAGAGAAAAAAGCAAATTTGAGTGTTGGAAGCTATTTTCATTATCAAGGCAACGTGTATCGCGTGCATAACTATAGCTATAAATTAGATGATTTTACGAATCTGAGTGAATTTATAAAAGGAAATAATTTATTCAATATATCAAAACCTGAATATAGTAATAATAAAACTTATTTTGTCAATGAGTATGTCTTATATAACGGAACGTGGTATACGCCAAAGGATCAGGGTGGAGTTATGTCGCCGCCTGCTCAGGGAAGTCAATGGCAGGAATGCGGAACGAACTTGGATGAATTCAACGAAAATAATTCATGCAAATTGAAGTAAAGGTGCTTACTTTTATGTAAGCCCTTTTTTATTAGGAAAGACTTAAGATTCTGTGAAGATGTAAAATTTTCAAGACAGAGTATTGAGTATTCCCATTAAAAGGTGTAGACTAGGAATCGTATACGCTTAAAGAGGGCTGGTTATGAAAAAGATTGCTAAAGATCAAGTGATCTACGCGATGTCTTCGGAAAATAAGCCGGTTTTAAAAGCTCATTCCGGGGACAGAATATGTTTTGAAACAAGGGATTGCTATGGCGATGAAATTACGCCGCAGGATCCTGACAGGCGACCGCTTCAAATCAATCCGGCTACAGGTCCGGTATTTGTTGAAGAGGCTCAGGTTGGAGACACACTGAAGGTGACGATTGAGAAGATCACGCTTGAAGACCAAGCCTTGGTGGGCAGTTATCCTAAAAGTGGGATGATGGCCGATTGGATAGAGCGGCGGATGATTCATTTTCTGCCGGTACAGGAAAATCAGTTGGAATTTCAGAAAGATCTGGTTGTGAAAACGGCTCCCATGATCGGTGTGATCGGCGTAGCTCCCGAATCAGAATCTGTAGAATGCAGAAAACCAGGCGTTCATGGCGGAAACATGGACTGCCGAAAGATTCGTGAAGGCTCGGTTGTCTATCTGCCGGTGTTCCATCCCGGAGCATTGTTGGCCTTGGGAGATGTGCATGCAGCGATGGGTGATGGTGAAGTCATGGGCAGCGGTGCGGAAATCGCAGCGGATGTGATCGTTCAGATAGAAGTGATAAAAGAAACTTGCAGTGAACCTTGGGTTGTGGATCGGGATCGGGTGTATGTGATTACCTCCGCAGAAACCATGGAAGAAGCGCTGAAGCAAGGTTGTTATAAAATGAATCAAAGACTCCAGAAGCAGTTGGGATTATCGCCGGAAATGGCGGGGATGCTGATGAGTCTGGAAGGAAACAGTGAAATCTGTCAGGTGGTTAACCCTTTTGTTACCCTGCGGTTTGGCATGCCGCTTGTTCGGTTCCTTTCTAAGGAGGGAAAAAGGTCATGAATTTCAATCTGCCGTTTCGGGATAAAATCCTTCGCTTTTTAGGACCTACCCGTATGATTGCCTTGAGCTTTGTCTTGGTCATCCTTGTCGGATCAGTCTTGCTGTGGCTGCCGATCGCCCAGAATCCGGGGATGCGGGCCAGTTACTTAAACAGTTTGTTTGTGGCCACTTCCGCTACCTGCGTGACCGGATTGATGCCGTTTGCGGTCATTGATCAGTACAATCTGATCGGTCAGACCGTATTGATCTTCTTAATGCAGATCGGCGGTTTGGGTCTGATGTCTTTGCTGGCCTTGTTTTTAACGCTGATGCGGCGCAAGCTGAACTTTTCTGAAAAGAAAATGCTGCAGGATTCATTAAATAAAAATGATGCCGACAACATTCCGAATTTTTTAAAAAGTATCTTTCGCTACACCTTTATTTTTGAAGGGATCGGCATGGGATTGCTGGCGCTGCGGTTTATTCCTGAGTATGGCTTGGCGCAGGGCCTTTACAATTCAGTCTTTCTTTCCATATCGGCGTTCTGCAACGCAGGTCTGGATAATTTGACGCGCTCATCTCTGATGGCATACACGAGTGATCCGCTGATCAATTTTACGGTCTGCGGTCTGATCATCACCGGCGGTTTAGGCTTTGCGGTGTGGTTTGATCTGCGGCGGATTTTGCCGGAGAAGAAAAAGCTGAGCTGGAAGCGGCTTTGGACAAGACTGTCACTGCACAGCCGGCTGGTCTTAGTTGTTACAGGGATTTTGCTGGGCAGCGGAACGCTGATCGTGCTGCTTGTGGAATATGGCAACCCGAATACCTTAGGCTGGATGAATTTCCCGCAGAAGATTATGGCGGCCTTCTTCCAGTCCACAACCCTGCGGACAGCGGGCTTCAGCACCATTGACTTTGCGATGCTGAGAGATGCCTCTTTATTTATCATGTTGTTCTATATGATCATTGGCGGCTCCCCAGGCGGAACGGCGGGCGGTATCAAGACAACGACATTCTCAATGTTATTCGTCCTGATTATTTCGGAAATTCGGGATTCCGGAAATATGACGTTGTTTAAGCGGACTTTGCCGAGCTCCACGTTCCATCGGGCTTTTGCGATTACGCTGACGTATGCCTGCATTATGGTCATTGCGATCTTTTTACTGACATTGACAGAACCGCAAATTGGATTTTTGCCGTTAGCCTTTGAAGCTTTCTCAGCGATTGCTACGGTCGGCTTGTCAGCCGGGGTAACACCGTTGTTATCCGCTTTAGGCAAGATCGTCATCATCATGTTGATGTATATCGGCCGCGTGGGTCCGATCACGATTGTTCTGTCATTAATGCGCATGAAACAAAATCGAAAAACAAACAATCTCGTATATCCGCACGGGGACGTGCTGATCGGGTAGGAGGATAAATTTATGGCGGAAATGAAACAGTATGTTATTCTTGGACTTGGTATCTTTGGATCAACCATTGCGAAAACACTATCTCAATACAATCATGAGGTCATTGCGATTGATAAAGATTTAGCCTGCGTCGATCGGGTCAGCGATTTTGTCACCCAGGCGATTCAGGCAGATTTTACCGATATTGATCAGCTGCGGGCGATTGGCATTCAGGATTGCGATGCGGCGGTCGTAGCGACGGGATCCCACCTGGAAGAAAGCATCATGGGCGTCATGAATCTTAGAGAGCTTGGCATTCCGTTTATTATGGCCAAGGCGAAAAATAAGAAATACATGCAGATTTTACAGAAGATCGGCGCGGATTATGTTGTCCGTCCTGAAAAAGAAATGGGCGAGCGCGTAGCGAAAAAACTGGTTTCCCGCAATATCATCGACTTAATTGATATTGATGATGATTACAGCATCGTTGAGATTGCAGCGCCGGCAAAATGGGTCGGCAAGACGCTGAAAGCGCTGGAATTAAGAACGAATTATGGAATTAACGTTTTAGGCATACGTAAAAATCCAAAGGAACATCTGTCCATTTCTCCTGATGCTTTCTATACGATTGAAACCAATGATCAGCTTCTGGTCATTGCGGATAATAAGATTTTCAAGAAATTTGAATCCTTATTCCGGATTTAAGAAAGAGATTAAATTAAAGCAAAAACAAGCGGGAAACGAACGAGGCTTTCAGAATTCCCGCTTTTTCTTCGTTTTTGGACTTGTAGAGGAAATTGAACCATGTTATTATGATAACCATATAAGACAGGAGGTTTTTTTTATGACAATGACAAAAGAGAAATTTACATATATTCCCCAGGGCGTATGTTCCAAGCGCTTTGATTTTGAGCTGGAAGGCGATGTGATCACCAACGTAGCGATTACAGGCGGGTGCCCTGGCAATTTATTGGGTATTTCCAGAATCATCAAGGGGAAAACTGTAAAAGAAGTAGTAGATGCTTTTCAGGGAGTTCATTGCGGCGCGAAGCCGACATCCTGTCCTGATCAGATCGCAGCGGCGTTAACCAAACACTTCCAATCAAACTAAAGGATAGTCTGCGGGCAGAGGGATCAGCCTAAGAACAGGTGAGAGTATGAAAAAAACGCAGATGGAAGTTGCGAAAACGCTGGTGGAGATCGGTTTGTCGTTTGACGTCATCGAATTGATGACACAGGTGACGCCGATGGAATATCTGGCAGAAGTCATGGATGAAAATGAATGAGATAAGAATGAAAAGCACTGCTGAGCGTGCTTTTTATTTTTGAATTTTAAAGGAGGGGGAAAATGCGAAAGTTTCAATTTATTTGGGAGTTTCTGGAAGGCAACCGCAAACGCATGGCGGCGATGATCGTCTTGGTCTGCGTCTATGCCTTTCTGAACTTATGCTCGCCGCTGTTGTTCAGTTTCATGATTGACAATGTCATTCATCAGCAACCGGCGGCCAATCCGGTGCTGGCCTGGCTGTTGGAAAGCTTAGGCGGAGCTCAATATCTGCAGCGGAATTTATGGATGGGCGCAGCGGCGATCCTGGCGATCAACGCCTTGATCTGCGTGTGCGTCTTCCTACGCGGATACTGGAATGCGGTGATTTCCGAAGAAGTATGCCGCAAGGTCCGCAATCGGTTGTATGCGCATTTGCAGTCTCTGCCGTTCAGTTACCATGTACGGATTAAAACCGGTGATTTGGTGCAGCGCTGTACCAGTGATGTCGATCAGATTCGGCGGTTTTTATCCGGTCAGATTTCTGAAGTGGTCTATTCGATTGCGACGGCATTGGCGGCACTGCTGATTTTGTTTTCGATCTATCGTCCGTTAGCATGGCTGGCGGTGATTTCAATGCCGCTGTTAGTGATTTACGCCTATGTTTTCTTCACCCGCGTGCAGAAAGCGTTTTTGGCATCCGATGAGGCAGAAGGTGATCTGAGCACTGCGGTTCAGGAGAATTTATCCGGAATCCGCGTGGTGAAGGCGTTCAACAACGAACGCGAGGAAATTCGTAAATTTGATAAGAAAAATATCCGTTACCGCGATCTGACCTTCAAGATGATTCAGTATCTGGGAGCGTATTGGGGAACCAGTGATTTGATCTGTCTGACGCAGATTTTCGTGATTATCCTGGCGGGCATTTTTGCCGCTTCGCGCGGTGATCTCAGCGTCGGCAGCTTCTTTGTGTTCATTTCCTATGAAGGCATGATTTTATGGCCAGTGCGCAATTTGGGCCGGATTCTGGCGGATATGGGCAAGATGAGTGTGTCGATCGGCCGGCTCCAGGAAATTCTGGATGAAGCGCCGGAAGATGTAACAAGCGGAGAAACACCGGCGATTGAAGGCCGGATTGAATTTGATCACGTTCAGTTTCAATATGAGGGCGACAGTCAGCCGGTGCTGAAAGATCTGAATTTTACGATTGAAAAAGGCATGACGGTTGCGCTGATCGGACCGACCGGCGGAGGCAAGAGCACGCTGGTGCATCTTCTGATGCGGCTGTATGATCCGACCAGCGGACAGATCCGGATTGACGGTCACGATCTGACACAGATTCAGCGTCAATGGCTGCGCCAAAACATCGGCATCGTGCTGCAGGAACCGTTTCTGTTTTCCAAAACGATTTATGACAACATTCATCTGGCCCGCCGCAGTGCCCGGCGCGAGGAAGTGGAACAGGCGGCCCGGATTGCTTCGGTGCATGAGGTCATTGCGGAGTTTGACCGGGGCTATGATACGTTAGTCGGTGAGAAGGGCGTGACCCTTTCCGGCGGACAGAAGCAGCGGATCGCGATTGCCCGGACCGTTTTGTCGCCGCAGCCGATTTTGATCTTTGACGATTCCTTGTCGGCAGTGGATACGCAGACCGACGCTCAGATCCGAGCTGCGCTGAAAGAGGTTCAGAGTCAGACGACGACGCTGATCATCACCCAGCGCGTGGCTTCCGCCATGGATGCTGATCTGATCCTGGTGCTGGAACAGGGGCAGATTACGCAGTCTGGGACGCATGAACAATTGTTGAATGAAGACGGACTGTACCGCCGGATCGTGGATATCCAGACGGCCCGGATGAATGAAGGGGGAGATGAGGAAGCATGAGTCAGATTCGTTTTGAAGAACAACAATATAACACGGAGTCCTTGGATGCCGGCTTGTGGAAGCGGATCTTTGTGCTGATGAAGCCGCTGCGCAAAGAACTGGTCCATCTGTTGATCCTGATGGTGGCGGTAGCCGGCTGCGACGTTTTGTTTCCGATCCTCAACAAAGTGGCGATTGATACCTTTGCGGCCGGCGGCCAGCCGGACAGCTCGCTGTGGCTGTTTTCCATCGTCTACATGGCCGGGGTTTTATTTCAGGCCTTCAGCGTCTATCTGTTTTTTATGCAGGCCGGCAAAATTGAAATGGCGTTTTCCTATGATGTACGTGAAAAAGCCTTTGCCAAGCTGCAGACCTTATCGTTTTCCTATTTTGACCGCACGCCGATCGGCTGGCTGATGGCGCGGATGAACAGCGACATTGCCCGGCTGGCTGAAATCCTGTCATGGAGTCTGATGGATTTGATCTGGGGATTGGCGGTCATGCTGGGAGTCAGCGTTGTCATGCTGATCGTGAACTGGAAGCTGGCCTTGCTGGTGCTGATGGTGGTGCCGGTATTGGCGTGGCTAAGTGTCTGGTTTCAGGTAAGAATTCTGAAAAATTACCGCAGTGTGCGGCGGATTAACTCGCGCATTACCAGCGCGTTCAACGAGGGAATCACAGGCGCCAAAACGACCAAAACCCTTGTTATTGAAGCGGACAATCTCAAGGAATTCAATGCTGAAACGCTGGAAATGAAAGCGGCCAGCGTGCGGGCGGCAACGCTGTCAGCGCTGTTTATGCCGGTCGTCATGGGACTGGGTGCGATTTCTACAGCGGCGATTCTGTGGTCAGGCGGACATCAGGTATTGATGCAGACGCTGCAGTTTGGTACGCTGATGATGTTTACTCAGTATGCAACGCAGTTCTTTGAGCCGTTAAGGCAGATTGCGCGGCTGATCGCCGAGCTGCAGCTGGCTCAGGCCAGTGCCGAACGGGTGCTTTCTTTGTTGGACAGCGAACCGCAGATTGTCGATACGCCGCAAGTCATTGAAAAATATGGCACGGAACTGGATCCGAAGCCGCAGAACTATGAACCGCTGATCGGCGATGTCGAGTTTTCCCATGTCGATTTTGAATACCTGGAAGGAGAGCGGATTCTGACCGATTTCAACCTCAAGATCAAAGCCGGACAGACCGTGGCTTTGGTTGGGGAAACCGGTTCGGGCAAGAGTACCGTGGTCAATCTGCTCTGCCGCTTCTATCAGCCGCTTGCCGGGCAGGTATTGATTGATGGAAAAGATGTACGCGAACGTTCCTTAGGCTGGCTACATTCCAATCTCGGGTATGTGCTGCAGTCACCGCATCTGTTTTCCGGAACGGTGAAGGACAATATCCGCTATGGCAAGCTGGACGCCAGTGATGAACAAATTGAGGCTGCGGCGAAGATGGTCGATGCGCATGAGTTCATCCTGCGGCTGGAAAAGGGCTATGATACGGATGTCGGTGAAGGCGGTTCCCGGCTGTCCACCGGCCAGAAACAGCTGATCTCCTTTGCCCGTGCGGTCCTGGCTGATCCGCGGATCTTCGTTCTGGATGAAGCAACGGCTTCGATTGACACCGAAACCGAACAGGTCATTCAGTATGCGATCGAGCATTTAATGAAAGGCCGGACAAGCTTTATCATCGCGCACCGACTGTCAACGATTGTGAATGCGGATTTGATTCTGGTCATGAAAAAGGGTAAGATCGTAGAACAGGGAACGCATGGTGAGCTGATGCACTTAAACGGCTATTATGCCCGTCTGTATACCGCACAGTTCAATGAGGACCTGGAAAATCAGCTGCTCAACCGCAGCCGAAGTTAAGAGAGAGGAAGCGAAGTCTATGAAACTGGAAATCGGAACGCGTTGTCCGTTCCATATTGATGAGGGTGTTATGATTGACTATGTCGAGGATCAGTGGCTGATCTTAATCAAAGATGCGCTGTGGCAGCCGGAAGAAATCAAGGCCTTCCGCCGCAATCCTGGGCGGCTGGCATTTCTGCCGTTGGATACGGCAGTGTTCTTTACAGTCAATGTCGATGATGTCCTGGAAACCTCAGATCTGCCGTTTGTCATTCAGGAATGTGAGAATGCGCAGACACTTTTCAAACGGCCAGAGATGGCGGTGACGCTGGCTTTGATATCTGCTCAGGATGAAGTTATAGCCCTGCGGCAGCTGACGTTAAGCACAGCGGATGCGGCGCAGGTCAAAAACCATCTCAAACGGATTCTTGACGCGGGTTATGATCAGACTGTCTCCAATCATCAGATTGATAAAACACAGGCTCGTTACCAACCGTATGAGCTGGAGGAAAAGGCGTTGTTTACCGCCGCGTTCTGAATGTAAAAATCTAAATGTAACAAGAATGGAAGCAATGAAAACTGACACCGCTTCCATTTTCATTTTATCTTGACATCCCTTGATCCCGAGCGTATTCTAAAAAAGTTCTGAAATCAGGGGGATGAATTCGGTGGAATTTCAAACACACAAAATGTCATTGTTTCATTATACGTGGCCGATCTTTATCGAGCTGCTTTTACAGATGCTGGTCGGCAATGTGGACCAGATGATGATGAGTCAGGTGTCGCAGAATGCTGTGGCGGCGATCGGGAATGCCAATCAGATCGTCAATGTGCTAATCATCACGTTCAGTGTAATCTCGTTAGCGATGACCATTCTGGTTACGCAGTATTTCGGTAGTGGCAACCCTGAACGGGTATCGGAGACTTATTCGCTGGCTTTGGCCGTTAATTTTGGCTTTGGTTTAGTCATCAGCGCGGCATTGGTGTTTTTTAATATGTCGATTTTTAACTGGATGCGTGTGCCGGCGGAAATTCTGCATGATGGTTCAGTGTATATCACAATTATTGGTTTGGGCATGATCTTTCAGGCTTTGTTTATGACTTATATCGCGATGTTTCGCACCCAGGGCTGGATGAAGCAGACGATGGCAGTATCGGCACTGATGAATGTTTTGAATATCGTTGGTAATTTCGTTTTCATTCGCGGATGGGGCATAATTCCGCCGCTGGGTATTGCGGGTGTTGCGATTTCCAGCACGGTGAGCCGCCTTATCGGTTTGGGACTTTTAATCGTGATGTTCAATCTGCGTTCCACGATTGCGGTCAGTCTGCGCACGTTGACTCCATTTCCCTGGAAGCAGCTGAAAAAACTGTTGGCGATCGGGGTGCCTTCAGGTGGGGAAAGTGTTTCCTACAATCTGTCGCAGATGGTCATCACCAAAATTGTCAACGGGTTTGGCACAGCGGTGATCAATACGCGGGTTTATGCGAACATGTTTGCGATGGTTTCCTATATGTATGGCAGCGCTGTTTCGCAGGCTGCTCAGATTCTTGTGGGCATTCTGATCGGTGGACGGAAACTGGAGGAGGCTCATAAGCAGGTGATGCGCACCCTCGTTTATTCACTGATCATCGGCGTCGGCGTGTCGGTGCTGCTGTATTGTTTTTCAGATGAGCTGTTCGGGTTGTTTACGCAGGATCCAACCGTGCTGCGGCTGGGCAAACAGGTGATGTTTATCGAGATCTTTTTGGAAGCCGGGCGGGCGGTGAATATGACACAGGTTCGGGCGCTTCAGGCCGCCGGTGATATCCAGTTTCCGATCCTGTTAGGCATCGCTTCACAATGGGGTGTGGCCGTAGCGTTGTCCTATCTTTTGGCGGTAACGTTCAAGCTGGGCGTGGTCGGCGTATGGCTGGCAATGATGATCGATGAAGTCCTGCGGGCGATCTTGTTTCTGATGCGGTGGTATTCGGGAAAATGGAAAAAGCAGAATCTGATTGAAAACTGACGAAACGGTCAGTTTTTTTTCAAATCCTGTTGACACAGCGAGTATATTGTATATACTGTATATATACGGTAAGGAAGGATGACGGTATGGAAATCTTTATCAGCAACACAAGCGATAAGCCGCTTTATGAACAAATTACTTCGCAGATTAAAAATCTGATTCTCAGCGGCGCATTAAAGGAAGGGGACGCCCTGCCTTCAATGCGAATCTTGGCCAAGGAGCTGAGAATCAGTGTGATTACGACGAAGCGGGCGTATGAAGAACTTGAACGTGAAGGCTTCATCGTGACGCAGAGCGGAAAAGGAAGTTTTGTGGCGGCGCGCAATGTGGAGCTGATCCGGGAAGAGAACTACCGGCAGATTGAGCAGCAGTTAACCCAGGCGGTTCAGCTGGCTCATCTGGCGGAAATCGGACTGGATGAGATGATCGAGATCCTGACGCTGCTGTATAAGGAGGATTAACAATGGACGCCATTTTATCAATAGACAAGCTGCATAAGCAGTATCCTGACTTTGAACTTAAAAACCTCAGCTTTACGCTCAAACCCGGTGAAGTCATGGGCTTTATCGGTGAAAACGGGGCCGGGAAGACCACCACGATCAAGGCTCTGCTCGGTTTAATCCGCAGCGAGGGTCAGATTCAGATCTTTGGCAAACCCGCAGATCAGCTCAGTGTTGAGGAACGCGGTCAGATTGGAATTGTTCTGGACGGCTGTCATTTTCATGATCAGCTGAAGATTCCGCAGGTTGACAAGGTTCTGGCCGGCATTTATCCGAAGTGGGATCATGGTCAGTTCATGAAGCTGTGCGAGCGCTTCGGTCTGCCTTTAAACAAAACCGTGAAATCATTTTCGACCGGCATGAAGATGAAGCTGTCGATTGCGGCGGCGCTGTCGCATCATGCCCGGCTCTTGATCCTTGATGAGCCGACCAGCGGTCTGGATCCGATTGTCCGTGATGAAATCCTGGATTTGTTCTATGATTTCATTCAGGATGAAACACATTCGATTCTGTTTTCCAGTCATATCACGACTGACATTGAGAAAATTGCCGACGTGGTTACGTTCATCCATCAGGGAGCGCTGCAGTTCTGCCTGCCAAAGGATGTGCTGCACGATGAATATGGCATCGTGAAAGGGCCGCGTTCTCAGATTGAAAAAATTGACCGGGACTCGCTGTTGGCGCTGCTGCCGCAGAATCTGACGTGTCAGGGTTTGGTCCGCAACCGTGAGGAAATCCGGCAGGCCTATCCGATGCTCAGCGTCGAGCCGGCAGGATTAGAAGAAATAATGCTGTGCATGGTAAAAGGAGAGCGAAAATAATGAAAGGCTTACTGTATAAGGATTTAATGGTTGTTTTGGATTCAGCCCGCATGATGGCGGTGATCGTCGTTTTATTTCTGGTGACAGCGATGGCCGGCAATGGTTTTTCGATGGTGAGTTCGATGATGGCGCTGTTGGTTGTAACCCTGGCGATTTCCTCATTCAGCTATGATGATCTGGCGCATTGGGATATCTTTGCAGCCACACTGCCGATCAGCCGCCGAAAACTGGTCCTCAGCAAATATGTATTTCTGCTTTTGTTGGGAGCGGGGGCGCTGGTGCTCAACGTTGTTCTGGCGTTTGCGACGACGTTGATTGCACCGGAAGCGGACTTCCAGTTTCAGATCGCAACCGGACTGCTCAGCACCCTGGTGGCCTGCATTCTGGATATTGCGATTATCCCGCTGATCTATAAATTCGGAGCGGAGAAAAGCCGGATTCTGTTGATGGGAGCGATGGCGCTGATCTTTGTACTGGGCTTTGGCGTGCTGCGGGTTTTGCCAGCATTGTCCATTGATACCGAGGCTATTTCCTTCACTGCCCTGGCACTGGGGCTGATTGTGGTCTTTGCGGCAGCGTTCTTGATTTCCTGGTTCTGCTCTGTTAAAATCGTAGAAAAGAAGGAATATTAACCAGGAGGCACTCAGGATGCAGAGAATCGATGGGCATGTGCATTTAGAACACGGACCAATCTGTGCTGAATACATTGAAGCGTTTGTGGATGCGGCGCAGAAGCAGGGGCTGGAAAGCATTCAGATCTTAGATCATACCCATCGGTTTAAAGAATTTCATCCGGCTTATCGAAGTGTGATCGAAGCTGATCCGACGCAGGCGCAGTGGCTCAGCGGAAAGGGCAAGTTCCAGGATTCGCTGCGGGATTATCTGGCATTAGTCCGGGCAATGAAGCAGCGGAGGTGGCCGCTAGAGGTTCGGTTTGGTCTGGAGGTTTGCTACACGCCTGAAAGTGAACCGTTTTTAAAGGAAATCTGTCGGGGACTGCCGTTGGATTTTCTCGTCGGCAGCGTACATTCAATTGGCGGTTATCTCTATGATATGTCCTTTTCTCAGCCGCTGTTGTGGCAGAAACAACCGCATTCAGCGATTGTCGAACAATATTGTGAATGCGTACTGAAATCAGTGCAGAGCGGTTTGTTTGATCAGATCGGCCATCCGGATACGATTAAAATGGCAGCTTCGGATGCCGTGATGGATCGCAAATGGATCAGCCGGATCGCCTTGGAAGCCAAACGCCGGGGCGTGATCATAGAATGCAATACCGGCTGTCATTGGCGGTATGCTCATCCGGATTATGGATTATCCGCAGACTGGCTGAAGATGCTGGCAGACCTGGAAATTCCGGTTATCACGGCCAGCGATGCGCATGATCCCTGCAACGTCAACCGGGATCTGGAACAGGCACGGGCCCGACTGCTTCAGTTTGGTGTCCGCTGTGTTTGATCTCTGTTTCGCATTGAATGATAATGAAACCGCTGTGTCAGGCGGTTTTCTTCTGTTGGCCGCTACTGAAATCATGTCTTTGACAGGAATCGACTGAGTTTGAAGCAGGAAGGTCAGACTAAACCTGGAGGTAGAAAAAGATGAATCAAAAAGTTTATGAATTTGACGCCGTGATCCGCAAGGTGGATGGAATCGATGGGGCATATATCGAATTTCCTTGGGATGTCCGGGAAGAATTTGGGCGCGGACGGGTGTTGGTCAGCGTTGAATTTGACGGGGTTGCTTACCAAGGCAGTCTGGTGCGGATGGGCACACCGGGGCATATCGTCGGTGTGCGTAAGGACATTCGTGCGCAAATTGGAAAACAGCCGGGCGATGAAGTCCATGTTCGGCTGCAGGAGCGGATCTCAGAGAAAAAGCGATGACTTTACCGTGACTGGAAATACGACAAAGGCGCATAAGTGTAGGCTTTGAAAAACCGCGGGGCGTATGATACAATACAAGAGTTATAGAAAATGGTGAAAGTTATGAAAATAAAAGAAATACTTTTGTTGGCAGGGGTGCTGGTTCTCGATCTGCTTACGAAATTCTGGGTGCAGTCCACAATGACGCTGGGCCAAAGCATTCCGGTCATCCGCGGGTTTTTCAATATTACCTATGCTCAGAATACAGGGGCAGCCTGGAGTCTGCTTGAGGGAAAGATGGTATTTTTCTATATCATCACAGCGATTGCGGTCGTCGGCTTTTCCTGGTATTTATGGAAAACAGATAAACGGGATACTTGGACGCGAATGGCGACAGTGCTGGTGATCGGCGGAGCACTGGGCAACCTGATCGACCGCGTGGCCTTTCATTACGTCCGGGATTTTCTTGATTTTATTATTTTCGGATACGATTTTCCGATTTTTAACGTGGCGGACATGGCATTGTGCATCGGTGTTGGCTTGCTGATTCTGATCACGCTGGTTCGGCCGGAAGGAGAGAAACATTGATGGAAACACGGATTTTAATTGTCGCAGAACAAGACCAGGGAACGCGATTAGATAAATATTTAAGTCAGGCGATGGACGATTGCTCGCGCAGCCGCGTCCAGCAGCTGATCGATGCGGAAGCGGTGCGGATCGAGGATCTGCCGGTAAAAAACAGCTATAAGGTCAAAGCCGGCGATGAAATCGAAGTGACGCTGCCGGAGGATGAACCGCTGGAAGCGCAGCCGCAGGAAATGGAACTGGATGTTGTGTACGAAGATCACGATGTGATTGTCATCAATAAACCCAAAGGCATGGTTGTTCATCCGGGACCGGGGAATCCGGATCATACGCTGGTCAATGGTCTGCTTTGGCATTGTCAGGATCTTTCCGGGATCAACGGCGTGCTGCGGCCAGGAATTGTGCATCGAATTGATAAGGATACCAGCGGTTTGATCGTTGCCTGCAAAAATGACAACGCTCATCAGTCCCTAGCGCAGCAGCTGGCAGAAAAGACCGCCGGTCGGCAGTATTACGCTTTAGTCCATGGCGTGTTGCCGCATGAATATGGAACGATTGACGCGCCGATTGGACGCGATGAGAAGGATCGCCAGAAAATGGCCGTTACGGAAAAGAATTCCCGGCCCGCGATCACGCATTTTAAGGTTGTCGAACGGTTTGATCGGTATACCTTGCTCAGCTGCCGGCTGGAAACCGGCCGGACGCATCAGATTCGTGTTCACATGCAGTACATCGGTTTTCCGATTGTCGGCGATCCGAAATATTCGCTGCGCAAGACGCTGGAGACGCAGGGACAGATGCTGCATGCCTATCAGCTGTCCTTCGTCCATCCTTCCACGGGTGAACGGATGACCTTTGAAGCACCGCTGCCGCCTGCGTTTGAAGCGCTGTTGGCGCAGCTGCGCCAGGAAAGGAGCAGCCTATGAGCAGCTTTACGGAGAAAGACGTCCAGTTATTGCAGCTGGCTTATTACTTTGTTTCTGACTGTCAGTATCAGTTTATTTCAACACGTGAAGCACAGGATGAAATTTGGCTGGGCAATCCGAAGCATCCGGAATACCCGATTATCCGGCTTTCACAGACGCGTTTGAGCACCGTGTTTTTTGATAAGACCCGGATTCTAAAAATTCATCAGGCTATCCGGAATTTATTCCGCCGCAACTGCGATCTGCTGGATATCCATCTCAGTGATGAAATTGTGGAGGATCAGGAAGAACAGATCGATCTGGTGACCATATCGCCGCAGACGGTATCGGATCCGCAGCTGACGGCCGTGTTTCCGGGAATTGATCATGCAGTGCAGCCGATTCAGGATCCGCAGCAGGAGTATGATCGGATTACCCAGAAGCTGAGTGAACTGCAGCGTCAGCGGGCGCACAGTACGCAGAAAAAATCACCGCTTCAGCCGCCGAAGGCAACGATGATTTTAATGGGCATCTGCATCGCGGTATACTTGTTAAGTCTTGTTTTCACGTTCATGTTTAAGAATTTAGGCGGGTCTGGTGAAGTGAGCGTGGCCGTTGCGGTCTTGTTGGGCGGCTATTACAAAGCGTTTGTGGTCGGAGCGAATGAGTATTGGCGCTGGCTGACCAGTGCATTTGTGCATGTTGATTTTCTGCATTTGTTAATGAATATGATGGCGCTGTACAACATGGGCATGCTTTGTGAGAAGCTGTTTGGTGTCCGCAACTATCTAATCGTGCTGTTTGGTTCTGTCCTGTTTGGCTCGGCGTTTGTCTTTTTGGGCAGCGGCAATGTTGTGGCGATGGGCATCAGCGGCGGCTTGTATGGCTTGCTGGCCGCTTTTCTGGTCTACGGCATTCAGACCCGAATTCTTTTCCAGCCGCAGTTAAGGACGCAGTTCTTATTAATTCTGATGATCAATTTAATGATCAGCCTGATGCCGGGCGTGTCACTGGCCGCGCATTTCGGCGGTTTTGTTGGAGGCTTGCTGATCAGTGTTGTCTTAACCCGCAACGATTCCTGGGCTCAGCTGCGTAAAAATACAATGGTTGCTTTATGCGTTGCCGTTGTGTTTATCGGCCTGAAAACAGTGGAGCCGAAGGCGAGAGAACTGGATGCGATCTACCCGGGAACGGATCGGATGATTGTGGAAATGCTCAGGGATCTGCATCTGGATTTCTATGGCGATCATTTAAGCAAAAAAATGGTTGAAACCTACGTAGGTTCATCACTTTAGGAGGAAAGAACATATGAAGCGAGAACATGTCTTAAGCTGGGATGAATATTTCATGGGTTTGGCACATTTGTCAGCCATGCGTTCCAAGGATCCGTCAACCCAGGTTGGTGCCGTGATCGTGGATGCCGAACACAAAGTGGTTGGCATCGGGTATAACGGTTTGCCGATCGGTTGTTCTGATGACGAATTTCCATGGGATCGGGAAGGCGGAATGCTGGAAACCAAATATGCGTTTGTTGTGCATGCTGAACTGAACGCGATTCTCAACAGTACACGTGATCTGCATGGCTGCACACTGTATGTTTCGTTGTTTCCATGCAATGAATGTGCGAAGGCGATCATTCAGAGCGGGATTCGCAGAATTGTCTATGAGGATGATAAATATGCCACCGCGGACAATGTCATCGCTTCAAAACGGATGCTGAATGCGGCAGGCGTAGAACTGGTACGCTTAGGCAAGCGCGTGCGTTTAAATGTAGAAGTGATTGCCGATTAAGCGCAAATTATAAAAGTGTGAACTGGAAGTTCCTATGAAAACCGTGAGTGGTTCGCTTCGGAACTAATTGAGACTTTTTGATTTGTTTGCTATACTATTCTTGAATTCCGTACCTACTTTCGCCTTGGGCGTTCTAGTCGTGGCATTGTATGATGCATCGGTTGGGTGGGCAGGAATTCTTTTTTTGCGCGTATTTTTATGTTTTTTTGTTTCTTAATTCAGAAATCAAATCGCCCTATGCATAATTATGCAGGCATGAGAAAACAAAAGAGGAACGACAAGGGCTTGGCTGGATTCAGCTTGATCTTGATCTTCCTCTTTTTGTTTTAGATTTCGGTTTTCTTAGGAAATTATAACAAATCTGCGACTTTCTCGGTGTTTTTAAAGTGCAGCTTTGCGACTTCCTTGAGATGCTGTTCACCATGTTTTCTGACGAAAGCGGCGCCGTCCTGATCTACGGCACTTCCAGCGCCTTTGGAAAAAGTCATGTCCCATTGATTTTCCATTGCGGTCCAGGCTTTTAAAAACGCGCAGCGGGCGATCATGGAAGCACAGGCGACAGCCGGATAATGACTTTCGGCTTTGGTTTCAAAATGCAGCCCGCGGACAATTTCTTTCTGATCTTTACAATAGCGATAATAGCTGGCTTGGGGTGTGAACTGATCGACAATCGCAGCCTTTGGGAGCTCACCGCGCTTGTGCTTCAAATGAACATAGGCTTGGTTGTGCAGGATCGCTTTAATCTGGTTCATGTTGCATTGTTGATGAATCTGGTTATATTTTGCCGGAGGCAGAATTAATAAAGAATAAGCCAATCGTTCCATTAACAGCGGAGCGGTTTTTAAAATAACTTCGTCATTGATCTGTTTGGAATCATTGACTTTCAGCGTCTCCAACCAGGCAAGATCCTGTTTTTCAACGGCACAGGCACAGACACAGACTGATCCAAAATAATCGCCGGTGCCTACCTCATCACTGCCGGCGTGGGTCTGTTTGGCAAAACGTCGGAAATCGTTTTGACCCTGACTTTGATCAAAGCTTTCCTCCGTTTGAAACGGGGCAGCATAGATGGCGGCATCCTTGCCTTGAAAGACAACTTTATTGGATTGATAAGCGGTTATTGTGCAGTTTTCCGGTTTTAGCTGATAGCGGGAATAAGCCGGAGCTTTGACTTCAAACTCACGCCAGACCTCGTATAGACGCTCAATCTGGGGCAGAGTCAGCAGCAGTGTTATCGTATTCATGCATTCACCTCTGGCCATAATGATAACACAAGATTTGCAAAATCGCTTGTTTTTCGGTATGATGTTGCTCAGGTAGGAGTGATGGAAAATGGTCATTGAGAGCCAAACTTATATGGTGATTAACATCGCGGTGCTGATTATCGCGGTGGTTCAGGTTTTAGTGGGGATCAAGCGGGGATTTTTAATTCAGCTGATGGATTGCGTAGGCTTATTGGTCTCCCTGTTTGTCGCATGGTTGTTTTCGCCGGTACTCTCGGAGTGGGCGGCGATTGTGCCGGAAACGCTGAATCCGGCACGGGAAACAATATTGGGTCCCTGGGTTTATGGTTTAATGAATCAGATCGTCTGGTTTATCGCAATCTTTATCGTGTGCCGTCTGGTGCTGCTGCTGGTTCGTCCGATTATCAAGATGCTGGGCAAAATTCCGTTAGTCAAACAGGTGAATCAGCTGCTTGGCGGACTGTTCGGACTTGTGAATACGGGCATCTGGCTGGTGGTGTTCTCGATCATTTTGATGCTGCCTTTCTTTGAAAATGGTCAGCAGGTGATTGATGCGACGCTGTTGTCGATGCCGGGAAAAGCGGCGGCTGTGCTCAATGAAAAGCTGCTGGAGATGCCGCAGGATGAAAACCAGCTGCAGAAGCTGGTCGAGGGATGGGATCAGCTGACCGATGAAGATCGGACAATGATTAAAGATTGGCTGAATGACAATCAGCTGACCTTTCAAAATCTTCAAGAATTACTGAATTCGCTGAAAGGAGAAGGACAATGACAATTGGCAATGGCCTGGAGCTGGAACTGATCAAGCAACAGATCGCTCAGCTCTGTGCCTTTTCATTAGGAAGACAAAAAATCGAGGAACTGCAGCCCAGTTTTTCTCCGCTTTTGATCGCGAAGGAAAACCGGAGGATTGCAGAGGCTTTACAGGCTGTGATTCAGTTCGGACCGATGCCGTTTTATGGTATCCGCGATCTTTCACGGTCTTTGCATACGGTGCTGCGGGATGGCGTCTGCACTCCCCAGGAACTGATTCAGGCAGCCGATCATGCCCGCGGCGTCAGTGGGGCACAGAGTTATCTGAAGTCTGTGGAACTGCCATGCCCGGAAATTCATGAGCTGGCCGATACGATGCAGCCGCATCTGGAAGTGGCCCAGCAGCTGGAACGCTGCTTTACCCCGTATGGCGAAGTGCTGGACAGTGCATCACCGGAATTAAAACAGATCCGCCGCAGTCTGCATCAGACTGAAGCCGAGCTGGTGCGGGAAAGCCAGCGCTTTGTGCAGTCGCATGCCAGTCTGTTGACGGATTCGATCACAACGACCCGCAACGGTCGGATTGTCGTGCTGGCGAAAATATCAGAAAAGAACAGTCTGGGTGGGTTTGTGTATGGTGAGAGTGCTTCGGGAGCTACGGCCTATGTAGAGCCGGGCTGTCTGATCGAGCTGAATAACCGCAAGCAGACGCTGATTTCACGGGAGCAGGATGAAATCGACCGGATTCTGGTAGAATGCAGCCGCTTGTTAAAAAGCGTGGCTGAGCCGTATCTGGCCAATCTGGAAACTTTGGCCATTCTCGATGCCCTGTTTGCCAAAGCCCAATGGGGGCAGCGGCATAACGGCGTCGTCGCCAAGCTCTCCGAAGGCCGGACGCTGATTTTAAATCAGGCACGGCATCCGTTAATTGATCCCAAGACCGTAGTTGCCAATACGTATCGGATAATTGAGCCGCAGAAGATGCTGATGATTACCGGTCCGAATACCGGCGGAAAAACTGTATCGCTGAAAATTATCGGCTTGTTTGTTTTAATGAGCTACTGCGGCATTCCGATCTGTTGTGAGGAAGCGGAAATTCCGCTGTTTGATCAGGTGTTCGTGGATATCGGCGATGATCAGTCGATCGTGCAGTCGCTGTCAACCTTTTCCGCCCATCTGTCCAAACTGGCAGATATTACCGGTCACGCGACGAAAAAATCGTTGGTTTTGCTCGATGAATTAGGTTCGGGCACTGATCCGAAGGAAGGTGAAAGCCTGGCGATTGCCGTCCTGAATGATCTGCGCGAGAAAGGCTGTCTGAGTGTGGTCACCACCCATTATGGCCGCTTAAAACTCTATGGTAAACGGCATGAGGATATCCTGGTCGCTTCCGTTCAGTTTGACGTTGAGAAGATGATGCCGACCTATCATTTTATTGAAGGGCTAAGCGGACAGTCCAATGCGTTTGAAATTGCCCGGCGGTTTGGGTTGAAAGAAAAAATTATCAGGGAAGCCGAATTTTTAAAGCGGCAGCAGCGTTCCCAAGAAGATGAACTGATCGAAAAGCTTGAAGCTCAGATTCTACAAAATCAGCAGCTGAAAGAAAAGCAGGAAGCGCTGATTGCCCAAACTGAACAGCGTCAAAAACAGCTGGAACGAGAGCTGAATCGACTCAGCGCGGAAAAACAGAAGATTCTGGATACCGCAGAGAAGCAGGCGCAGAAGCATCTGGAAGAAATCAAAGAAGAAGGCGAAGCGCTGCTGGAAGAGCTGCGTCAGAGTGAGAAAACGATGAAGCTGCATGAGATCATCGAGAAGCAGCATCAGCTCAATGCCTTAGGCAAAAGCGAAGCACAGCTTGAAGAAGAGGCTGCGGCTGAGCCGGAGCCGCAGTTTCAGGTCGGTTCTTTTGTGGAACTGAAAAAATCCAGTCAGATTGCTGAAATTTTACAGCTGAAGCGCAACCAGGCCGTCGTCGATCTCAACGGCATCCGCACGACAGTCAAGCTGGAGGACATGCGTCCGACGCAGCGCCGCAAAAACAAGCCGGCCGCTTCCAGCACCTCGATGAAGGCACTGCGGGCGAAGACTGTCAGTCTGGAATGCAATATCATCGGCTGTCATGTTTTGGACGGTCTGGAAATTGTTGATAAATATCTGGACGACGCCGTCGTTGCCCGGATTGGTTCAGTACGGATTATTCACGGTGCCGGCACCGGCGTCCTGCGCAAAGCGGTTCAGGATAAACTGAACAAGGATCGGCGCGTGGAAAGCTGGCGGATCGGCGGCGCGGGTGAGGGCGGCGCCGGCGCAACGGTGGTTACGTTAAAAACGGGGAAATCAAAATGATCAGTTCTGCGCTGAAGGCCAAGCTGCAGACGCTGCCGCTGGAGCCGGGCTGTTATTTGATGAAAGATAAAAATGATACGATCATCTATGTCGGCAAAGCGAAGAAGCTGAAAAACCGCGTTAACCAATATTTTGTCGGAGCGCACAATTACAAGACGACCAAGCTTGTCAGCAACATCGTTGACTTTGACTACATTGTGACCTCCAGCGAAAAAGAAGCGCTTGTGCTGGAAATCAATCTGATTAAAAAATACCGTCCGCGCTACAACATTATGTTCATGGATGATTCCTCTTATCCTTATATAAAACTAACCAACGAAGCCTATCCGACCTTACGGGTGGTGCGCGACGCCAAAAAGGACCGCAAAGCGAAATATTTCGGGCCGTTTCCTGATGCTTCCGCGGCCCATCAGACGATGAAGCTGCTCAATCAGCTCTATCCGCTGCGCAAGTGTGAGAAGATGCCGAAGAAACTATGCCTGTACTATCATATCGGCCAGTGTCTCGGTCCCTGCGAGCTGACCGTTGATCCGGAAATCTATAAGGAAATCTCAGAAAAAATCGCCCGATTTCTGCGTGGGGATGTCAAGGATCTGGTCAGTGAACTGAAAACCAAGATGAATGCCGCGGTTGAAGAACTGGCGTTTGAAAAGGCCCGCGAATACCGCGATCTGATCACCTCGATTGAACACATCACAGATAAGCAGCAGGTTCAGGTTGAGGACAACAAAGACCGCGACGTCTTTGCCTGCTACGCAGATAAGGGCTATCTGGCCATTCAGGGTTTCTTCATCCGTTCCGGCAAGCTGCTGGAACGGCAGCTGTCGCTCACTCCGCTGTATGGTGATCCCGAGGAAGAACTGATCTCCTTTCTGATGCAGTATTATCAGAACCATCCGCTGCCTCAGGAGGTGATCGTGCCGTTGGAGCTGGATATTGAAGCCTTGCAGGAAGTCATCACCTGCAAGCTGATTCAGCCGGTCAAAGGCTATCGCAAGAAACTGCTGGAAATGGCGTCCAACAATGCCAAGACCAACCTGCTGCAAAAGTTTGAGGTCATGGAGCGCCAGAATGAAACGACGGAAGAATCAATGCGGCAGCTGGCTCAAAAACTGCGGATTCCCGGTTTGTCGCGGATCGAAATCTTCGATAACTCGCATATCTCCGGGGCTTTTACCGTTGCTGGGATGGTCGTATTTGAGGATGGGCTGCCGTGCAAGAACGACTATCGGTTGTTTAAGCTGCATACCGAAAACAGCGATGTTGACTCGATGAAGGAAGTGCTGTACCGGCGTTACTTCCGGCTGTTAAACGAGGGCGGCCGGTTCCCGGATCTGCTTTTGGTCGACGGCGGGCTGACGCAGATTGAAGCGGCCAAGGAAATCCTCGGTTCGCTGGATCTGGATATCCCAATCTGCGGTTTGGTTAAAAATGAAAAGCATCAGACCGCGAGCTTGATGAATCAGAATCTGGAGATTGTCGACGTTGAACCAGGATCCGCGCTGTTCTTTCTGTTGACGCGGATGCAGGATGAAGTTCACCGGTTTGCGATCAGCTATCACCGCAAGCTGCGTCAGAAAGCCCAGACGAAATCCATTCTGGATGAAATTGAAGGGGTTGGCGAAGTCCGGAAGAAAAAGCTGATGAGTACATTTAAGAGTTTTAAGCGCTTAAAAGAGGCCAGCATCGAGGAAATTGCCCAAGTCGTGCCGGCTGAGGTTGCAGAAAGAATTTTTGATACGCTGCATGTGGAACCTTAACCGGACTGTCCTGCATACTATGGTTTAGAAACCAAGAGGAGGACTGGAATGAAAAAGATTCTGACCCGGCGGGAAAAGGAAGTCTTTGATCTGTTGGTCAGCAATTACGATACGAAAGAGATCAGTGAAAAGCTGAACATCAGTGAGAAAACCGTCCGCAACCACATCTCCAACGTGATCCTGAAGCTTGCCGTCAAAGGGCGGGCGCAGGCCGTGGTGGAGCTGATCCGATGCCGCGAAATTGAAATCTAGCCCCCAAGAGGGGGCTATTCTTTTCGATTTATGTTATACTAAGACATGAGGTGGTTTTTTTGAAAATCAAACGCTTGCTTTTTGTCGCAGCCGTCGCTGTGCTGTGCGCCGGTTGTTTAATCGTGATGAATATCCGCTATGACCGGCTTTCCCGCTATCCGTACCAGGATCCGAAAAGCCGGGAGCTGATCGATGAATACTTAAGCGATGCGGATATCGAATATATCATTGAATATTCGATCGCCCCTTCGACCTTTGTGCCGTATATTCAGGCGGAACGGTTCAGTGTTTATCATGCCCCGGAATACAATTACATGGAAGAAGCGTTTTCTTACCGCAACTATGCCCCGGTGGCAATCGTAAACATGGTGGAGGAAACCCGCGATCAGATTGCCGTGCAGGATCTGGCTCAGCTGATGCTTGTTTACAGCTATGAAGAAGTGAAAGACTGGCTGGACCGCGGCGATCCATATTACCGCAGCGCTTCGCTTGTGCTTGATCCTTCAGCCTTAGACACGCTGGTGGATGATGATCATACGATCGCTACGCATGTGCCGCTGCATCTGCAGGCACTGACGGATATCCCGCAGCTGACGGTGGAGCTTGACGGCGAGGAAAAGCCGATCCTTGTGGATGAGCGGATTCAGTATCCTTTAAAACAGCTGTGTGAAGCGGCGGAGGCGGAAGTCAGCAGCCGTGCCTGCGGCGGGTTAATAGTAACTGAAGGTTATGTCAGTTATCAAAAACAGGAAGAGCTGTTTAAGCTGGCAAAAGAACAGTATGGTTCTTCAGCCATTCTGTATGTCGATTATCCCGGACACAGTGAACATCAGCTAGGCTTAGCTGTGGATTTCGCCGCGACCGGCAAGAATGCGGAGGATTTCAGTACGACGCCCCAATCGCAATGGCTGCAGGAAAATGCCTGGCGGTTCGGGTTTGTCCAGTCGTACACCGAAGACAAAGTGACCGAGACCAACAAACTGGCCCGGCCTGAGCATTACCGCTATGTCGGTCTGGCTCTGGCGCAGCAGCTGGTCGAGGCACATCATACATTGAAAGAGGGGACAGAATGATCGGTGTTTTTGATTCAGGCATCGGCGGACTGCGGTTATTGGATCAGCTGCGTCAGCGCTGGGGGCAGGAAGATTTCATCTACCTGGCAGATCAGGCGCACGTTCCCTATGGTTCGCTCGACCGCGATACCCTGCTGGAGCTTCTGCAGCAGAATCTGAGATGGCTGGAAGATCAGGGCGCAAAGACGATTGTCGTGGCCTGCAATACCGCCAGTGCAACCGGAATTGCCCGTAGGTATATCGGACAGGCGCAGGTGATTGAGATTATTTCCAAAACCTGTGAACTGATTCCCGAGTCTGCCCGGAAAATTCTTGTTTTGGCCACGCCGTTCACCGTTCAGTCGCACCGCTATAAACAAGTGCTGGCTCAGCAGCGTCCGCAGGCGGAAGTCACAGAGGTCGGGTTGAGCTGTCTGGCGTTTATGATTGAACATCTGTGCCCAAAGCAGGAAATCTTGGCTTATCTTCAAGGTGAGCTCAGAGCCTATCGTGGGCAATATGACGCGGCGGTGCTGGCCTGTACGCATTTTCCCTTTGCCCGCGAGCAGTTTGCGGAGGTCCTGCAGATACCGCTGATCGATTCGGAAAGCATTGCGTTAGAAGCACCAAAGAAAGCGGGTCAGGGAACGCTGCGGATCGTGACGACCGGCAGCGGGGAACAGTTAAGCCGGCAGCTGCATCAATTAATGCGTTGGGATACAGTTTGCGAACATGTTCAAATCGAAAAATAAGAAAACAGTGGATGGATGAACAATCCGCTTTCCTGCCGATCGAAGAATAGGGAAACCTGTTCTTTTTTTCTGCCGCTCCGGCTTCATAATCCGGTATTTCAATTTGTCCTGGGCATCATTTCCTGAAGCAGGCGCGCATACACTGTGACAGGAGGGGATGTTCATGAAAATCAAACCTGAAACTTTGAAGCAGGGCGCAGCCTTGATGTTCGGAGCGGTAGCGCTGGCTGCTTATCTGACCACCGTGCTGTGGCCTTCCCGCCCGCAGTCCATCACGACCGTCAGCGGTCCTGGCGCCAGCGGGGATATGGTCCAAGTCTATTTGCTGGATGAAGATGCAACCCTGATTCCCTATACGCTGGGGATTGAGGAAAACCTGGACTTGAATCAGAAAATCGCCGAGGTGCTGCGGCTAATGACGATCGGCAATGAACCGGTGCAGGGGGTCCGCGGCCTGCTGCCAAACAATGCCCAGCTTGAAAGCTGCTCGCTGCAGGGCAGTCAGCTGTCGCTGTACTTTCCAGAGAATTTTCGCAATTATGATCCCAAAACGGAGATGCGGTTATTGGAAGGGGTGACCTGGGCAGTCACGCAGTTTGATGAGGTCAGCGAGGTGCTGCTTTATCTGGCCGGCGAACCGCTGACGCATATGCCGCAGCTGTCAACCCCGGTGCCGATGCCGTTAAACCGGCAGATCGGAATCAACAATTTTGAAAATACCGTCAACCGTCTGCATGACAGTCATTCCCTAACCGTGTTCTATACCCGCCAGAAAAATGGCATGAGCGTGTATGTGCCGAAGACGCTGCGCATCAGCAATCAGACCAGTCTGCAGGATACCCTGTCTTCCATTCTGCCGGATATCAGCGTGTTCAGTCAGCTGAAACAGCCCTTAGCCCAAACACCGATTGCCGTCTTGGATTGCTCGCTGGATGCGGATTTACTGACAATTAACGTGAACGGCGAGATTCTGGATGAGGAAAAGAAAGTCAATGAAGAGCTGGTTACCAGTTTGCTTTTAAGCATTCAAAGCTCATTGGGCGTCAGTCGCGTAGAACTGCAGGTCGATGGGGTGACGGTGAATCTCAGCGGTGTCAACGATGATCCGATTGACTTAAATTCCTTGATTCTCAACCAAATATTGCTTTAAGGAAGACGGTAAATCTGATATTATTAGTACAGGTGGTAAAATGAAGATAGTAGTGGTCAGTGATAACCACGGTCGGACTGAACCGCTGGAGCAGATTTTAGAGCTCCATCGGGATGCGGATGTGTTTATCCATTGCGGGGACAGCGAGCTGCCGCCGCAGTTTTTACAGGGGTATGTGTGCGTCAGGGGCAACAATGATTTTT